>Ga0335069_10005065_pt1 | contig 19372 bp, 19 predicted proteins | sample Lox_Sample_11_FD_206714 | JGI IMG/M metagenome (GOLD analysis project Ga0335069, IMG submission 206714) | Soil microbial communities from Loxahatchee National Wildlife Refuge, Florida, United States - Lox_Sample_1.1 | ecosystem: Environmental > Terrestrial > Soil > Wetlands | place: USA... | reverse complement strand
CCACGTATTCCTTGCGGAGATATCCGCCAGGATCGGGCGGCAGATCGCCATCGAAGGGCATATATCCGGCTTTGCTACACACGAGCAGTTCTTCGCGTGCGATCTGGCCAGCCTCGATTAACTGCTTCAGAGCTGCGCCGATGTTTCGCTCTGAGCGCTGGTTGCGGTAGTTGATCGCCGTATCGAGGACATTGATCCCGTGCAGCACGGCATACCTGATGGCATCGGTATAAGCCTCGTCAGCCGCCGCATCGGTTTCACCGAGGTAGGTTCCCAGTCCAATCGAGGAGAGCCACAGGTCATCGAATCCGGGAACGTGCTGCGGTTGCCGAAAATGTCCGGCGGCGGTGAACTGAGGGTATCGGTCGCGATAACTACTAGTTCCCGAGGAGGTTGCGTATCCGGTGATCATGGGCGACCAGCTTACCTGATTTCACAGTTTTCAACGGCCACCTTTTGGCCCTGATCGGGCATCTCTAAAATCGGTAGGCAAGTTTTGTCTGGAGCGGAAGACAGTTTCCGGCAACCTGAATAAACAGAGGAGGCAGCATGAAATCATTTCTTCTCGGTCTCGGTGTGGGCATCGGACTGGGTGTATTGTTCGCTCCCATGAGCGGCGAAGAGACTCGTACTCGGTTGAGCGAAACCGCCAACGACCTGGCGGATTCTGCCCGCCAGTCGGTGGAGCAGGGGCGCGACCAGGTGCAGCGCGGCGTGAGCGCCATTCGTAACGCCACTGACCGCGTCACCAGCAGCGTCACTCGCGCGACTGGCACGGAAAGCAGCAGCTCGAACTTGTAGTCAACCCAAGCTCGACCAGAACTCGCAGGCAGCCTTCCCGGCTGCCGCGTGTCGTTTTATGGGGATTACTGCTTCGCTTCCACGGGGCGCAGGAAATCTTCGTGGCTCATAGGAGGCGTGAGCCGGGCGAGCTTTTCGAGAACCGTGCGCTTGTCGCCTTCGGACTTGGCGGACTTATATTGCCGGCGCAGCGTTGAAACCTTGCGGGCGCGCGCCCAGCGACGTCGGATTTCTGAGGAACGGCTTGGTGTAGTCATCGGTACTCCTGAATTGGTGTGCCTCTTTATAGCTAAATCATTGGCTAGATGGAGTCAACTGCGCACCTATCTCGTCCAGGTGATTCCGCGCCCTATGACTCCAATGAAGATGGCACAGATAACCGCCGCTACCGCGATCCAGCCCAGGCTCCGGCGGATCGTGGGAACGGCACTCGTCTCCCGTCGCTTCCAGCCGCGCATGACGCTGGGAAGGCTAAGGAAACCAGCGTTCGCAGCGAGTGTGGAGGGTAAGGCTGAAGCAATCACGTAGAACAAACCCGCAGGATTTGGCAGCCCGGCAAAGAATGCGAGCACGGCCTCAGCGAAGTAGGGGAGCCACGTCAGTCCGCGCAGCCGTGAGCCAGTATCAGGAATGAACGCGCGCAGTTGCGAGGCTACCAGCAACACCGATGCGTAATAGGTGATCATGCCCACCAACACCAACCCTGTGCGCCAGGCCCAGTGCGGTTCCAGTCCGCTGATCACCTGCGCCCAATCGCCGAAATTCGTGACCCCGGAAAAGAAGAAGTACCCGGTTCCGGTGAACAGGTTCCCCGCCAAAGCCATAATGAAGAAGAAACGAAGCTGTGGGCTGTAACGCTTAGGTTTGCGCAGAAAGAGCCATATCACGAATGCAGCAGCCAAATTGACGAGAGTGCCGTTGGCGGAAATCCAGCGCGTCTCAATGTCGCTTTGCAGCGCGACCGTGCTCATCGTAAGCTTCTGTGCGCCGCTGAGCCACGCGGTAACGCCGTGTCCCAGCCCTTCATGGAGCACGTCTTGTGCCACGTAGGAGAGCGCTGCAATCGAGGCGATAGTCAACTTGTCGTCGGGAACGCTCGTGTCAGGCATGCGGGTAACGATAAACGGTCATGCTGCGTCGTGGCTATGAGTTCGCGCCCGCCGGAACAGTGATCGTGTTCGTTGCCCAGGCGCCAATCGGGTTGATTGCCCCGCACTCAAAGCAGCGCGTTTGCTGGAACTGCGTTCCACAGACTGGGCACTGTGCCCGCGTCTCGAAGGTGTCGAACTCCGCCGCGCACGCATTGCACTTCCACAATGGACCGATGGGCGGCGATTTTTTGCACCCTGGGCAGGCATACACACCGTCTCGTCGCGGCAGCTTCGCGATCTGGTTCAGCGCGCGCGCGTGCTTCAGCCCATTCCAGCAGTTCATCAGGATGAACAACGACAGGATTGCGAACCAACCGGATCCCGCCTTCACGGCGATATAAATCAGTCCTAAGACTCCCACCAGACCGAGCGCCGCAGCGATGGTCAGGCTGCGCGCGCGTCCAAAAATGAACCACAGCAGCGAGCGCAGAATCTGTCCACCATCTAGCGGATAGATCGGCAGCAGGTTAAAGATCAGCAGGCCAATGTTGATATAGGCCAGTGCACGCAAGAGCGCAAAAGCGTTCGGATCCAAAGCCGCAACGCCGTTAGCGCGACATACGATGCCGATCCCTTTGAACACAAACACCAATGCAACATTGACCAGCGGACCGGCGGCGATGCTCCAAAGATTGGCGCCCGCTCGTGGAGGCGGCTCGACATACGCCACTCCGCCCAGCGGCCACAGCATGATGCGATCGGCTTTGCCGCCCACCTGCTTGCAGGCCAGCGCGTGTCCGTATTCGTGCAGCAGCACAATCAGGAACAGCCCGAGGTACTCGATGACGTTCCAGACTGGCGACGAATACGCACGCGTGCGGCCTTGTATCTCGTAAACGGCAACCAGGAACCAGAGCCAATGCAGGTACACATCGACTCCGGCAAACCGGAAGAGCCGAATCGAGCCTTGCTGTGTGTTCATGAACCGGAGTTATACCACGCAACCGACGCGACTGTGATTAGTCGTCGGCCCTAAGCCTTTCGGGGCGCGGTGCTGATTCTTGCGTCATTTCATCAGTCCCACATTCTGCACGCCCGCCGCGTGGGCAACGTCGATCACCTCGGCGACCTGCTCGAAGGCCAGGTTCGAATCGGCTTTCACGAACGCTATCCGCTCCGCACGTTCCTTGTAGATGTCTTTGAGGCGGGCGTACAGGCCGTCCCACTGGACCGACTCGCTGTTGATACTCAGATCGGCGCGGCAATTCGCGGCGCCTTCCTTGGTCGGAGCGGGGCAGCCGTTGGCGTGCAGTTCGATGACAATGGTTCGGACTGGTGGCGGATTGCCCGTGTCCTTGGTTTCGCGCGGCAGGTCCGCGTTTACACCCCTTGGCGTGGTCGGGACGATGATCATGAAGATGATGATCAGCACCAGGAGCACGTCTATCAGTGGAGTTACATTCATCTCCGGTTGGCCGCTGCCGAGATTTCCCATCCCCATAAATCACCTCTGTGGGATTGGACACCTCGGCCCTCGGGTTTGTTCCCGAACCCGCGAAATCGGTTACTAAAGCGTGCGTTTGAAAAGCGGCGTTGCCAGGCTCATGGCGACGATGGCGAAGAGTCCCAGGAAGGCTACGTCCGTCCAAATCGCCGCCAGCCCAGCTTCCTTCAGCAACAGCGCCTTGAATCCGTGCACCGCGTACGAGAACGGATCGACGAGCGCGATAGCCTTCAGCCACGTCGGGAATGCATTGATGGGGTAGATGGCTCCGCTGGGAAAGAACAGCAGCGTGTTCAGAATGCCGAAAATCGCGCGCGGTACCAGCGGGTCCTCCACGCGCACCATGATCAGGAACATCATCGCGTTGAACGCCAACGAGGTGAGAATGATCATCACCATCAGTTGCAGAAATGTTCCCGGACGAAAGGCATTGCCGACGCCGCCGAGCAGCGACCCGATCAGCGTAATTACAATTCCCGACGCAATCGCTTTGATTGCACCAGCAAGGTTCAGGCCGAAGACGAGTTCCGCCTTGGTGATCGGCGTGACCAGGTAGCCTTCGTGAATGCCGCGCGCCTTGTCGTCGATGTACAGCATGCCACCGCCAATCATCACCGAAACAAACATCGCCAGCGTGATCGATCCGGGCAGCAGGTATTTCATGTACTCGATGTACGGATAGAGTTCGACGATCTCGAGCGCGATCTGCTGCGTCACTCGCGGCTGCACCGTGGGCTGGTTCAGCGACTGCACCAGTTCGGTCATCTTCGATTCGAGGCTCGACGACATGAAGTTATCGGAGTTGTCGACCACCAGCCCCAGTTGAGGATTTTCGCCTTCGTACACTCGTCGCGAGAATTGCGGCGGAATCACCACTGCGGCGTCGATCTTGCCATCGCGAACGTCTTTCACTGCCTGCTGCTGATCGTCGTAATACACCGGCACGAACGTCCGCACGTTGGCGCGCACCGAGTCGAACGCTTCCTTGATCTTCACCGAGTAGGTACCGTGGTCTTGATCGACGACGCCCATCTTGGCGTCACGGATCTTGCCGCCGAAGGCGTTACCCAAGACCACGAGTTGCACCAAGGGAAAGACCAGGGACACGAGCATCAGAGCGGGAGAGCGCAGGAATTTGCGCAGCTCGCGCTCGATAATGGCAAACATGCGGTTCATAGGACTATTTTCTGGGGTAGAATCGAATTAATCAACTGGTTAATTAACTACGGGGCCTCCGACTGTAGGGACATTCCTGTTCGAAGGAGTAATTACGGTCTGGCGGCGGCCCTCGCCGGAGCAGGGTCTTGGATCAGCAACCATCCGCTTCCGCCGCCGATGTCGATTTTGTCCGGAGAGCTCAACTCGATCTCGCCCGGCTTGGCTTCTTCGCCTCGGGCAATCGTGACGTCCTTCAGTCCATAGGTGCCGCAGGCTCCGCTCGAGAACACCCAGAGCGACTGCGGAAGCTGATATCCCGGACCCGAATCGCAACCCGCGTCCGGTTCAGCCGTGAGCGGCATGATTACGGAACTTCCCTCCAGCCAGCGGCCCTGCACACTGCCGGCCGACTTCACGCTGCCCTGTCCGCGGAATACGAGGTCGCCGCCGATTTGGCGCGTGGTCCACTCGTCCGATCTCGAAATGGCTAGACCATTAACTGGGGCTTGCGCTTCTGACACGGTCATCATGGAGGCGACCGCCAGCAGTCGCACATTTAACGGAATCGTTTGGCCCGAATCCTCGAGGCTGTCGAATTTAAGTACGAGGCTCGTTTCGGAGGATGACGAGTCAGCGCGGACGACGTGCCCGGAGACGCGTGCCCCCTTTTTGACCAGGCGCCCATCGTTCAGTTGGACGTCTTGCATGACGCTGCCTTCGAACGTTTTTCCCGGCGCAGCCTTCTTCGCATCGATCCGCGATTTCAAACTCACCGGAAGCACCGTCCCCACCGGCAACGCCTGGGCAAGCGATACAGCAGAGAAAATGAGGACAACAATGATGGACCGCACGAAATGCCGCATTCAATCAGCTTCCTCGCTCGTTGTTAACGGTTGATGAAAGAGTTAGGCCTTTACCGCTTGCGGTTGGGCCGCCAACCCTTCCAGCGTTGCCCTCAGGTTTTCGAGCACCTGATCGGCGGAAGTCGCCACCATCGTGAACTTCAGCACGCCCTGCGGAGAGAAGTTCGCGCCTTTTTTCTGCGCGACGAAGCGCATCAGCTTCTGCGGATCGATCGCCGGATTTTCTCCGAACTTCACGTTCACCGTGTCGCGATGCCGATCGATTCCCATCACCCCGATGCGCTTGCAAAGCAGCTTCAACGTTGCGTATTCGAGCAGATTCCGCACCGGCGCCGGAGGCTCACCGTAGCGGTCGGTCAGTTCAGAGCTTACATCCTGCAACTGCTGCTCGGTCTCCACGCCCGCCACGCGTTTGTACATGCGCAGGCGCTGGTTTTCCTGAGCGATGTATTCGTTCGGAATGCGAATGTTGAGTCCGAGGTTGAGCTGAATCTCCGCCTCTTCGGCCTCGACTTCACCCTTCAGCTCGCGGACGGTGCGCTCGAGCATCGACGTGTACATCTCGAATCCGATGGCATCGATGTGCCCGCTCTGCTCGCCTCCAAGCAGGTTTCCGGCGCCGCGCAACTCCAAATCCAAAGCTGCAATCTTGAATCCCGCACCGAGATCGGAGAATTCTTTCAACGCCGCCAGGCGTCGCCGCGCAATCGGGCTGAGCTCTGTGTCGGCCGGAATCAGCAAATATGCATACGCCCGCCGGTTCGAGCGACCCACGCGCCCGCGTAACTGGTACAACTCCGACAGTCCGTGCCGATCCGCGCGATTGATGATGATGGTGTTGCACAGCGGAATATCGAGCCCGTTCTCGACGATCGTGGTCGCCACCAGCACGTCAGCTTCATGCCGCATGAAGCCGAGCATGACCTTCTCGAGTTCGCGCTCGGTCATCTGGCCGTGGCCGACGAAAATCCGCGCCTTCGGCACCAGTTCACGGATTTTGTCCGCGATCTCGTAAATCGACTCCACCCGGTTGTGGATCACGTACACCTGCCCGCCGCGTTCCAGTTCATGCTCTATCGCGTTGCGCAGGACTTTTTCGTCCCATAGCGCGACCACCGTCTGGATCGCCATGCGATCGCGTGGAGGCGTCTCGATCACGCTCATGTCGCGCAGCCCGACCATCGCCATATGCATGGTGCGCGGTATCGGTGTCGCCGACATTGTGAGAACGTCCACTTCCTTGCGCATTTGCTTCAGCCGCTCTTTATGCGCGACGCCGAAGCGCTGCTCTTCGTCGACAATCACCAGTCCAAGGTCGCTGAACTTCACGTCCTTCGAAAGCAGGCGATGTGTGCCGATGACGACATCAACCTTGCCGTTTTCGATCTTGTCGACGATCTCTTTTTGTTCTTTCGCACTGCGGAACCGCGAGAGCATCTCGATGCGGATCGGAAATGCCGCGAACCGCCGCTTGAACGTCTCGAAGTGCTGGAAGACCAGCACTGTCGTCGGCGCCAGCACGGCCACCTGGCGACTGTCGCTGACGACTTTGAACGTCGCACGCATGGCAACTTCTGTCTTCCCGTAACCCACGTCGCCGCACAGCAGGCGATCCATCGGCGTGTCCGCCTCGAGGTCTTTCTTTACGTCGACGATCGCCGATGCCTGATCTTCCGTTTCGTTGAACTCGAACGCGTCCTCGAATTCACGCTGCCACTCGGTATCCACCGGATAGGCATGCCCCGGGGCGAGTTTCCGCTGCGCGTAGAGCTTCAGTAGCTCCTCGGCCATGTCGCGCATGGCCTTCTTCACTCTTGCTTTAGTCTTCTGCCATTGTTGTGTGCCGAGCCGGTTCAGCAGCGGCCGCGCGCCTTCCGCCGAGCGATACTTCTGCACCAGGTCCAATCGCGTAAGAGGAACGTAAAGCCTTGCCCCTTCGGCGTACTCGAGGATCATGAACTCGGCGTTCGATCCGTCCTGCTGCGGAATCTCCTTCAGTCCCTGGTACTGCCCAATGCCATGCTCAACGTGCACGACATAGTCGCCAACCGTCAGATCTCGGAAGTCGCTGACGAACGCCGACGTCTTCGACTTCGCTCGCTGCGGGCGTGCCGCCGCAACTTCCGATTCGTCGAATAGATCGCACGCGCCGAAGATGACCAGTTTTGCCTCGGGCAGCGCTGCGCCATCAGGCACAAACGCCTTGACGATGGTGGTAGAGACTTCCTCGCCGGCAAGATACGCCGCATCATCGATGTACGTCTCACCCGGCCGTGGAGTGCGCGATCCTAGCCGGAATCCCACTCCGTACTCGCTGAAAACCTCCGCCAGTCGTTCCACTTCGCCGGTCGAACCCAAAGCGATCATCACCCGCTGGCCATCGGCCGCCAGCTTTTGGACCTCTTCAACAATCGCCGGAATTGAGCCGTGGAAACGCGAAGTCGGTTGCGATTGAAACGCAATCTCTTCCGCGCCAAACTCCGTGATCCCAAGCTGCTCAAGGTCCGCGACAGCCAAATCACCCAGCCGGTTCCACCAGTCATCCGGCGCGAAGTACAGATCTTCCGGGCGCACCAGGTTGCCAACACCGCTGCGCTCGTGCGCGCTTTCCACACGCTCCCACCAGTGCTCGAGTTCCGACTTCACCGCGCTCGGCTCGTTGATCAACACTGCCGCATTCGACAGCAGATCGAATATGCTGATGCCTGGCCCAGAGACTGGCGAGTAAAGCTCCCATCCCGGAAAAACCGCAACACCGGTTGCGAGGATCGCGTCTTCGATATCGTGCTCCGATCCGCTGACTCGCCCGGCTGAAAGCCGCGCGTTAATCGCCGCGAGCGTCTCCTCGCGTACCGGCGTATCGGTCAGTGGCTGCAGCGAGACTTCATCCACGTCGGTTGATGACCGCTGTGTCCCCGGATCGAACTTACGAATCGACTCGACCTCGTCTCCGAAAAATTCCACACGCAACGGACGATCGGCTTCCGGCGGATAGACATCGAGAATTCCGCCGCGCAGCGCATATTCTCCTGGCATCTCAACCACGTCCGTCTTGGTGTAGCCAACTGTGTTCAGGTGAGCGACGATCTTTTCAACATCGACCGTCTCACCGCGCCGAAATACCTGTGCCAGGTCGAAGTAGAACTCGGGAGAGTTCAGCTTCATCAACGCCGCGCTAACGGGAACGATAGCGATCCGCGCTGCGCCAGTGGTGATCTTCCAGAGTGATTTCGCTCGCGCTTCCTGGATCTCCGCGTGCGGAGACATGTTTTCGAACGGCAGCACGTCGTATGCAGGCACGTTGACGATGGCATCAGCCGAAAGCGTGCCGGAAAGCTCGGCGAACGCCTGCACCTGCGGCAGCATCGCCTCGGCGGTCTTGTTATCGGCAACGATAAGAATCACGGGCCGCGCCAGCGCGTGCGGAATCAGGCTGCTGGTCAGGGATTTCGCCGTTGGCGTCAGCCCGGAGACACGTATCCGCCCCGTGGCCGACCTTAGGTGGGTGGTCACACGCTGAAAAGCGGGCAGATTTTCCACGTCCGCGAAGAGCTCGCGAACGAAGGGAAGGATCATTGCAACTCAATTCTAACAGGCCGTGAACGCTGCTCTACACATGCCGTTAACAGGGAATCTGGCCGCCAGAAGAACGGCTTGTCGCATCTCATCGTGACCCCGTCTCATTTCCGAACGTGAGACTTTCGCCTGTGTTTACAAGCCTGTGACATCCCTCGACCAACTTTCAGTCACTTAACGATTGGTGCTCCCGTTGCACCTTTATTGCGGCAGTACCGGGGGTGAGTAGTGCAGCGCAGTTTTAGATTGTTGGCTCTTATGGCCGTGTTTGTCTTCATGGCGACAGCCAGCGTGGCAGCACAGGACGACAAGGTCGAGCCGGTTCCAGTGCTCTCTGGCGGGATGGCGTTTGTCCCCACGGTGGTAGGTGGACAAACCACGTTAACGAGCGTGGTAGCTCCGGTGTTGCTGATTCCGCTCGGGGATAAATGGTTGGTGGAATCGCGGGTCACCTTCGAGGGCGACTTCGAACGCCAGGGTGGCACCGGGCCCTTCGTCGGTCCTGTCGAAAAGGAAGTCGACTACGCCGAGGTCGACTACGTTGCCAATCGGTACGTCACCATAACAGCCGGAAGATTTCTGACGCCCTTCGGTATTTACAACGAACGCCTGTATCCGGTGTGGGTGCGCGACCTGCAAACCGAACCGCTGATTCTCCCCATGGAAGAAAGTTCGTCGAATGGCCTGATGCTCCGCGGTGGAATCCCGCTCGCGAAAGATCTGGTCGTCAACTATGCGGCGTTCTATTCGGCGCTTTCGACAGCTGCCTATCTTGAATCGGATCGCGGAGTGGGCGGACGCGTCGGCGTGTTTCTTCCCCATCAGCGAGTGGAAGCAGGGTTCTCGTTCATTCACAAGACACAGGATGAAGGCGGCAATTTCTACGGTGCCCACTTTGAATGGCAGCCGCGCCGCGTACCCTTTGACCTGCGCGCTGAGTACGCAGATTCGTTTAACGGACGTGGCTATTGGATTGAACCGGCGCTGCGCTTCAGCTCTATCCAGCATTTGCCTGTGCTCACCCGCCGCACCCAGATCGTGGGCCGCATTCAGCAATTTTTTCCCAACGGCATCCTGAGCGACGACGAACTGCCCTCGGTCAAAACCACCCGTTCGGAGTTCGGCCTCAACTACTACCTCGCCGATGGCTGGCGCGCAGTCGCCAGCATGGGGCGTGACTTCAGTTCAGCCGGGAACCAGAACGTGTGGACCGTGGGCATGACGTACCGTTTTGCCTTCCCGCTCGGCCGTGGAGGTTTGCGATGAAAAAGCGATTGCTGGTTGCCACCCTGCTTATCTTCTGTGCTGTTATGGCATTTTCCGCCGGAAAAGATAACGGCGCGCCCACTTCGGCGTCATCTCCTCCAACTGCTGGTGCGGCCGTCGTAAATCAGGAACACGATTCTCTCCGCCTCGAAGGGGAACAGCGCTTTCGGACAAATTGCGGGCGCTGTCATCAGCCGCCGCACAAATTCCCGCCCCGCATGATGGCAACAATAATTCGTCACATGCGCGTTCGAGCCATGCTGACTGACGAGGACATGAAGGCGATCCTCGCGTACATGACGGAGTAACTCAATGCTACGAACGCTCCTGGCGACAGTCCTGCTCGGCACGGCATTGGCTTCAGCGCAATCGCAACCGCGAACGATTGCCGTCCTGGCCGATCACGATAGCCGGTACAAAATCGATGGCCATGCGAGCCCCACGATTACGCTCACCGCCGGCGAAGATGTCCACTTCGTAATTACGGCGGTGAAGGCCAAAACCCACAACCGCGATGGCTCCATTCATGGCTTCGCCATGTTGCGGAAAGATGGCAGCAAGGTTTCCGGCTGGGACCTGCTGCTGAAACCAGGCGTCCAGGAATTCACGCTGCGCGCGCCATCGGAGCCCGGCGAATATCGCGTCGTCTGTACGGTGATTTGCAGCGCCGGTCACGAGGACATGCAGATGAAGGTCATTGTTCAGTAGACGGAGAGAAAAATGAAATGCGTTCTTTTGCTATTGCTGATGGCGAGTTCCCTGTCTTGGGGAGAAAGCAAAGTTGAGATGTTTGCCGGCGATATCGCGGACAGCTCCTGCGCTTACAACGTTCATTCGTTGAGCCGCTCGCACAAGGAGATGCTGAAGTCGAAGGCCTGGGGCAACACTCCAGCCGATTGCGTCCGGCGCTGTGTGAAGCAGTTCGGCGGCTCGTACGTCCTGGTGCACAAGAATGACGTGTTCCGCCTGGAGCAACAGGATCTCGCTGAACCCTTTGCGGGTGTTGCCGTAACGATCTCCGGTAGCTTGTCGGCGGATGGAAAAACGATTCACATCGACAAAATAGAGGCCTCGAAATAACCAGAGAATCAGGAGGAGAGGCTCGTCACCGCCGCTCACCCGTGGCTTTGCGGCCTTCCACCTTCACCTTGCCCGAAAGCATCGTCAGGATCTCCTGCAATTCCTGGCGAACGCGCTTCAGCGCGCCGTTGTCTTTGGCCTTCGGGAAGGGAAGCGCCGACTGATTCTTCGCGGGCTTGGCTTCCACCTTCAGCCGCTCGCGAGCACCCGGGATAGTGAAGCCTTCCTCGTAGAGCAGCGTGCGAATGCGCAGTGCCAGCTCCACCTCGCGGCGACGGTACATGCGTTGGCCGCTGCTCGATTTTGTCGGCTTCAGTTGCGGGAACTCGGTTTCCCAGAAGCGCAACACGTAGGTCGGCAGATGCAGCAGCTCACTTACGTCGCCGATGCGGAAGTAGAGTTTGTCGGGGATGACAATTTCGCCGCCGGATTTCTTCTTCGCTCCCGATTTGGTGCGCGATGGCATCAGCTGACACGCCTCCTGAAGGATGACGAAGAGGCGTAGTGGACTTGTAGCACAAGCTCTCAGCTCTCAGCAATCAGCTTTCAGCTTTGATCCGGGTACTGAGAGCTGACAGCTTCTGGAACCAAAAAGGCCATCGCGCTTGCGATGGCCAACCCTCTTCCAGTTCCTTTAAGCGAGTCAAGAGCTCGCTGTTCGACTACTTTTTCTTCTTGGCGGTCTTCTTTGCGGCCTTTTTCTTTGTCGCCATGTTGATGCCTCCTTTTGGAACTTTCTCCCTTATTGGAACCTCTACTTGGCCCAATTTCCGTATGAGCCGCCCAATCCATTGGAGGACTGACTCATTTGGTACAAGATATTGCGGTGTAGTGGTAGATGTTGTCAAGAAGAAATTAACGCAACGTGAAACTCAATAGCGATGCGGTCGTGCGCGCAGTGCCGATCGAGATTTGCACAGTCTGCGTCACAAAACGATCACCGATCTGGCCGAATGCTCACCAGAATGAGACGCATTCTCATCGCTTCGCCCCTAACTCACTGATCTGCAACGCCCGCCGATTGGCAAGTGAGCTGCACCCAATTCGGCGGAGTAGACCCATGTCTTTCTTCTGGCCGTTCAAAGAACGTCGCGCCTGCCCCCGCTGGCGAGTCGCCATGAACATCATTTATGGCGTTGGCGACGACATGACCGCCACCACCACCATCGACCTCAGCGAAGAAGCGGTGTCGGTGTTCGCGCGCAAGCCGTATCCGGTCGGCAAAGTCATCGACGTGCACCTGGCCGTCGACGGCAACGAGCGCTGGATCAAGGTTAAGGGCAAAGTCACCCGCGCCAGCGGCGGCGTCATGGCCATGGAACTGTTGAACATGGGCCGCACCGACATCGAGGACCTGGGCAACTACCTGCGCGCTCTCCAGTCGGTGGGCAAGTCGGAACTGATCGCCGTGCAGTAGAAGACGGCCAGCAGCGGCTTCTCCCCACAGGCGCCGGGATAACTCATTGGTTAAGGGGACTACTCCCCTGCCCTATCAGTAGAATCATCGGGTTACGACGATTCGTCGCGTAAAAGCTGCAGAATCAACGCGCCAGAGGTAAATGCCCGCCGATCAGCGAGTTAGACCTGAAAAATTGCAGATTGCGATAAGTCCGCTTTCTTCGAGAGTTAACCGCTAAGTTAACTTCCGCTCTGCCGAGTTGTCAAAGAACAAGAAAGCCGCCGGCTTGGTAGGCGGGCGGCCTGGAACAGCGCTGTGTTCTGATAACAATCTTAGGGCGGTGGGAAGTGAGGTCAAGGAAAAAGTCGATTGGGATCGGGATTTCGTGAGGTGGGGATTCCCGAAACGGGAACGTTAGCAAGAGGAATGCCACAGTGGATGGTAGAAAGTGGGAAGTGGATAGTTCCGGATCGGGAAAGAGAGCGGGCGAAAATCGGCGGTGAAAGCGCGAAATGGTTCGACGCGAACGCATTCGTTTCCTAGGATGAAGGTACCTCTTTGGTTTGGTGAAGAGCGGCCCAAGGGAGCCGAAGATTCCGGCGGCGACGCCGGAAAATCACAGGCCCGCAAGTCGCTCGACGACCTGCGGGCTGTCCACCTCGATCTGAAAATCGAGGGAGGTCACGATGAAGCATCGTGAGGTTCGCACGCTTCACCGTCGCGTTGTCATCGACTTCCGCTTCGATTGGAAGTCGATGGCCGTGATGGCAAGTGCGTACCTAATCCGGCGGCTGCTGAAGTAGCCGGATGGCTCGGCGACACCAACGCCGGGCCATAACTCGCCTATAGTGTGCGACTGCTCGTCGCCGAAGTCAACCAGACTAGTTTCAAGTTCCAAGTTTCGAGCAAAGTGTCAAAGGCCGCGACAGGAGTCTCCGCGTCACAGATTTCAATCGTCCCTGCGGGACTCGGAAGAATATACGACGGCTCACCCGGCACTTCGTGCTGGGCTATTATCAATCGCGCCTACGGCGCTTCGCGGACAGGAGTGTCCGCGGTACACAAGCTCGTCGAGCTAGGCTCGGCTTCGAACCCAGTACCTATACAGGATTGAAAGATGGTGGGTTATCGGTGGTCGGTTTTCGGTAAAAGCAGGTCCCTCGCCCTTCCTTTGTCAGGGCTCGTGATGACAAAACGCGACGTGAGTGCTGGTGGAACGCCGGCCCTTTCCAACAGAAGGAAAGGACCGGGCACCCGGCACCCGGCGACGAAGAAGATAGTCAAATCCCGCACGACGAAGGCAAAGTTACCGTGCCCTCAGCTCCTTCTCACCCCGCCCTTTCGCCAAAGGAGGGCGAATAGGGCGGGGACCCTGAGGACGCTTGTCAGTGCCGCCCGACGGCGGTGGAACGCCCACGTTAAGCCAAAAGAAGGCTGAACGTGGGGCACCCGGGGTAATTGAAAGACGAAGGCAAAACAGAAGCAAAACCCAAAGTCAAAGGCCGCGGACAGGAGTGTCCGCGCCACATAAATCTCATTGCTCGTTCGCTCCACTCCACTACATATAATTGGGCCATGACAATTGTGCCGCAGGCCGATGACGCGCCGGAATTTGTTCAGATAGTTTCGGCGATTGTTGAAGGTGTCACGAGGCGACATGCACCACCGTGGCTGGTCCTGGTGAAGATCGATAACTGGTTCGGTCCGAAGTGGCTTGGGTTCAAGGGTAAAGTCCTGGGAGCTTTGGGGACGTGGTCGATACCTTATAGCGGCATTGCCGATCATGTGACGCTTCCAGCGTTCGTGCCGAATCGTGTGGTTTCGCAACGAGGGTTCGCCGGGCCTTCGTACAACGAGATCGAGACCAATGCGATTCACAAGCACATACCAAGCGATTTAGCGGCCATGAGACGGATGAGCAACGAGCTATCTGGCGTCGCGATGATTTGGTACAGCGGCAATTCCCTCAAAGCAGAACGTGGGGCAGTTATGAGCTACATCCCGGTTGGGAATTCATACTGGCCTGGTACGTGGGATGGACAAAAAGCGATGACTGGAAGATCAGCAATTCGCGAGAGATCAAGCGGGAGCAGGTGATGGACTTGATGAGCAAACCATGACCGCACTACTCCCCAAATCCTCCTCCACCATCGAACGCCCTGCTCTCGAATCGCGTGCACTTCTTGATGAAGGCCATCTTCACCGTGCCCGTTGGCCCGTTGCGTTGTTTGGCGATGATGAGTTCGGCTTCGCCTTCGAGTTCCATCTTCTTCGACTCGTCTTTTTCGTAGACCTCGGGGCGGAAGATGAAGCCGACGACGTCCGCGTCCTGCTCGATCGAACCGGATTCGCGAAGGTCGGAGAGTTGTGGCTTGTGGTCTCCGGTGCGGCTTTCGGGGGCGCGGCTCAACTGCGAGAGCGCGATGAGCGGTGCGCTCATCTCTTTAGCCAGCAGCTTCAATCCGCGCGACATGGCGGAAACTTCCTGGGTACGGTTCTCGAACTTCTTGCTGGCGGCGCCGACCGGGTTCGACGACATGAGCTGGAGGTAGTCGACGATGATGAGGTCGAGGCGTCCGGCCTGCTGCTTGAGGCGGCGGCACTTGGCGCGCATTTCCATGACGGAGATGCCGGGCGTGTCGTCGATGTAGAGCGGGGCTTCCATCAGTGTACCGACAGCGTTAGAGAGCTTGTTGAGCTCGTCCTTGTTCAGGAAGCCGTTTCGCATGTTGTGCGAATCGACCTTGGCGTGGGAGCAGAGCATGCGCAGCAGCAGCGATTCGCGCGACATTTCGAGCGAGAAGATGGCGATGACCTTGTTGTCTTTGACTCCGGCGTTCTCGGCGATGTTCATCACCAGCGAGGTTTTGCCCATGGAGGGGCGCGCGGCGATGATGATGAGGTCGCCTTTCTGGAGGCCCGAGGTCATGTCGTCGAGATCGGTGAAATGCGTGGCCAGTCCGGTGATTCCGGCGGTCTGGTTGGTGAGGCGCTGGACGATGTTGTGCTGCTTGACGATCTCCTCGACGGTCATGAAGCCGGTATCGACGGCGTCTTCCGACAGCCGCATGAGTCCGGATTCAGCTTCGCCGAGGATGGCTTCCACGGGTTCGGACTGCTCGAGCGCGCGGGCGATGGCATTGTTGGAGAGGTTGATGAGTCCGCGGAGCAGCGCCTTGTCTTTGACGATCTTGACGTAATGGTGAATGTTGGCGCGGGGCGGAATGCCATCCGTGAGGCTCGCGAGGTAGGCGACGCCGCCAACGGCTTCGAGGTGCTGCTGGGTGCGGAGCTCCTCGGAGAGGGTGATGATGTCAACGGCGCGCGAGGCTTCCATCATCTCGCTGATGCGGGCGAAGATGCGGCGGTGGGAGTCGAGCGAGAACTCGTCCGCCCGGAGCGACTCCGAGGCGTCGTAGTAAGCAGCGTTGTCGAGCAGGATAGCGCCGAGGATGGAGCGCTCGGCGTCCATGGAGGACGGGAGACCGCGGTCGAGAGAGTAGTCGGTGGTGGCCATGGTTAAGTGGACAGTGGACGGTGAACAGTGAACCGTCGGTTGTCGGTTGTTCGTTGTGGGTCGATGACGAAATCAATATTGCCGGAGCGAAATTGTGAGCGCGATGTAAATGCGACGAGGAGCTGTTGACGTTTTTTGCAAAACGCGGATAGCTGAGGAAAACTGTTTCCAAATCGACGACTCATCAGGTTCCCGAACTTTCTCGCGGACAGGAGTGTCCGCGCCACACATCGTTTCGCAAAACGCGGACGAGGCGTCCGCGCTACATGGGCGACATTCTACGCTTTTTCTTCGCCCTATGCGTTTGCATCTAAGCTCCTGCATGGTGAAGCAGAAAGTTGAGATCGACTCGACGCGGCGGAGCGCGCCGCAAATCATGGAACAAGTTTCGAAGAATGGCCGCGAGGAACTGGCGCGGTCGACGCATGCGCTTGCCTTCTCCGGAGTGGCGGGCTGACGATGGGGCTGACCGGGCTGTCGGTGGCGATTGCGAGGGCGACGTTGGGAGACAGTCCCGGTGCGGAGTTCGTGGCGCAACTCTTTTATCCGCTGGGATTCATTGCGGTGATCATCGGACGGGCGCAACTGTTTACGGAGAATACGCTGTACCCGGTGATCCTGGTGCTCGACGAGCATCGGCACCTGGGGAACATGCTGCGGCTATGGGGTGTGGTGTTCGCGTCGAATGTGCTGGGTGCGCTGTGCTTTGCGGGGCTGGCGGTGCGGGCGCCGTCGCTCAGGCCGGAGTATGTGCAGGCGCTGATGAAACTGGGGACGACGGCGCTCGGGATGTCGGCGAGCCAGATCTTCTGGAGCGGTGTGATTGGTGGGTGGCTGATCGCGCTGGTGGCGTGGATGGTGAGCGCGAGTCACTGGACGATTGGGCAGATCGCGATCGTGTGGATGGTGACGTTCGTGGTAGGGCTGGGGCATTTCGCGCACTGCATCGCGACCAGTGGGGAGATTCTGTCAGCGGTGGTGGGTGGGCAAGCGGCCCCGATGCAGTACGTGCATTGGATCATCTTTGCGACGGTGGGGAATATCGCCGGTGGAGTAACGATTGTCAGCCTGCTGAACTATGGGCAGGTGAAGGCGGGGGAGAGCGAGTAAACAAATTGAATATTGGTTATTGAATATTGTTTATTGAAAACCTGAGCTGCGAGTGAAGTAGATAAGTCGCGGATTATTCGTGGCGGAGACTTAACACGGGGTCAAGACGGGCGGCGCGCGCGGCGGGCACGGTTCCGAAGATGATTCCGACGAGAGTGGAGACGCCGATGGCGATGATGGCGGAGAGGCCCGAGATCGGTACGCGGAAGCTGGTGAGGAAGCGCAACGAAAAGGGCAGCGCGAGTCCGATGATGATTCCGAGCAGGCCTCCGGTGACGGAGATGAAGAGCGCCTCGGCGAGGAATTGATACTTGATCTCGCGATTGGTGGCGCCGACGGCTTTGCGGACGCCGATCTCGCGGATGCGCGAATTCACCGTCGCCAGCATGATGTTCATGATGCCAATGCCGCTGACGATCAGCGTAATGGCCGAAACCAGCAGCAGAACCGAGGTAAGTGCGTTGGCGATTTTGGCGGCGACATCGAGCAACTGGCTGAGGTTCTGGACCTTGTAGATGGAATCGGGCCGATGGCGCGACTGGATCACCTGGTGGATGAGCCCGGTGGCGCGCTGCACGTCACCGGCGTCGGCCATCGAGAAGAAGATCTGCTTGACGTAGTCGTCCCCGGTGAAGAAGCGCGCAACGGTGTAGGGGATCAGGATCGTCTGGTCGGAGATTTCGGTTTCGCCGAAGGTGTCGATGCGCTCGCGGAAGACGCCGATGATGGTGAAGGGAAGTCCGAGGAGCTTGATCTCGTGGCCGATGGCGGCGTCGATGCTGCCGAATTGCTTGACGGCGAACGTTTCGGTGACGACAGCCACCTTGGTGCGGGCTGCGCTTTCGTCTTCGTCGAAGAAGCGGCCGGCGCTGACCATCAGGTTGCGGACTTCAAGGTACTGGGGGGAGACGCCCAGAATCAGAATGTCGCGCTCCTTGCCTCCGCGGACAGCGATGCGGTCGTGCAACTCGACAAGCGGAGATGCGGCGCGAATGCCCATCACCTGCTCGCGGACGGCACGCATGTCGTTGACAGTGAGCATATCCTGCGTGCCGGTGTTGGTGGCAGCATTGGCTCCGCCCTCGTAGTAGGCGTAGACCATGTTGGAACCGATCGCCTGAAGCTGGCCGATCACGTATTGCTTGCCGGTGAGTCCGATGGTGACTACCAGGATTAGCGACGCGGTGCCGACGACCATGCCGAAGGCGGTCAGCACGAAGCGGACGCGGTTGGTGCAGAAGGTGTCGTAGGCAAAGCGGGCAATCTCGCCGAAGACGAGGTTCGGCTTGCGGCGCGCAGGTAACGCGACGGGACGGGTTGGAGCGAGGACGGACACGGTCCCTTCTAGGATAAATGTTCAGTGGGGTAAATAGTGGCAGCGTACACTCGGGAGCATGAAGCTGAAACTGGCTTGGATCGGGCGAACGAAGAGTAAGCCGATCCAAGAATTGCGGGACGAGTACCTGAAGCGGACTGGGCGGTACGTTCCGATCGAAGGGCAGGAGTTCACTTCCGAAGCGGCGCTGCTGAAGTGGATGGAGAAGGCGGTACCGCGGCCGTTTTTCGTCGCGCTGGATTCGCGCGGGAAGCAGCTCTCGTCGGAGGAACTGGCTGGGTTTATCGGGCAGCATCAGGATCGGGGAACGCAGACGATGGTGTTTGCAATCGGGCCGGCAGACGGTTTCACTGAAGCGGCGTTGCAGGTGGCGCAGTTGCGGCTCTCGATGGGAAAGATGACGCTGGCGCACGAACTAGCGCTGGTGGTGTTGGCGGAACAGGTGTATCGGGCACTGACGATTTTGAAGGGGCATCCGTACCATGGGGGACATTGAGTGGGATCGATGCGAGAAATGCAGAGATCCTTCGTCGGACTGACGTCCTCCTCAGGATGACCTGTGGTGCGGTGGGCTGCGGTGGTAGAGCTGGAATGCTGTGGTCGAGTGAACGTGAAAAGCATAGATCCTTCGTCGGACTGACGTCCTCCTCAGGATGACCTGTGAGATCGGA
>Ga0335069_10005064_pt1 | contig 19374 bp, 19 predicted proteins | sample Lox_Sample_11_FD_206714 | JGI IMG/M metagenome (GOLD analysis project Ga0335069, IMG submission 206714) | Soil microbial communities from Loxahatchee National Wildlife Refuge, Florida, United States - Lox_Sample_1.1 | ecosystem: Environmental > Terrestrial > Soil > Wetlands | place: USA... | reverse complement strand
CGGCTCCGGCGTCCCCGACTCGATCGCCGCGGTGCTCTCGGCGCGCGAGCTCGAGGTGCTGCTCCTCCTCGACGAGCATCTCGGCACCGACGAGATCGCGAAGCGGCTGTACATCTCCGAGCACACGGTCCGCTCGCACGTGAAGAGCCTGCTGCGAAAGCTCGGCGTCTCGTCGCGGCGCGAGGCGCTCGAGCGCCTGTCGCTCGCGCGCGCGGCCTGACGTATCCACAGGCGGGGACACTCCCCGGTCTTCGTTTCGTGACGCTTTCGCGCGTCGCGGTCGGCTAGGGCCGGCGCTGTCCGCGGCGGAGCGCGTCGAGCCGGCGCCGGTCCTGCTTCGTCGGTCGTGCGCCGAGGTCCGCGCCGGGCGGGCGCGCGACCTTCAGCTCGAGCCGGCGCTGCTCGCGCGCAACGCGCGACTCCTCCGTCTCCTCGTACAGCGCGGCAGCCTCGCTCGCGGGACCGCGCCGCTCGGCGAGCGCGCGCACGACGACGGTCCACGACAGCGCGCCACGGCGGACCTCGACCGTGTCGCCGACGCGCACTTCGCGCGCCGGCTTCGCCCGTGCGCCGCCCACCTGCACGTGCCCGCCGGCGACGGCCTCGGTCGCGAGCGAGCGCGTCTTGTAGAAGCGCGCAGCCCAGAGCCACTTGTCGATCCTCACCGCGTGAACCCTTCCAATGCAGCATCGACGAGAGACGGCAGCGTGTCGAGCTCGTAGCCGCCTTCGAGCACCGCCGCCACGCGCGGCGCCGCGTCGCGGCAGCGGCGTGCCATCTCGCGGAAGCCGTCCTCCGTCACGCGCATCTCCGCCAGAGGGTCGTCCGCGTGCGCGTCGAAGCCGGCCGACACGAGCACGAGCTCGGGCTCGAACCGCGCGAGCGCCGGCTCGACCGCGTGCTCGAACGCGCGCACGTACTCGTCGTCGCCGGATCCGGCCGACATGGGGACGTTGAGAGTCGTCTCGCGCTGCTCGTCCGGCCCGCCGCTGCCGGGGTAGTACGGCCACTGGTGCAGCGACACGAACAGGACGCTGTCGTCGTCCCAGAACGCGGCCTGCGTCCCGTTCCCGTGGTGCACGTCGAAGTCGACGATCGCGATCCGCTCGAGCCCGAGCTCGCGCTGCGCCGCACGCGCGGCGATCGCGACGTTGTTGAAGACGCAGAAGCCCATCGCGCGCTCCGGAAGCGCGTGATGGCCGGGCGGCCGCACGAGCGCGAACCCGCCGCGCAGCGCCGCCTCGATCGACGTGCCGGCGGCGAGCGACGCCGCCTCGTACGTCGTCTCGCTCGCGATCGTGTCGCCGTCGAGCCACGTCGGGTCGTCGATCCGCGCGATCCGGCGGACGTACTCGCGGCCGTGGACGAGGAGGAGCTCGTCCTCGGTCGCGCGCCGGCCCTCGCTCCAGACCGTCTGGTGGGCGAGCAGCGTCGCGATCCGCTCGGGCCGTTCCGGATGGTGGCCGGTCGGGTGCAGGCGCGCGAGCGCGGGATGCGTCAGGACGTCGATCGGACGAGCTCGGCGAGCGCGGCGACATCCCCGTTCGCGCGGCCGACGAGGTAGCAGAGGAGCGGTGCGTTCGTCCGGTCGCCGCTGTCGTGCGCAGCGATGCGCGCGAGGTCGAGGAGCGTCTCGACCTCGTCGTCGGTCAGCCCGGCCACGCCCAGAGCCTCCGCCTGCTTCGTGAGCCATTCGTTCATGGCATAGACGCTAACCGCTTCGCGAGCCCGTCGAGGCCGAGACCCTTCACGAAGGTGGACGCCCCCACCCAGGTAGGAGACTGTTCTTCGAGGGGAGGTAGAGGGGCGGAGGCGTCCATTGCGGCTATTCGCCGGTACAGGCGCAAGTCCTCCGCCTCGGCCGCGAACCGGCCCGCGGCGAGCGCGCCCTCGAGCGAGCCGTACTCGCGCAGGATCTCCGCCGCCTTCTTCGGGCCGATCCCGCGTGCGCCCGGGAGCTTGTCGGAGGGGTCGCCGCGGAGCGCGATCAGGTCGGGGACCTGCTCCGGCTCGACCCCGTACCGCTCGCGCACCTCCGCGGGGCCGATCCGCGCGAGCTCGCTGACGCCCCGCGTCGGCTGGAGCACGGTCACGCGGTCGGAGACGAGCTGGAACGCGTCGCGGTCGGAGGTGGCGACGAGCACGTCTCCCGGCCAGTGGGCCGCGGCCGCGGCGAGGAAGTCGTCCGCCTCGTAGCCGGGAGCCTTCGCGACCGCGAAGCCGCAGGCGTCGACGACCTCCGGGATGACCTCGAGCTGCTCGAGGATCGACTCCTCGAACACGCGGCCCGACTGGTACGGCTCGTACGCCTCGTGCCGGTAGGTCGGGACGCTGAGCGTGTCCCAGCCGACGAGCACCGCGTCCGGCTGCTCCGCCTCCCACAGCCGGACGAGCATGTTCGTGAAGCCGACGACCGCGTTCAGCCGGATCGACTTCGGCAGCGCGTGGTACGCGCGGTGCGCGAAGGAGTCGCCGTCGACCGCGAGCAGCGTGCTCACAGCGAGGTCTCGAGCTCGAGGATGCGCGCCATGACCCGCTCGGTCGCTTCCTTCGGGTCGAGGCCGCCGACGTCGATCGGCTCGCCGTACACGACGCGGAGCGGACCGAGTCGGAGCAGGCGGTCGGTTCCCTTCACCGCCGCGGGAACGATCGGCACGCCCGCCTCGAGCGCGATGCGCGCCGCGCCGGTGCGCGGGCGCGCCTGGAAACGCTTCACGAGCCCCTTCTCCCGTCGTGTCCCCTCGGGGAACATCGCGATCACGTGACCCTCGCGCGCGAGCTGCACCGCGGTCTCGATCGCCTCGACGTCCGCCTGTCCCCGCCGGACGGGGAACGCGCCGGCCCCGTTCAGCACGAGCGTGAGCGGGAACCAGTACAGCTCCGATTTCGCCATGAACCGGAGGTACCGGCGCGGCCAGAGCGGCATCCCCAGCGGCCACGGGTCGAAGCTCGAGACGTGGTTGCACGCGAGCACGAGCCCGCCCTCACGCGGTATGTTCTCGCGCCCGCGCGCGTGTAGACGAAAGAGCCCGTACAACACCGGCCAGCTGAGGGCGGCCACGGCCGAATAGGTGCGAGACGGTCTCACGCTAATGTGAATCTATGGCCAAGACCCTCGTCGTCGCAGAGAAACCATCGGTCGGGCGCGACCTCTCGTCCGCGCTACCCGGCAAGTTCGAGAAGTCCGAGGGCTACCTCGAGTCCGACGAGTACGTCATCACGTGGGCCGTCGGCCACCTCGTGCAGCTCGCCGATCCGGAGGAGTACGACGAGAAGTTCAAGAAGTGGCGGATGGCGGACCTGCCGATCGTGCCGGACGACTTCCATCTCGTCCCGCGCGACGCGAAGTCGAAGAAGCAGCTGAACCTCATCCTCAAGCTGATGAAGCGCGAGGACGTCTCCGACTTCATCAACGCGTGCGACGCCGGGCGTGAGGGCGAGCTGATCTTCGCGTACATCTACGAGATGTACTTGCAGTCGCTGAAGAAGAAGGACGGCGACCCGAAGCCCGTGCAGCGGCTGTGGATCTCGTCGATGACGAAGCAGGCGATTCGCGAGGGCTTCGAGCGGCTGCGCCCCGGCGAGCAGATGGTCTCGCTCGAGAAGGCCGCGCGCTCCCGCTCGGAGGCGGACTGGATCGTCGGCATGAACGCGACGCGTGCCGCCACCATCCGCGGCCGCGCGTGGGTCGGCGGGGTCGTCTCGCTCGGTCGCGTGCAGACGCCGACGCTGGCGATGCTCGTGAAGCGCGAGCGCGAGATCCAGGCGTTCGTCGCCGAGCCGTACTGGCTCGTCCACGCCGCCTTCCAGCCTCCGTACCAGGGCATCTGGTTCGAGAAGGACGAGACGCGGATCACGAGCGTCGAGCGCGCCGACGAGATCGTCGCGAAGGTCGGCGGCAAGGACGGCACGATCACGAAGGTCGAGCGCAAGGAGCAGACCGAGCGCGCGCCCCTCCTGTACGACCTCACCTCGCTGCAGCGCGACGCGAACCGCCGCTTCGGGTTCAGCGCGCGCCGCACCTTGCAGGCCGCGCAGTCGCTGTACGAGGGGAAGAAGGCGATTACGTATCCGCGAACGAACTCTCGCTACCTGTCCGGCGACATGGTGCCACAGCTGAAGATCGTCGCCTCGACGCTGCAGGACGTTCCCGACTACCGCGAGGCGGCGACGTACGTCATCCGCCTCGACCAGCTTCCGCTCCAGCGGGTCATCAACGACGCGAAGGTTTCCGATCACCACGCGGTGATCCCGACCGACGTGCCGCACGACGTCGAGAAGTTCACCCCCGACGAGCGGCGTGTCTTCGACCTCGTCGCGCGGCGTTTCCTCGCCGTCTTCCATCCGCCGGCGCGGTACGCGCGCACGACCGTCGTCACCGAGGTGGAGGGCGAGAGCTTCCGCACGCGCGGCAAGGTCACCCTCGAGGCCGGCTGGCGCGGCGTCTACGGGCTCGAGCCCGACGCGGAGAAGCAGTCGGAGGACGAGGACTCCGAGGGCGGCGAGCTTCCAGCGCTGCAGGAGGGCCAGACCGTTCGCTGCCTCGGCGCCGAGCGCGAGGACAAGCTGACGAAGGCGCCGCCGCGCTACACCGAGGCGACACTGCTGTCGGCGATGGAGACGGCCGGCAAGCTCGTCGACGACGACGAGCTGCGCGAGGCGATGAAGGAGTCCGGTCTCGGCACGCCGGCCACGCGCGCGGAGATCATCGAGACGCTCATCCGCCGCGAGTACATCGAGCGTGTCGGGCGCGACCTGCAGCCGACGCCGAAGGGGCTGCAGGTGATCACGATGCTCGATGAGCACAAGATCACGTCGCCCGAGCTCACCGGAGCGTGGGAGCACCGGCTCTCCGACATCGAGCACGGCGACGGAGACCGGGGCGCGTTCATCAGGGAGATCGCGAGCTTCACGAAGGAGATCGTCGGGCAGATCGAGGCGCTCGACAAGGAGAAGCTCCGTCCCGAGCGCGTCGAGCTCGGCCTGTGCCCGCGCTGCGGCGCGGAGACCGGCGAGATCATCCGCGAGAACTCGCGCGCGTACGGGTGCACGAGCTGGAAGAGCCGCGAGGAGACCGGCTGCGGGTTCGTCATCTGGAAGCGCGTGGCGGGCCGCACGCTCACGCCCGAGCTCGCGCGCCAGCTGCTCGAGGAGGGGAAGACGCGCGAGGTGCTGTCCGGCTTCCGCTCCCGCAACAACAAACCATTCCGGGCCCGCCTCGTCCTAAACGAGGAAGGGAAGGTGGAGTTCGACTTCCCCGTGCGCGCACAGCCGAAGGAAGCCGCCGAGGCTGCCGCGGCGGAATAGCCCGGGGCCGGGGCCCGTTGGATCTCCGAAAAAGCCGGGGCCGGAGGTAACCCCTGGCAGTCAGAGGACTTCCCTCGTAAAGTGAGAAGGTCGCCCGACGCCCGTCGACGCAGGACCCGAGAGGACTGAGCAGACCCTGAGCCAGGATCAGCTGAACGAGTTGCTCGAGACCGCGCAGGCACGCGCGCTGGTCGAGGGCGCGCAGGAGCGCGGCTATCTCGAGCCGGCCGAGCTGGAGGCGTTCGCCCTCGAGCTCGACCTGAACGACCAGGAGGTCGAGGAGCTGACGACCGAGCTCGAGCGCATCGGGCTCGAGATCGGCGCGCCCGCCGAGTCGGCGGAGGCGGCCGCGGCCGCGGACGCCGAGAAGGCGGCCGAGGAGGAGGCCGCCCGTGTCGAGGCGGCCGCGCAGATGTCCGGCGCCGCCGACAGCCTCCAGCTCTTCCTCGCCGACGTCGGCCGCCACAAGCTGCTGACCGCGGCAGAGGAGGTCATGCTCGCGAAGCGCATCGAGCGCGGCGACCCGGCCGCGAAGCGGCGGATGATCGAGTCGAACCTCCGTCTCGTCGTGTCGATCGCGAAGGGCTACCGCGGGCTCGGCGTCCCGTTCCTCGACCTGATCCAGGAGGGCACGCTCGGCCTCAACCGCGCGGTCGAGAAGTTCGACTGGCGCCGCGGCTACAAGTTCTCGACGTACGCGACGTGGTGGATCCGGCAGTCGGTGCAGCGCGCGGTCGCGAACCACGCGCGCACGATCCGCGTCCCCGTGCACGTCGTCGAGCGGCAGCAGAAGCTCTCGCGCGCGGCGCGCCGGCTCGAGGTCGAGCTCGGCCGCGAGCCGACGAAGGACGAGCTCGCCGAGGCGACGGGCCTGCCGATGCAGCACGTCGACGAGGCGCTCGGCGCCGCGCATGCCTCCGTCTCGCTCAACCAGACGGTGGGCGCGGACGACGAGGGCGAGCTCGGCGACCTGTTCGCCGACCGCGAGGCCGCCGACCCGTTCGACGAGGCCGAGGAGTCGCTCCGCCGCCAGGGCGTCCGCCGGGCGCTCGACGCGCTCCCGGAGCGCGAGCGGCGCATCCTCGAGCTGCGCTTCGGGTTCGAGGGCGAGCCGTGGACGCTCGAGGCGATCGGCCACGAGCTCGACCTCACGCGCGAGCGCGTGCGGCAGCTCGAGGGCCAGGCGCTGGCGCGCCTCGGCGCGCTGCGCGACCTGATCAGCGTCGCGGCCTAGCTCTTGGTGTCAGACACCGTTCACGGTGTCTGACACCAAACGGCAAGCAGCTCGGGATCGTCGAGCTGCGTGTTCTCCAGCACGAACGTCGCACGCTCGCGCGGCCGCTGCTCCTCGACGTATCGCCGCTGCGCCGGCATGTAGCGACGGCGGTAGCGCTCTTCGGTCGCGGCCAGGTCGTCTGTCCAGATGCCGAGGTTACGCCGTGCTCCGCGGGCGGCCGCGACCTCGAGGTCGGCGTCGACGAAGACCGACGCGTCCCAGAGGTCGGCGAGCTCGGGCCGGTGGAGGAACACGCCGTCGCAGACGAGGACCGCGGTCACCGGCGCCTCCACGCTCAGCACGTGGGCGCGGAAGCGCTCGAGGTCGAACGAGTCGAGGTAGTAGCCCTCGGGCGAGAGCTCGCCGCGCGCATAGCGCTCCGCCGGCGGCCGCTCGAACTGGTCGAGCGAGACGCGGATCGCCGGACGTCCGCGCGCGGTGAGAAGCTGCGCGAGCTCCTCGGCGAGGAGGGTCTTGCCCGCGCCGTCTACGCCGTCGATCCCGATCCGCATCAGGCGGCCGGGATCGACAGCTGCGAGCGCGTCTCCGAGCCGCTCGAGGACGGCGTCTCTCATGGCTCCTCGACGCGGATCGCCCTGAACGACAGCACGTGTGCGAGCACGTCGTAGTGCCGGTCGACGTGCAGGACATCCGCCTGGTGCTGATGAGCGCACGCGGCGATCAGGAGGTCCGGGATCGGGACGCGATGCCGGCTCTTCGCCGCCAGCTCGCGTTGTGCGGTGCGCGCGACCGCGAACGTCTCGGCGTCCATCCGGAGCTCGCGGAATGAGTCGAGCTGCTCGCCGAGTTGCTCGTAGCCGCGCGCCGAGCGCGCGCTGTACAGGATCTCGAGACGGGTGACCGCGCAGATGCACGGCTCCCCTAGGTCGGGGTCGAGGTCGTCGAGACGAACGAGTGCCGACTTGTCGAGAAGAACCAGACCGCTCAGCGCCACGCCTCGTCCGAGAGCAGGACGTCGGCGTCGACGAGCTCCTGGACCCTTCTCAGCGCCGTATGCGCTCGCCGCCGTCGTTCGTCCGCCTCGAGCCGGTCGGGCTCGAGACCGAGCGAGCTCGCGCCCTCCTCGGCGAGACGGAGGAGCAGCGCCTTCCGGTCGTCGACCTCGGGCCACTGTCGTTCGGCGGCGTCGAGAAGCGCCTCGAGGTCGCCGGTGTCGGTGAAGGTGAAGCGAGGCTTGATCGTCGGCACCGGTTCAGTGTAGCACCGAACGGAGCGGTGCGACACCTCTCATCGAGACGTGTCTGCGGAGGGCCGCGAGAATCGCGTCCCTCTCGAGCGCAACGACGGTCATCTCCGCCGGCGGCCGGCGCAGGAAGCGCGCGACGAGGAACAGCTCGTCGAGGTCCAGCTCGCCCGGCCGACGACACGCCGCCAGTCCCGCCTCGACCTCGAGGTGCGCGCCGCCGCCGGGCGGCAGCGTCCGCTCCGCCGCCACGCGGCCGCCGGCGAGGAAGAACGCCCGCACGTGCCCGGGCTCGGCCGCCGGCACGAGGAGGCACCGCTCGAGCCCGCGCAGGCGCTCGAGCCGCTCGAGCTCGCGGCAGACGTCCTCGAGCGCGTTCAGCCGGTCGCGCAGCCGCGCCGCGTCCTCGAACCGGCGCGCGTCCGAGAGCGACGCGAGCCGCCGGCGCAGCCGCGGCAGGGCGAGCGACGGCCGCTCGAGCTCCTCCGCGAGCAGCGCGCGCGCCGCCAGCTGCGCGCGCCGGCGCGAGCGGATCGGGCCCACCGGCGACGGCGACGACGACGCGACGACGCCGTCGCCGCGCTTCCGCAGCCAGACGTGCCGGTCCGGCCGCGAGACGCGCGCGTTCGCCGGCGGCCGCAGCTCGCGGATGAGCCGGAGCTCGGTGAGCCCGGCCTCGAGCTCCGACCCGAGCACGCGCCACTCGATCCGCTCGGTCGCGCCGACCGCCGCCTCCACCGCGGGCCGCAGCCTCTCCGAGCGGAAGTACGACCGCAGCCGCGCGCGCAGGTCGCGCGCGCACCCGACGTAGAGCACCTCGTCGTTGCGGTCGCGGAAGAGATAGACGCCGGGACGCTGCGGCGCGCCGAACGCGAGCTGCCGCTTGTCCCACACGCGGCGCGTCCGCGTCGCCTGGAGCGCCACGAGGTCGGCGACGGTGCGCGCGCCCCGCTCCTGCGCGAGCCCGATGAGCGCGAGCAGCACCTCGGCCGTCGCCTGCGCATCGGGCAGCGCGCGGTGGCACGGCTGGACGGACGCGCCGACCCAGTGGGCGAGCGAGGCGAGCGACGCGCGGGGGACCCGGCCGGCGAGCAGCCGCCGCGCGAGCGCGACCGTGTCGAGGACGGGAGCGGCGAGGCGCGAGCCGGTGAGCCGCGCGGTCTCGCGGTCGAGGAACGCGAGGTCGAAGCGCGCGTTGTGCGCGACGAGGACCGAATCTCCCGCGAACGCGAGGAAGCGGCGCACGGCGACCGGCGGCGGCGGCGAGCCGCGGAGCTGCCGGTTCGAGAGGCCGGTGAGCGCGGACACGCCCGGCCCGAGCGGCATCCCGGGGTCGACGAGCGTCTGGAACTCCGCCTCGAGCTCGAGCCCGCGCACGCGCACCGCGCCGATCTCGCAGATCTGCGACGCGCCCGGCCGCAGCCCGGTGGTCTCGAGGTCGACGACGACGTACGTCGCGTCCTCCAGCGCAAGGTCGGCGCCGGCGGGGCGGGCGAGCGTGACCGAGTCGCCGTTCCACGCGAGCCGCGCGTCGGCGTCGACGACGTCGGAGAGGAGCGAGCGCGCGAGCGCGACCGGGGCGGAGCGGAGCGCGAACAGCCGCCGCGCGGCCTCGTCCGCGAGCACGGGCCCACGCCGCTCCTCGACGAGCTCCACCAGCCGGTCCGCGGCGTCGAGCGAGAGCTGCACTCCTGCAGCGTAGGCGAACACACGTTCGATTTCCAGGCCTAACCGAGCGCGCGTTGCGTCGTCAAGGAAGAATGGTGCGCGCGGAGGGCGGAGAGACGACCATGCGAAGGCACCGCTGGTTGGGGGCAGGAGTCGTCGCCGCGCTTGCGGCGGCCGCGGCGATGCCCGCCGCCGGCGGCTCGGCGAGCGGCCCGCGCTTTGCCGTCTTCCGGGTGGCGCAGGACGACTCGATCGACTACCTCGACCCCGGGCTGACGTACGGCGCCGAGGGGCTGAACGTCATCTGGAACGTCTACCTGCCGCTGCTCGGCTACCGGCACGTCGCGGGCGCGGACGGCGCGACCATCGTCCCGTACCTCGCGCGGAGCCTGCCGACGGTCTCGCGCGACGGCAAGGAGTACACGCTCCGGCTCCGCGCCGGCGTGAAGTACTCGAACGGGCAGCCGGTGAAGGCGAGCGACTTCAAGGCCGCGGTCGAGCGCGACCTCCGGCTCGACTCGCCGGGCGCGAGCTACTTCTCGAACATCGTCGGCGCGAAGCTCCTCGCCGAGCGGCGCGTCCACCACATCTCCGGGATCGCCGCCGACGACGCGACCGGGCTGATCACGATCCGCCTCCGCAGCCCGGAGGGCGACTTCGAGAACGTGCTCGCGAGCGAGTTCGCGGCGCCGGTGCCCACGAACGCGCCCGCGTCCGACACCTCGACGCACCCGCTGCCCGCGACCGGCCCGTACGTCATCCAGAGCTACTCGGCCGGCAAGCAGATCGTCGAGGTCCGGAACAAGTTCTTCAAGGCGTCGCTCTTCCGCGGCACCGTCCCGGCCGGGAACCCGGACAAGGTCGTCTGGGACATCGTCGGCGACCCGGCCGCCGCGCTCGAGCGCACGATCGCGGGCCAGGACGACTGGGACCCACAGCCGATCCCGGCGAGCCGCCTGCGCGGAACGCAGGCGCGGTACGGCGACCAGATCAAGGTCTACACCTCGCCGAACACCTACTACTTCTTCATGAACACGCGGAAGAGGCCGTTCGACGAGCTCGCGGTGCGGAAGGCGGTGAACTACGCGATCGACCGCAACGCCCTCGTCGCGATCTACGGCGGGCTCGGGCTGCCGACCGAGAACATCCTTCCGCCGACGTCCCCGTCGTACCTGAAGCACGCCCTCTATCCGCACGATCTCGCGAAGGCGCGCCGGCTCGTCCGCCAGGCGCATGCGGTGGGGGCGCACGTCAGCGTCTGGAACCACGCCGGCGGGCTCGACCAGAAGACGACGGCGTATCTCGTGAAGGTGCTGAACGAGATCGGGCTGAAGGCGCGGTCGAAGCTCGTCACGTCCGGCACGTACTGGCAGACGATCGGCAGCCAGGCGACGGGAGCCCAGATCGGGTTCGCCGACTGGCTGCAGGACTATCCGCACCCGCTCGACTGGTTCGACGTGCTGCTGAACGGCGAGCGGATCACGAAGACCTACAACAACAACTACGCGAACTTCGACGACAAGGCGGTGAACAAGACGATCGATGCCCTGAACGAGCGGCCCGTGCCGGCGAGCCCGGTGAACTCCGACTGGGCGGCGCTCGACCGGCGGATCATGGAGCAGGCTCCGTGGGCGCCGTTCCTGAACAGGGAGTACACGGACTTCTTCAACCAGAAGGTCGACCTGGGCTGCTACGTGAACCAGGTCGTGTACGGCTTCGACTACGCCACGATTTGCATGAGCTAACGCAACCCTGTAGATAGACAGCCTCGGAACCCGATCGGGAGGGAAAATGCATCTGAAAAACCGAGTGCGGTACCTGGTGGCATTCGCCGCCGGTGCGCTCGCCCTCGCGGCCGTGGCGGCGACAGCCGCCGTGGGCGCTCCCCAGCGCTCGACCGCGAGCACGATCCTCGATGGCACGACGGACACGGTGACGAACGTCGACCCGGCAGGGAACTACGACTACGGCTCGTTCACGGTCGACATCCTGATCTACCAGCACCTGCTCGACTTCCCGGCAGGGAGCAAGGTGCCGTCGCCGTCGCTCGCCACCGGCTGCAAGGCGAATCCCGCGCAGACCGCGTGGACCTGCACGCTGAAGAAGGGCGTGAAGTTCTCGAACGGTGACCCGTTCACGTCCGCGGACGTGAAGTGGTCATTCGATCGCGTGAACAAGATCAAGGACCCGTCGGGCATCTACAGCCTGCTCTCGAACCTCGGGAGCGTCTCGACGAGCGGTGACTACAGCGTCACGTTCCACCTCAAGTCGCCGCAGTCGACGTGGCCGTTCATCCTCACGACCGGCGCAGGGTTCATCGTGGACCACAAGGTCTATCCGGCGGACAAGCTGGTCGCGAACACCGACGTGTCGAGCCTCGTCGGCACCGGGCCGTACAAGCTCGACAAGTTCACGCCGAGCCAGCAGGCCGTCTTCACGCTGAACTCGAACTACACCGGGGCGAAGCCGAAGAACGGCGGCGTCATCATCAACTACTACGCGAAGTCGTCGACCATGAAGCTCGATCTGCAGAAGGGCACGATCGACATGGCGTTCCGCGACTTCACCCCGACCGAGTACACCGCCCTCGGCAAGGCGAGCGGCATCAAGGTGTACAAGGGCAACGGCGTCGTGATCCGCTATCTCGTCCTGAACGTGAAGCGGGCGCCGACGAACAACCCGGCCGTGCGGAAGGCGCTCGCCTACCTCATGCCGCGCGGCGACATCGCGACGCGGGTCTACCACGGCCAGGTGGCCCCGCTCTACTCGATGGTCCCGGCCGGCCTGCCCGGTCACACCGACGCGTTCAAGGAGGTCTACGGCGCGGCGCCGAACACGGCGAAGGCGAAGGCGGTCCTCACCGCGGCGCACGTGAAGATGCCGGTGCCCATCACGCTGTGGTGGACGCCGACGCACTACGGTGACGCCACCGCGGACGAGTTCACCGAGATCCAGCGCGCCCTCAACGGGAGCGGTGTCTTCAAGGTGACGCTGAAGTCGGCCGAGTGGACGACGTACTCGAAGACGCTCGGCACACAGTACCCGGCGTTCCAGCTCGGCTGGTTCCCGGACTATCCGGACGCGGAGGACTACCTCGCGCCGTTCTACGGCACGAAGAGCAACTTCACGTCCAACGGTTACTCGAGCGCCAAGATGGACGCGATCCTGAAGAACGAAGCGGCGGCGAAGACCACCGCCTCGCGCCTGGGCTTCGTCAAGCAGGCCCAGATGCTCGCCGCGCAGGACGCGCCGATCATCCCGTACTGGCAGGGCACGATGCTCGCAGTCGGGCGGTCGAACATCTCCGGCATCCAGAGCACGCTGGACCCGACGTACATCATGCGGTTCTGGGAGCTGTCGAAGTCCTAGAGCGACGAACGGTGAGGGGCGTCTCCGGGCGCCCCTCACCCATACACTGACGAGTTCGGATGGGCGTCCAGGGACCCTCGCTCAAGCGGTACGCGATCACGAGGCTCGCCCTCGTCGTCCCGATGCTCTTCATCCTGCTGACGCTCGTCTTCGTGCTCATGCGGGTGGCGCCGGGGAATCCGGTCTCCGCCTCGCTCGGCGGGCACGTGCCGCCGGCGGTGATCAAGCAGATCAGCCACCAGCTCGGCTACGACAAGCCGCTCTACGTCCAGTACGGGCACTACCTGCTGAACGTCGCCCAGGGGAACTTCGGGACGACGATCTCCGACCGCCGGTCGGTGGGCAGCATCATCGCGGTCAACGGTGCGGCGACCCTCGAGCTGACGTTCTTCGCGCTCATCGTCGCGCTCGTCGTCGGGCTCGTCGTCGGGCTCCTGTCGGGCCGCTTCCGCGACTCACCGATCGACGCCGGCGGCCGCCTGTTCGGGATCGTCGTGTACGCGACCCCGGTCTTCTTCCTGGGGCTGCTCGCGCAGCTCGTCTTCGGCGTCTGGCTCAACTGGCTGCCGACCTCCGACCAGGCGAGCCCGATTACGCAGGCGCTCATGAAGACGCACACGAACATCTTCTTCGTCGACGCGATCGTCGACGGCAACTGGAGCGCGCTGAAGGACGTGGTCGAGCATCTCGTCCTGCCGGCGACGACGCTCGGGCTCGTGTACGGCGGCGTCTTCATCCGCCTCATCCGCGTGAACGTCATCCGCACGCTGAAGGAGGACTACATCGAGGCGGCGCGGGCCCGCGGCATCAACGAGCGCTCGGTGGTCTACCGGCACGCGTTCAAGAACGCGCTCGTCCCCGTCGTCACCGTCATCGGCCTCCAGGTGGCGCTCCTGCTCGGCGGCGCGATCCTCACCGAGACGACGTTCAACTGGCCCGGCCTGGGCCACGAGCTCTACATCTACCTCCAGAACCGCGACTACGCGGCGGTGCAGGGGATCGTGGTGCTCTTCGGGCTCGTGGTCGTGCTCGTGAGCATCGTGATCGACTTCGTGAACGCGCTCATCGACCCGCGGGTGCGGTACTGATGGCGGCGGTCTCGCCCGAGGTGCGGCTCCACCGGCGGACGATCGGCGTCCGCCGCGCGCTGCAGCCGATCGTCGAGGCGCGCGGGATGGCGCGCGGGATGCTCTTCACCGGCGCGGGCCTGACGCTCTTCTTCGTGCTGGTCGCGATCCTCGCGCCGCTGATCTCGCCGTACGGCTTCGACCAGTACAAGTCGGGCGGCCACCGCTTCGCGCAGCTCGCGCATCCGTCGCACGCGCACGTGTTCGGGACGAACGTGCAGTCGACCGACGTGCTCTCGCGCATCATCTGGGGCGCGCAGACCGAGCTCGAGGTGGTGGCGCTCGCGCTCGTGTTCGGGCTCGTGGTCGGCGTCCCGCTCGGGCTCTTCTCCGGCTACTACGGCGGCGCGTTCGACCGCGCCGCGGTGCTGTTCATGGACGCGATGTTCGCGTTCCCGCCGCTGCTGCTCGCGATCGTGATCGCGTTCCTGCTCGGGAGCAGCGTCAGCTCGGGCGTGCTCGTGGCGGCGATCGCGATCACGATCACGTACGTCCCGCAGTACTTCCGGGTGGTGCGGAACCACGTGATCAGCGTCCGGGAGGAGTCGTACGTCGAGGCGGCGCGCGCGCTCGGCGCGCGGCCGCGGACGATCCTGCGCCGCTACGTGTTCTTCAACGTCGTCCAGAACGTGCCGGTGATCGCGACGCTGAACGCGGCCGACGCGGTGCTGACGCTGACGGCGCTCGGCTTCCTCGGCTACGGGGTGCAGCCGACGCAGGGGGCGGAGTGGGGCTACGACGTCTCGCGCGCGGTGTCGGACGCGGCCTCCGGCATCTGGTGGACGGGCCTGTTCCCGGGGCTCGCGATCGTCCTGCTCGTCACCGGGCTGACGCTGCTCGGCGAGGGCCTGAACGAGACGATCAACCCGGTCCTGCGCCGGCGGTCGATCCGGAAGGTCGACTTCCGCGCCGGCAGCCTCGCGCCTCCCTCGGAGCTCCTCGAGCCGTGAGCGGACAGGCGGTTCTCGAGGTCCGCGACCTGCGGCTCTGGTACGGGACTGCCCGCGGGTCGGTGCGGGCGGTAGACGGCGTCTCGCTGGAGATCGACGCGGGCGACACGCTCGGGCTCGTGGGCGAGTCGGGGTGCGGCAAGACGACGCTCGGCCGCGGCATCCTCGGGCTGCTGCCGGAGGGGGCGCGCGCCGACGGCGAGGTGCTCTACAAGGGCCGGAACCTCGTGACGATGTCGCCGCGCGAGCTGCGCCGCCTGCGCGGCCCCGAGCTCGGGCTCATCTTCCAGGAGCCGATGACGCGGCTGAACCCGCTGCTGCGGATCGAGGACCACTTCCGTGAGACGCTCGAGCAGCACGAGTCGAAGCTCACCGACGCCGAGGTCCGGCGGCGGTCGCTCGACACGCTCGGGCGGATGGGGATCCCGCCGACGCGCTTCCGCCAGTACCCGCACGAGTTCTCGGGCGGGATGCGGCAGCGGATCATGATCGCGCTCGCGCTCGTCCTGCGGCCGTCGCTGCTCGTCGCGGACGAGCCGACGACGTCGCTCGACGTGATCGTCGAGGCGCAGATCCTGCGGATCCTCGCCGACCTGAAGGCGAACTTCGACACCGCGCTCCTGCTCATCACCCACAACCTCGGGATCGTGGCCGAGGCGTGCGACCGCGTCGCGGTCATGTACGCGGGCCAGATCGCCGAGGAGGGGCCGGCGCGCGACGTGTTCGGCGAGCCGATGCATCCGTACACGCGTGAGCTGCTGCGCTCGACCATCTCGCTCGACACGACCGAGCTGCACTCGATCCCGGGCGCGCCCCCGAACCTGATCGACCCGCCGAGCGGCTGCCACTTCCATCCGCGCTGCCCGGACGTGATGCAGGTGTGCCCGGTGCGCGACCCGGTCGAGACGGCGCCGGAGCCGGAGCGGCGCGTCCTGTGCTGGCTGCACGGGCCTGAGCGGGAGATCCCGCCGGGCGGCACGGCGAGGCTCGAGCGCGAGGAGATCGCGGTGGCGGAGGAGGCATGAGCGCGAACGGCGAGGCGCTCGTCTCGGTCCGCGGGCTGAAGACGTACTACTCGATCCGCGGGACGTTCTTCGACCGGCTGATCGGGCGGACGGGGGCGGCGGTGCGCGCGGTGGACGACGTCTCGCTCGAGCTCCGCAAGGGCGAGGTGCTCGGGCTCGTGGGCGAGTCGGGGAGCGGCAAGACGACGCTCGGCCGCACGCTCCTCGGGCTCGTGCCGGCGACCGAGGGCGAGGTCGTGTTCGAGGATCGCGACATCACGAAGCTCCACGAGCGCGAGCTGCGGGACATGCGGCGGCGGATGCAGATGGTCTTCCAGGACCCGCACGCCTCGCTCAACCCGGCGATGACGATCGCGCAGGCGGTCGGCCATCCGCTCGAGATCCACGGGCTCGTCCGCGACAAGGCGGTCGCGCGGGCGCGGGTGGCCGAGGCGCTCGAGCGGGTCGGGCTCATCCCGGCGGAGCAGTTCATGGACAAGTACCCGTCCGACCTGTCGGGCGGCCAGAAGCAGCGGGCGGTGATCGCGCGGGCGATCATCCTCAACCCGGTGCTTCTCGTGGCGGACGAGCCCGTGTCGATGCTCGACATGAGCGTCCGGGCGAAGATCCTCGAGCTGATGCTGTCGCTCAAGAACGACTTCGACCTGACGTACCTGTACATCACCCACGATCTCGCGACCGCGAAGTTCTTCTGCGACCGGATCGCGATCATGTACCTCGGCCGGGTGGTGGAGATCGGGCCGTCGGAGGCGATCTACGACGACCCGAAGCACCCGTACACGCAGGCGCTGCTGCGGGCGATCCCGGAGCCGGACCCGCGGCGGACGGTGCCGCGCGACCTGCCGCGCGGGGAGGTGCCGGACGCGGCGCGGCCGCCGCTCGGCTGCTCGTTCCATCCCCGCTGCCCGCGGGCGTTCGAGGTGTGCGGGTGGGAGTCGCGCGACCTGAAGGAGCTGCTCGAGCGGCGGTGGGCGGGGATGGAGGAGGCAGGGTACGAGGCCGAGCGGGCGGCGGTGGGGCCGGTGGAGCCGCTCGACGAGCCGGTGACGCACGCGGAGCTGCCGGCGCGCGGGGGCGAGGTGCGGGGCATCCTCGAGCGGGCGCGGGAGTCCGACCCGGCGGAGCCCTTCTGGACGGGGGTGCGGCGGATCGCCGAGACGAACGGGCATGTCGAGGTGGACTGGTACGAGCCGGTCGAGCCGCGGCTCCTGCCGACGGGGAGCGTCGAGGTCGAGTGCCACCTGTACGACGAGGAGGCGCTCGCCGAGGCGGGCCGCAGGCGCTCCGGCATCCCTGAGTAGAGGGGCCTGTGCCTCTAAAGGGGGGCTTTCGGCGCGCCGATACTCGCCACGTGGACGCAGCTGAGCGGCAGCAGATCCTCGATCGGTACCTGGACCATTCGCGCCGGTTCGAAGCGGTGGCGGCCCGCCGCCGGACGGCGAGCTCGAACGGCTCCGTCATCCCGTTCCAGGGGTCGCGCACCGAGCTCGAGCAGGAGCCGACGGGGCGCGAGATCGAGGTGCTCCAGCTCATCTCCGACGGGCTCGTGAACCGCGAGATCGGCCAGCGGCTGTTCCTCTCCGAGGAGACGGTCAAGTCGCACGTGCGGCACCTCCTCGCGAAGCTTCAGGCGCGCTCGCGCGCGCATGCAGTCGCGGTCGGCTTCCGCCGCGGCCTCATCGGCTAGCCCGCCCCGACGGGGGCGCCTGTGGAGAGACCTGTCGAAAACTCTGTCGACAGCCACGCGCGCTCCGGTGGTCACTCACCGGGGCGCGCGTCTTATCCAGTGCGTTTCAGTCTTCTCCATCGGACCGCGTGAATCCCTCTCGCGGGGGATGCCCGTGGCCTGTGGACAACGGACGATTCGTCGGCTTCGGAACTACCAGGACCTGTGGTCGCCGGCCACGGCGGCGCGAGCGACGACAGCGGCGATGCGCTTCACGACAGATTCCTCCTGCTAGGGACTAACGGCAACAGGGAGCGTATACCCCAATTGGGTGAGAGTTCAAGAGAATCTGTCGAGGTTTCTTTGAGGAAGACTCAGTTTCTGAGCCGTAAGAGGCTGCTCGAGGTATGGGTCGCAACTCTTGCTTTGAGTGCCGGCGGGCTCTGCCTAGGCCTGGTCCTAGACGGCTACCGGATCCACCAGCCGGCGGCGGTGGCCGTGCTGGCCGCATTGGCCCTCGCTGCTGACTACGGCAGCATCCGGCTCAGCCCACTGATCGAAACGAGCATCGCGTCCCTGGTCTGCGTCTTTGCGGCGGTCATCCTCGGACCGCTTGCAGGCGCGGTTGTCGCAATTGCGGGTCTCCTCCGAGACCTCCCGCGAAGAGACACAGCGCAGCCCATCCTCCGTTGGGCGACGTTCACCTCTAAGCGGGTACTCGCGACCGTTGGCGCCGGGCTGGTGGCCGCCGCAGTGGAGCACCGAGCTGGGCATGCCTTCTTGGGAATCTTCGCCGCCGTGGCAGGCGCCTTCCTTGTGGAAACGGTCGTCGGCGAGACGCTCAATTGCGTTGCTCCTGCCATTCGTGGGACGGCATCCGTGCGCGCGCTCCTTCGCGACGTGATCTCGAGTGACCTGATCAACCTCCCGCTTCACATCCCGATGGTTACGGTTCTCGCTTACGTGTACGTGACGATCTCGCCGTGGAGCGTTGCTCTCTTCGCTCTCCCGGCGCTTGCGTCTCAGCGCCTGCTGCTCCTCTACCGGCAACAGCGGGATGCGAGCTACGCGCTAACCGAGGCGAACGAAAAGCTTGCGGCAGCGAACCTTGAGTTCGCCCGATCCCTCGTTGCCACGCTTGATGCCCGGGATGAGTACACGGCCGGCCACTCCACCGCGGTCGCGATCTATGCGCGAGACATCGCTAGGCGGATGGGGCTAACCGAGCGCGAACAGGACGTCGCATACCTCAGCGGTCTCGTCCACGACGTCGGAAAAGTCGGTTTGGCGCCCGGCGTCTTGGAGAAGCCAGGAGCCCTGTCACTTGACGAGCGACGTGAAATGGAGCGCCACTCGATCATCGGCGAAGAGATCCTGCGGCCCGTCTCGGCGTATGAGGAAATTGCCGGGATCGTTCGGAGCCACCACGAGCGCGTTGATGGCGCCGGCTACCCGGACAGACTCATGGGCGACGAGATCCCTCTACTTGCGCGGATCATCGGCGTCGCCGACGCCTACAACGCCATGACCTCAGATCGCCCGTATCGGGACGCGATGCCTAGCCGCGTCGCACGCCTGCGCCTCGCGCAGGCGGTCGAGAGCCAATTCGACACGTCTGTTGTAGCGGCGTTCGAGGCGATTCTCGCTGGGAGTTCCGAGGACTACCGGCTCGGCCGTGCCGCCGAGTTCATGCTCCGTGCCCTGACGACCCCTCCGCGTGAGTCGATGCCTCTCGGCCTCGCTGAGGCTCTCGGCTAGAGGTCGCCCTCGTCCGCGGCCATC
>Ga0335069_10005063_pt1 | contig 19374 bp, 18 predicted proteins | sample Lox_Sample_11_FD_206714 | JGI IMG/M metagenome (GOLD analysis project Ga0335069, IMG submission 206714) | Soil microbial communities from Loxahatchee National Wildlife Refuge, Florida, United States - Lox_Sample_1.1 | ecosystem: Environmental > Terrestrial > Soil > Wetlands | place: USA... | reverse complement strand
GTCGTCGATCGGCTCGGCCGAAAGATCGAGCATGTGGGACGAGAACAGCGGCCGTCCGGTCCTCTCGAAATGCTTCTCGCTCATGTCGATGAGGCCGTCGACCCAGGGCACCAGCTTGCGGTTGGCGTGATCGGTGTGCAGCACGGCGCAGATGCCGTAGGCCTCGGCCAACAGGTGCACATGCTGGGCCACGCTGGTGGCGCCGAGCACGCGGGCCTTGTGCTGATCGGGCAGGCCTTCGCCGGCAAAGAAGCGCGCGCCGCCGTTCGACATCTGGATGATGACGTCCGACTTGTTCTTCGCGGCGCATTCCATCACCGCGTTAAGGACGTTGGTGCCCACCACGTTCACTGCCGGAAGCGCATAGCCGCCGTCTTTGCAGGCCTGGATGAGCTGGCGGTATTCCTTGCCGGTCACGACGCCGGGTTTGAGATGAGCCATAACGTCCTCGTTCGTTCTGCAGGGCCTACATAAAGGGGGCATGGGGGCAACACAACGGCGCCCGGCTGCGTCAAAGTTCTCTAACTAAAACAATGAGTTGAATGCCTTGACGGCCGCCGCGGGCCCGTCCGGAAAATCCCATACGCCGCTGGAGACGGCCAGGAAATCCGCGCCCGCTTCAACGAGCGGCTTGGCGTTCTCGGTGGTGATGCCGCCGATCGCCACGCAGGGCACCACCATCAGCTCCGCCCACCAGCGCAGAGTTTCGATTTCGCAGGCCGCTTTCGGCTTTTTGGTCGTGGTGGGGAAGAACGCCCCGAAGGCGACATAGTCCGCTCCCGCGTCGGCGGCTTCCATCGCCAGATGGCGCGAGTCGTGGCAGGTGACACCGACGACGGCCTCAGGCCCCACCGCCGCCCGCGCGGCCTCGTAGGTGCCGTCCTCCTGGCCGATGTGCACCCCGTCGCAGCCGAAGCGTTTGGCAAGGTCCGGCCGGTCGTTGAGGATGAAGGCGGCGCCGTGCCGTTGCGCGATGGGCATCAGCATATCCACCGCGCGCGCGATCTCCTCATCCGGCACGTCCTTCAGCCGAAGCTGCAGCGAGGCGACGTCGCCGGCGTCGAGGGCGCGCTTGAGCGTCTCGGCAAAGCCCTTGGGCTCCAGCTTGGGCGGCGTGATCAGATAAAGGCGGCAGGGGTCGGTCATGGAAACCTATTTAACTCGCTCCGTCCTGCCGGCGCCAGCCATCAAGGCCGCGCGGTCGCATCCGGGTGGGCAGCCACGAGCGGGGGCAGCACGTCATTGATCATGATCCCGTTCATCGGCGAGCCTGCAGAGTTGTAGTCGCCGCCGGTGAACACCGCCACCAATCGATACTGCGGCACCACGTAGATTTTCTGTCCGCCGTTGCCCTGGGCGGCACTGACATAGACTAGTTTGCCGCCGACACTGAGCCACGGCCGCCACCAGAAATAGCCGTATTCGGTGCCGTCGACCACCGCCTGTCCGCGCAGCGATTCACGCACCCAAGCTTGGGAAAGGACGCGGTGGCCGTGCCATTCGCCTCCTTGCGCAAAAAGAATGCCGAACTTGAGCATATCGCGAGGACGCAAGTGAATCTGCGCATACTCCTTGTCGGCATTGGTGAGGTTGTAGTTCCAGGTCCAATCCGCGATCCCGAGCGGCTCGAACAGATGCGCCCTGGCGTATTCGGGAAGATAGCTACCGGTCGCCTTTTCCACGATGCGCCCGACCACGGCGACGCCTGCGGAGCAGTAGTACCCCAGCATTCCCGGATCGTTGATCATCGGCAGGGCAAACACGGCCTTGACCCAATCGGGCTCAAAGTCGATCACCGTCTCCCGGCCGGGCGAAGTGTTGCTGTGATCGTTGCAGTCCAAACCCGAGCGCATCGTCAGGAAGTCGCGCACCGTGATCTTCCTCTTGCGCGGATCAGGATCGGCCGCCACGCCAATCCCCAAAAGTCGCAACGCCGGATCGTTGATGTCGAGGCGCTTGTGATCCACGGCGATGCCTGCCAACGCGCCGACGATGGACTTGGTCGCCGAGCGCAACTGGTGTTTGCGGTCCGCGGCGTAACCATAGAAATACTCTTCCAGAACCAGCTTCCCGTTTACGTAGAGCAGCACGCTGTGCACGTTGGGATAGGTGCCGTCGTCGATCTTGGCGACGATGGTGTCTGCCGCGCCGACGCCAAGCGGTGTATCCGCGATATTGCCCACAGCGAGGCCGTCATGGCGGTCTGGTGGCACGCGGTAGCGATAGACCTCGCCGGCAGGACGCGGATAGGCAAGCCGCGCAGACTGGGCGGACACCCTGGTGGATAGGCGCGCGTGAAACCGGCCGTCTTGCGTGTACCCGCTGATCCGGCCTTTGGCGTCGCGGCGAAAGGGGATCTTCTCGCCGCCAATGGTGGTGAGTTCGTCCGGGCCGGTGACTTTCAGTCCATACGTGGCGCCGTCCACGACAGCGAACAGGGACCCGCCAGCGACGATCTCGATAGTATGATGGGGTCCGTCGGCATAGGTGCCGGTGTAATCAGCCAATGACGCGTGTGGTGAGGCAGCCCACGCGTTGGGCGCGCCAAATAGCAGCATCGTCACCGCGACCCAGCCGGCACCCAGGCGAGAATTCGCGTTCATGCCGCGCGATAGATTTCGACGATCTGGCTCAGCAGTTCGAGCGCAGCTTCCTTCGAGCGCTGGAACGAGTTACGGCCGATGATGGAGCCGTGCCCACCGCCCGCCTTGATGGCACGGGCCTCTTCCAGGATGCCGGCGTCGTCCTTCTTGGCTCCGCCCGAGAACACGACCATCCGCCGCCCGCCGAGCGCCGCCTTGGTCACGAGCTTGATGCGGTCGGCAAGCGTGTCGATCTTCACGTTGCCGCTGCGATAAAGCTCGCCCACGTCCGCGGCTTCGACGAAACTCGTCGGCAGCTTGACCTTGATGATGTGAGCGCCGACCAGCGCCGCAATCTGGGTGGCATAGGTGCAGACGTCGATGGCGGTCTCGCCTTCCTTGGAGAGATCCTCGCCGCGGGGATAGGACCAGATCACCGTCGGCAGGCCCACGTTCTTGGCCGCCGCCACGAACTCGCGCGCCGCCTCGAGCATGTCATAGGACCTGAGCGAGCCCGGATAGATCGTAAGTCCCACCGCGCAGCAGCCGAGCCTCAGCGCATCGTGCACGCTCGCGGTGACCGCCTGGGTCTTGGGTCCTTCCTTGGGATAGAGCAGGTTGGCGCTGTTGCACTTCAGGATCAGCGGAATGCGTCCGGCATAGGTCGCCGCGCCCGCTTCCAGCATGCCGAGCGGAGAGGCGAAGGCCGACAGCCCGGCCTCCACCGCCATCTGGAAGTGGTACTGCGGGTCGTAGGCGGGCGGATTGGCGGCGAAGCTGCGGTCGGGGCCGTGCTCGAAGCCCTGGTCGACGGGCAGGATCACGAGCTTGCCGGTTCCCCCGAGACGGCCGTGATAGAGCATGCGTGCGAGATTGGTCTTCACGCCCGGATTGTCGCTCTCGTACCAGGACAGAATCTGCTGCACGGCATGGGTCATCGGCCGTCTCCCTATGCAAAGCGCCCCTGCCTCGTTTCGAAGCAGGGGCGCAAAACTTAGCGCTTCGCGGGCGAATTGGAAAAGCGCCGGCGGCGCTATTTCGTCATCAGCGCGACGACGCCCGGAAGTTCCAGGCCTTCCAGCCATTCCAGGAACGCACCGCCCGCGGTCGAGACGTAGGAGAAATCGCCGGTCACGCCCGCCTTGTTGAGGGCCGAGACGGTGTCGCCGCCGCCTGCGACCGAGAGCAGGTGGCCGGCCTTGGTGGCATCGGCCACCAGCTTGGCGGCCTGCACCGTTCCGTTGTCGAAGGGCGGAGTCTCGAAGGCGCCGAGCGGGCCGTTCCAGACCACCGTCTTGGTGGTGGCCAGGAACTTCTTGAATTCCGCAATGGTGGCGGGGCCGACGTCGAGGATCATCTCGTCCGCCGCGACCTCGCGGACCGGAACCGTGCGCGACGGCGCGTTCGGCTTGAACTCCTTGGCCACCACGGCATCGGTGGGCAACAGGATCGCCGCGCCGGAATCGGTCGAAAGCGCGATCACCTTGCGCGCGGTTTCGAGATGGTCGGCCTCGTAAAGCGACTTGCCGACGGCGATGCCTTCGGCGGCCAGGAAAGTGTTGGCCATCGCTCCGCCGATCACCAGCACTTCCACCTTCTTCACGAGGTTTTCGAGCAGGGCGATCTTGGTGGAGACCTTGGCGCCGCCGATCACCGCCATCAGCGGACGCTCGGGATCGTTGAGCGCCTTGGTCAGCGCCGTGAGCTCGGCCTGCATCGAGCGGCCGGCCGCGCTGGGCAGAAGATGCGCGACCGCCTCGGTCGAGGCATGCGCGCGGTGGGCGCTGGAGAATGCGTCGTTGACGTACAGATCGGCGAGCGCGGCGAGCTGCTTTGCCATCTCGGGGTCGTTCTTCTCTTCGCCGCCGTGGAAGCGGGTGTTCTCGAGCAGCAGCACCTCGCCGTTCTTCAGCTTGGCCACGGCGGCCGCGGCGTCCGGACCGATGCAGTCGTCGGCGAAGGCCACCGGGCGGCCGACGATCCTGGCCATCGGCTCGGCAACGGGCTTCAGGCTCATCGAGGGCACGACCTTGCCTTTGGGGCGGTCGAAGTGCGAGCAGACGATGACCTTGGCGCCCCTGGCGCAGAGATCGCGGATGGTGGGGGCCTGCCGTTCGATGCGCGTCGTCGACGTGACGACTCCGTCTTTCATCGGCACGTTGAGGTCGGCGCGGACCAGCACGCGCTTTCCGGCGACGTCGAGATCGTCGATGGTGCGGAAGGTGGGCATGGGTTTTGTCCTGTGGTTCGGGCGCCCGTCCGGCGTGGAAGGGCGCGGCAAGCGTGCGGAAAGCGCGAGGGGCGCGGATGGCGCGCCCCCCGGTTCGATCAGATGAACTTGGCGAGCGCGACGGCCGTGTCGACCATGCGGTTCGAGAAGCCCCACTCGTTGTCGTACCAGCTGTAGATCGCGGCGAGGTTGCCGTCGATCACCTTGGTCTGGGCCGGCATGAAATAGGACGAAGCCGGCATGTGGTTGAAGTCGCTCGAAACCAGCGGATCTTCGACGATGTCGAGGATGCCCTTGAGCGGGCCGGCCGATGCGGCCTTCATGGCGGCGTTGATGGCGTCCTTGTCCGTCGCCTTGTTGAGCACGACCTTGAGGTCGATCAGCGAGACGTTCGGGGTCGGCACGCGCACGCTGATGCCGTCGAGCTTGCCCTTGAGTTCGGGCAGCACCAGGCCCACGGCCTTGGCGGCGCCGGTGGAGGTCGGGATCATGGAAAGCGCGGCGGCGCGGGCGCGATAGAGGTCCTTGTGGAGCTGGTCGAGGGTGGGCTGGTCGTTCGTGTACGAATGGATCGTCGTCATGATGCCCTTCTCGATGCCGAAGTTGTCGTTCAGCACCTTGACGACGGGGGCCAGGCCGTTGGTAGTGCACGAGGCATTGGAGACGACGAGGTGGTCTTTCGTCAGCTTGTCGTGGTTGACGCCGTAGACGACCGTCAGATCGGCGCCGTCCGACGGAGCGGAGACCAGCACGCGCTTGGCGCCGGCTTCGAGCAGGATCGCGGCCTTGTCGCGCGCCGTGAACCTGCCGGTGCATTCCATCGCGATGTCGACGCCGAGATCCTTGTAGGGAAGCTCCTTGGGTTCCTTGATCGCGGTCACCTTGATCTTGTGGCCGGCGACGACCATGAGATCGCCATCAACCGAAACGTTCGCCGGGAAGCGGCCGTGGACCGAGTCGTAGCGCAGCAGGTGTGCGTTGGTGGGAACCGGACCGAGGTCGTTGATCGCGACCACTTCCACGTCGCGCCGACCGTTCTCGACGATCGAACGCAGCACCAGCCGCCCGATGCGGCCGAAACCGTTGATAGCAACCCGAATGGCCATGAAAACCTCCTAGAATCCTTCTATCTTTACGAGGCTGACTTAGTCCGGAACCCCTACCCTTTCAATGCACTTTTTGCCGCTTCGACGACGGCTTCGGCGGTAATACCAAAATGCTTGTACAGGTCTCTGGCAGGGCCGCTGGCGCCGAAGGAGTGCATGCCCACGAACCGGCCGTTTGGGCCGATGTAACGGTCCCAGCCGAAACGCACCGCGGCCTCGACCGCCACTCTTGCGGTGCCCGGCCCGAGCAGGTTGTCACGGTATGTTGCGCTTTGTTTCTCGAACAGCTCGGAGCAGGGCATCGAGACCACGCGCGCGCCGATGTTTTCGGCGGCGAGAATGTCTCTCGCCTTGATGGCAAGCTCGATCTCCGAGCCGGTTGAGAAAAGCGTCACCTTCGCGTCGGCCGCCCCGGCCAGCTCGTAGGCGCCCTTGGCGCAGAGGTTTTCGTCCGTATGCGTGGTGCGGACCGTGGGCAGGTTCTGTCGCGAAAGCGCGATCAGGCTGGGATGCTCTTTGTCGGCGATCGCCAGCGCCCAGCACTCCGCCGTTTCGACCACGTCCGCCGGGCGGTAGACGCGCAGATTGGGTATGGCGCGCAGCGCGGCAAGCGTCTCGACCGGCTGGTGGGTGGGGCCGTCCTCGCCCAGGCCGATCGAATCGTGGGTCATCACATAAATGACACGGATCCCCATGAGCGACGAAAGCCGGATCGACGGCCGGCAGTAATCGGCGAACACCAGGAACGTGCCGCCATAGGGGACGATGCCGCCGTGCAGCGCCATCCCGTTCATGGCGGCCGCCATGCCGTGCTCGCGGATGCCGTAATGGATGTAGCGGCCGGAGAAATCGCCGGGCGCGATGTCCTTCAGGTCCTTGGTCTTGGTGTTGTTGGACGGCGTCAAGTCGGCCGAACCGCCGATGGTCGCGGGCCAGTTGCCGTTGATGGCTTCCAGTGCCATCTCCGAGGCCTTGCGCGTGGCGACGGCCGGCTTTTCCGCGCTGGCCTTCTTCTTCACCTCGTTGAGCGCAGCGACCGCCGCGGCGGGGACATTGCCCGCCTGGACGGCGTCGAACGCGTTCTTCGCTTCGGCTGCACCGTGGCGCTCGCTCCACGCCTTGCGCAGGCCCGCGCCGCGCGCGCCGATCCTGCGCCACTCCGACAGGATCTCGTCGGGAACCACGAAGGGCTCGTACGGCCAGTTCAGTTCCTTTCGCGCAGCGGCGACTTCTTCGGGGCCCAGCGCTTCGCCGTGTGCCTTGGACGTGCCCTGCCTGTGCGGTGCGCCGAAGCCGATGATCGTCCGGAAAGCGATCATGGCGGGCTTGTCCTGCTGCTGCGCCCATTGAAGGGCGGCGGCGATGTCTTCGGCGTTGTGTCCGTCGGCGCGCCGCACGGCCCAGTCGGCCGCTTCGAAGCGTTCGACCACATCGCCGGAATACGACAGCGAAGTGGGACCGTCGATCGAGATGTGGTTGTCATCATAGAGCAACACGAGCTTGTTGAGCTTGAGGTGGCCGGCAAGTCCGATGGCCTCGTGGCTGATGCCTTCCATGAGGCAGCCGTCGCCGGCGAGCACGTAGGTCTTGTGGTCCACGAGCGCATCGCCGAAGCGCGCGTTCAGGATGCGCTCGGCGATCGCCATGCCGACGGCGTTGCCGATGCCCTGTCCGAGCGGGCCGGTCGTGGTTTCGATGCCGGGCAGATGGCCATATTCGGGATGTCCGGCGCAGGGGCTGGCGAGGCTGCGGAACATCCTGATGTTGTCGATTGTCATTTTCGGATAGCCGGTGAGATAGAGCAGCGAATAGAGCAGCATCGAGCCGTGGCCGGCGGAGAGTACGAAGCGGTCGCGATCGGGCCAGGCAGGATCGGCGGCATCGAATTTGAGGAATTTGGAAAACAGCACGGTGGCGACGTCGGCCATGCCCATCGGCATGCCGGGATGGCCCGAATTGGCTTTTTGAACGGCATCCATGGAAAGCGCGCGTATGGCGTTGGCGAGGCTGCGTGTGTGCGTCTGAAAATCGCTTGTCAGTGTGTTGCTGCCGCTCATCGGAAATGTGCCTTTTCTCAAGGTGCCGTGGCCTTAAACGAGCCTTTAGGGAAGGCGTCAAGGTCTTCCCACAGGAACATGTGCGCGCATGCGTTGACCCGGCTTTGGCGCGGCGTCTAAGGTCGACGGTTAAATCCTTGCGGTGACTGCGAGAGGAGGCGTCCATGAGCAGGCTGGAAGTGGCGGCGGAGCGCCTTGCCAAAGCTCTGGACGCATTGGAGCGGATCGCACTTCCGCTGGCCGATGCGCGCGATTCGGTGGCCCGCACGAATTCCCGCATCACCGAACTCGATGCCGAGCGCGAGACGCTCGTGTCGCGCGTGGCCGAGCTGGAGGAGGAGGCGCGCTCGCTCTCCGGCTTGACCGAGGAAGTCGAAGGCCGGCTTGACGGCGCCATCGCCGAGATTCGCGCGGCGCTGGGAAGATAGCGAACAGGGAGCAGCGAACGGCGGCCAGGGACTCAACTTTGTCACTTCACCCCCTCGGCTATTCGCCATTCGCTGTTCGCGCGTGGTAACGGAGATTCGAAATGCCCCTCGTGAACGTCATGGTCAACAGCCGCGCCTACACGATCGCGTGCGACGACGGCGAGGAAGGACACCTCAAGGCGCTCGCGGCGGAGGTCGACTCCAAAGTGCAGGAACTGCTCGGATCGGTGGGACAGGTGGGCGATCAGCGTCTGATCCTGATGTCGGCGCTTCTGCTCGCCGACGAGAAGCACGCCGTGCTCGCGCAGCTCGATACGGCGAAGCGCCAACTCGAAGAGGAGAAGGGCACGCGCGAAGAGCTGGGAACCCGCGCTGAACGTTCGGAAGCCATCGCCGCCGACGCGATCGAGAATGCGGTCAAGCGCATCGAGGACATCGCCGCCAAGCTCAAGGCGGCGTGACGTCGATCACCGATCTCATAGGTACGGGCGGCGACGGGGTTATCGCATCGTAGAGAGGATTATCGTCGCTTGTCGGATCGGGCGGCGATGGAACATCGCTATTCTCGATCTCCTCGGCCTCCCTTCTTGCCTTGTGCAGCAAGGACTCGAGGCGTTCAACAGTCGCTTCGGCACCCGTTATTCCTAGTGCACGATCCATGCTTGCTTGATTCAGCAGCGCAAAAAGCGTCACTATTCCATAACGCTTGTAGTCTGACGTAAGCAACATAGCCTCGCGCCACTTCTTTTCCATCAGCGCGGTGAGTATGTCTTTCCTCGACTGCCCCATCGGCAACGCGTCGACGCTGAGTTCGGCGATCGTATCCCCTTGGTTCATGCACGAATCGCTCTGTTCCTTTGAACGCTTGATGTGATCTGCAATCGCGTCCTTGAACTTCGCGAGATCGCGCTCGCTGAGAAGCGTTGCATAAGCTGTTTTGCGGCATTTCAGGATGTCGTTCTCGAACCGCGAATATGGCATGAAGGCTTCGAACGTTTCGTGCCTGTTCAGAATTACGACCCATTTCAGGTCGATCTTTCGCGCCTTCTCGTCGCCGTTGCGCTGCCTAAGCTGGCGTTCCATGCTTTCAATCGTATGGGGCGGCTCGAACAGCCAGCATTTCCTCCGTGTCTGACGCAGCACCAGGGTCACATTCCGGGCGTCGTCGGGAATCGACCGAAGTTCGTTGACGAAGTTGTACTTGTCGACGGCGGTTGCGCTTCGCAACTCGGCAAACGCGTTGTGGGGCGCTCCGTCTGGATGCACGGTACCCCTCAATTCATACTCTCGCCTCTCGTAAGTGTCGGTTGTCGTCTCAGCATCGAACGCCCGCAAAAATGCGATCACGATGCCCGAGAAAATGGCGGCCACGAGGAGCGCCACGATCAGTCCGGACTCTTGTTGCAGCGCCGCCCAGAGTTCCGCGGCACGACCCTGGTACTTTATCGCCGAGGCAATCGCGGCGGCGGTGGCCAGCATGGCCACGATCAGCAGCGAGAATTCCGCTCCTCTCTTGAGCCGCTGGAAAAAAGTGTTGGCCCGCCTCTTCGAAGCTGCGAATCTCTCTTTGATCTTTGCATTGACGGAACGTGCGCCCCGACGCAACGGGGCGATTGCCCATCCGATGGCGAAATAAATTGCGTAGTAGGTGTACTCTCTGAAATGCTCGCCCACGCACCCAACCCCCCGGCGGTAACCTTACCACCAACAAGGGTGGGCGCTCGAAGGGCACAACCGCGCACCGTTCGCAACATGGTTAATCGCATTGCCGCAGGTGCCGTTGACCCCTACATTCGATCCCGGACAGGCACTGCCTCGCGCGTCAGGAACGCGATGCCCAGGGGCCTTAATGGTACTCACCGGGAGCTGTCCCTGACCGGGGTCGTGGCCTCGGACATATGGCGCCCACCTGCACTTGCAGGCCCGTGAGGATCCAACTCCAACGGCGTTGGCGGTCCTGTCCACTCTCACCGCCGGAAGCGATCCGCAGACATTTATCGGCGATCCCCAGCGAATTGCGGGTTTCGAGCTTGATCCGGCGGGCCGCGGGCGCGTTTCTGTCTTCGCCATGATCGACAAGGCCCAACTGCGCAAGGACGCCGAACAGCACCGCCGCAAGCTGGCGCACGGCGGCTTTGCGGCCGCCGTCGCGGGCCATGCCCCGTCGCTCGGGCTGGCCGAAGGCGCCGCCGTCGCGGGCTACTGCGCGTTCCGCGAGGAGGCCGATCCGCGCGATCTCATGCTGGCGCTCGCGGCGCTTGGCCATCCGCTGGCGCTGCCCTGCGTCGTCGCCCGGCACACGCCGTTGCGATTCCATCTCTGGCGCCAGAGCGACGCCATGCGCGTCAGCGCCTTCGGCATCACCGAGCCGCAATCGAGCGCGGACGTCGTCGTGCCCTCGGTGCTGCTGGTTCCGCTTCTGGCGTTCGATGCCGACGGATACCGGCTCGGCTACGGCGGCGGCTATTACGACCGCACGCTGGAAGTGCTGCGCGCGCAGCGGCCGGTCAGGGCCTTCGGCATCGCCTATGCGGGCCAGGAAACGGAGAGGCTGCCGCGCGAGGCGCACGACCAGCGCCTGGATGCCGTCCTGACCGAAAACGGGCTGACGGTCTTCGAGCCGGTCACGGGCGCGTAAGGGCGGAAAGGTCCTGCTTCAGCCTGGCTGCGCCTTCGAACAGCAGCGTGCGCATGCCGGCGACGCGCGCGCCTTCGAGGTTCTCCGCATTGTCGTCGATGAAGACGCAATCCGGCCCCGTCACGCCGAGCGCTTCGATCATCAGGCGGTAGAAGGCCGGATCGGGCTTGGCCAGATGCTCCTCCGAGGAGACCAGGATCACCTCGAACAGCCGCTCGAGATCGTGCTCGGCCGCGATCTGGCGGAAGAAGGGCGTCAGCGCGTTGGTGAGCAGCGCCACCCGGTGGCGGTTCCGCAAGTCCTCGATCAGCGCCACCATTTCGGGATCGATGCGCACATAGGACCAGAACTCGGCTTCGAGCTCGGCTGCCGGGGCATGCGCGATCTTGGCGAGCCTCTCGAACATCTCCGCCTGCGTGATCGCGCCCAGATCGGCGTCGCGCACGATCGTCGCCTTGTAGGCGATCGCCTGCTCCTGCGTCATGTATTTCGGCAGCACGAAAGGCGCGATCTCGGAGCAGATGACGCCGAAGAAGTCGAAGACGAATACCTGCATGAGAAGACCGTAAAGGCCGCGCCTCCCTCTTACCAGACAAACGGAATCAGTCGATAGCGCACTTTGGCCATGTACTCGGCGTAGCCCGCAAGCTCGCGCTTGAGCTGGGCTTCCTCGAACAGCACGCGGATCGCTAGCAGCAGCGACAGCAACGGCGCACCCGCCAGCCCCGTCCACGTTCCCAGCGCGAAGGGAATCGCGAAATAGATGAGCACGCCGATGGCGTACATCGGATGGCGCACGATCGCATACGGCCCGCGGTCGCACACGGTCTGCGCCTCCTGCACTTTCACCACGGCCGTGGCGAAGCGGTTGGCCCGGAACACGAGGATGTTGCCGGCGAAGCCGAAAAACACCACAGCCGCCCCGGCGAAGTTCGCCCAGCGCGGCATCCGGTCGATGCCGAGGATGTGCACCTCAAAGGCCATGTATGCCAGCCACAGGGGAAACAACGCGAACAGCAGAGGCAAAAGGATGCGGTCGTAGAGCGGCCTCTTCTGCTTGTGATCCTTGCGGTCCCAGAGCAGCCCCGGATTGGTGAGCGCCAGCCAGCTCTCCATCACCACGGCCCCGGCGCCCATGGCGCCCAGGAAGGCATATCCGCCGGGCCAGTCGAACCGCCCTGCGATCGCAAACAGCACCGCGCTGAGCACGGCGATGAAGACGAGATTGCGCAAGATGATGCGTGCCGTCATGGCCGGGCGTATTGCTGTCGCGCCGTGGTGGTTTTGTGACGCCAAAGTGGCATCGCTGCGTTCTGCGGCGCTTCACCACACGACGGCGATGGCCTTCGCGAAGTTCGCCAGATTCCTCCGTCATGCTGGCCCGGCCCGCCTAATGTGCTAAACACCGGCAATGCGCATCCTCTTCATCGGCGACATCGTCGGGCGCCCCGGTCGGGACGTGGTCGCGGCCGAGCTGCCCCGCCTCAAGCACCTGCTGAAGCCCGACTTCGTCATCGCCAACGGCGAGAACGCCGCCGGCGGCTTCGGGCTCACGCGCGCGGTGGCCGACGAACTGTTCGCCGTCGGCGTCGATTGCCTCACCACCGGCAACCACTGGGCCGACCAGAGGGAGATTCTCGGCTTCATCGATGACGAGGACCGCATCCTGAGGCCGCGCAACTATCCGGCGGGCGTGCCGGGCAAGGGTTCGGGCCTCTACGAAACCCGGGGCGGCCAGCGCGTGCTGGTGGTGAACCTGATGGGCCGCGTCTTCATGGACGCGCTCGACGATCCATTCACGGCGATCGAGGCGGAGCTCACAGCTTGTCCGTTGGGGGAGGGCGCGGATGCGGTGGTCGTCGACATGCACGCGGAAGCCTCGAGCGAGAAGATGGCGATGGGCCACTTCTGCGACGGGCGCGCCAGCGCGGTGATCGGCTCGCACACCCATGTCCCGACGGCGGACGCGCAGGTGCTGCCCGGCGGCACGGCCTATCTGAGCGACGCAGGCGGCTGCTGCGACTACGACTCCGTGATCGGCATGGAGAAGTACGAACCCATCCAGCGGTTCCTCAAGAAGATGCACGTCAGCCGCTTCACCCCGGCGCACGGCCCCGCCACTCTGTGCGGCGCGTTCGTCGAAACCAATGCCAAGGGGCTCGCCACTCGCATCGATCCCATCCGCGTCGGCGGGCGGTTGCAGCCGGCGTTGCCGGTGCTGTGACTTGGTTGAAATGCGAGCCGGAAACACCAATCTTGCGGTGATCGGACATTTTCGGGAGCGTTGAAATGGAATACCGCCTGCTTGGACGTTCGGGTTTGAAGGTTCCGGTCCTGACGCTGGGAACGGGGACGTTCGGCGGAGTGGGCAGCTTCCGATCCTGGGGCGACACCGGGCGCGAGGAAGCGCGAAAGCTGGTCGATATCTGCCTCGAAGCCGGGCTCAACATGTTCGACTCGGCCGACATCTACTCCTTCGGGACGTCCGAGGAAGTGCTGGGCGCGGCGATCAAGGGCCGGCGCGACGAGGTTCTCATCTCCACCAAGGTGACGTTCCCCATGGGAGGCGGGCCCAACGAATGCGGCTCCTCGCGATTCCATCTCATCCGCGCGGTGGAAGCGTCGCTGCGGCGCCTGGGCACCGATCACATCGATCTTCTGCAACTCCACGGCTTCGACGCGCTCACCCCGCACGAGGAGGTGCTGTCCACCCTCGACGGCCTCGTGAAGGCGGGCAAGCTGCGCTACATCGGCGTCTCCAATTTCTCGGGCTGGCATCTGATGAAGGCGCTGGCGACGTCGGACCGCTACGGCTGGACGCGCTATGTCGCCCACCAGGCCTATTATTCGCTCGTCGGCCGCGATTACGAATGGGAACTGATGCCGCTCGGGCTCGCCGAAGGCGTCGGCGCGGTGGTGTGGAGCCCGCTTGGATGGGGCCGCCTCACCGGCAAGATCCGCCGCGGAGCGCCGCTGCCGAAATCGAGCCGCCGCAACGACGAGAAGCAGAACGACATCGGCCCCCAGGTGGACGAAGAATATTTCTTTCGCGTCGTCGATGCGCTCGATGCGGTCGCGGCCGAGACCGGCAAGAGCGTGCCGCAGATTGCGCTGAACTGGCTGCTGCAGCGGCCCACGGTTGCGACCGTGATCATCGGCGCGCGCAACGAACAGCAGCTTCGCGACAATCTGGGCGCCGTCGGCTGGAACCTGACGCCGGCGCAGGTCGCCAGGCTGGACGAGGCCAGCGCGGTGACGCCCGCCTATCCCTACTGGCATCAGCGCTTCTTTGCTGACCGCAACCCGCCGCCCGCATAGAGCGGCCTACGCCGCCGCGAAGGCGGTGGCTTCGGCATCCTCGCCGTCGAGGACCGAGGCGACCGCGTGCACGACCGAGGCGATGCGGACGGCAGCCTGGACCTGCTCGGCGGTCATGCCGCCAGCGCGCACCACCTTCTCGTGGCTGTCGATGCACGCGCCGCAGCCGTTGATGGCCGAAACGGCCAGGCACCACAGCTCGAAGTCGGTCTTGTCGACGCCGGGCCTGCCGATCACGTTCATGCGCAGCCGCGCAGGAATGGTCTTGTAGTCCGGCGCGCTCGCCAGATGGGTGAAGCGGTAATAGACGTTGTTCATGCCCATGATTGCGGCGGCGGCGCGCGCTGCGGTAAGCGCCTCCGGCGACAGCTTGGGCGCGAATTCGGCGAAGATCGCCTTGGTGGTGGCGGCGTGCCGCGAAGCCAGCGCGCAGGCGATGAACGTCCCGGCTCGCTGCTGCTCGTTGAGGGCGGGCTCGGCGGCGAGGCTGGAGAGGTTGAGCTTCAGGTCCTTGGCGTATTCGGGCAGGCGTTCCTTGAGCGCTTCGATCGACATGGTGATTCACCTTGGGTTCCGAAATGAGAAACCCCGCCGGCGGGAGGGGACACGCCGGCGGGGCTCACTCAAGACCTGGCCGAAGGGAGGGGGGTCGACGGCCGGGCCCACATGGCAGTTACGCGGCGGGCTTGATTACATCCTCGCCCTTCTGCCAATTGCAGGGACACAGTTCGTCGGTTTGCAGCGCATCGAGCACGCGCAGGACTTCCTGCGGGTTGCGGCCGACATTCATGTCCGTCACATAGACAAACCGGACGATGCCCTCGGGATCGACCACGAAAGTGGCGCGCTTGGAGACGCCCGCTTCCGCATCAAGAACGCCGAGCGCGGTCGAAAGTTCGCGCTTGATGTCCGACAGCATCGGGAAGGGCAAGTGCTTCAGGTCGGCGTGGTTCTGGCGCCAGGCGAGGTGGACGAACTCGCTGTCCACGGACACGCCGTAGACGACCGCGTCGCGATCCTTGAAGTCGCCGTAGAGCTTGCCGAATCCTGCGATCTCGGTGGGGCAGACGAAGGTGAAATCCTTGGGCCAGAAGAACACGACCTTCCACTTGCCGGCGTCCGACGCGTGGGTGATGTCCGTAAACGCGGACTTGGGGTCGGTCGAAACGACGGCCTTCACGGCAAATTCGGGGAACTTATCGCCTACGCTCAACACCGGTCTGATCTCCGCTCGATTGTTGGTATTATACTTAGAATAATTCTAAACCAGTGTCAAGCTGGAATGACGTGTGCGGCATTTTGTACAAGCTAATGCAGCAACTATCTGTTCAAGAACACATTTTTCGTACTTATGCGATGCATTATCAACTGCGGCGGCGAAAAAAGGTATCCTTGGTGATCGTATCTACCCCAACTGCAAACCGGGATTCGCCGGTCGCCTCGTTCCGCAGTCGTGCGTGGATAGGTCTTCGGAATCCGGAATTGACACGCCGTCACCGTACCGGGTCGCACAAGGCGCGCTTGCGCCGCCGCGGCTCGGTCGAGGGCAGGCGTCTCCGTCTTGTTCGCAGGATGCGGGTGAGCGCGAAGGCGGCGGCCGTCGGGAGACGGTTCAGGCGGCGCGCGTCTCCGGCAGTGCCGCGGGGAGCCTCAGCCGGACCGTGGTGCCGTCGCCCACTCCGCTCACGATCGAGAATTCGCCGGCCATGAGTTCGATCAGGCCTTTGGCGATGGGGATGTCGAGGTCCGCACCTTTAGGGCCGGCGACGAGGTGGTTTTCGTTCTGACCGAACGGCCTTGTGCAGGCGGAAAGCCGGGCCGGCTCGATGCCGTCGCCTTCGTCGCGGATTTCGATGAGCACGCATGGGCCTTCGCACTTGAGCGCGAGATGGACCGCCCGCCCGCCGGCGCTGTTGCCGATCGCGTTGTCCAGCAGGCGCTCGATCGCATGGGTCAGGCTCAGTGCCGATCCTTTGCACCATGCGCCGCCGTCGGGCGCCTCGAATTCGATGCGGACATCCCGCGACTCGGCACGCGCACGGACCGCATCGACGGCCCGTTGCGCGCTCAGCCCGGCATCGATCCACTCGCGCTCGGTTCCGGTATCGTGCGCTTCGATGCGGGCGATCTCGATCATGTCGTTGACGGATTTGAGCAGGCACTTTCCGCTCTGCTTGATGTGCCCGGCGTATTCGGAATAGCGCGGGGACCCCAGCGGCCCGAACATTTCGCGCAGGAGGATGTCGGAGAATCCGATGATCGCGTTGAGCGGCGTGCGCAACTCGTGGCTTACGGAGCCGAGGAACACCGACTTGACGCGGCTCTCCCTGAGTGCGGAGGCGGCCTCCGCCTTGGCCGTGATGAACTGGCGCTGCAACGCCAGCCAGCGCAACATGATCAGACCTTGAATGAGCGCGAGCAGGATCAAAATGCCTGTCGCGGGCAAGGCGGCCGACCGCATGAACGCGGTGCCCGGTCGCTCCGGCACCCATTCGAGCCATACAAGCGCACGTCCCTGCGCATCGGCGAGGGGGAAGCTCGCCCAGTCGTCCGGCGCCCGGGGACCGTCGACGACACGAAGCTGCGTGGCGCCGAAGCCGCCCTGCAAACCGTCATATTGTGCCGGCTTCACCGGTTTCAGGAAGATGGCGGCGTAGGGAGTCCGCCTTGCCAGGGCGAGGTCGCTTGGGGTCTCCGGCGTAACCAGCGAGCAGACGGCATAGTAGGGCAGGCCGCCCACGATGATGACGCCTTCGAGGATCGGCGGCGGCTGGCGGACCGATGCTGCCCGCACCGTGCGCAACAGCGCTTCGAGCCCCTTGGCGTGCCGGAAGTTCGGCGCGGTGATGTTCCTGGACTTGTCGCCCACATGCAGGAAGACCAACTCGTTCCCGGGCCCCAAGATCGCCGTGAGATAATTGCCCATCGTGTCCTGATAGGGTCCGAACTGATAGGCTATCCAGGCATCGTTCCTGCGCTTGACGATGTTGTCGAAGGCATCCTGCCAGTAGATCATCTGGCGGACCTGCCCTCGAAGATAGTTGTATGCGTCTTCCGTTTCGGCGCCGGCGATGATCTTCTGAGTCCGCAGCGAGGCATGGTCCTGCCGCCACGCCGCCGTGCAGACCACTGCGGCGATGCTCACCACGGCGACGATGAAGCCGACGGCAAGATGAAGCGAGATCGGACGCAGGTCTCTTTGCATGAGAGGGAAGAGCGGAGTTTTCTGCCCCGGTATGAAACTCGAAACCGGTTAACTTCCCCCAAACCGCACGCAATGCCCGATATGAGAGTCGCGCAATCGCTCGTTGTGCTTACGGTTGAAGATGCCGATTGTCCGTGCTTGTCGCTTCGGACGTCGAAGCGGAAACGGATAATCGGTTCGACCGGGGGTAGAGGACCTGTTCTTCCGCATCCGGGCCGCGGGGCACCGCCGAGCCGGCGACGAACTCGGGCGCGGACGCCGGGGAGGCGCCTAGCCCGCTTCGACTTCTTCCTTGGCGGCGGCGTTGGCCGCTTCGAGGGCGTGGCTGTAGCGCACGGCGATCTTGGCGAACCGCTTGGGACCCCAGACGCAATGCAGCGTTTCGGCCTCGCCCGAGGTCTGGCGGAAGACGACGTCGCCGTAGCCGAGCATCTGCTCCCAGAAGGTGTAGTCCTGCTGGGCGTCGACGACGCGGGAAAGCAGGATGCCGTGCATGTGATAGTCGAAGATGCCGTGGTGGATGATGATGCGCAGCGGCGTGATGACGTAGCGATGCGTGCTCCAATCCGCCACATGCGAAAGGGCGAAGGGGATCGAGAACACCAGCGGAATGTAGAATCCCACCAGCACCTCATTGTGCGGCAACAGGCGGAACACGGCCCCGAACCATCCCGTGTCGCCGCCGAGCCTGACCACGGTCAGATTCACGAGCCAAGCGCATTCGAACAGGGTGACGAAAATCGCGATCAGCACCGGAATGCCGATCCAGCGCCAGGCCGTCCTGTCGGCGCGGATGTCGCGCACGAGCTTGATCCAGTGCACGCACGTCTCGTGCACCTTGACCTCGCCTTCCTCCAGGATGCGCCGGATGCGCGAACCGCCGCGGAACAGGTTCGCGATCTTCAGAAACACGAGGAACATGATGAGCGAGGCAAGGCCCGTCGCCACGAAGCTGTTCACCGAAAACGGCGTCGAGGTGCAAAACAGCACGCCGTCCACCGCGAGCGCGAACAGAAACGCGCCCCAGCGCAGGCCCTTCCACAACTTGCGCATCGGTATCCCCCCGACAGCGCCATCAGATTGCGCCGAAATTCTGGTTGCTCAATGCGGCAATTCTGCGTTGATGAATGGCGATGCTCAGCGGGCTGAATTTGCTGCGGAAAAACCTGAGTTCAAATCGCGCAAGCAAGTGCGAAAGCGTTGACGGGCGTGCCGCGGCAAAGCCAATCTGCCCGGGTTCGGCGCGCGGGGAGGGCGGACGGGTGGAGGGCAATTCTGCGGATCTCAAGCGCGCTCTGTCTCGTGCCCGCGCGAAACTGCATCGCTTCTCGACCGATGACAGCCCCGAGGCTGTTCTCAACCGAAGTCTGGCGATCCTGATCCTGGTCACGCTGGTCACCGCCAAGTTCAGCGAAGTGTTCTTCCAGGCGGACGAGCACTATCAGGTGCTCGAATTCATGAGCTACAAGCTCGGCATCACCGGCGCCGCCGATCTGCCGTGGGAATTTTCCGCCCGCATCCGTCCCTGGATGCAGCCGTTCCTCGCTTGGCTCGTCGCCAAGCCGTTGATGATCGCCGGCATCCGCGACGCCTTCACGCTGACCTTCGCCGTCAGGCTGGCGACGGGGTGCGTGTCGCTAGTGGCGCTCGTGGCCTTCGCCAGGCTGATGCTGGGCGACCTCGCCCGGCCGGACGAGAAACGCGCCTACGCGCGCATGCTGCCGTTCATGGGATTCCTGCCGTACCTGTTCGTGCGCACGTCTTCGGAATCGCTTTCGACCGGATTCTTCACGCTCGGTCTGGTCATGGC
>Ga0335069_10005062_pt1 | contig 19374 bp, 18 predicted proteins | sample Lox_Sample_11_FD_206714 | JGI IMG/M metagenome (GOLD analysis project Ga0335069, IMG submission 206714) | Soil microbial communities from Loxahatchee National Wildlife Refuge, Florida, United States - Lox_Sample_1.1 | ecosystem: Environmental > Terrestrial > Soil > Wetlands | place: USA... | reverse complement strand
CCGTCCTTCGACTACTACTGCCCACTGATGAGCTTGCCGCTCGCGTTCAGGACCGCCTTGCACGACATTCCGTTGCGCATCCCGTATGTGCGCAGCGAAGCCGGCCGCGTCGGCGTTTGGCGGGAATGGCTCGGTACACAGACCAAACCGCGTATCGGCCTCGCGTGGAGCGGAAGCGCGGCGCACAGGAACGACCGCAACCGCAGCATCGCACTCGCCGAGATCTTGCCGATCGTCGGCGACTGGGGCGATTGGATCAGCCTACAGAAGGACCTGAGCGAGTCCGACGCCACGCTGCTTCGTTCGCGCGCGGATGTTCGTCAGGTTGGCCGCGAGTTGCGGGATTTCGCCGACACCGCGGCGCTCGTGGAGCTGATGGACGTCGTCGTGACGGTCGACACCAGCGTCGCGCACCTCGCTGGCGCGATGGGCAAGCCGGTCTGGATCCTGCTGCCGTTCAACCCCGATTGGCGCTGGCTGCTCGATCGCGAGGACAGCGTCTGGTATCCGACCGCGCGCCTCTTTCGGCAACCCGCGATCGGCGATTGGGCAAACCCTGTTCGCCGCGTCCGCGAAGCGCTCGAACGGCAATTCCGCGGACACGGCACGTAGCCGCGATCCCACGCCGCGCCCATGCGCGTTCCGCGAGGACGGACCGCCTTAAGTCTCCCTTAATTATCGGCGTTCATCGTCGATGCTGGCGAGCGCCTTCCCGGTCCGGAGGGTCGACCCACGACCGTGGACGCGTTCCGCGCGGCGGTCGGCGCTGCCCGCCGCCCCGCGGACCTTCCCCTCCCCTCCGGAAATCGCTTGTCGACACGCGGCCCCGAGACGATCGGTGTCGCCCGATCAAGCCTCAATGACGGAGGGAATTCCATGCCATTGCGCAAACACTTCTTGGTTTCGAGTCTTCTGACAGTCGTTTCGGCGGGAACGCCGCTCGCTTGGGCGTCCGCCAATCCCGACCTCCCTGCCGCCGAACGCGCAGGTTCGCTGACTTACCTGAGCGGCGGAAGCGCGCCTGCGCAGGCGCAGGCGATGCAATCCGACGCGACACAGTATCCGCTGGAGCTGCAGTTCATCTGGGGTCGCGGTGCGAAGGAGTCGCCCGTGACGGCCAGCGAGTGGTCGATCCGCGACGCGGCCGACCATGTTCTCGTCGTGGGGCATTCGGGCGGCCCCATCATTCTCGCGTCGCTTCCGAACGGCCGCTATATCGTCCAGGCGACCTATGACGGCGATACGGTGCGACGCATCGTGCAAGTCAGGAACGGCGTCGCCGACGATGTTCTCCTCGAGTGGCCGCAGTAGCGAGAACTCGTCCTCGAGCGAGAGCGGCATCTTGCGGCGCCTTCTTCTGCGACGTGACTCGGATCCTCGCGTGAGCCGCGAGCGCGGCGGTCGCAAATCGCCACGACGAGGGGCCGGATCGAAGCGATCCGGCCCCTCGTTGCGTCGCCGTCCCCATCGTCCCCGTGATCGACCCAATCCGCGGACGTACAATGCACGCATGTCGTTCGAGCTCGAATCGCGCCGCCGGCGATCCGCCGTACCGGCAACCGCCGCGGAGGGCGCGATGCGCGTGGATCTTGCGGCAGCCTACCGGCTGGTCGCGCTCGAGGGCTGGGACGATCTGATTTACAGCCATATCTCTGCGTCGGTCCCGAAAGAGCCGGGCCACTTTCTGATCAATCCGTTCGGGCTCGGGTTCGACGAGGTTACCGCGTCGAACCTCGTCAAGATCAACTCGGCGGCGGAGATCATCGGAAGCTCGCTCCACTCCGTGAACGTGACCGGCTTCGCGCTGCATGCCGCCGTTCACGCCGCCCGCCCCGACGCCGTGTGCGTGCTGCACCTGCACGAGACTTCCACGATCGCCGTTTCGGCGCAGGAGGGGGGACTGCTGCCGCTGTCGCAGCATGCGCTGCGCTTCGCGGGCGAGCTCGCGTATCACGACTACGAGGGATTGGCGCTGACCCCACGCGAAGGCGAATCGCTCGTCCGTGCGCTGGGCACGAAAGCCGCGATGCTGCTGCGGAACCACGGACTCGTCGTCCTCGGCCGTACGGTAGCCGAAGCCTACGTGCTCGCGGCCACGATGATAAAGGCCTGCCGGATCCAGCTCGCCGCGCAAAGCGGCAACGCCGCGCTCCATCGGCCGCGCGACGACGTGATCGCGCTCGCGGCCGAGCAACTCCGCGATGGCGGCGCCGTCGAAGGCATCGCCGAGTGGCCGGCGCTTCTTCGCAGGCTGGACCGCATCAGCCCCGAGTTCAGAACATAGCGCGAAGCGCCAAGATCATTCCGGATTCATAGCGCAGTTCAACCACACAGGAGAGGACATGCCGACGTTCAACGTCCAGATGTTCGAAGGCAGAACCGTCGAACAGAAACGCGCATTCGTCGAAGCAGTGACTCGCGTGACCTGCGAGACGCTCAAATGCGCCCCGGAATCGGTCGACATCATCATCACCGACATCCAGCGGCACAACTGGGCGACGGCCGGCAAGCTCTGGTCCGAAAAGTCGTAGGCTCGCGGTCTGGAGGCACACGGGATCTGCGCAGCGTCTCTGGCTCGAGCCTGCCATCCGCCGGATGGAATGGGGCGGATGGCTTGCTACCGCGGTGGAGAGCACCAGGGGTTTGGCTTAGAATCCCACGGGTGATGAGCGCGACGATCCACGTCGTCAACCCGAACTCTCTCGACGCCGTAACGTCGGGCATCGACGAAGCCTTGCAGCCCCTGCGCCTCACGGGCGGTCCGCGCATCGAGTGCCATACGCTGGCGGAAGGTCCGCCGGGAATCCAGACCCAGCGCGACGTCGAGGCGGCGATACCGCCGCTCGTGCGCAAGGTGGCGTCGCTCGAAGCGAGCGCCGGGGCGTTCGTCATCGCGTGCTTCAGCGACCCCGGGCTGCATGTACTGCGCGAAGTCACCAGAAAGCCCGTCGTCGGCATCAGCGAGGCCGGGATCCTCACCGCGCTGACGCTCGGACAGCGCGTCGGTGTCATCGCCATACTTGCCGCCTCGATCCCGCGGCATCTTCGCTACTACGGCGCGATGGGCGTGATGGATCGCATCGCGGGCGAACTCCCTGTCGGCCTCGGCGTGGCCGAGCTCGGCGACCGCGAGCACACCCTCGCCCGAATGACGGAGGTGAGCGCGACGCTGCGCGATGCGCATGGCGCCGACGTGCTGGTCATGGGCTGTGCCGGCATGGCGGCGCTGCGTGGGCGCCTTCAGGATGCGGCAGGCCTCCCCGTCGTGGAGCCCTGCCAGGCCGGCGTGGCGATGGCGATGGGTCGGCTCCTCCTCGGCTGGAACGGCGCGTGACCGCGAACGCGGGTCAGACCGCCGTCCCCGTAACGGTACTTACCGGCTTTCTCGGAAGCGGAAAGACGACGCTGCTGCAACGCATCCTGAGCGAGGCCCATGGACAGCGCATCGCTGTCGTCGAGAACGAGTTCGGCGAGATCGGAATCGATCACGAATTGCTCGAGCGGATCGGAGGCGCCGAGGAGATCATCGAGATCGCCAACGGCTGCATCTGCTGCAGCGTGCGCGGCGATCTCCTGCGCGTCCTCGGCAGCCTGCGAGACGGACACGAGCGCGGAAGGCTGCGCTTCGACCGCGTCGTGGTCGAAACGACCGGCCTCGCCGATCCCGGCCCGGTGCTGCGCACGCTCGCGAAGCAGGGTCCGCTCGGCGGATGGTATCGGCTCGATGGCGTCGTAACGGTGGTCGACGCCAAGCACGGCGGGCGCACGCTGGACGATTTTCCCGAAGCGCAGGCGCAGGTGGGATTCGCCGATCGCCTTCTGCTGTCGAAGATGGATCTCGTGAAACCGGAGGAAGCGGCCGCCCTCGCCGCGCGACTCGCCGCGATCAACGCGCAGGCGCCCATTCGTGCGGCGCACTTCGGAGTCACGCCCATTGCCGAGCTCTTCGACGCATCGTCCGACACGGAGGGCTTGCGCCGCGTCGCCACCGCGCGCGCGCACGGCGACCGTATCGGCTCGTTCGTCTTTCGTGCGACGCGTCCCTTCGATCTCGAGCGCCTCGATCTCTTCCTCGCCTCGGCGGTGGACCTCTATGGCGCCGACATGCTGCGCTACAAGGGCGTGCTCGTCGCCGCCGGCCGCGACGAGCGCGTGATCTTCCAGGGCGTCCAGTCGCTGATCGAGGTGACCTGGGGGCCACGCTGGCAGGAGAGCGAACCGCGGACGAGCAGGTTGGTCTTCATCGGCCGCGACTTGCCGCGCGCGCTGCTCGAGCGCGGCCTCGAGGCTTGCCTGGTGCCGGCCCCGGGCACGGCCGCCCCGGAGGCGATGCTCTCCGAGGGAGCGACGTGACGGCCGCGTTCGATCTCACCATTCGCAACGGCACGCTGGTCACCGCTTCCGAAACGTCGCGCGGCGACCTCGCGATCACCGGCGGACGCATCGTCGCCGTCGCCGAGCGCCTCGCCGCAGGCCTGCGCGACATCGACGCGTCGGGCCGCCTGGTGATGCCTGGCGGAATCGACAGCCACTGCCACGTCGAGCAGCTGTCCAGCATGGGGATGATGTGCGCGGACGATTTCTACTCGGCGACCGTTTCGGCGGCGTTCGGAGGCACGACGACGATCCTGCCCTTCGCGTGCCAACATCGCGGCAACTCGCTCCTCGACGTCGTGGCCGATTACGAGCGGCGGGCGCGCGAGAAGGCGGTTATCGACTACGGCTTCCATCTGATCGTCTCGGACCCGACCGAGCAGGCGATGACCGAGCACCTGCCGGAGCTCATTCGCCGCGGCATGACGTCGTTCAAGGTCTACATGACCTACGACCGGCTGAAGCTCGACGACTACCAATTGCTGGACGTGCTGTCGCTCGCCGATCGCGAGGGAGCGCTGGTGATGGTGCATGCCGAGAACAACGACATGATCCGCTGGATCGCGAAGCGCCTGCTCGAGCGCGGCCACGTCGCGCCGCGCTTCCACGTCGTGAGTCACGATCCGCTGGCGGAAGCGGAAGCCGCGAACCGCGCGATCGCGCTCTCCCGGCTCGTCGATGCACCGCTTCTCATCGTCCACGTATCGGGCATCGAGGCCGCACGCGCCATCCGCGCGGCGCAAGCCCTCGGCGCACCCGTCTACGCCGAGACCTGCCCCCAGTACCTGTTCCTCACCGCCGACGACGTGGATCGCCCCGGCCTCCTCGGCGCGATGTACTGCTGCAGCCCGCCGCCCCGCGACGCCGCCTCGCAGGAAGCGATCTGGGAGGGACTCGCGAACGGGACGTTCCAGGTGTTCTCCTCCGATCACGCGCCGTACCGCTTCGACGCATCGGGCAAGCTGCCCAAGGGCGACGCGACCACGTTCAAGGACATGGCGAACGGCGTGCCCGGCATCGAGCTGCGGATGCCGCTGCTCTTTTCGGAAGGCGTGGGCAAAGGACGGCTCAGCCTGAACGAGTTCGTCGCGCTCACCTCGACCAATCACGCGCGGATGTACGGGCTGCTGCCGCGCAAGGGCACGCTCGAGGTCGGCGCGGACGCCGACGTCGCTCTCTGGAATCCGGAAACCAGCGTCGAGATTCGATGGTCGATGCTCCACGACAACGTGGGCTACACGCCCTACGAAGGCCGCCGGCTGCAGGGCTGGCCCGAGACCGTGGTGAGCCGTGGCCGCGTGGCAATCGCCGCCGGCGCGCTGCACGTGGAGCGCGGCTCCGGGCAATTCATCCCGCGCGGCCCACCCGGACCGGTCGAACGCCGGAGCGCGCCGACTCCGGCGATGCGCGTGTTCAAGTCTCTGGTCAATTGAGATCAACCGAGGAATAAGTCGTCATGATGCGCAGGCTCAGTCTCGCCGTGGCCCAGATGGGACCGATCCACCTCGCCGACACCCGCGAAAGAGTGGTGCGGCGCCTCCTCGCGCTGCTGCGCGAGGCAAAGGGTCGCGGTGCCGAGCTCGTCGTGTTTCCCGAGCTCGCGCTCACGACGTTCTTTCCACGCTACTGGATGACCGACCAGGCGGAGATCGACGCGTTCTTCGAGCGCGAGATGCCGAGTGCTGCGACCCGTCCGCTCTTCGACGAAGCGAGGACGCTCGAACTCGGCTTCTACCTGGGCTATGCGGAGTTGACGGAGGACGGCCACCGCTTCAACACGTCGATCCTCGTCGATCGCGAGGGGCGGATCGTCGGCCGCTACCGCAAGATTCATCTCCCGGGCCATGCCGACCACAAGCCGGCTGCGCCGTTCCAGCATCTGGAGAAACGCTACTTCGAGGTAGGCAACGAAGGCTTCAAGGTCTGGAAGGCGATGGAGACGAAGGTCGGCATGTGCATTTGCAACGACCGTCGCTGGCCGGAGACGTTCCGGGTGATGGGCCTGCAGGGCGCCGAGCTCGTCGTGCTGGGCTACAACACGCCGTCGGTCAACATTCACTGGCCGGAGCCGCCGCACCTGCGAATGTTCACGCATCTGCTGCTGCTGCAGGCGCACGCCCACGAGAATGCGCTATGGCTCGGCGCCGCGGCGAAGTGCGGCGCCGAGGACGGCTTCCACATGATCGGGGGCTCATGCATCGTCGCGCCGTCCGGCGAAATCGCCGCGCAGAGCATGAGCGAAGACGACGAAGTGATCGCCGTCGACTGCGACCTCGCGCTCGGCGACACCTTCCGCGAGCATGTTTTCAACTTCGCGAAGCATCGGCGCCCCGAGCACTACAGGCTGATCGTCGAGCGCACGGGCGCGGGCGATCCGCTGGGCAGCTGAGCTGGCCACGCTGGCGCAGGCGCCGGGGAAATAGGGCGCGCCGCATTGCGATCGCGCTACCTGGGCAGGTGCCCTTCGATCTCTGCCGCCGGCGGTGAGTTGTCGGGATCGAGGCAGCGCGTCACGTAGCCCGAGATCATCGGTGCCCATAGGCTGTTCAGACGCCGCAGCTCGGCGATCGGCGTGTCGTTGAAATCGACGCGCAGGTCGACCGGCGTGAACGGCACGCCGGGATAGGCGACGCGAATCGAGGACGAGCGCAGCGGGTACGCCTCGCCACCCGCCTCGAGGCCGTACTCGAGCGCCATGATCAGCCGCTCCGCGAGGTCCTTCGCCGGGGCGGCTTCGAACCCGCGCAGCATCGCCGCGGGTACCTTTGCGCTCGCAAGTCCGTTGCCGACGGCGACCGCCCCGTCGCCATGCACCTCTCCCTTCTCGTCGGTGCATTTCTCACCGGTGAACGAAGCCACGCCGCCGCGCAGGTCGAGCACCGCAAGCTGCCTCCAGCGCGTATGCGGCGTCGAGGCGATCATGTCTGCGAGTGCTTCTCGAGCCGTTTTCCCCGATTCGAGCGAACGAATACCGATCACGCCGAGGCGCGGATCCGAGCGTGCCTGGTGCAAGACCACGCCGATGCCGGGGGCCACGGATGCCGCACGCGCACCCGCGCCCATGCTGGAGGTGGACATGGCGCAGCCGAACTGTCCGGTGCGGCGGCAGAGTCCGGCGATCGAGAAGGTCATGGCGAGTCACTCCTTGCTAGCGTTGATGGAACTATGCGTCGAGCCAGGCGAGCCCGCCCGGCGGCGGCGGAATGTCGGGATTCGCGGCGAGCATCCGCGTCCACACCGCCTGTGTCACCGACTGTGCTTCGCGCAGCAGTGCGCGCTCGTCGAAGGCTAGCACCTTGCGCTCGCGCAGCAGGAAGACGCCGTCGACCATCACGCTGTGGACAACGCCCGGGTGACCGTAGTGGACCAGCGTCGAAACGGGATTGATGAGCGGCCGCATCGCGGGGACATCGAGGTCGATCAACGTCAGGTCGGCCTTCTTGCCGGGTTCGATCGAGCCGATGTCGGCGTCGGCACCCACGGAGCGTGCGGCATTGCGCGTGATGCCGTCGAGCAGCGCCTGCGGAAGCGGATCGCAGCCGCCTTCGCGCTCGCGTCCCCGGCCGCCGCGCGCCAGGATCAGCCCGATCTTCATCGCGTGGAACATATCCTCGGTCATGTTGTCGGTGCCGAGCGCGATGTTGACACCGGCATCCTGGATGCGCCCGATCAGCACGCGATGGGGCCCGCGACGCGACGAGTTCGCGGGGCAATGCACCATCTGCACGCCGCGGCTCGCGAGGAGCTCGATGTCCTTCTCGGTACAGAAGGTCCAATGCGCCCCCACGAGATCGGGTCCGAGCCAGCCCTCGCTGTCGAGATATTCGGCGGGCGTGCGGCCGCCCCGGGCTTCGCGCACGACCTTCACCTCCTGCAGGCTCTGCGCGAGATGGGCCGTGCGCGTGAGACCGTAGCGCCGCGCGAGCGTTGTCAGCTCCCCCAGCATCCACGGCGAGCAGTTGTCGGGTGCGTGCGCCGCGATCTGGCACTTCACCCGCCCGCCGTGCGTGCCGTGCAGCGTCTCGATCATCTCGACGGTGCGGTCGATGAACACTTGCCCGAACGCGCGGTCGACGGAATAATCGCCCTTGCGGATATTGAGCGTGTTGATGTCCGCGCAGTTCTCGGAAAGCCACAATCGCATGCCTGTCGCCGCCATCTGCTTGCCATAGGTCGGCACGTGGCGGAACGGGTCGACGAGCGTCGCGCAGCCGGAGCGCAGCGCCTCGAGGCATCCCATCTGCACCATCACCGCGCGCTCTTCGCCGGTCATCGTGTACGACACGGGCGACATGTAGCCGTAGATCACGTCGCCATCGAAGTCCTCGATCGAGCCGCGCAGCACGGTGAGTGCGGTATGCGTGTGCGCGTTGATGAAGCCTGGCAAGGTCGCGAGGCCGCGCCCGGGAATGCGCGAGAGGTCGGGATATTCCCGCTCAAGCTCGGCGGACGACCCGACTCCGGCAATGCGATCGCCCCGAACGGCGACCGCGCCGTGTTCGATGACGCGCCGCGCGTCGTCGCAGGTGATGACCAGGGTGTCGGTGATCAGCGCGTCCATGTCGTCTTCCTTCGGATCATTCGGCGCGTTCCGTCGGGTCCGCGCGCCGCAACAGCTCGCCGGTGACGAGCACGACGACCGCGACCAGCGTCAGGAGCGACGCAATGGCGGTGAGCGTGGGATCGATCTCGAACCGGATCGTCTCCCACATGCGCTTCGGCAGCGTCGTCGAATCGGGCCCCGCGACGAAAATTGCAATCACCACATCGTCGAAGGAGATCAGAAACGCGAACGCCGCGGCCGAGCCCATCGCTGCGCGCACCGACGGCAGCGTCACATACCACAGCGCCTGCCAGAAGCCGGCACCCAGGCTGCGCGCCGCGAACTCCATCGCCGGATTGGCCGTCTGCAGCGCCGCGCGCACCATCACAATCACGAGCGGTGTGGCGATCACCGTGTGACCCAGAAACAGCGCAAGCGGCGTGTCGAGAAGCTTGTAGCCCGAGAACAGGAAATAGAAGCCGAGCGCGATCACGACGATCGGGACCACCATCGGCGACACGAAAAACGCCTCCAACGCGCGCCGGCCCGGAAAGCTGCCGCGCACGATGCCGATCGCCGCTGACGCGCCGAGTGCCGTCGCCGCGATCGTCGTAGGAATCGCCACCTTGAGGCTCGTGATCGCCGTCTGGTACCACTGCGGCGAGGTGAAGAAGTTCACGTACCAGCGCAGCGACAGGCTCTTCGGCGGGAACTCCATGTACGGCGTGCCATTGAACGACGTGATCGCGATGATCGCGATCGGCGCGACCAGAAAGATCATCAGCATCGACGCCAGCACCCAAAGTGCGATGCGGGCGCCGCTCATGCGCCGCCCCCGCCGACGATACGGTTCATCCCCATCAGCGCGCTCACTAGAGCGAAGATGCCGGCGACTACGGCGAGGAGCAGCAGTCCAAGCGTCGCGGCGAAGCCGAAGTTGAGGAACGTCGTGATCATCATGTCGATCATCGTCGCGAGCGTGATCTGACCCGGGCCCCCGAGCAGCGCCGGCGTCACGTAGAAGCCCACCGCGAGCAGGAAGACGATCACCGACCCCGCCGTGACGCCTGGTAGCGAGAGCGGCAGGAACACGTGCAGGAACACCCGGTGCGGCGGCGCGCCGAGGCTCCGTGCGACGCGAATCACGTTCAGATCGATGCGCGACATCACGGCGTAGAGCGGAAATACCATGAACGGCAGCAGCACCTGGACCATGCCCACCTGCACGCCGATCATGTTGAAGAGGAGCTTCTGCGGCTCGGCCGCCAGCCCGAGCGCGACGAGCGTGTTGTTGACGAGCCCGTTCCGGCCAAGGATCACGAGCCACGCGAACGTGCGGACGAGCACGCTGGTCCAGAACGGGATTAGTAGCAGCACCGTGAGCACGCGGCGTGCGCGCGCCGTCGTGGTCGTCATCAGGTACGCGAGCGGGTAGCCCAGCAGCAGCGTGATGGCGGTCACGAGCACGCTGATCTCGAGCGTGTTGGAGAGGGCCTTGAAGTAGACGGGCTCCCCCGCCAGCTCGCGCCAGAACTTGAGAGTGAACCCGCCGTCGTAGAAGCTCCACCCGGCCATCTTGCCGAGCGGGTAGACATAGACGAGGAGATAAAAGACGAACGCGGGAAGGACGAGGGCGCCTTCCCGCGACCGCCAGAACCGAGCGGTCTGCCGCATCGGCTTACAGCCCTCTCGGAGCACTGCGCAACGCAGGGATCAGTTCATCACCATCCATTTGGCGAAGCGCTCGCCCTGGCTTTCGCGCGGCGTCTTGCCATCGGGCCCTGGCGTACTCCACCACTCCGTGTTCCACCAGAACTGGTTCTTGATGTTCTCGGGCGAGGTCGCGAGATCCGCAGCTTCCGCCGCCGACAGGAACTCGAAAGCACCGCTGTTGCTCGGCCCGTAAGGCACCTTCTGCGCGATCAGCGCCTGCAGCTTCGGGTCGAGCGCGAAGTTGATGAACTCCATCGCGATCTTCCTGTCGCGCACGCCCTTGACCAGGCACCAGTTGTCGGATGCGAGCTTTCCCTGGTTGTAGTCGACGTCGATCGGCGCGCCCTGCTTCTTCGCCGCGATCCCGCGCGAGCCGATGGTGTTGCCTACCGCCACCTCGCCGGCGCTCAGCAGCTGGATCGCCTGCGCGTGCGACGTGTACCACTTGGTGACGAGCGGGCGCAGCTTGTCCATCATCTTCCACGCGCGCTCGATGTCGAGCGGATAGAGCTTGTCCATCGGCACCCCGTCGGCGAGCAGCGCCGCCTCGAGCTGGGGCGCCGTGCCGCCCTGGAAATTGAACGTGCGTCCACCGGGAAAGTTCTTGCCGTCCCAAACCTCCGCCCAGGTGTGCGTGTGCTTCGCCTTCGGCATCAGCTTGCTGTTGTAGACGATGTTGAACGAGTAGATGCGCTGCCCGAGCGCGTACGGCTGCTGCAATTCCTTCGGCACCTTGGCGAGCTTCGCCTTGTCCACGGCCGAGTAATCGATCGGCTCGAGCAGGCTGTCCTTCAGCATCGCGGCCACGGCCGGCGCGTCGGTCATGATCACATCCCAGCTCACCTTGCCGCTCTGCACCATCGCCTTGACCTTTGCGGTTTCCGGCGGCGCATCGAGCTTCACCGTGTAGCCCGTCGCCTTCTCGAAGGCCGAGCACACGTACTCGCGCAGCGCGGTGTCGTAGTCGCCACCCCAGCTCACGACCACCAGCTCGCCCTTGTCGGCGCGTGCCGGTCGAATATGGAAGAACGGACCCGTCAACGCCGCCGCCGTAACGATTCCGGCACTCTTCAGGACTTCGCGTCTCTTCATCGCCTCCTCCGTGGGTTCACTGCTGCAAAATCCGCGCGTCCGCGGGGTCGAAGAACAGCTCGACCGCCTCTGCTTCTTCCGCGATGACCGCGCTCCGATTGTTCTGGACCTTGACCGTGACGACGAGATCCTTCGCCAGCTCGACGCGGTAGCGCGTGAAGTCGCCGACGTAGACGCGCTCCCTCACCTGGCCGCGAACGCTCCGCTCGTCCGGCGCCCGTCGTGCGAGCGAGAGCTTCTCGGGGCGCATCACCAGAGTCGCGCGCCTTCCTACCGCCGCTTCATCGCTTCCGGCAAGCGCGAAGCGCAGGCCATCCGTCGCGACGAACGACGACGCGCTCTCCAGCGCGCCCTCGATCACGTTCGATTCGCCGATGAACTCCGCGACGAAGCGTGTGGCCGGCCGCTCGTAGAGGTCGCGCGCGGTGCCGAGCTGCGCGATCACGCCGTCGTTCATCAGCGCGACGCGATCCGACATCGTGAGCGCCTCCTCCTGGTCGTGCGTGACGTAGAGCACCGTTACGCCGAGCTGCGCGTGGATGCGCTTCAGCTCGAACTTCATCTGCTCGCGAAGGTTCTTGTCGAGCGCACCGAGCGGCTCGTCCATCAGCAGCAGATCGGGATCGAATACCAGCGCGCGAGCGAAAGCCACGCGCTGCTGCTGGCCACCGGAGAGCTGCTTCGGCAGGCGCGCGTCGAAGCCTTCGAGGCGCACGAGGCGCAATGCGCCGCGCACCTTCTCTTCGATCGCGGCCCGCGGCAGGCCCCGCATCTTGAGCGGGAAGCCGACGTTGTCGGCGACCGTCATGTGCGGGAACAGCGCGTAATTCTGGAAGACGACCCCGATGTTGCGCCGTTCCGGCGCGAGGCCGGCGATCGAGCGATCGTTGAGCAGGATGTCGCCATCGGACGGGGGTGTGAACCCGGCGACCATCATGAGCGTCGTTGTCTTTCCCGAGCCTGACGGCCCGAGCAGCGTCAGGAACTCGCCCGATTGCACTTCGAGATCGAGCGCGTCCACGGCGATCTGGTTCGGGTAGCGCTTGCTGAGGCGGGAGAGCCTGAGCCGGCCGCTTCGCGACGCACGGCCCTGGCGGACTTGCAGCGCTCCCTCCTCGCGCACCAGCGGCTCCACTTCGCGCGCCACCTTTGGCGCAAGGGAGGCATTGTGCAACGGACGACGGAATTTTGACAGCCGGAGCGGCCCGACGCGGCGCCCGCGCGCCTGCCTCAACCCGCGGGCACCCTCGTTCTATTGGCACGCGGTCGCGCGCCGGGAAGCCCACATGGGACGCGACCGCGCCGCACGCTCGAAGTCCGGGCTGTGGGGCGTAGGCATCCGGCGGCGCGGCCTTGGCGGCACACGCATGTCCGATCGCCTCCGCCAGCATTCGTGCGGGGTCGCTCAGACTGCGACGCGGCCGATGAGCGAGCCCGATGCCTCGGTGGAACCTGCGCTCCCCCAGGTCGATCGCGCTGACCGCCTCGGGGCCACGGCCGGTGCGCAGCAGTCTGCGGCACGAGGGCCGCACCGATGTACACTTTCGTCGTTCGGACCACGGCCCACCTCGGATCACCCATCGAACGGACGGACCGCATGACCACGGGAAAATCGAAGATCATCTACACGCTCACCGACGAAGCACCGCTCCTTGCGACGTATTCGCTCCTGCCCATCATCCGGGCGTTCGCCGCACCGGCCGGGATCGACGTGGTCGGGAGCGACATCTCCGTGGCGGGCCGGATTCTCGCCGAGTTCTCCGATCGCCTGACTCCGCAACAGCGGGTGCCGGACAACCTGGGGGAGCTGGGCCGCCTGACGCAACAGCCCGACACCAACATCATCAAGCTGCCGAACATCAGCGCCTCGGTGCCTCAGCTCCTCGCAGCGATCAAGGAATTGCAGGCGCACGGCTACAACGTCCCGGATTATCCCGGGGAGCCGAAGACCGACGAGGAGAAGAAGATCCGCGAGCGCTACGGTCGCGTCCTCGGCAGTGCGGTCAACCCGGTGCTGCGCGAAGGAAATTCCGATCGCCGTGCGCCCGCCGCGGTCAAGCGTTACGCCCGCACGCACCCGCACTCGATGGCCGAATGGAGCCCGGCGTCGCGCACGCACGCCTCGCACATGCGGGGGGGCGACTTCTATCACAGCGAAAAGTGCCTGACGCTCGACAAGGCGCGCGACGTGAAGATGGATCTCGTGACCGGCTCGGGCAGGACGATCACGCTCAAGCCGAAGGTGTCGCTGCTCGAGGGCGAAATCATCGACAGCATGTTCATGAGCAGGCGGGCGCTGTGCAAGTTCTTCGAAGACCAGATGGAGGACGCGCGCAAGACGGGCGTGATGTTCTCGCTGCACGTCAAGGCGACGATGATGAAGGTGTCGCACCCGATCGTCTTCGGCCATGCGGTCAAGGTGTTCTACAAGGATCTCTTTGCGAAGCACGGGAAGTTGTTCGATGAGCTCGGCGTCAACCCGAACAACGGGATCAGCAGCGTCTACGACAAGATCGCCGATCTGCCCGAGCAGCAGCGCGAGGAGATCGAGCACGACATCCACGCGTGCTACGAGTCGCGCCCCGAGCTGGCGATGGTCGATTCCGTCAAGGGCATCTCCAACCTGCACGCGCCCAACGACGTGATCGTCGATGCGTCGATGCCGGCGATGATTCGCGCGGGCGGCAAGATGTGGGGTCCGGACGGCAAGCTGAAGGACACCAAGGCGGTGATGCCCGAGAGCACCTACGCGCGGATCTACCAGGAATTCATCAACTTCTGCAAGACGCACGGCGCCTTCGATCCTACGACGATGGGAACGGTCCCGAACGTCGGGCTGATGGCGCAGCAGGCCGAGGAGTACGGCTCGCACGACAAGACCTTCGAGATCCCCGAGGACGGCGTTGCGCGCGTCGTCGATCACGACGGAACCGTGCTCATCGAGCAGAACGTCGAGAAGGGAGACATCTGGCGGATGTGCCAGACCAAGGATGCCGCCGTCCGCGACTGGGTGAAGCTCGCCGTGACTCGCGCCCGGCTGTCCAATGCGCCCGCCGTGTTCTGGCTCGACGAATACCGGCCGCACGATGCCGAGCTGATCAAGAAGGTCAAGCGCTACCTGCAGGACTACGACCTCACCGGCCTGGACATTCAGATCATGTCGTACCTGCGTGCGATGCGTTTCACGCTGGAGCGGGTGCTGCGCGGCAAGGACACGATCTCGGTGACCGGCAACGTGCTGCGGGACTATCTGACCGACCTCTTTCCGATCATGGAGCTCGGCACCAGCGCGAAGATGCTTTCGATCGTGCCGCTGATGGCTGGCGGCGCGATGTTCGAAACCGGCGCCGGCGGCTCGGCGCCCAAGCACGTGACGCAGCTTCTCGAGGAGAACCACCTGCGCTGGGATTCGCTCGGCGAGTTCCTGGCGCTCGCAGTGTCGCTGGAGGAAGTCGCGATCAAGACCGGCAACGACCGCGCGAAGATCCTCGCGAAGACGCTCGACGAGGCGACCGGCAAGCTGCTCGAGAACAACAAGTCGCCCCGCCCGCGTACCGGCGAGCTGGACAACCGCGGCAGCCACTTCTATCTCGCGCTGTACTGGGCGCAGGCGCTGGCCGCGCAGACCGCTGACCGCGAGCTCCAGGCGCATTTCGCGAAGCTCGCGAAAGCGCTCGCAGACAACGAACAGACGATCGTTGCGGAGCTCAACTCGGTGCAGGGGAAGCGGGTCGACATCGGCGGCTACTACCTCCCCGACCGAGAGAAAACGACGGCGGCAATGCGGCCCAGCGCGACATTCAACGCCGCGCTCGGCGCTGCGCTCGGATGAGCGCGGGATGGCATCCGCGCCGCCGATCGACGTTATAGCCGCCGCGCGCCGCACCGGGCTAGGTTTCACTATCCGATCGATGGATTCCGTGCAGCCGGTCGGTGCGCGTGCTCGGCAGCGGCGGGGCCGCGTATGCGCAGGCGGAGCGCTCGAACCCGGGAGAGCGGCGCTATGAACAGGAACGGATTGTCGGGAGGAATCGGCCGCGAACGAATCGACGATCATCGCCGGCGCCTTTTCGGCATCGCCGCGCTGGGCATCGCGGCCGCCCAGATCGGCCTCACCGCCTCGGCGGGCGCGGAATCCACGCCGCCAAAGTCGGGGCGCGTGCCCTCGATCAAGCCGGGAACGAACAAGTCGTTCGCACGTCTGAAGCAGATCGACGCAGGCGTCCTGAGTGTCGGGTACGCCGAAGCCGGTCCGGCCGACGGCCCTCCGGTGCTTCTCCTTCACGGCTGGCCTTACGACATCCATGCGTTCGTCGATGTGGCCCCGCTGCTGGCCTCCGCAGGATACAGGGTCATCGTGCCCTACGTGCGCGGCTACGGGACGACGCGATTCCTCTCGGCCGATACGTTGCGCACGGGCCAGCCGTCGGCCACCGCCGCAGACGTCCTCACACTGTTGGACGCGCTCGACATCCAGGCCGCAACTCTTGCGGGCTTCGATTGGGGTGCGCGGACGGCGAACATCGTCGGAGCGCTCTGGCCGGAGCGGTGCAAGGCCATGGTCTCCGTGAGCGGCTACCTGATCGGGAGCCCCGAAGCGGGGAAGCTGCCGTTGCCGCCGAGCGCCGAGCTCCAATGGTGGTACCAGTTCTATTTCGCGACGGACCGCGGCCGGGCCGGCTACGACAAATACCGGCACGATTTCTCGAAGCTCATCTGGCAGCTCGCGTCGCCCAAGTGGAAATTCGACGACGCGACGTTCGATCGTTCCGCCGTTGCGTTCGACAACCCCGATCACGTCGCCATCGTGATTCACAACTATCGCTGGCGCCTCGGCCTGGCCGAAGGCGATCCGAAGTACGACGCCATCGAGAAGCGGCTGGCCGACGCACCGGTCATCGGCGTGCCCACGATCACCATGGAAGGCGATGCGAACGGTGCGCCGCATCCGGAACCGGCGGCCTACGCAAAGAAATTCTCCGGCAGGTACGAGTTCCGCCTCGTCAAGGGCGGCATCGGGCACAACCTGCCTCAGGAAGCGCCGCAGGCATTCGCCCAGGCCGTGATCGACGTCAGTCGATTCTGATCCGCTGCGTACTCTCCTCAGATTGCGGGCGCGGACGCCGCGTCCGCGGTCGCGCCGGAGCCGTCACGGCGATCCGCTTGCCGCGGTAATCGAGGTCCTCGGGCCACTGCTGCGGATGAACGACGCGCCCTCGGAACCGCTCGAAGCCGTCGAACTTCGGCACGTGGCCCTGTCGGTAGTTGTAGTAGCCCGAACACATCAGCAGCATGTTGCGCGCGATGTGCGTTTACTCTCCGGCCTCGGGACCGTGAACTTGGATGGTCCACGCGCCTGCCTCACTCGACCAATCCGCGCGCACCGCCCGCTGTAGCGAATGCGGCCTTCGACGCCGTATTCGCGCGCGGTGTCCTTGAGGTACGCGAGAATCGCGGGCCCGTCGGCGATGCACTTCTCGCCTTGCCATGGCTTGAAGGAGAAGCCGTACGTATAGAGATCGCTGTCGGAGCGGATTCCGGGATTGACACAACACGCCCCAGTAGGGCTCCTTTGCCGCTCGGGGGCAAGCATCGCATGGTCACGCGCTTGCGCGGTCCAGCGATCGCCGAAACGCCAGATAGTCCTTTGCTGCGCGCCGTGGCGCTTCGAGCATCGGCAGATGCCCGATGCCGGGCATGACGACAAGCCGTCCGTGCGGCAGCAGCGCTTGCAGCGCTGCCGCACCGCGACGATCGAGAATGCGATCTTCGCCGCCCCACACGATGAGCGCCGGCGTTTCGATACGCGAGAACTGCGCTTCCAGGGCTGGCGAGTCGCTGGCCACTTCACCGAGGATGCGGGCGTGCAGCTCGTAATCGGCGACAGCCCGCCGACCGAGAATCCTCTTCAACGAGGAAGGGAAGAACGGCCGCCGTGACATCGTCGCGCGCATCAGCCCGCTGAAGTCGCCCTCGGACTTGAGCAGCAGCGGAAATCGACCGGTCGCGAGATAGTCGCGAACGAGCGGCGTGTCGTGCGCTGCCGCCGTTCCCGCTGCATCGAGCAACCAGAGACTCGCCACCTTGTCGGGATGGCGTCCGGCATATTCGGCGACGATTGCGCCCCCCATGGAATTGCCGCCGAGGTGGACGCGGCCGAGGCCGAGTGCCGCGATGAAGCGGTCGAGGCGCTCGACTTGATCGGCGATTCGATAGCTCGCCTTCGGATCACGGCTCGCGTCACCGAAGCCGGGGAGATCGGGAATGACGATTCGGTAGCGTCTGCGGAGAAAGGCGGAGACGCGCACGAAGTTGTCTTTGTCGCCGCCAAACCCGTGCACCAACACCAACGGCGCGCCGTCGCCTCCTTCGAGATACGGCATCGCGAACCCCGCGATGTTCGCTGAACGGACAGCCAACCCCGCACGCCAGCGCTCCATCCGCAGAGCCGCGTTCGCCGCACGCACCGGGAAGAATCGATCGAAGAGTGCGAGAGCGAGTATCAGTCCGCCGAGGACATAGACGGCGATCATCCAACTGTCGCCCCTCGCCCAGTCTTGCGTTCGGTAGCGGCCATCGAAAAGTGGTTGGCGCGGCAGCGCCCGAATCTTGCCGACTCTACCGAGCCGAAGCCCAGCCGCGCCAAATTGCTCAGTGCTCTGCCTGCCGGCGGGCCAAGGCCCGCTGCATCAATTGCTGTGCGAGTGCGATAAGCACGCTTGTCGACCATGCAAACGAAAGCAGTCCTGCCATGCCAAGCATCCCCTCGAGTAATCGCCAGTCGAGCGGAAGATAGCCGGCTCCCAGCGTCGTATAGTTCACCAGAGCATTGTACAAGGCGCTGAAGATATTCGGCTGCGCGCCCTTCCATGTGAAGAATCCCGCCCACACAACGACTTCGAGCAGATGGACAACAACGATCATCCAGGCCATCAGAATGAGGATGGTCATGTCAAACTGGACGCGCAGCTTCTGGGTGCGAGCCAACAGCGCTCCGCTGGCGCGCATTACATAAAACATGCCGATACCCTGAACGCTCAGCGTCACGGCCATCAGCAGACAGCCCCAAAGGACCTCTTCTCCCCGGATGACGTAATCAAGGTCGCGCTGAAGAAATTCGTGCATGGACACCCCCAAAATGTTCCATCTGCCGCGCACACGCGTGGCAAAGGGCTACCGAGCAGACTGTTCCCTGCTCGCCGAGCAGCAGCCCGGCCGTCGCGAACGGCGCATAACGTGAATGCTGCGCCGAGTCACGCGGTGCGCGCTTCACGCGCTTGAAGCCGTCGAGGCTCACGAATGCGGCAGCGAGTCCCGCGCTGGCGCGCGCAGCGAGGATTCGGGCATTTTATAGGTGGGCGCGAAGCGGAGGTTTGCCGAATCGCCAGCTCACATCGGCTGCGCAGAGCCAGCAAGCAAGCGCACTCTATCCGCGATCTCCTTGCTCATTTTCGCGACGCCGCGGCTGTGCGCAGCGGCGAGCGCGTCGAAGCCCTCGCCCTCGACGGACTCGCGCAGGATCGTGTGGCCGGTTTCGGTCTTGCCGTCCTTGAGCCGGCGCACCGACCAGAGGGCGTCGAGCGCGGCGTATTTGCCGGGCGCGGAGTCGAAGCTGCGAACCTCGATCTGCACTCGGTAGTCGACCTCCGCGC
>Ga0335069_10005061_pt1 | contig 19374 bp, 21 predicted proteins | sample Lox_Sample_11_FD_206714 | JGI IMG/M metagenome (GOLD analysis project Ga0335069, IMG submission 206714) | Soil microbial communities from Loxahatchee National Wildlife Refuge, Florida, United States - Lox_Sample_1.1 | ecosystem: Environmental > Terrestrial > Soil > Wetlands | place: USA... | reverse complement strand
CGGAGCGGCGCGCCGTCGGCGCGCTCCGGCTCGTCCGCGACTCGATGCCGCGCGCGCCGTCGGCGTTCGGCTGGGCGCTCTGCGCGCTCGACCTCCACCTCTCGCCGCCCCGCGAGCTCGCGATCGTCGGCGGCGCGCGGAGCGACGTCGCCCGCGCGGCGCTCGGCGGCTTCGATCCGAACGCCGTCGTCGCCTTCGGCCCGGTCGACGGCGTTCCCCTGCTCGAGGGAAAGACGCTCGTCGACGGCCGGCCCGCCGTCTACGTCTGCGAGCGGTTCGCCTGCCGGGCGCCGGTCATGGATCCCGCCGCATTTGCCGATGTATGAGCGATGCGCGCGCGGTTGCTCCTCGGCGTCCTGTGTGGCGCCTGCCTCTTCGCGGGCGCCGCGCATGCGACCGCGCGGCCGCTGCGTCCGTCCGATGCCGCGCTCCTGAAGCGTGCGCCGACGAAGGAGGAGATCATCGCCCAGAACGTCGCGGCACGGCTGACGCACCTCCATCCCGAGGTGCGGTGCGGCGCGCTCGGCATCTCCGTCCCGGCCGGCGCGCTCGTCACCGGGATCACGCTGATTCCGCCCCACGGCCCGGCGGGGTACTTCCTGCTGCTGCCCGAGATGTGCAACTACCTCGCGTGGTTCCGCTCCGATCCGACACGGTACGACCCGAGCCTGTGCAACGACTCGAGCTGTCTCGTCACCGACGAGACGGCCGCGCTCGCGCTCGCCACCGTCTCGCACGAGTCGTATCACGTGCTCGGCTACCGCGACGAGGGGCGGGTCGAGTGCTACGGCATGCAGTCGATCTGGTTCGTCGCGAAGAGCCTCGGAGCGTCCGTCGCCGAGGGCCAGCGCATCGCGCAGTTCTACTGGACGCACATCTACGCCGAGCGGCGGGAGTCGACGCCGACGTACTGGTCGTCCGAGTGCCGCGACGGCGGCAAGTACGACCTGCGCCCGAGCAGCCACGCCTGGCCTTCGTAGGCCGACGTCCCGTCTGGACACGGCCCGGTGCCTGGCACCGAGACGTGCCCGTTCGGCCGAGCGCCGTCGGCCGAACGGCCTGAACAGGCGACGACTGTCCGTTCGAGCCACGTCCTGGTGCCTGGCACCGAGACGTGTCCGTTCTAGACCACGAACGTCTCCGGGCGGGCGGCGCCGCCGGCGAAGCGCTCGGCGGAGAAGGCGGAGAGGTCGAGCGTCGGCCTGCGGCCGAGCACGAGCTCGGCGAGGTGCTCGCCCACCGCCGGCGCCTGCTGGAAGCCGTGGCCGGAGAAGCCGGTGGCGTAGAGGAACCGCGACGGCTCCGCGGCCTCGCCGACGAGCGCGTTCCAGTCCGGGCTGACGTCGTACCAGCCCCACCACGACGACTGCACCGGAAGTTCGACGAGCGCCGGCAGCCGCCGCGCCGCCGCGTCGGCGACGTCCTCGAGTCGCCGCTCGCGGCCACCGAACGCGAGCCCGGGCCCCTCCCGGTGGACGTAGAAGCCGGACGAGAAGTCGATCGTCAGCGGCAGCCGCTCCGGCAGCCCGCCGTCCTCCGGCGTGAACCACATCGAGCGCGCCTCGCCGTCGACCGGCAGCACGACGCCGGCGAGCGCGGCCACGTCGCGCGACCACACCCCGGCACAGCAGAGGACGGTGTCCGTCGCGATCCGCCCGCGCGGCGTCTCGACGGCGGCGATCCGCCCGCCCGCCACGTCGACGCCCGTGAGCGGGCAGCCCTGGAGGATCGTCGCGCCCGACGCGGACGCATAGCCCTGGACGACCGCCTCCGGCGTCGCCGTGCCGTCGCGCGCGCAGAACGTCGCGGCGACGAGCCCGTCGAGCGAGAGCTGCGGCACGATCTCCGCCGCCTCCGCCGGCGTCAGCTCGCGCGACGGCACGCCGAGCCCGTGCTGGAGCGCGAGCGCCTCGCGGAACTCCGCCGCGCTCTCCTCGGTGTCGAGGAGAAAGAGGTAGCCGTCCTGCCGGAACGTGATGTCGGTACCGGTCAGCTCCTCGAACCGCTCGAACTCCTCGAGCGAGCGGAGCGCGATGCGGACGTTCAGCTCGTCGGCGAACTGCGTCCGGATCCCGCCGGCCGACTTGCTCGTCGACCCGGACGCGAGGGACTCCCGCTCGAGCAGCACGACGTCGCGCGTGCCGAGCCGCCGCAGGTGGAAGGCCGCGCTCGCACCGATCGCCCCGCCGCCGACGACGACGGCGTCGGCCGAGCGCGGGGCGCTCATCGGCTCTCGGCGAGCTCGCGCACCTCGGCGCCCGGCATCGCCGCGAGCAGCGCGTCGAGCCGGACCTCGAACACCGCGTTCGGCGTCCCGGCGGCGCACCAGACCCGCTCGTAGCGCCGGAGCGACACGTCGACGAGCGTCGGCAGCGGCCGCTCGTGCCCGAGCGGCGGGACGCCGCCGATCGAGAATCCCGTCGCCGCGCGCGCCTCGTCCGCGCTCGCCGGGCGGGCCTCGCCGCCGAGCGACGCCGTATCGACCCGCCGGTCGCCTGCGCAGAGCACCATCGTCGGCTCCCCGTCGACGACGAAGACGAGCGACTTGACGATCTGCCCGAGCTCGCAGCCGCACGCGGCAGCCGCCTCCGCCGCCGTCCGTGTCGAGTCCGGGAGCACGACCGCCTCGACGTCGAGGCCGAGCTCGCCGAGCCGGTCCTGGAGCTTCTGCGCGGTGGGGTGGAGGGATTCCATGCCGGAGCGACGACGGGGGAGCCGAAGCTCCCCCGCAGTCCATCAGATCGGCGTGTCGCCTAGCGAACGCCGTTGTAGAGCTTGCCGAACGTCTGCCAGTCGCCGCTCGCGCCGCCGGCCCACTTCATCAGGATGTCCTGCTCGATCGGGAAGTTGTCCGTACGCGACGTGTTCATCTTGATCCCGGGGTAGTTGAACGGGTCGACGACGTTGTGCATGCTCTTCAGCGCCGCCATGAAGCTCGCGCGCGTCGGGTTCTTGCCGGCGTGCTGGAGCGCGTAGACGAAGGTCCACGCGGCGCCGAGGCCGTAGATGACGTTGCCGTCTCCCTGCTTCAGGCTCGGGACGAGGGACGGCGCGTACTGGCCGATGATCGAGCTCGCCAGCTTGACCCCCGCCAGGTTCGCCTGCGACGGGTCGGTCGAGGAGACGGTGTAGGCCGTCGAGATGACGCCGTTGACGTTCGCCCCGTTGGCCGCAGCGGCCAGGAGGAACAGACGGTTGGCCGAGACGTTGCCCACGATGGTCGCGGACGGCGTCCACCCCACCTTCGTCGCCGTCACGAGCGCGGTGATCGCCTGCGTCGGGATGGCGAAGATGACGAGCACGTCGGCGCCCGCGGCCTTCAGCGCGAGGATCTGCTGCGTGACGTTCGTCTGCGTCGGGTCATACGACTGGGCGCTGACGACGTTGCCCTTCTTCGCGCCGAGACCGACCCGCAGGCCGGCGTAGTAGTTCTTGCCGAAGGCGTCGTTCTGGTAGAGGACGCCGATCTTCGCGCTCGGCATGTTCGAGGCGAGGTACTTGCCGTAGATCTTCCCCTCGCCCGGGTAGTCCGGCTGCCAGCCGATCGTCCACGGGTATTTCTTGTAGGAGAAGCCCCAGTACGAGTCGCCGGTCGCGATCAGCACCTGCGGCACCTTGTTCTGGTTGAGGTAGCCCCAGGTGGAGAGGTTCGGCGCGGTGCCGAGACTTCCGAAGACGGCGAACACCTTCGTCTGCTCGACGAGCTGCTGCGTCAGCGGCACGGTCTGCGCAGGGTTGTACGCGTCGTCGAGGATGTCGAAGTTGATCTTGCGCCCGTTGACGCCGCCGTGGTCGTTGACGTAGTCGAAGTACGCCTTCTCGGCGGCCGGGATCGTCTTGTAGAGCGATGCCGGTCCGGTGAGCGGGAACGTCCCGCCGATCGTGATCGACGTCGACGTCACGCCTGGATCCGCCCGGTGCGCCCCGAACGCGGCGGTCGTCGCCACGGCCGCGACGACGAGAACCCCGGCGAATGCCGCAAGCATCCTGCCCTTCATGCCCATCCGACCCTCCTAGTGGTTTTCGACCCTAGCTTCAGAAGCGAGACCCGAAGTCGGGAGTATGACGCTCTCGGATCCGAATTGTTAGTCGCCGTCAGTCCTCTCCCTCGGCCGTCCGGATCCCCGGGAGCGACCGGAGCCGGTGCAGGAGCCCGGCGAAGCCGGTGGGGAGGACGAGCATGACGCCGATGACGATCAGCCCGAAGACGACGTCCTGGCCGTGCGCCGACCCGATCAGCGGCACGTCGGCGGAGACGGTGGGCAGCAGCGCGATGAAGATCGCCCCGATGAGGACACCCCAGAGCGAGCCGAGCCCGGCGACGGCGGCCCCGACGAGGAGCTCGAGCGAGAGGAAGACGCCGAACTCGTTCGGCTGCGCGAAGCCGTTCGTCGCGAGGACGAAGAGCGAGCCGGCGACGCCGGCGAATGCGGCGGAGATCCCGAACGCGAGCGTCTTGTAGATCGGGAGCGTCACGCCGGAGGCGGCTGCCGCGATCTCGCTGTCGCGGATCGACCGGAACGCGCGGCCCGTGCGGCCGCGGAGCACGAGCCACGCGACGAGGAACAGGATCCCGGCGCACGACCAGCTGACGACGTAGAGCCACAGATGGGTCGGCGTCGTAAACGTCTGGATGCCGTTGCTGCCGCCGAGGAACTTCGAGAACTTCAGCGCGAACTGCGGCACGGAGACGGCGAGCGCGAAGGTCGCGAGCGCGAGGTAGACGCCGGAGAAGCGCAGCGCCGGGATCCCGACGATCACGCCGAAGCCGAAGGCGATCACGAACGCGAGCGGGAGCGTCAGGAGCAGGTTCGTGTGGTGGTAGTGCGACATCACGGCGGTCGTGTAGCCGCCGATCGCCATGAACGCTCCGTGCCCGATCGAGATCTGGCCCGTGTAGCCCGTGAGGATGTTGAGCCCGAGGACGGCGATGAAGAAGATCGCCACCTTCGCGGCGAGCCCCTCGTGGTAGCCGTCGAGCTGGAACGGGAGCAGCACGACGACGGCGGCCGCGACGAGGAGGACGACGATCGCGACGATCAGGCGACGACTCACGTTGCCCGCTCCCGGCGCCGGCAGAGCCGGCGCCTCCGCTCTCTGATGAGCTCCGTCGAGCCTACGCTCATACCCTGCGCACCTGCTTCCGGCCGAACAGCCCGTGGGGCTTCACGAGCAGGACGACGAGCAGCACCGCGAACGCGATCGGCAGCCGCAGCTCCGAGGTGGCGAAGCCGACGTACTGTCCGATCAGGTTCAGGAAGACGCCGAGCGCGAGGCCGCCGATGACCGCGCCGGCCGGGCTCTCGAGCCCGCCGAGCACGGCCGCCGCGAACGCGTAGAGGAGGACGGCCTGCATCATCGTCGGCTGGAGGAACACCGTCGGCTCCGTCATCAGGCCGGCGACGGCGCCGAGCACGGCGGCGAGGCCCCAGCCGATCGCGAGCATCCGGTTGACGCGGACGCCGACGAGCGCCGCCGACGCCGGCCGCAGCGCGGCGGCGCGCATGGCGAGCCCGAGCTTCGTGAACTTGAACAGCACCCAGAGCAGCAGCACCGAAAGGATCGTCACGAGCAACGTGCCGAGGTCCTGCCGCGAGAAGGCGACGCTGCCGACGTGGTAGACCTGGTTTCCGAACGGCGCGGGCATGAACTTCAGGTCGGCGCCCCACTTCCAGGTGACGAGGCCGTCGATCAGCACGAACAGGCCGACGGTGATGATCACGACGGCGATGACGGAGTGCTGGACGGGGCGGATCAGCGCGACCTGCACGACCGCTCCGAAGACGAACGCCATCAGCAGCGTGAGGAAGAACGCCGCCCAGTACGAGAGGTGCCAGAGCGTCAGCTGGTAGGCGAAGTACGTCGTCGCCATCGCCATCTCGCCCTGGGCGAAGTTGATCACCTCGGTCGCGCGGTAGATGAGGACGAGCGACAGGGCGAGGCTCGCGAAGATCGCGCCCTGCGCGAGCCCGGCGACGGTCTGCTGGGCGAAGATCGGGCTGACGAGCGAGCCGACGACGAGGAAGATCGCCGCAGCGACGAGGAAGAGCACGACCGGCACCGACACGCCGCCGCCGATGTTGCGCGTGCGGCGCTCGCGGATCCGGATGCGGCGGGCGATCTCCACTAGTACCCGAGGTAGCTCCGGCGGACGGACTCGTGCGCCTGCAGGTCGGCGCTCGGGCCCGAGAGGACGACGCGACCGACCTCGAGCACGAATGCCGTCTGCGCGACCTGGAGCGCGATGTGCGCGTTCTGCTCGACGACGAGGACGGTGAGCCCCTCCTGCTCGTTGAGCTCGCGGATGATGCGGAAGATCTCCGTGACGAGCACCGGCGCGAGGCCGAGCGACGGCTCGTCGAGGAGCAGGAGGCGCGGCCGCTGCATGAACGCCCGCGCGAGCGCGAGCATCTGCTGCTCGCCGCCGCTCAGCGTCCCCGCCTGCTGGTTGCGGCGGTCGTCGATCCACGGGAAGTACGTCAGCACGCGCTCGAAGTCGCTCTTGACCGAGCCGCGCCGCGAGTAGGCGCCGAGGCGGAGGTTCTCCCAGACGGTGAGCTCGGCGAAGGTGCCGCGGCCTTCGGGCACGTGGGCGATCCCGAGGTTCGCGACCGCCTCCGGGCCGTGCCGGCTGAGCACGCGGCCGTCGAAGCGGACGACGCCGTCGCGGCGAACCGTGTTCGAGACGGCGCGGAGGGTGGTCGTCTTCCCGGCGCCGTTGGCGCCGAGCACCGTGGCGATCTCCCCCTCGGCGACGGCGAGCGAGACGCCGTGCAGCGCCTGCACCGGGCCGTAGCGCGCGGTGACGTCCTCGAGCTCGAGCAGCGGCGCTATGACGCCGCCTCCAGCTCGCCGCCGAGGTAGGCCTCGATCACCGTCGGGTCCCGCTGGACCTCCTGCGGCGGCCCGCTCGCGATCACGCGGCCGAAGTTGAGGACGTGCACGTGCTGCGAGACGTTCATCACGAGGTTCATGTGGTGCTCGACGAGGAGCACGGTCAGCTTCAGCTCGTCGCGCAGGCGACCGATGAACGCGGCAAGCTCGGAGACCTCCTCGTGGTTGAGGCCGCCCGCCGGCTCGTCGAGGAGCAGCAGGCGCGGCTGCGAGGCGAGCGCCCGGGCGAGCTCGACGCGCTTCATCGTCCCGAACGGGAGGCCTGCGGCGGGCCGGTGGGCGACGTCGCGGATGCCGACGTAGTCGATCATCTCGAGCGCGTGTCGCTGCGCAGCGCGCTCCGAGGTGAAGCGCGAGCGCGCGTGGTCGCCGACGAGGACGTTCTCGAGGACGGTCATCGTCGGGAACAGCTCGACGTTCTGGAAGGTGCGCGCGATCCCGGCGCGGACGACGCGGCTCGTGGGCGTGTGGAGGAGGGAGCGGCCGTCGAAGACGACGTCGCCCGAGTCGAGGCGGTAGAGCCGCGTGATCACGTTGAACGCCGTCGTCTTGCCGGCGCCGTTCGGGCCGATCAGCCCGGCGATCGTCCCTTCCTCGACCTCGAGCGAGACGTCGTCGAGAGCGACGATGCCGCCGAAGCGGAGGGAGACGTTCCGCATCGAGAGGAGACCCATCCGGACGGGGAGCCTATGACAATCGGGCCGGGCTCGTACAGGTCACAAGTCGGATGCGGCGCGGCGCCGGCGGGCCTCGAGGTACTCGGCCCAGAGCTGCTCCATCGTCGTCTCGCGCGGCGCGTGGACGTGTGCGGGGTCGTACGGCGTGTGGTTGACGGCACGGACGACGAACTCGCCGCCGGCGCCGACGTCGAGGACGTTGACGCAGCCCGGCGCCTGCTCGAAGCCGCCGAGGAACGCCCGTCCGCCGGCGATCGCCCGGCTGAGGATCACGCGGTTGACGGCGCCGTGGAGGACGAGGAGGACGACGTCCCAGCCCGGGTCGGCGAGCAGCGCGTCGAGCTCCGGCAGCACGCGGTCGACGAGGGCGCCGATCGTCTCGCCGCCGAGGAACTGCGTCTCCGGCGGGACGACGCCGCGGAACGCGGCGGTCATCATCTCCTGCACCTCCTCCGCGTCGAGCCCGCGGATGTCGCCGCTCTCGATCTCGCGGAGCGCCGGCCGCTCCTCCGGGTCGATCCCGGGCGCGACGATTCGCGCCGTCTCGAGGGTGCGCGGCAGCCCGCTCGTGAGCACGCGGTCGAAGCGGACTCCGGCGAGCGCGGCGGCCGCGGCCTCGGCCTGGCGCCGCCCCTCGTCCGTGAGGACGACCTGCTCCGGGGCGACGCCTTCGAAATAGCGCACCTGGGCGTGGCGCATCAGGTAGATGCGGCGCCGCGGCTGCGTCACTTGGTGCCGAGCGACCGGGCTCCGACCGACGCCATGTTCTCGGCCATGCCCCGCGGAGCGATGCCGTCGGGGTACTTCGCGCGAAGCTCCGCGAGCAGCGCGTCGGCGTCCCAGCCCTCGGGCGCGTCGAACAGATCCCCGCCCGTCCAGCCCTGGAGCCGGCTCACCGCGCCGCCCCAGACGTGGAAGACCTGGCCGGTGATCCCCTGCGCCTCGTCGGCGCAGAGCGCGACGACGACGGGCGGGATGTTCGCGGGGTCGAGCGGGTCGAAGCCCTCCGGCACCTCGCCCATGTCGAAGGTCTCCTCCGTCATGCGCGTCCGCGCATTCGGCGCGACGCAGTTGACGGTGACGCCGTAGCGCCCGAGCTCCTGCGCGGCGATGAGCGTGAACGCGGCGATGCCCGCCTTGGCGGCCCCGTAGTTCGTCTGGCCGACGTTCCCGAAGACGCCGGACGGGCTCGAGGTGTTGATCACGCGCGCGCGGACCTCCTCGCCCGCCTTCGAGCGCTCGCGCCAGTACGCCGCGGCGTGCTGTGTGGTGGCGAAGTGGCCCTTCAGGTGCACGTTGATGACGGTGTCCCACTCCTCCTCGGTCATGTTCACGAGCATCCGGTCGCGGAGGATCCCGGCGTTGTTGACGAGGATGTCGAGCCGTCCGAACTCGTCGACGGCGTGCTGGACGAGGCGGCCGGCGCCGGCGAAGTCGGCGACGTTCTCCCCGTCGGGGACGGCCTGGCCGCCCGCGGCGCGGATCTCCTCGACGACCTGCTGCGCAGGCGAGAGGTCGACCCCCTCCCCGGCGAGCGAGCCGCCGAGGTCGTTGACGACGACGTTGGCGCCGGCGGCGGCGAGGGCGAGCGCATGCGCGCGCCCGATCCCGCGGCCTGCGCCCGTGACGATTGCGGTCTTTCCCATGAGATTCGGCATGGGTGGAGAATACGCGGATGGACTTCACCCTCACGCCTGAACAGGAGCTGATCCGCGAGACCGCCCGGGAGTTCTGCGAGCGGGAGATCGTCCCGCACGCCGCCGAATGGGATCGGACCGAGACGATGGACCGGGGGATCGTCGGGAAGCTCGCGGAGGTCGGATTCCTCGGCTGCGCGCTCCCGGAGGAACACGGCGGCATGGGGCTGGACACGATCTCGTACTGCCTCGTCATGGAGGAGCTCGGCCGCGCGGACTCGTCGGTGCGCGGGATCGTCTCGGTCAACAACGGCCTCGCCGGGAAGACGATCGCGCGGTGGGGGACGGACGAGCAGCGCACCGAGTGGCTGCCGCGACTCGCGGACGGGACGGCGCTCGGCTGCTACGGGCTGACCGAGCCGGGGTCCGGGTCCGACCCGGCGTCGCTCGTAACCCGGGCGGAGCGGGACGGCGACGAATGGGTGATCTCCGGCTCGAAGATCTTCATCACGCTCGGGTCGTGGGCCGGTGTCGCGCTCGTCTTCGCGCGGACCGGCGGGCCGGGTTCGCGCGGGATCACGTGCTTCCTCGTCCCGACGGACTCGCCGGGCTTCAGCGCGCGGCGCATCCACGGGAAGCTCGGGCTGCGCTCGCAGGACACGGCGGAGCTCCATCTCGACGGCGTCCGCATCCCCGACTCGGCGCGGCTCGGCGACGAGGGCGCCGGCTTCAAGGTGGCGATGTCGGCGCTCGACAACGGGCGGATCTCGCTCGCGGCCGGCGCGGTCGGGCTCGCCCGCGGCTGCGTCGAGGCAGCGACGGGGTACGCGAAGGAGCGCACGCAGTTCGGGAAGCCGATCGCCGGGTTCCAGCTCGTCCAGGAGCTGATCGCAGACGCGGCCGTCGAGACCGAGGCGGCCCGGCTCATGGCGTGGCGGGCCGCGGCCCTCGCGGACGCGCACGAGCCGTACACGCTTGCGGCGTCGCAGGCGAAGTACTACGCGAGCGAGGTGGCCGTTCGCGCGGCGAATGCGGCGCTCCAGGTGCACGGCGGGTACGGCTACGTCGACGAGTACCCGGTCGCACGCTATCTCCGTGACGCGCGCGTGCTGACGCTGTACGAGGGGACGAGCCAGGTGCAGAAGCTCCTGATCGGCCGCGCGCTGACCGGCGAGGGCGCGTTCGTCTAGGACGCGCCGGGAGCGGTCGGCAATCCGCGACATGCACCGGTGTACGCTCCGTTCGACCGCTTGACCCGGAGGACACGCAGGGTGGACCAACTGACCGGAGGGTGCCTGTGCGGGGACGTCCGCATCGTGGCGTCGCGACTCCCGTACCGCGTCGGCATCTGTCACTGTCTCGACTGCCGCAAGCATCATGGGGCTCTCTTTCACGCTTCCGCGGTGTTCCCTCAGGATGCGGTGACGATCGACGGCGAAACACGCGACTACGCCGGCCGGTTCTTCTGTCCCCGTTGCGGTTCGCCCGTCTTCGCGCGCAGCGGAGACGAGATCGAAGTCAGCCTGGGGTCCCTGGATGCCCCTGACCAGCTGACGCCGACCTACGAGAGCTGGACCATCCGTCGCGAGTCCTGGTTGCCGCCGTTTCCGCTCGAGAGACGATATGAGCGCGATCGTGACGCCGCCGGTCGCTTCGAGGCATAGAGAGGCACGCTAGTACGTGTCGAGGTAATTCGGGCTCGCGACCCGGAGCCTCGCCACGACGTCGGCCTTGACGCGCTCGAGTGTCCCCGGTGGCACGTCGCCGGCGCGGATCCGCGCGGCGAGCGCGCGCTGCTCCGCGTCGTCCTCCCGCTCGAGCGCGGCGAGCTCGCGATAGACGATGCCGAGCGCGTTCAGCGCGACGAGCATCCGGAACCGGAGCCGGTGGTCGTCCAGGGTCGGCAGGATCTCTCCGGCCAGGAACTCCTGGATCGCTTCGGCGAGCTCCTGCGCTGTCGGCCTCTCGCTCATCGCTCGTATCGGTTGGCGTGGCGTGGCGTAGCCAAGTGGCGTGGCGTAGCCACGCCACGACAAATGTCGTGGCGACGCCACGCTTGCAACTGGGAATCGTGCGGCAAAGCTCGCGTCATGCGAGCGCCTTCTGCTCGAGAAGGTGACAGATCTCGTACTCCACCTCCGCACCGAGCCGGCCGAGGATCGCGAGCTCGACGCTGCGGTCGAGGCCGCCGAGATGGCGTTGAGCCTGCGTGAGGCACCCGATCGCCCACCCGACGTTTCCGGCCACCTCCCAGTAGTCCAGCTCCTCCGGAGATACGTCGAAGCCGGTCAGCTCGTTGTAGCGGTCGAGATACGGCTCGACGGCGCCGACGCCGCCGAGGCGCTTCTCGGGCAGGCCGAACCGCCAGGCACGCACGAGCCCGAACGCGAGGTCGCGCACGGGATCGTCGAGGTGCGCGAACTCCCAGTCGAGCACGCCGGCCAGCCCGACGTCCTCGCGCACGACGAGGTTGCCGATCCGGAAGTCCCCGTGCGCGACGACGACGGGGCGCGGCGCCGGACGGTTCTCCCGCAGCCACCAGAGGCCGAGCTCGATCGCCGGATGCGGCTCGCCGATCTCGTCGAGCTCGGCCACCGTCCGCTCGAGTCGCGCCTCGACGAGGAAGGGAAGTCGCGGCGCCGGGATCGCGTGGATCCGCGCCAGCTCCTCCGCCATCTGGACCGGGAGCCGCACCCGTGCCGACGCGAGCTCCGCCCGCTGGACGATCCGCCGCCCGATCGTCTCGCCCTCGAGCCGCTCCATCACGAACGCCTCGCGCCCGGCGAGGTCCGGCACGTAGCCGTACGGCCGCGGCACCGTGACCCCCGCCTCGAACGCGGCCCGCAGCACCTCGAACTCGTCGGCGAGCGTCAGCGTGTGCCGGTGGATCACGCCGACCGCGGCGCGCCGGACGAGGAGCCGCTCGCCGTCCGCGTCGACCGCCCACGCCTCCTTCGAGGCGCCGCCGGCGAGCAGCACGGGCTCCGAGATCTCGACCTCGCGGCCGAGCACCTCCGACAGTGCAGCCTGGAACGCCTCGCGCACGTCTGCGATCATCGCCTCCACCGATGTCGGCTGTCATCCCCGAACCCGTCCGCGAGCGCCGCGAGCGCGTCCGCGCCTTCATGGAGGACCACGTCTACCCGAACGAGCCGCGGCTCTTCGGGGAGGACGAGGCGGCCGACGCGCTCGTCGCGGAGCTCCGGCAGAAGGCGAGGGACGCCGGCCTCTGGGCGCCGCACCTGCCCCCGGAGGCGGGCGGCAGCGGCAGCGGCTTCATCGAGTACGCGTACCTGAACGAGGAGATCGGCCGCAGCTACATCGCGCAGCTGATCTTCGGCTGCCAGGCGCCGGACGCGGGCAACGGCGAGATCCTCCACCTGTACGGGACGCCGGAGCAGAAGGAGCGCTACCTCGTGCCGCTCGTCGCCGGCGAGACGCGCTCGTTCTTCGGGATGACCGAGCCCGAGGTGGCGGGCTCCGATCCGACGCTGCTGCGCGGCCGCGCCGTCCGCGACGGCGACGAGTGGGTGATCGACGCGCACAAGTGGTTCTCCTCCGGCGCCGACGGCGCGGGCTTCGGCGTCGTCATGGTCGTCACCGACCCGGACGCGGATCCGCACCGCCGCGCCTCGATGATCCTCGTCCCGACGGACACGCCGGGCTACGAGCTCGTCCGCAGGGTGCCGGTGATGGGTCATGAGGGCCGCGGCTGGGGGACGCACTGCGAGACGCGCTTCACGAACGTCCGCGTCCCCGTCACGAATACGCTCGGCGAGCCGGGCGACGGCTTCCGGATCGCGCAGAAGCGGCTCGGCCCGGGCCGGATCCACCACGTCATGCGCTGGCTCGGCCAGATGCAGCGCGCGTTCGAGCTGATGTGCTCGTACTCGCTCGAGCGGAAGGCGTTCGGCGGCCCGCTCGCCGAGAAGCAGACGATCCAGAACTGGATCGCGGAGTCGGCGGCGGAGATCCAGGCGTGCCGGCTGATGACGCTCCAGGCGGCGCACCGCCTCGACGAGGGCGACGAGGCGCGCGTCGAGGTCTCGCTGATCAAGTTCTACGCCGCGCGCGTCCTCAACGACGTCGTCGACCGCGCGATCCAGGTGCACGGCGGCCTCGGCGTGACGGACGACACGCCGCTCGCCGTGATGTACCGGATGGCGCGCGGCGCGCGCATCTACGACGGCGCCGACGAGGTGCACAAGATGGTCGTCGCACGCCGCATCCTTGCGGCGTTCGACGGCGGAGGCGTGTGGCGCTTCACGTGAGTCTGGGGCCTGGCCCCGGCCGGGGCCAGGCCCCAGTCGTTCGCGTGCACCGACGCAAACGCATCACATGCTTCACGTAACGCTCGAAGGCCGCTTCGTCCGGCTGGAGCCGCTCGAGCCCCGTCACGCGGACGCGCTCTGGGACGCGGCGCAGGACGAGCGGGTCTTCCGCTGGTTCACGTACCGGCTCGACCGGAGCCGCGAGATCTTCGACACGTGGTTCGACCTCGTCCGGCGCGAGTGGCTGCCGTTCGCGCAGGTGGTCGACGGCGTGCCCCTCGGCTCGACGTCGTACGGGAACCTGCGCGAGCGCGACCGCGTGGTCGAGGTCGGCAACACGTGGCTGTCGCCGGCGGCGTGGGGGACGGGCGTGAACGCCGAGGCGAAGCTGCTGCTGATGGAGCACGCATTCGAGCGCGAGGGGTTCCACCGGGTCGAGTTCAAGACCGATGCGAAGAACGAGCGCTCGCGTGCGGCGCTCGCCGCGCTCCCTGCCGCGTTCGAAGGCGTGTTCCGGAAGCACATGGTCGTCCGCGACGGCGAGCGCCGCGACTCGGCGTGGTACGCGGTGATCGACGACGACTGGCCCGTCGTGAAGGCGGTGCTACGCGAGCGGCTCGCCGGCAAGCCGGCGCCCGGGCAGCGGTAGCCCGCCCGCCGCGGCGAGCGCAAGCGCGACGAGGGCCGGGGCCTCGATCGCGGTGAAGTAGTAGTCGTTGAGATGCGGGTCGAGCAGCAGCCGGGCCGCGACGATCGCTCCCGGGACGAGCCACACCGCATGCCGCGAGCCGCGCGCCGCGCGCGCGGTCGCGATTCCGGCCGCGACCGCGAGCGCGCCCTGCGCGATCCGCAGCGGCCAGCCGACCTCGGACCCGGTCGCCATGAACAGCGCGAGCAGCGAGTGCGACGACACGAGCCAGCGGTAGCGGCCCATCTCGAAGTGCCCGGCGGCGACGAACGGGAGGTAGAGCACCGCCGCGACGCCGACCGAGACCGCCGCGCCGCGCGCCGCGTCCCGCACCCGCGGTGCGAGCGCGAGGACGGCGACGCCGAGGATCCCCCACGTCTCGAACCCGGACGAGAGCCCGACGACGAGCCCGGCCCGCAGCACCCGGCCGCGCCGTGCGTCGGCCGCCGCGAGCACCCAGAGCAGCGGCAGGAGCGAGTCCGCCGGATGCCCGGTGTCCCAGCCCGCGCGCGTGAAGCCGGTGACGACGGCGACGAGCCCGACCGCGGCGAGCCAGCGCGGCCGCTCGACTCCCGCCGCGCGCGCGGCGGCGACGACGAGCAGCGCCGCGGCGGCGCCGAGCAGAACCGCGAGCGCGAGGGACGAGCGCCCGACCGAGCCGAACAGCGCGAGCTGCAAGGGTCCGACCTGGATGTACGGATGCGCGAAGGCCCGGTCCCAGTGGGACGAGAGCAGCGTCCTGCCGGCGCCGACGAACATCCAGGCGTCGCCGCCGTTGCCGCGCGCGAGCGGCGCCACGGCCGCAGCCGCAGCCACGGGCGCGATCCGGGCGAGCGTCCGCTTCATGGAGCGGATATCGGCTCGGGCGCGCCTCAGCCTGAGCGGCGGACGATCTGGGTGCAGCGCGACGCCGCCAGCAGCGTTCCCCCGGCGCCGAACAGCTCCGCGGAGCAGAACACGAGCCTGCGGCTGCGCTGGATCACGCGCCCTTCCGCCCGCAGCGTCCCGGGCGTCGCCGAGCGCATGAACTCGACGCGGAGATCCGCGGTGAGGAAGTCCTCCTCCGGCGCGATCAGCGACCAGCACGCACCGCCCATCGCCGTGTCGAGGAGCGTCGCCACCATGCCGCCGTGGACGATCGGGCCGCTCGGCCCGTGGAAGCAGTACTCCGGCGTCGCGTCCCACTCCATGACGATCACGCCGTCCCCGTGCTCGACGGTGCGGTAGCCGAGCGTGTGCCAGACATGCGGCGCCGGCGGAGGGTCGTCGCCCCAGCCCGGGCGCGAGCGCGGCGACGTCATCGCGGACCGGGGACGCCGGGGAACCGGAACGGCTCGATCCGGTTCATCTGCACGACCCATGCGCGCCCCGTCTCCTCGTCGTGGAGCGCGCGCAGCGCGGCCTCGGCGACGAACGACGGCTCCATCAGCGGCGGCACGACGCCGCGGATCTCCTCCGCGACGATCGGCGTGTCCGTGAACGCCGGGCAGAGCGCGTTGATGCGGATCCCGCGCGCCGCGAGCGACGGCGCGACCGCGCGGACGAAGCCGACGACCGCGTGCTTCGTCGCGGCGTAGATCGGGTCGAGCGGCGCCGCGGTGAGCCCGGCGAGCGACGCCGTCGCGACGATCGAGCCGCCGTCCGGCATCAGCCGGGCCGCGAGCTCGCGCACGCCGAAGACGACGCCGTCGACGTTGACGCGCACGATCCCCCGGTACTCCTCGTCGGTCAGCTCCGCGACGTCCTGCACGCCGATCGCGATCCCGGCGTTGAGGAACGCGGCGTCGAACGGCCCGTCGAGCGCGTGCCAGGTCGCGGCGTCCCCGACGTCGTTACCGTCCACGAGGTCGAGGACGGTCACGTCCGCGTCGCCGAGCGCGGCGACGATCGCCGCCCCGATCCCCGACCGCCCGCCGGTCACCAGCGCTCTCACGGGAGGAGCACGACCTTGCCGACGCTGCGCCGCGACTCGACGAGCGCGTGCGCCTGCTCGATCTCGTCGAGCGGGAGCTCGGCGCCGACGAGCGGCTTCACCGCGCCCTGCTCCCACAGCGCGAGCAGCTCCGCGAGCGCCGCGGTGACGATCGCCGGATCGTGCCGCATCAGCCGGCCGAGGTAGAAGCCGTGGACGCCCGCGTTCCGGCCGACGAGCAGCCGCGGGTCGAGCGCGGGCCACGGTCCCGCCGCCGAGCCGATCGCGACGATCGAGCCGAGCGGGCGCAGCCGCGGCAGCGAGGACGAGAACAGCTCGCCACCGACGGGGTCGACGATCACGTCGACCTGGAGATCCTCCGGCAGCTCGTCGTAGACGTACGCCTCCGCGGCGCCGAGCTCGCGGCAGACGTCGAGCTTCTCGGCGGAGCCGGCCGCCGCGACGACCTTCGAGGCGCCGAGCGTGAGCGCGACCTGGATCGCCGCCGTGCCGACGCCGCCCGCGGCGGCGTAGACGAGGACCGTCCCGCCCTCGCGCAGACGCGCCTGCCGCGTCAGCGGGATGTACGCCGTGAGGAACGTCAGCAGGAACGACGCGCCCTCCGCGAACGTGGCGCCCGCGGGCAGCGGGACGAGCGACGGCGGGTCGACCGCCGCGAGCTCGGCGTACCCGCCGGCCTGCCCGGTGATCGCCATCACGCGGCTCCCGTCCTCGAGCTCGCCTGCGATCTCGCCGCCGAGGATCGCCGGCAGCTCCGGCATCTGCGGATAGACGCCGCGCCGGATCATCACGTCCGCGAAGTTGATCCCCGCGGCCCTGACCCGCACGACGACCTTCCCCTCTCCCTCCGGATCCGGGACCTCGCGCAGCTCGAACGGCGCGTCGACCTCTGTGAGAACCGCGGCCTTCATCCCTAGTGCAGAGGCGCAGCCTCTGCACCGGCCTCTGCGCCGGCGAACTGCTCGCGCAGCGCGATCTTCCGGAACTTGCCGACGCTCGTCTTCGGGATCTCGTCGACGAACTCGAACCGGTCCGGCAGCCACCACTTCGCGAACTGCGGCGCGAGGAAGTCGCGCAGCTCGTCCGCCGTCGCCGTCTTGCCCTCCTTCAGCACGACGACGCCGAGCGGCCGCTCCGCCCACTTCGCGTCCGGGATCGCGATCACCGCCGCCTCGGCGACGGCCGGATGCGCCATCAGCGCGTTCTCGAGGTCGACGGACGAGATCCACTCGCCGCCCGACTTGATCACGTCCTTCGAGCGGTCCTTGATCTGGATGAAGCCGCGCGGGTGGATCGAGACGATGTCGCCGGTGCGGAACCAGCCGTCGTCCGTCCAGCGGTCCGCCTGCTCCGGCGTGTCGTAGTACCCGGCCGCGACCCACGGGCCGCGCACCTCGAGCTCGCCCATCGTCTCGCCGTCCCACGGGATCTCGTCGTCGCCGACGCGCGCGCGCACCTCGACGTACGGCAGCGGGAGCCCCTGCATCGCGATGAAGTCGAACTGCGTCTCCTCGTCGGCGTCGTGGAGGTCGCCCGCCAGCTGCGCCGTCGACGCGACCGGCGACGTCTCGGTCATCCCCCAGCCGTGGACGACGTTCAGCCCGTGCCGCTGCTTGAAGCCGGCGATCATCGCGCGCGGCGCCGCCGAGCCGCCGACGAGCATGCCCTTCATCTTCGAGAGGTCCCATCTCCCGGGATCCGCGTCGAGCATCTGCAGGATGCCCATCCAGATCGTCGGCACGCCGGCCGTCCACGTCACGCCCTCCTGGACGAAGTCCTCGAGCAGGCTCTCCGGGTCGAGATACGGGCCCGGGAAGACGAGCTTCGCCCCGAGCATCCCGGCGAGGTACGGATAGCCCCACGCGTTCGCGTGGAACATCGGCACGACGGGGAGGATCACGTCCTCCTCGGAGATGCCGAGCCCCATCGGGTTGCCTGCGGCGACGCCGAGCGAGTGGAGGACGGACGAGCGGTGCGAGTAGAGCACGCCCTTCGGCAGCCCGGTCGTGCCGCTCGTGTAGCACATCGCCGCCGCCTCGTTCTCGTCGAGCTCCGGATCGCGCCAGTCGTCCGGCGACGCGGTCGCGAGCAGCTCCTCGTACGAGTCCTCGACGACGAACACGTGCTCGATCTTCGTGCGGTCGCGGAACGAGTCGAGCAGCGGCAGGAGGCTCCGGTCGACGATGACGGCGCGGTCGCCCGCGTGGTCGGCGATGTACGCGAGATCGTTCGGATGGAGGCGCAGGTTCAGGGTGTGCAGGACGAAGCCCCCGCACGGGACGCCGAAGTAGGCCTCGAGGTGCTGATGGTGGTTCCAGCAGAGCGTGCCGACGCGGTCGCCGCGCTCGAGCCCGAGCTGCGTGAGCGCCGCGGCGAGCTGCCGCGACCGCCGCCCCGTCTCGCCCCAGGTCGTCCGGTGGAAGCTCTTGTCGGGCAGCCGGCTGACGACCTCGTTGCCGCCGTAGTACCTCTCGACCCGCCGCAGGACATGCGGCAGCGTCAGCTGGAAGTCCATCATCAGGCCGTCCACAGCGTCTCCTCGGTCGCTTGGGCGCTGATGGTCGCACGGCGCACCGGCGCCCGCAAGCGGCTACCCGAGCCGCCGGTCCGCAGCCGGCTGTCGGGGCGGTTCGGCGGCAGGAGGATCGCGGTGCGGTCGGATCAGCCTGCGGCGACGGGTGCGCCGAGGACGGCGTCGGCCACCTCGGCGCGGAGCTGCGCCGGCCGGCCGCCGAAGCCGTGGAGCCAGAGTGCCCGCTTGTAGAAGCGGTGCAACGGGTGCTCCCATGTGAACCCGGTTCCGCCGTGCACCTGGATCGACCGCTCGCAGGCGGCGACCGCCGCCTCCGTCGCGAACGCCTTCGCCGCGGCGGCCGCGACCGGCGCCTGCTCGTCGCCGACGGCGACGCACCAGGAGGCCCAGTACGCGAGCGAGCGGGCGAGCTCGACGTCGCCGTACGTGTTCGCGAGCGCGTGCGAGACCGCCTGGTAGACGCCGATCGGCTTGCCGAACTGCTCGCGGGTGCGCGCGTGCTCGATCCCGAGGTCGAGCGCCCGCTGCGCGACGCCGACCGCCTCGCAGGCCATCGCCGCCCGCGCGCGCGGCTCGTCCGCGGAGCCGGGAAGCGGCGAGCCCTCGCCGCGCTCGAGCCGTCCCAGCGGCCGGGTCGGGTCGACCGACGCCTCCTCCTCGCCGCGCGCGGCGTACGCGGAGCCGTCGGCCACGACGCGGTCGACCGAGAGGAGGTGCGGCACGAGCCCGCCGACCTCGGCC
>Ga0335069_10005060_pt1 | contig 19376 bp, 12 predicted proteins | sample Lox_Sample_11_FD_206714 | JGI IMG/M metagenome (GOLD analysis project Ga0335069, IMG submission 206714) | Soil microbial communities from Loxahatchee National Wildlife Refuge, Florida, United States - Lox_Sample_1.1 | ecosystem: Environmental > Terrestrial > Soil > Wetlands | place: USA... | reverse complement strand
CTCGGCGCAGATGATCAGCTATGAGCTGCCCATGTCCATCGCCATCGCTTCCCCGCTCTTGCTTTCGAACACGCTCAGCCTGCGCGGACTGGTGGAGACGCAGGCCGGCAGCTTCTGGCATTGGAACGTGCTGCGCGGACCGTTTCCGCAGGTCTTCGCCTTTATCATTTTTCTGATTGCCGCGTTCGCCGAAACCAACCGCGTTCCGTTCGACCTTCCGGAAGCCGAAAACGAATTGGTGGCCGGCTTCCACACCGAATACAGCAGCATGAAGTTCGCCTCCTTCTTCATGGCGGAATACGCCAACATGGTGACGGTGAGCTGCATGGCGGTGCTGCTGTTTCTGGGCGGCTGGTACGCGCCCTTCCCGGTTCGTTACGGCTCCTGGCTGGTCCCAGTGGTCATCTTCGCGGGCGCGGGGATCATCGCTCTTTATCACGGGTTTCATGCCGCGCGCCGCCGCGATAGCTATACCTTCCCCGCCGCCGGAGTCATCTTCCTCCTGGTAGCGGCCGTCTTCGCCGCCCCCATGGTTCGGGACTGGCTGCTGCCGCTATTCTGGTTCTGCGGAAAGGCCGGCCTCATTCTCTTTGCGTTCATGTGGATTCGCGGCACGCTGCCGCGCTTCCGCTACGATCAACTGATGGCTTTCACCTGGAAGTATCTGTTTCCGGCGGCCATGATCAACTTGCTGATCACCGCCTTCCTGGTGGCCTGGGTTTCCTGACATGGACGTCATCCTGTTTCTCGCTTTCGCGCTCTTCGCCTTGGCTTGCGCCATTAACGTGGTGGTGCAGAAGCACCCCATCGCCAGCGCCATCTCCCTGATCGGCGTGATGGGATCGCTGGCGGTCATCTACCTGCTCCTCGGCGGCGAGTTCATCGCGGCCGCGCAGGTCATCGTCTATGCGGGCGCCATCATGGTGCTCTTCGTCTTCGTCATCATGCTGCTCAACGCCGGCGCGGAAACCGGATCCGCCCGCTCGCTCACCGCACAGTCCCTGGGCGCGCCCCTGCTGGTGGGCTTGCTCTGCATTCTGTCCTACTTCGTCCAGCGACTGTTCCCGCACGAGTTCGCCACGCACTTCGGAGAGTTTACCGGCGGCGGGCCGAAAGAAGTGGGCGAAGCGCTATTCACCACCTACCTTCTGCCCTTTGAAGCGACGTCGATCCTGATCCTCATCGCCATCGTCGGCGCCATCGTCCTCGCGCGCAAGGAGATCGACTGAAATGGCTGAAGTCCCCATTTCCTGGTACCTCACGCTCAGCGCCGCCCTCTTCACCATCGGCGCCGCCGGATTCATCTTCCGGCGCAACATCATCACCGTCTTCATGTCCATCGAGCTCATGCTCAACGCCGTCAATCTGAGCTTCGTCACCTTCGCCTATCAGTTCAAGAAGGTGGATGGGCATCTCCTGGCCCTCTTCGTAATGGTGGTTGCCGCCGCCGAGGCCGCCGTCGGCCTGGCGATCATCCTGACCGTGGTCAAACGGCGGCCCTCGATGGATATCGATGAAGTAAGCACCATGAAGAACTGACCGACCATGCAACTCTGGCTTATACCCATACTTCCGCTGGCCGGCTTCTTGATCAACGGCATCTTTGGACGCCGCTTCTCCAAGGGCATGGTCAACGCCATCGCCATCGGCAGCGTCGTGTTCTCCTTCGCGTGGGTCCTGAAGACGCTGCTGGCCCTGGATCTCGGCCATACCTACACCGAACGCTATTTCACCTGGATTCAGAGCGGCGCTCTGCAGATTAACGCCGAGTTCGCCGTCGACCGCCTCACCGCCATCATGCTTCTGGTGGTGACCGGCGTCGGCTCGCTCATCCACATCTATTCCATTGGTTACATGGCGCATGAGGGAGGCTATTACCGCTTCTTCGCCTACCTCAATCTCTTCATGTTCTTCATGCTCACGCTGGTGCTGGCCGCCAACTACCTGGTCCTCTTCGTGGGCTGGGAGGGCGTGGGTCTGTGCAGCTATCTCCTCATCGGCTTCTACTTCGATAAGAAGTTCGCCACGGACGCCGGCAACAAGGCGTTCATTGTGAATCGCATCGGCGATTTCGGATTCTCCCTGGCGGTCTTCCTCATCGTGCGGAATTTCGGCACGCTGGATTTCCACGGCGTGTTCGCCCAGGCTTCCGGCGCTTCCGAGGCCACCCTCACCACCATCGGCCTGCTGCTCATGGTTGGCGCCTGCGGCAAGTCCGCGCAAATCCCCCTCTACGTCTGGCTGCCGGACGCCATGGCCGGGCCCACGCCCGTCTCCGCGCTAATCCACGCGGCCACCATGGTCACCGCCGGCGTCTATATGACGTCGCGCTCCTGGCCCATCCTGACGCACGCGCCCGCCGCCATGGAGACCATCGCCGTCATCGGCGTGGCCACCGCTTTCTTCGCCGCCACCATCGGCCTGGCGCAAAACGATATCAAGAAGGTCTTCGCGTACTCCACGGTTTCCCAACTCGGCTATATGTTCCTCGGCGTAGGTTGCGGCGCCTTCTCGGCCGGCATCTACCACCTGATGACCCACGCCTTCTTCAAGGCCCTGCTCTTCCTTGGATCCGGCAGCGTGATCCACGCCCTCTCCGGCGAGCAGGATCTGCGCCACATGGGCGGCCTCCGCAAGAAGACTCCCTGGACCTTCGCCACCATGATGTGCGCCGCCGTGGCCATCGCCGGCGTACCGCCCTTCGCCGGCTTCTTCAGCAAGGACGCCATCCTCATCGCCGCCTACGCGCACGCCCCCTGGATGTACTGGCTGGGCACGCTCACCGCCGGCATGACCGCGTTCTACGTCTTCCGCGCCATGTTCCTGGCTTTCTTCGGCGAATACCGCGGCCACGAACATCCGCATGAATCGCCTCCCGTGATGCTCATCCCGCTGGCCATTCTCGCGCTGCTCTCGCTGGCCGGCGGCTTCCTCTTCCGCGTACCGGCGTTTCTATCCTCGTTCTTCCCCGCGCAGGAAGTTCCGGAGAACCCCGCTCTCATGGGCGTCTCCATCTTCGCCGGCCTGTTCGGCATCTTCCTGGCCTGGGTGATGTACGTAGCCAAGCCCGGCATGGCGGATTCCTTCGCCGATAGCGTCAAGGGCCTCTACACGCTGGTCTACAACAAGTATTTCGTCGATGAGATTTACGGCGCCGCCGTCGTCACGCCCGTCGTCGAAGGCTCTCGCGCGGCGCTCTGGAAGGGCGTGGACGTCGCGATCATCGATGGCGCGGCGAATGGCATCGGCTCCACGGCGAGCGGCGTCGGCGGCGTCTTGCGGCTGCTGCAATCCGGCAGCATACGCAGTTACGCCACGTGGGTGCTGCTCGGCTCCGTGGTCGTGATCCTCGGAATCGAGTTCGCGGGAGGCGTACGATGAACCTCCTGACCGCGGTCCTCTTCCTCCCGCTGGCCGGCTTCCTCATCGCGCTCCTCATTCCCCGTTCCGCGGCGCAAGCCAGCCGCGTCTGGGCGCTGGCCGTTTCCCTGGTCACCTTCGTAGCCTCGCTCGGCCTGCTCGCCTATTTCAACCGCTCGCTCGCCGGCCCGCAGTTTACCGTGGACATCCCCTGGATTCCCACACCGGACATTCATTTCCACATTGCGGCCGATGGCGTTAGCCTCTGGCTGGCGCTGCTTTCCACCTTCCTCACGCCCATCTGCGCGCTCATCTCCTGGCGCGCCGTGCAGAAGAGCGTGAAGGAGTTCTACGCCTTCCTGCTCCTGCTGGAGTTCGGGCTCATCGGCGTCTTCCTCGCGCAAGACCTCTTCCTGTTCTACGTCTTCTGGGAAGTTTCCCTGGTCCCCATGTACTTCCTAATCGGCATCTGGGGACATGAGCGCCGCATCTACGCGGCCGTGAAGTTCTTCCTCTTCACCATGGCCGGCTCCGTGTTGATGCTCGCCGCCATCATCTTCCTCTATACCCGCGCCGGCACCTTCAGCTATCCGGAATTGATCGACATGCTGGCCAGCGGCCGCCTGACGTTCGCACCCGGGGAGCAGATGCTGCTCTTCCTGGCCTTCTTCGTCGCCTTCGCCATCAAAGTGCCGCTCTTCCCGGTGCACACCTGGCTTCCGGATGCGCACGTGGAAGCCCCCACCGCCGGGTCGATCATGCTGGCCTCCGTCATGTTGAAGATGGGAACCTTCGGAATCCTGCACTATTGCGTACCGCTCTTCCCCGCCGCCGCCCGCGCCTGCGCTCCCTGGATCGCCACGCTGGCCATCGTCGGCATCGTCTACGGCGCGCTGGTCGCCCTGGTGCAGCCCAACATGAAGAAGCTGGTGGCGTATTCCTCCGTCAGCCACCTGGGCTTCGTCGTCCTCGGCATCTTCTCCTTCACCCAATTCGGAATGGATGGCGCCGTCTACCAGATGCTGAACCACGGCATCTCGACCGGCGCGCTATTCGCCATCGTCGGCCTGCTTTACGAGCGCCGTCATTCGCTGGAAATCAAGGATTACGGCGGCGTGGCCACCGTGGCCCCCTGGCTGTCCATCGCCTTCCTCATCACCACTCTCGCGAGCATCGGTTTGCCCATGCTCAACAACTTCGTCGGCGAATTTCTAGTGCTTCAGGGCGCCGCCATCGCGAATTTCAGCTGGGCCATCTGGGCCGCTCTGGGCGTCATCTTCTCCGCCTGCTACATGCTGTGGCTCTACCAGCGCGTCTTCTACGGCGAGGCCGGCCAGGAGGTTCGCGCGCACATCCCCGACCTGAATTTCCGCGAGTGGGCCGCCATCATCCCGCTCCTCGCCATGATGGTCTGGATGGGCGTTTACTCCCAGTCCTTCCTCCCGCCCGTCGGCAAGACCACCGCCCGCGTGCTTGAACAAAGCCAGGTCAACGTACCCTACCAGGTCCGCAACGCCCCGGCGCATCGCGCATCTCCGGGCGCCTTGACGGCGCGCTTGGCTGGTCCCCTGCCCCTGGCCTCCGCCACCGGAACCACGGAGGTTGCCCGTGCCCGTTAATCTCATGCCGAACCCCGGCGACCTGGTCCGCATTCTTCCCGAGATCCTGCTCACGGTTTTTGGCACGCTGCTGATGGTGCTGGATCCGGTCCTTCGCAGCCGGTCTTCCCGCGCCTTCGGCCACCTGAGCATCCTCGCGCTGCTCGGCTCCATCGCCGCCTCGGTCTACGCCTACGCCAACAGCGGACCGGCTTTCGGCGGCATGATCGTGGTGGATGGCTTCGCCACCTTCTTCCGCGTGCTGGTGATGACCGTCGGGATCCTGACCGTCCTTTCGTCCTACCGCTTCCTGGCCCGCCAGGACGCCGAGACCAGCGAATACCACGCGCTGCTGCTCTTCTCCATCGCCGGGCAATCCATGATGGTGGCTTCCGGCAATTTGATCGTCATCTTCATCGCGCTGGAGATTTCGTCCATATCGAGCTACGTCCTCACTGGCTATCTCCGCGACGATCCGCGCTGCAATGAGGCCGCGCTCAAGTATTTCCTGTTGGGGTCCTTCGCCACGGCGTTCTTCCTATACGGCATCGCCCTGATCTTCGGATCCACGGGTTCCATCGATCTGATGGCCGTCCGCGCGGCCGTCACGGGCCAGTTGGGCGCCGTTGCAACGCCGAATTTCCTGGGACTCGCCGCCGCTCTCCTCTTCGTGGGCCTGGCCTTCAAAGTCTCCGCCGCGCCCTTCCAGATTTGGGCGCCGGACGTTTACCAGGGCGCGCCTTCCCCGGTCACCGCGTTCCTTTCCACAGGCCCCAAGGCAGCCGCCTTCGCCATCTTCCTGCGCATCTTCCTCACCGCCTTCGAAACGGGCGACGGCTGGGCGCCGGTCGTCTGGCTCTGCGCCCTGGCTTCCATGACCGTGGGCAATTTCGCGGCCCTCCGGCAGCAGAACATCAAACGCCTGCTGGCGTACAGCTCCATCGCCCACGCCGGTTACGTCCTGGTCGCGCTCACCGCGCACTCGGGCATCGGCGCGTCGGCCGCCATGTTCTACCTGGCTTCCTACGCCTTCATGAATATCGGGGCTTTCGCCGTGGTCGGGCACCTCTCCGGCAAGGGAGAGCGCTACCAGAGCCTGGAAGATTTCGCCGGCCTGTCCCAGAAGCAGCCCTTCGCGGCCGCACTGTTCACCATCTTCCTGCTATCCCTGATTGGCGTTCCGCTTACGGGCGGGTTCTTCGGCAAGTTCTATATCTTCAAGGCGGCCCTGGAATCGCATCTGGTCTGGCTGACGGTTCTTGGCTTGCTGAACAGCGCCGTGGCCGCCTACTACTACCTGCGCGTGCTGGTGATGATGTACTTCCGCGAACCGAGCGAAGCCGTCAACGCCAGCGAGCCGCTCCCGGCCGGCCTGAGCGCCGCCCTGGTGGTCTCCGCCGTGGCCACGCTCTTCCTGGGGATCTTTCCCAACTGGGTGCTGGACTTCGCCGCCCAATCGTCCGTCTTGATCCGCTAGCCCGCGGCCCTTCGCGCTTGGCGCTATCCGAACGCGGGGTTCGGAGCCGGGCCTCCGGCGCTCGGGAAGCTCGCCACCGCCTTGGCTTCGTCGGAGAAGGTCTCGAATACCGTGTACAGCTTGGTGACTCCCAGAACTTCGGAGACCCGGCCCTGCGGATTCAGCAGCTTGATGTGCCCGCCCGCGCTGGTCACGCTGGCAAACGCGCCCACCAGTTCGCCGATCGCGGCGCTATCCATGTAGGAGACGTTCTCCAGGTTGATGAGCAATGCCCGCTCATCGGCCTTAACCAAGTCCCGGATTAGCGTGCGCAGCGTTCCCGCCCCGTCCCCCAGGGTCAGACGTCCCCAGACGTCAATGATGGTGACGTCGCCCTCATAACGCAGAGCTACCTTAGCGCCCATGGCCGAACTCCGATCCATTATCTCCGCTTGCACCCTTCCGCTGTGTGAAAAAAGAGATAATTCCGCCTGAATTCTTATAGGCGTGGTTCACGGGTCGAAGGTTTCGGCCAGTTTGGCGGTCAGGCGCGTATTTTGGGAATCCGCCGGCAGCCAGGTCTTCCGGCCGGAACAGGCCGGTCCTCGCTCACGCGGCCAGCCCGCCCCGGGGAATCCTAGGTGAACTGCCAGCCCGGCCGGAACTTGGGCTTCAGCAAGGCGTTGGCCTCCTCGCTGTTGGTGAAGCGCTTGGCGTTGGCGTCCCACTCCAGTTTGCCTTCCACCTGCATGGCGATGGTCCCCAGCAGCATCCACTGCACAAAGGGACCGGAGACGCTGAAGTTGGAGCAAGCCGGCTCGCCGCCCTTGCAGGCGCGAATCCAGTCCTGGTAGTGGCTCTGCACCCAGTTGTTGTTGCTGATCGGGCAGCGCTCCAGCACCTCCGGCGGCATCTTGTAGTCCGCCATCCGGGAAGCCGGAACCAGCCGCGTGTGCTCGCCGTAGCACCCCGTGGTCACCATCCCCTTGTCGCCGATGAACAAGCTCCCGTTTATGTCCGAATCGCCCAGCAGTTCGCCCTCCGGCACTCCCGGCAGCGAAGGCTGGGCCTTCATGCTGTCATGCCAGTAAAGTTTGAGCGGCGGCATGGCCCCGCGCTGCGGAAACTCGAACACTAGTTCCGTCTGCGAAGGGTAGGTGTACTTCGACTTCCCCTCCAGCTTGATGCACTCCACGCTCAGTGGATCAGAAAGCCGCATGGACATGTTCGCCGCGCCCAGGATGTGGCACGCCATGTCCCCCACCGCGCCGCACCCGAAATCCGGGTAGGCCCGCCAGTTGAAGGGCAAGTACGCCGGACTGTAGCGCCGCGGCGTCGCATCTCCCAGCCACGCTTCCCAGTCCAGCGTCTCCGGCACGGGCGCCGGCTTGGGGTCCACGTCGGGATTTTGCGGCCAATAGTGCCCCGGACGGTCCGTCCAGGCGTGCACCTCGGTCACATCTCCAATTTCCCCGCTCCAGATGATCTCGCAGCACTCCCGCGTCCCCGGCTGCGAATAGCCCTGGTTCCCCATCTGCGTCGCCACGCCGTAGTGCGCCGCCGCCGCCGTCAACTGTTGCGCCTCCCAAACCGTGCGCGTCAGCGGCTTCTGGCAGTAGACATGTTTGCCGCGCTCCATGGCCCACATTGCCGCCGTGGCGTGCATGTGGTCGGGGCAGGACACCGTCACCGCATCGATATTCGCCCCTTCCTTATCCAGCATCCGGCGGAAGTCCTTGTAAGTGGCCGCCTTAGGGTGCGCCGAGAAGCTCTTCGCGGCCCGTTTCGCATCCGGGTCCGCCATCGCCACCAGGTTCTCACTGACGCATCCGGCGATATCGCTTTCGCCCTTACCCCCCGCGCCGATGGCCGCGATGTTCAGCTTCTCATTCGGGGATTTGTACCCCGCCGCCTTCAGCGAAGCCGCGCCTCGCGCCGCGCCGGCCACCAGCCCGCCAAAGAAAAAGAAACGCCTGGAGATTCCGTTTTCCAATGTGCGCCTCCTGAACGGAGATATTATCAGAACCAAGCCTATGCCGTGGCCGTTTTCTGAACCTAACCAGCCCGCCAGGCGTCCGATATGGCACCCTGCCCGAAAGCCAGCCCCAAGATCTTGTAGGCCGTTCGTAATGGACCCCGAATACTGTGGCCAATGCGCTTTACTTTTGCCTCGGACGAGTTTAGTATAGTTACAACTCTCCCCCGAGGCAGAGGATAAAACTTTGCTCAAGCTGAAACGCGTCGAGATCCAGGGTTTCAAGTCGTTCTGCGAACGCACCGAATTGCGCTTCAACGGCGGCGGCATGGCCGCCATCGTCGGGCCCAACGGGTGCGGGAAGTCCAACATCAGCGATGCCATCTGCTGGGTCCTCGGCGAGCAGTCCGCCAAGAGCCTCCGCGGTTCGCGCATGGAGGACGTGATATTCGCCGGCACGCGCGACCGTAAGCCGCTCGGCATGGCTTACGTCACCATGACGCTCGTCGATCCAACGGTTTACCAGGAAAACCTCTCGCAGAAGATTATACCGGTCGCCGAGGGGGAAAAGCGCCCCAACGGGGAAATCACTATCACCCGCCGCCTCTACCGTTCCGGCGAAAGCGAGTACCTCATCGACGGCCGTGCCGCCCGCCTGCGCGATATCCAGGATCTTTTCATGGGTACCGGCCTCGGTCCGGAGAGCTACGCCATCATCGAGCAAGGGCGCATCGGCCAGATCCTCAGCTCCAAACCCCAGGACCGCCGGGCTGTCATCGAGGAAGCTGCCGGCATCACCAAGTTCAAAACGCGCAAGCGCCTCGCGGAAGCCAAACTGGAAAGCGCCAAGCAAAACCTCTCGCGCGTGTACGACATCATTGAGGAAGTCACCCGTCAGGTGAATTCCCTCAAGCGTCAGGCCGCCAAGACCAAACGTTACGCCGAGCTCAAGGGCGAACTCGATGCCCGCCTCCGCATCGCTCTTTCCGGCAAGTACCGCCTCTTGGAGCGCGAGGCCGCCAAGACCGCGCTGGACCTGAACCAAGCCGCCGCTGAGCTTAAGTCCACCTCGGAGCAGGTGGCTGAACGCGAGAACGCGCACCAGCGCGCGCAGGCCGAGTGTTACCAACTCGAGGAACTCCTCACCGCCGAGCGGCAGAAGCTGGCTGAAAGAAACGTGGAGGCCGAGCGCACGCGCTCCCGCCTGGAGTCCCAGGTTAAGGAAACCGGAGCCATCGAGCAGCGTATCGCCCAAGGCGAAGCCGAAACGCGCGAAATTGGCGTGCGCCTGGCCGCACTCGATGCGGAAATCGACGCCCGCCGCCAGGGAGTGAGCGCGCTCGAAGGGCAAATCGGGGAAGCTCGCGCTCGCATGGTGGAGATGAACCGCCAGCGAGAGGAAGCTCTTGCCCGCATAGCGGAACGGCAGAAGTCCATCGAAGCCGGCCGCCAAGCCATTCTGCGCCTGCTCGGCGAGGCCTCCACCCTCAAGAACCAGCTCGCCCAAATCCAGGAATACCTGGCCGGTATCGAGCGCGAGACCCTCCGTTCCCAGCGCGAGGAGCAGACCGCCACCGCCGAAATCGAACACCTGGAAAGCGCCTCCGCCAAGCTCAAGGAATCCGCCGCCGAACGCCAGTTGGAGCTGGAAACCGTCACCGGCGAGCGCCGCGGCGCCGAACAGGACCTAGCCGGCCGCCGCACGGCCGCCATGGACCTGCGCCGTGAGATCGACGCCGCGCGCACCGAAGTTTCCAAAATCCAGGCCCGCAAGGATTCGCTCGAACAGGTCCTCGCTCACCGCACCTATACCACCGAGTGCGTCAAGCGTCTCTTCGCCGAAATCGAAAAGGGCAAGGCCCCCGGCCTTCAGCCCCTGGGCGTCCTGGCGGATTTCGTGGAAGTGGACCCGCGCTTTGAAAAGTCTGCCGAAGAGTTCCTCCACGAAGAGCTGGAATACGTGGTGGTCAAGGACTGGGCGCAGGCGGAGCGCGGCCTGGATTTCATCCGCGCCGAGCTGGATGGCCGCGCTACCTTCCTGGTTCACCCCGAGCCCAACGGCAACGGCCACGCGCGCCTGCCGGAGCCGGCCATCGGGCCCGAAACCGGTATTGTGGCGCGCTTGAGCGAATCCTTGCGCCTCACCAACGGACTCCGCGACCGCGCCGCGGATCTTCTGCCGCGCCTCTCTCTCTGCTTCCTGGCCGAGGACCGCGCCGCGGCCGAGCGCCTCGCCGCTGCCTACCCGCATCTCTACTTCCTGCTCACCGAGGGCCTCTGCTACCACGGCCACACCGTCACGGGCGGCAAGAAGACCGCCGCCGGACCCCTGGCCATGAAACGCGAAGCCCGCGAGCTGGCCTCCGCTCTCGCCGGCCGCCAGGCCGCTCTCAATGATCGGGTGTCCCGCCTGGAAGCGCTCACCGCGGAAATCGCCGCCCTGGAGCGTGAAGTCGAGCGGCTGCGCAGCCTCCAGCAAACCAAGGAGCGCGACCGCGTCGCGTTGGACCACGAAATCCGCAAGCTCGGCGAGGATCTTGCCCGCGCCAATTCCCGCGTCTCCGTGGCGCGCCTGGAGTTGGAACGCCTCGGCCGCGACGCCACCAAGTCCGCCGCGCAGCGCGAGCAGACCACGGCCGCCGTCGCCGCCAAGGAGGCCACGCGCGCCGAACGCGAAGAGGCCCTCAACGCCGAACGCGAAGAGCTGGAGAAACTGGAGTCCCAGGCAGCCGCCATCGGCGAAGGCCATGCCGAGGTGCGCGCGCAACTAGCCGCCGTGGAGGAGCGCCGGCGCGGCGAGCACGCCGCCATGACGCGCCTGGAACAGCAGCAGCGCGAGATCGCCGCCCGCCGCGCCGCGCTGGCCCCCGAGATCGAGCGGCTCGGCGAACAGCGCGTCCGCCTGCTGGCCGATAACATCGAACTGGACCGCCGCTCGGCGGAACTCGGCGCCGAGATCGCCCAAATTGAGGCCGCCGTGGCCCAGATGAGCCTCCAGGAATCTGCCATGCGCGAAGGCCTGCGCGAGGGCGAGGAAGCCCTCAAGCTGCTGCGCGCCGCCGTGGACGAACTGCGCGAGCGCCGCTCCGCCATCGAAATCGACCTGGTACGCAAGCAGGGCGACCTCAAGTACCTGGACGAAATCAGCCGCCGCGACCTCAACACCCCCGTGGCCGAGCTCGTCTCGGCGGACGAGCCTATTCCCGATTCGATGGCCGCCGAGGAGGCTGAACGCACTGCCGCCGAAATCCGCGAACGCATCGAGGCCCTGGGCGCGGTGAATCCCGCCGCCCTCGAAGAGTATCAGGAGGCCCAGCAGCGCCTCGACTTCCTCAGCGCGCAGCGCCAGGACCTCATCGACTCCATCCGCGATACCGAAAAGGCCATCAAGGAAATCGACGAAGTCTCGCGCCAGAAGTTCGCTGAGGCCTTTGAGGCCATCAACGCCAATTTCCGCGTCACGTTCCAGACCCTCTTTGGCGGCGGCACCGGTGAAATGCGCCTCACCGACCAGGAGAACGTGGCCGAGTCCGGCATCGATATCATCTGCTCCCCGCCCGGAAAGCGCCTGCAAAACGTCCTGCTGCTCTCCGGCGGCGAAAAGGCCCTGGCCGCCATGGCCTTGCTGATGGCGGTATTCCGCTACCAGCCCAGCCCCTTCTGCGTGATGGACGAGGTGGACGCGCCTCTCGACGAAGCCAACATCGGCCGCCTTACCCGCCTTTTGCAGGAGATGTCCCTGCAAACGCAGTTCATCATGATCACCCACTCCAAACGCACCATGGAGTCTTCGCAATCGCTCTACGGGGTCACTATGCAGGAGCCCGGCGTCTCCCGCCTCGTCTCCGTCCGCATGGAATCCAAAGCCGAAGCCGCCGCCTAGCGCCACCAGTGGGGCGGCCTTCCCAGGCTGCCTTCCGGGCAAAATAGAGTCGCCGTGCCCCCGGCCCGCAAGGCCAATGCGCGGCAGCCCCCGGCGCTCCGGCCGTGCGCTCCCGCCCGCCTGCTAACCCCGAATCGCCCGCTCCCTCAAAAACCCCTCAATCCGCGCCAGGCACTCCTCCATCCGCAAGACCCCCGTATCGAGCACCAATCCATTTCCGATGAATTCGTAATCCCGAACCATCCGGGCCACCAAATCTTCCGTCAAGTCCAGGCGAATCGGGTCCGGCCCGCGCGCCAGAAATCGCCGTACCGCAACCTCCGGCGTCACCCGGCACTCGATGCGCCGCAACTGCGCGCCCCCAATCCTGGCGATTTCCTCCCGGTCCTCCGGGTGCCCGTAAGGCGCGTCCAGAATCATGCTCGCTCCCACGCCCAGCAGCAGCTCCGCCGCCAGATGCATGGCCCGGTACGCCGCCTCGCGATCCGCGCGCGTATGCGGCGCGCCGGGCAGAATCCGCTCCCGCGTCGCATCCATCGAGAGGTGCGGAATGCCCCGCTTGCGCGCCAGCTCCTCGGCCAGCGTGCTTTTCCCCGAACACGGCGGCCCCGCGAAAACAATCAGCATCCGCTCACTCAATCGTCTTCTTCTTGCGGAACCAATCGAGCAGCATGTCTCGCAGCAAGCCCACGTCGTTCTCGAATTTCAATCCGCTCGTGTGGAGTTGGCTCTCCTGATTGTCCGCCGTGAAGTCGCTCACCACCAGCGTGTACTCCCGGTCCGGTTCCACCGTCCGCCCGCCTAAAACCACCACCGGCAAATCGCGGCCGCGCACCTTGGCCACCACCACCCGGTCGTCGAACGGCATGATGTCCCAGATGTGCCTTTCCAGCAACTGCCCCACCGGCAGCACGTCGCGCACGCCGCCCGTGTTCAGGTAGGCGAAATCCGCGCCGGTCTCGTCCCGCATGGCTTGCTCAATCAGGGGCTTCAGCTCGCTTTTCGTGAAGGCCCTCTTCGATACCGCAATCGGCCGGTCCACGCGCGCGCTCACCCGGCCTTCCCACTTCTTAACTTCGGGCGCCACGTCCCCCGCCGGCTGAATCTTCGAAGCATCTATCGGGATGCGTTTCCAGGTCCACGAAACCGGAGCCTTCTTCTCCGTGTCCACCTGTAGATCCAGCCGCCCCAACTCCACGCCGTACCCCTTAACGCGCACCAGCACCCGCCCTTCGTGAGTCATCGCCTCGTTGAGCCCCGTGTGCAGGTGCCCGGAAACGATCACCGGAATCTCCGGAACGTTCTCTAGAAACTCCTTCTCCTCCGCTCCCGTCAGGTGCCCCAATAGCACTACCAAGTCGCTCTGGCTTTTCAGTTCCGCCGCGTAGCGCCGCACTGCCTCCACCACCGGAACGGTATGCCATTCGCCCATCGCGGCCGGCAGTTCCAGGCGCTCCATCTGGTCGGTCAGCGCGCCAATCACCGCCACGCGCAGCCCGTTCGCGTTCAGAATCACGTACGGCTTGGCGAAAAGTCTGCCACCCGCCCCGGCAACGTTCGCCGAGACCATGGGATACTTCGCGGTCTGCATGAACTTCCGCGTCTGCATCCAGCCATAATCGAAATCGTGATTGCCGAGAGTGGCCGCGTCGAAGCCCAGCAGGTTGGCCATTTCAAAGACCGGCTGGCCGTGAAAAATCGTGGAGACCGGCGTGCCCTGCACCAAGTCGCCGGCATTCAGAAAAATGCACCCCCGGCACTGAGCGCGTTCCAGGCGAATCGCCGTGGCCAAATAGGCGAACCCGCCCAGCCGCTCGTCGGAGGGCGAGATGTGCGCATGAAGATCGTTGAGATGCAGGATGGTGAGCGGACGCACCGCCGCCGGCGCCGCCAGACGCAATAACAGCGCTAGCGCCACCGCCCAGACCCGCTTTCCAGGAAACATCAGCCGCCATTGTAGCGTGCGATGATATAGCTTCCATGAACGCCGAAGCGGAACCGCCCGCCGCCGAAACGCCCGATGCCGCCAGGCAGCGCTGGCTCGCCGCCGCCCGCGCCTCCCTGCGCATTGAGGCGGACGCCGTCCTGCGCGCCTCGCAGCGCATCGATGGCGCCCTGCTCCGCGCGGTGGATCTCATTCTGGCGCACCCCGGCAAGCTGGTAGTCACCGGGATCGGAAAATCCGGCCACGTGGCGCGCTCCCTGGTCGCCACTCTGTGCAGCACCGGCGCGCCCGCCGTATTCCTGCATCCCGCCGAAGCCGTTCATGGCGATCTGGGCATCTATACCCGCGGCGACCCCACCATCCTCATCTCCAAGAACGGGACCTCGGCCGAGTTGCTCGCGCTCGCCCCCTTGCTGCGCGAGTTCCATTCGCCGCTCATCGGCATCCTGGGAAGCGCCGCCTCCCCCCTGGCCGCGCAAATGGACGTCCTGCTGGACGCCTCCGTGGAGCGCGAAGCGGATCCCCACAACCTCGCTCCCACCGCCAGCGCCGTGGCGGCTCTCGCCATTGGCCACGCTCTGGCCATCGCGCTCATGTGCGCCCGCAACTTCACGCCCGAAGAGTTTGGCCGCTTCCATCCCGGAGGCCAGTTGGGCCGCAACCTGCGCCTGACCGTCGCCGAGGCCATGCATGGCCGCGATGAGGCCGCCTTCGTCCCGCCCGAAGCCCCTTTCAAGGAAGTGATCATCGCCATGACCCGCCGCCCCCTCGGCGGCGCCTGCGTCACCACCTCCGATGGCGCCCTGGCCGGCTTCATCACGGACGGCGACCTTCGCCGCGCCCTCACCAGCCACGACGATATCCGCAGCCTTCGCGCCCAGGACGTGATGAGCCGCGCACCCGTCACCATCGCCCCCGAAGCCACGCTCGGCGATGCCCTGGAGCGCATGGAACAGCGCCCCTCGCAGATCTCCGCCCTCCCGGTGGTGGACGCGGAAGGCCGCGCGCTAGGGCTCATCCGCCTGCACGACATCTACCTGGGATCGCGGTAGAAGCGGCGGACCGTAATCTGGAGTACGCTCGGCAAAATGAAAACCACCCTCGAAATCCCGGACGCGTTGTTCCGCCAAGCCAAGGCCGCCGCCGCGGAGCGAGGGGTACCGCTGCGCACGCAGGTCTCCGAGGCGCTCGCGGAGGAACTGAGCGCCGCGGCCGCCACGATAAGCCCTGGATGCAGTCCTTCGGCCAGCTCCGCGGGTTGCGCAAGGAAACCGCGCGCCTGAACCGCATCATTGAAGTTGAATTCGAAGGGATCCAGCCTGAGGACCGGCGGTGACCCTCAACGCGAACCGCCTGTCGGCCTTGGACCGTCCGGCCTCCTGCACATTGGCTGGTGATCCCGTTCCCGCCGATTCCCTATCCCCCTCGCCTGTACAATGGTTGTGTGCTTCGTATCGTGGCGCCGGCGCTACTCGCGCTCGCCGGGGCCGTTTCCGCGCAAACCGCCTTCTTCCCCTTGAAAGACGTGCGTCCCGGAATGCATGGGACCGGCCGCACCGTTTTTTCCGGCAACCGCATTGACGAGTTCCAGGTGGAGATCCTCGGCGTCATGGACAACGCCGGGCCCAAGCAGTCCATCATCCTCGCGCGCCTCTCTGGAGGCCCGCTGGACCACACCGGCGTTCTCGAAGGTATGAGCGGCAGCCCCGTTTACATCGACGGCAAGCTAGCCGGCGCCGTCGCTCTCGCCTTTCCCTACGCCAAGGACCCCATCGCCGGCATCCGCCCCATCGAGGAGATGATTCGCTCGAATCCCGGCTCCGCGCCGCCCCCCGCCGCCCGCGCCACCCTCCGCGACAAGGACATCCTGCACCTCTTCCCCAGGCCCGCTCCCGCCATGGCCGGCGATGCCCGCATGGTCAATGTCGCGACGCCGCTTTCCTTCCTGGGCTTCAGCCGCGACACCGTGGACGCCTTCGCGCCGCAACTTCGCGCGCTTGGCTTGGAACCCCGACAGGGCGTCGCCGGCGGCGGTGCGATCCCCGCGCGCCTGGGCAACCCCTCTGACTTGAAACCCGGCTCCATGATCAGCGTCCAACTCATGTCCGGAGATCTATCGGTGGGCGCGGATGGCACCCTCACCTACATCGATGGCGATCGCTTCTACGCCTTCGGCCACAGCTTCATGGGCGTCGGGTCCACGGCCCTGCCCTTCGCGCGCTCGGAAGTCATCGCCTTGTTGCCATCCCTCAACTCATCGTTTAAAGTTTCCTCGGCCAAGGAGTGGATGGGCAATATTACCAGCGACCGCGATACCGCCGTCTCCGGCGAACTCGGCAAGCTCCCCTCGCTGGTCCCAATGACCGTCTCCGTCAGCCGCGCCGGCCGGCCCATCGACACCTACCGTATGCGCATGGTCAGCGACCCGCTTCTCACCCCTCTGCTCATCCAGATGGCCGTCTCTTCCACCATCGACGCCACCGAACGCAGCGTCGGCGCGGCCAGCCTCCGCCTCGGCGGCGAAATTCAGTTCCAAGATGGCATCGCGCCGGTGAAGATATCCAGTTCCATCGCAGCCGACAATAACTCCGCCGCCCAGTCCGCTCTGGCCGCCGCGCTGCCGGCCGCCTACGCCATGCAGAGCGGCTTCCGCGACCTCGCGCCCAAGTCGGTCAACCTCACCATCGACTGCTTCGATACCAAGCGCGACCTCGAAATCGACGGCGTCACCGCCTCGCGCCGCGAAGCCCGCCCCGGCGATACTATCCGGCTCGACGTTTCGCTCATCGGCGAAAACGGCCTGGAGACCACCCGCCAGGTTTCCTACCGCGTGCCCATCGGCATGGAGCCGGGCATCATCTACTTCACCGTGGCGGACGCCGGCGCTACCAACCTCGCCGACTTCCATCAGGAGATGAACGCGCCCGACCGCCGTCCCTCCCAAGTGGTCGCCATGCTCAACGCCCTGCATCCCAACGATAAAGCCTACGTCCGCGTCTGGAGCGCCAGCCCCGCATTCGAACTGGAAGGCGCCAGCCTGCCGGACCCACCCGCTTCCATCGCTCTCATCCTCGGCGGGCTGCAAACCAACACCGGCGGCGTCGCGCAAACGCGCAATTCGGAAATCGCGGAAATGGAGATTGACGCTGGCGGCATGGCCATCTCCGGTTCCAAGACCATCCAGGTGGAGATCAAGCCATGAAGTCTCTCGCGCGCGGCCCGCAAGCCGCGCTCTGCGCCGCTCTTATTCTCGCCCCACTCGCTTCCGCCAGCAGCACGGCCAGTTGGGACATGAACTCGTACGCGGACTTCATTCGCGGCCGGTTCAGCGGCGTGGCGCTGAGCCGCGATGGCCGCGTCTCCCTGGCCCCCGCCCTGGACCCGCTCTTCGCCCCGGATCAGCCCGCCATCTGGAGCGTGGCGCAAGCGCTGGACGGCAGCGTCTATGCCGCCACAGGAAATCGCGGCCGCGTGTACAAGATTGACGCCGCCGGCAAGTCTTCGCTCGTATGGACGGCGGACCAGCCCGAGGTATTCGCGATCGCCGTGGACCGCCAGGGCCGGCTCTACGCCGGCACATCCCCGGATGGCTCTGTTTATCGCATTGAGGGCGGCAAGGCAACCGAATATTTCGCTCCCAAGGCGAAGTACATCTGGGCGCTGGCCACCGCGCCGGACGGCTCGCTCTACGTTGGCACCGGCGACGAAGGCAAGATCTTCCGCGTGGACCCCAACGGCCGCGGCGAGCTCTACTACGAAACTGGCCAGGCGCACATCACCGGCCTCGCCATTGACGCGCAGGGCCGCCTGCTGGCCGGCTCCGAACCCAACGGCATTCTCTACCGCATCGCTGCCAAGGACAAGGCCTTCGTGTTGTACGATTCCGGCCTTCCCGAAATTCGCGCCATCGTTCCCATGCCGGACGGAGCGGTCTACGCCGCGGCTCTCGGCGGTTCGGTGGCCCGCCGCGCCCAAGCCGCCAATCAGGCCGCGCAGAGCCTCACGCAATCCGGCGGTACGCCCACTGTAACCACCACCATCACCGTGGAAGCGCAGGCCAGTGAGATCAAGCCGCCGGACGCCACCAAGCCCCCTGCGCGCGCCGCTCCCGTTGCCCCCGCGCCCGCCGCCGCCCCGGCTGCCGCTCTGCCGGAAGCGACCGGAGCCGATAAGTCCGCGGTCTACAAAATCACCCCCGATGGCGCCGTGCAAACCCTCTGGAGTTCCAAGGACGAGAACGCCTACGACCTCGCGCCCGAGGGCAACCGCCTGCTTTTCGCTACGGATCGGAATGGCCGCATCTATAGCCTCGGCCAGGACCGCACCGTTTCCCTGATCGCCGAAACCGGCGAGGCCGAAACCACTCGCCTGCTCGCCGCGGGAAACCGCGTCCTGGCCGCCACCAGCGATATCGGCCGCCTCTTCCGCCTGAGTGAGGCGCCCGGCCCGGCTGGCTCTTTGGAAGCGCCCGTGCGCGACGCCGGCGCCGTCGCTCGTTGGGGGAGTCTCACTTGGCGAGCCGAAGCGCCCCCCGGATGCGCCGTTCGCTTCCGCACGCGCACCGGCAACTCCGCCACTCCCGACCAAACCTGGAGCGATTGGTCCGCACCTCTGGAAGACGCCGCCGGCGCCCGCATCTCCAGCCCCAACGCCCGCTACATCCAGTGGAAGATGGAACTCTCCGGAGCGGCCGGAAAGACGCCCGTGGTCACCGGCGTTTCACTCGCCTATTTGCCGCAAAACATGCCCCCGGCGCTCCTGAATATCAGCGTCGCCACGCAGCCCGGTTTGCCGCAGCCCTCCACCAAGACCAGCGGAGACGGCTCTACCATCACGGTCTCCGCCACGGCGGATTCCAGCTCGCCCGCCGCCACGCAGATCGTTTCGCGGGCCACCAATTCTCAAATCGCCGTCGCCTGGCAGGCCGACGACCCCGATGGCGATCGCCTTATCTACGACCTCTACTTCCGCGCCGAAGACGAAACTCAGTGGATTCCGCTCAAGTCGGGCCTCCATGACAACTCCGCCATCTTCGACGGCGACATGTTCGCGGATGGCAAGTACTTCTTCCGCGTCGTGGCGTCGGACCGCGAATCCAATCCCCCCGCAGCCGCGCTCGAAGCACAGCTCGTCAGCTCCGAAGTGCTGGTGGACAACAC
>Ga0335069_10005059_pt1 | contig 19380 bp, 19 predicted proteins | sample Lox_Sample_11_FD_206714 | JGI IMG/M metagenome (GOLD analysis project Ga0335069, IMG submission 206714) | Soil microbial communities from Loxahatchee National Wildlife Refuge, Florida, United States - Lox_Sample_1.1 | ecosystem: Environmental > Terrestrial > Soil > Wetlands | place: USA... | reverse complement strand
AAATCCCGTTCACCCGGATTGGCTACAAACCACTCACCACCCTGCAGTCCGGAGAGCACTTGGATCTCGGACCCGGAAGGTTTTCCTAAGGTGACATAGCGCAGGTTTGCAACCTTGTTCTGGTCCACCACGAAAACACCCTGCAACTGCCCGCGTTCGACCACTGCCGAGCGCGGAATCAGCAGCGCTTGTTGCTTGCCACGAGAAAACTGGGCCCGCCCAAACAGCCCCGAACGCAGCCGCGTATCCGGGGGCAACTCGATCTTCACCAGGAACGCGCGACTGGCTGGGTCCGCGGCCGGAACGATCTGCACTACCTTGCCCTTCAGTTCTGCGTTGCCCAGGGCTTCAATTGCAACCGAAACGTAGCCTCCTGCTCGTGCGCACCAAAGATCACTCTCATTGACAGCTACTTCCAGTTGATAGCGACGCACGTCCTCGACAGTGAAAATCTGCATGCCGGGAGAAGCCAACGTCCCAGAATCAACTTTCTTATGCGTAACAATGCCGTTGAAGGGAGCTCGAATCCGCGTATAGTCCAGTGAAGTCCTCGCCTGGCTCAATGCTGCTCGCGCCTGCGCAAGGCCTGCTTGTGCAATGTCGCGACGCGCGAGAGCAGCTTGCTGACGGGCGTTCACCTCGTCGAATTCCTGCTGACTCACGACCTTCTGTTCGTAAAGGTATCGGCAACGCTTCAACGTTGCTTCCGCCAGGGCCAGATCGGAATCTGCTGCGACGAGTTGTTGCCGGGCAGCAAGCTCGCCTGCAGTGGCCCGGTCTAGCGCGGCTCGCAGCTGCGAGTCGTCGATGACCGCGAGCACTTCGCCTAGGTAAACCCGATCTCCTTCGCGGACCCTGATTTCGACGATATTTCCCATCATCTGACTCGCGAGATCGCTGCTCTGCGCGGCGCGCACTGTTCCTACCGACTCCAGCACATCAGCAATGTTGTCTTGTTTGACAGCGAGCACAGAAACATTTCGCACAGTTTCCGTGGGTGGCACTTCCGTTTGCTGCTCGGTTGAGCAACCGCTGCAACCAAACATCGCGGCTACTATCAAGCAGCCGAGTCTTAATCCTGTATTGTTAGCATTCATGTCATCACCGAAAGCAATTGCGGATTCAAGTTCCTCTCTCGACTGCAACCACGTGCCTCAGGCGCGGATCGCAACCACTTCCAGATACTCCGCTGCAACTACAGTAAGTTCATCGCCTCCGCGATTATGTTCAGACCACAACCCTTCGAGTTCGTGGCGCAACCTCTTCGCCGAATCTTGATCCAGGGAGGCGAATGCGCGATTTGTTGGCCCATAATATTGGCGGAAAAATTCGACCACTTCCGCCGCCGGGAAAGGATAGGTGAAGCTATAGTGACGCCGCGTCATCTTGAGGTCCGAAACCCCAGGGCCCAGCCTCCCGCGCACTACAGACTCGTCACCCCACAACACCGGAGCCGGCATGCCGGACGGAGCGATGAACTTGGAGAAGGTTTTGAACATTTGCCCCACAAATCCGTCGCGCGTCCAATTTCCCATGGCGATGGTGCCCCCGGGACTGCACACTCGCAGCAGTTCGCGCGCAACGAGTTCCGGCCGCGGAGCAAACATGGCTCCGACCAGGCTAGTTACGACATCGAAGCTGGCGTCTTCAAACGGAAGCGCTTCGGCGTCGCCTTCGATAAAACGAGCGTTGAGCCCTTCCGACTTGGCACGCGCCTGCGCGCGTTGTATTAGGTTCGGGGCGATGTCCACCCCGGTAACGTTCACTCCGTCCCGCGCTGCCCATAGCGCCACCTGACCCGAGCCGCAAGCCACATCGAGCAGCTGGCATCCAGAGGGGATATCGAGTTGTTCGTAAAAAATGCGTGCGCCTTGCTCCATATAGCGCGAGAAGCGGTCGTAATCGCCGGCCATCCAGGTCTCTTTCAGGCGTGTCTTCAGACCGTCGATTTCCACTGCAGTCGTAGTTGTGCTCATGTCTCCTCCGGTGTCTTTAGGTTTTTACTTTTTGCCTGCTGCAAGGTCAGTCGCTACCGTGCCTCGTGGGGTCAGGAACGCAAGGACGGCAGCGAAAACAAGCAGTGCCGGGACATCCCCCCAAAGGTGTGCTATTTGGTCCGGGTTTGTGAGCGCCTGGACTGCCATGATTGCTGCGTGTACAACGCTGGACCACACCGTGAACCAGATGAGGCTCAAGTGTGCGAGTGGATTGCGGCTTGCGATCAGCAGAAACACGCCCAGTGTTGCGTAAACCCCCAGAATCATCTGCAGATAATGTGGCAGGTGATGCGACTGCCCGGCGTGCCAGGACCAGCCGGACGGCCAAACGTTAATAAAGGTGTAAATCCCAACGATGAAGGCCGCGCCCACCACCCGTAACGCGATACGCAAGTACCTCGTGGGATCGGATTCGGACACTCTCGTTACTCTTAAGGCCGGCGAATAGGACTGAGGCTCTTGGGCGAGGACTTCCTTGACCGGTTTTTCTTGAATCACTCTCATACTCCATCCTCCGCAAATTTGAATTTCGAGTCGACCAGCGATGCTCTGCTTCGTCTGCTGCTTCGATGAGCCATTGTGCGGTAAGATTCCGCGGGCATTTGCCCGCGAGTCCGGCTTTCTTGCTCACAACGCAGCTGCCGTAGGATGATTTGCTCGGGAGTCTGAAGAGGTTTGCCGGGAGGCTGTATGGATGTGCTTTCCGAAGTGCTGAAGGTCGTGAAACTCCAGGGGGCGATGTTCTACAACGGAGAATTCTCCTCCCCGTGGAGTTTTTGCTCACCGGCTTCTGCCACGATTGCGCCCTATTTAGCGCCGGGTGCGAGACACGTTATCGTTTACCACTTACTCACGCAGGGACACGCTTCTGCCCGTCTGATGGATGGCAACCGCATTGCCCTTGATACCGGCGACATCGTGATATTTCCCCACGGCGACGCGCATATCCTCGAAAACGGACCATCAGCGAAGTCCGTGGATATGGCGAAGGAAATAGCCCGCATTGTTGCTCAGGGATTAAAGCTTTCGCGCCAGGGTGGCGGAGGGGAGATTACAAAATTCGTCTGTGGCTTTATGGCCTGCGAACCACGACTCAGCCAGGTTTTTCTTAGCGGCCTGCCGCCGGTATTCAAGGTCAGCATCCGCAACGATGCCTCGGGCAGATGGCTGGAAAACTCAATACGCTTCTCGGTGAACGAGACCGACGCATCCCGCGCTGGCGGGGAAGCAGTCTTGGCCAAACTATCAGAGGTCTTGTTTGTTGAAACACTGCGGATCTACATTGCCCACCTTCCACCTGAACAAAACGGTTGGTTGGCCGGCGCCCGCGATTCGGAGGTTGGAAGGTCTCTGGCGCTGATGCACCGGAACCCGGCACAACCGTGGACCATCGCTTCCTTAGCCAAAGAAGCAGGAGTATCACGATCGGTGCTCGCCGAGCGCTTCCGCCATTTCCTCAACGAGACTCCTATGGCCTACCTCACGCGCTGGCGACTGCAGTTGGGAGCGGAGATGCTCGTCTCGACGAGTTACTCCGTGGCACAGATCGCATCGGAAGTCGGCTATGAGTCCGAGGCCGCGTTTAACCGGGCATTCAAACGCGAGTTTGAAGTTCCTCCTGCACGTTTCCGTAGCAAATCAAGATCGGCTCATGCGACTGGGTCTCCGGTGAGGCCCCTCAGAAATCAGTTCGTCGATAGGAGGAGTTGAAGGGCCGCCGCAGACTAGAAAGCAACCTGCGTTAAATGTATTGGCTGGGGATGAATGGCGCCGCTGTGTTCCGGTGCGGGGTATGAAGTTGCGTAATTCCCTCTGCACATACTCACTCACCTATTCGGGTCTACCGCCGGAGTCTTTGCTCAAGCTCTGGGCGCGTCAGTCAACATCAAAGGCACGATCAGGGATGTCCAGCCATCATGCAGAACGTCTGTCTGCATCCACAACCGCCACCGAGAGGGTCTTTGTCGCACCGCTACCACCGACACCACTAGGGCTGCCCTAACGACCCTTGTGGTAATAGCGCCACGCTTTCATGCGGTTTCCACACGCCCTCATCTCACACCACCGGCTGCGGTTGCGGCTCTCGTCGACGAACAGCCGGGTGCAATCCGCAGAGGCGGAACCCGAAGACGGAATTAGTCTAGCCGCCAAACAAAGTTCTTCCGAATCAACAGGAAGTTAATATACTTCCGCGTCATGAACCACGAGAAACACCGGACACTTGTCGGCCAAACGGGGGCTGGTACGTTGCTGGAGGAATGAGACAACGTTCTCGATAGCAGATCACGGCGAGAAGCGACACTCCTAATCGCTACAGAAAAACGCAGACCACACCGGTGCCCAGCAAAGTCGTCGCCCAGACAAAATCGAGGTTGAACCATGTCTTGCGCAACATACCCACTCCGACTTTCTCAAAGACCAGTACTGCGATGATTGCTGTCACCAGTAAATAACCGACCGCATGAACTACGGTCGCGCAAGAGTCTCTTTAAAACCCCACTTTCAAGTCCCAGACTTGTCCGGCGCGTTAGAGTTTGTTATAGATCTGCCGTCGAGGTCACGGTGAACCGAATAGCAATTAGCGAGTTCCTAAATCCCGTTTCACAGGAACGGCCGTTGGGAATAGACATTACCGATGATCCGCTCTGGATCTCGATAGCAGAAGAGCGAATGAGAGCAGCACAGATGACGGTTCGGTTCCTGGCGCGAAACGCATCCGGGGATTGGAACGCAGAGGACCCAATAGATGCCTGGAAGCGCGTCCGGACATTGACGCAAGCAGCTTTGCTAGAGCGATCTAAAGACATCCGACTTGCCCTTTGGTGGACTGAGGCCAGTGCACGACTTGAAGGCTTCGGCGATCTTCTTGAAGGGCTACAACTGACCCGAGCGTTGCTGGAGACATTTGCGGGAAAACTTCATCCCCAAGACGATGATGCAGCAGATATAGCGGCAGGATGGCTAGAAGGCAAACTGCTTTCAATCTTGTCCTCGAGTGCGACAGTGGAAGAAAGATCTAGATCTCAGGAAACCAGACAAGCAATTAAGGAAGAAATCGCCTGTATCAACGCTATCGCTCCGGGTCAATACGTTGGCCACGTGCAAGATGTTCTGTCTCGAATGGATTCGGGAGTCAAGGAGCACGAAAAATTAGGACAGTCAGAAAATCCCGTTCCCGAAAACGCCACATCTTCAGAATTGCCCGTAGTGGACGTTTTTCTCAAGATCGAGGACATTCCCGGAGAGAGCAAGTCTGAATACTATCCAGCGTGGATCGATGTGTACAGCTTTTCACATCGGCTAGGGCCGGAGGAGACTCGAAGCGGAGAGAGTGGCAAGATTGAAGCGGTTCACGGCGATATCGAGATATCAAAGCCTCTAGACCGCTCGTCTCCTAAATTGTACGAAGCATGCTGTGCTCGAAAGTACTTCAAAGTCGTGATGCTAGAGGCGTGTCGGATGGTAAGGGACAGATCAGAGCATTTTCTTAGGGTAGAACTTGAAGATGCATTTGTCCGTTCAGTTGTTTTGACTGCCGGCACAGCCAAAACAGCCCAACCATCAGAAACGGTAAGATTCGCATACAGGCGCATTCGATGGACCTTCACGAAATACGAAGGCGAGGAGGCATTGGCTGGAAGTATCAGCAGTAGCTGGGATCTCGATTTGCCCGCTTCCTCGCGATCAATGAATGCCAGCTAGTCTTCAAAAACGAACGTCGTCGGGAGACTGACGATCTGAGTGCTGATTGAATTGCCTGCCCCGATCACAGAATGTGTTCTGATCGGTCTAAAAACTCTTCTATTCTATTCCTCACGGTTTTGGGCGGTCAGACCATCCATTAGAAAACTACACATTTCTAACACCTAAAGTGGTAAAGTGGCGGTACAAAGGGTCAATGTTTACGCACGTTCCCGAGGTTAGGGTTTTCGGGGGCTTTCTAACACCCACATAAATGTCAGAAGAGCGATATCCCGCCTCAATATTGGTTCTTGGCGGAGAAAGCTGCATTCTCCGCTTCACACTCGGCCGGCAGTGATCACTCAATACCGTTGGATGGAAGGCAATTCGGTATTACTTGGCACAAGGGTATGTGTCGTTAATGAGCGTTCTCTGGCAACGCTACATGGGAAATCGCGTAGGTGCGGCTTTGCGCAACATCACTGTTCGGCGGTCCCTTTTACGATGAGTGCAAAGGACAGGTCCTCGCCCGACGCGAGTTTCAAAGAAGTCGAGAAAATCCAGTGTTCATGATCATCCTTGGCCACCGTTCCCGGTGATGGCTTCTCTGCCTGGGTCAAATTCAAAGGAACAGGATGTTTTGTCCCCGCGGTCTTTGCACTCATGCTCACCAGCTCTTCATATTTGAACCTGGCATCGGGATCCGTGTCCGATCGCGCGGGAATCAATAAGACGAAGTCGCGATTGGGAGCCACTCCCAAGTGATTGCCGTCATCGGGAAGGAGTTCGTATCTAAGGGTGTAGAAGCCGGCCGGAATCGGATGTCCTCGAAAATCAGCTGCAGCGTGGGGGAAGTGAATGATGCCCAGCAACGTGGATTCGGCAAACTGTGGGTAGACGAGCTCGGTGTTCTTATTGGTTTGCGCGGGAACGTTCTTCTGCAGCCATAGCTCGCAGCAAGGGTTGGAGTCATCTAGTGTAAGACGATATCCCTTTGTCTCCAGACTCTGGCGCACCTGCTCGGAAACTGCGCTGTCTGTTAACGGTCCGATACCCTCGACTTTGCCGCTCTGCGCGGTGCACACCGGGCAGAGCATCAGCAGCACAGCAACTTTTGCCAGCGACGCCTTGTGCTTTTTCAATTTTCTTCCTGTTTCTTATCGAGCGAATGTCCCTACAAACGCACTGCGTTTGCCGTGCAGGTCCCAAGAAACACCGAGGCCAGGACCGGAATAGGAATCAGTTAACGCCACCGCGGGCATGGAATTGGCAGTTTCAGTCAACGGCGGATAGAAGGTCACTTCATTCCCACAAAGATGATCTTTATCGCCAATGCCTCGCGTTTGGATCATAGCGAACTTGCCTTCGCGCAGCATCGCAGCTCCGTGGTGTTCAGCGTTTACCACCAATTCCATTTGCGCGGGAATGACCTGTGCCACGTTGTTCAAGAGTTCCCCGCCCATGTGCTGGGCAAAATGCACCAGCGCCGTCTTTTGCTGGGCAGAGGCTTGATCGTCCACTAGCAACACGGCCTTCACCGGATATGGGCTCTCGTAAGGATCGCCCAGCGTCCCATTCGCCCGAACAGCCGCCGCAACTGTTAATCCTTCGAGCGGGATTCCGTCCCAGCTTCCAGTACGAACATGCCACGCCAGGATGGCCTGATTGCCGACAAGGTTGACCTCTCCATTGGCAAAATATTGCCCGGTATAAACATCGGCACTTCGCGTCTCCAAGTAATCACCCCGAATCTCCTGCGCCGTCATGGAGATCGAAAAGAACCCCACGATACAGGCAGCCATCAACAAATTTGCGTATCGCATAATGAACCCCTTATTCGTTTCAGATGCAAACCCCAGACCTAAGGACGCGCAGAAGCTACGTCCCGATTCTATCCGCATTTCCCAGTGCCGTGGCAGGCGCGGCTTTTCGAACTGCAATTGCCTGGCTCGGCCAGTTCCCCATCAGGTCCAATGCAGGTCTGCGTATGCAGGCACCAAAACAGGCCATCATTGCAGGCGGGCACTGTAGGATCGGACTCGGCGAGGATAAACTGCCCCTTCCATCTCAGCGCCGCGCATAGGTTCGGGTGACTGGTGTTGAAGCGTTCCGCCTCTTTAATCATGCGGCACCTCCGGCCGCTTTCAAAATGGCTCGAGCAACAGCGACTTTGGCCAGCTTCACTTTGTAAGCGTTGTGACTGAGTGGAGAGGCTTTCGCAAGAGCAGCGTCCGCCGCTTTTTGCGCCGTCTCCTTGTTTATTGGTTTTCCCGTTATTGCCTGTTGCGCTTCTGCAGAGAGCCACGGAATAGGGGCGACGTATCCCAGAACAATCTTCGACGATTGCACGTTCGCGCCCTGCAATTTCATGGTCACGGCTACAAGGGCAAGCGGCCAATCAAAAGCTTCCTTCTGACGAATTTCGTAATGGGCGGCTTTCAAGTCGGCAGCGGGTGGGATTACGAGTTCGGTCAAGATCTCGTTCGGCCGCAGATCGTGCTCGCGCTCGTTTTCATTCTTCGGGATCACGAAGAACCTTTCCAGCGGAAGCTCGCGTTTCCCCTTCGGTCCTTCCAGGCGAATCTTAGCTCCGTAGGCAATCAGCATAGGCACTACTGTTGAGGGGCTGACAAATTTCGCGGATCCCTGGTTGCCAAGAATGGCGTGATAGCGGTTTTCGCCCACAGTGACCAATTCTTTGCCGCTCTGATCTTTGGGCAACAGACCCATTCCGTTGCGGAAATACCAGCAGCGTGGTCGTTGGCAGAGATTTCCGCCAATCGTGGCCATATTGCGTATCTGCGGGCTGGCAGCTTCAAGCAATGCCTCGGACAATGCTGGATAACTCTTCTTCACATCCTCGTTGTCGGCCATTTCCCCCAAAGTGGTGAGAGCACCGACCCGCAAGCCTTGTGCGTTTGAGGAAATGCCCCGGAGATCCGCGATATCTTTGATGTTGACCAGCCGTTTGGGTGCGAGGACGTCATCCTTCATCAACGCTAGTAAGTCAGTACCCCCCGCGAGGACCTCTGTATTGCCCCAGTTTGCACCCAGCAGGCCGATCGCCTGGGTTGTACTGTTTGGGCTTACATATTCAAAAGGCCGCATCACGCACGTCCTTTCTGCTCAAGCGCACTGAGAACCCGGTCCGGCGTGAGCGGAAGAAATGGCACTCTCACCCCAATTGCGTTGGCAACCGCATTGGAAATGCAGGCACCGGGTGAAATTACTGGGGGCTCACCCAGTCCGATTACGCCGCGTTCGTCGTATCCTTTCCCAGTCATCATGTGCACGATCAGTTCGGGAATGTCGCTGAGTCCAGCGAGTCGGTAGAACTGCATATCTGGATTCAACATCCGTCCCGTGGTCGGATCCATCACTTTCTCTTCGTAAAGCGAATAGCTGATCCCCATGATCATGGCACCATAGCATTGACTCTCAGCCGTCCTGAGATTAATAACCAAGCCGCAGTCTTGCACCGTAACCATTTTCTTGATTTTGACGATGCCCGTGTCGCAGTCGACCTCCGCTTCCGCCATCTGCACGCCGCCCACGCCGCTGTTCGTAAGATCAGGCGGCTTGCTGCGGTCAGGATTTTTGCCCCGCACCGTGATTGGCATCGCACCGAGTTTGGAACACGCTTCTTTCCAGTTCAACGCGCGGCCGGAATCTCCCTTCACACTTACCTGTCCGTTCTTGCATTCCAACTGATCGGGCTGAGCGTTCAATGCTGGTGCAACTTTGGCAAACAGTGAGTCCCGTGCATCCAGAGCGGCACGCCGGGTCGAGGAACTTACGCCGCCAATGGTCGTAGAGCCGCCCGATCCTCCTGACGGCGGATAAATCGTATCGCCGATCAAAAGCTGAATGCTGTCCATCGGGATCCCTAGAGTATCAGCGGCGACGACCAGAATGCAGGTGCGTGTCCCGGTGCCCAGATCTTGCGTACCCATCTTCAGTTCGACGGAGCCGTCAGGATGGATCGTAAGATCACAATCGCTGGCATGGCCACGGCCTCCCCAAGTGTGAAACGACAGACCAACGCCGCGCACGACGCCATCAGCTTTCTGCGGACGCGGATGCCACTTCTCTTTCCACCCCATCAATTCGGTAGCGATGGCCAACTCTTCACGATATGTGTTCTCACGAGCCTTGGTGAGATTCAGGTTCTGGCCGAAAAACTCCGTGGGGTCCATGTTCAGCTTGGCGGCAAGATCATCGAGCGCGCACATCGTGATCACGGCCGCCTGCGGGTGATTTGGAGCGCGCCAGGCCCGCGCTGGACCAATGTTGTTGCGAATTGCGGTGTGCTCGAGGCGCGAATTGGGAAAACTGAAGACGTATGGAATCGGCGGCATTCCGCCGCCGCCCGGACCGCCCGTTCCCCAGGAGTTGGACTGCCACGCCGTTAGCGTTCCGTCCTTCTTCGCGGCCACTTTCACCCTGGCATAGGCAGATGGCCGGGCGCCCGCGACCTTTAGTTCCGCGTCGCGCTCCAGCATGTAACGCACGGGTTTACCGTCTGCTTTCTTGGAAACTTCCGCGGTGAAGATTCCCCATCGATCGGGAGAGAACTTGCTGCCAAAGCCTCCACCGATATTGTCCTGGTGAACTCTAATATTGGTGGCGGGCATTTTTAGCGGCTCCGCCATCTGTCCTGCTATCCCGGAAACGTTTTGCGTCGAGATGTGCGTGAAAAGATGATCCTGATCGGTCCACTCGGAAATCGAACCGTGGCTCTCGAGGCAGCAATGTGTGATAACAGGAATGCCGTACAGACCATCGGAGACGACTTCGGCTTCGGAGAAGGCCTTGTCCGGATCACCAATGGTTTGTGCCGCGGCTTTTTGATAATTCGATGGCGGTCTGTTTCCAGCTTCAGGATGGGGAGTGGCATTCCTTAAAGCGGCCAATACTTCGTCCGACGCCCCATCCTCTTTCAGCCCCTTCAGCACGTCTTCACCAGGTCTTGCAGTGACGCCATAACTCTGAATGTGGCTGACCATTTCCCGTGTTGGCACCTGGTTGTCGAGCATGTCGCCGATGTCGTCCATGCTGAGGGGGCCTTGCTCCTGGGCACTTCCTGCTGGCGGCTCGGCATCACTAACCAGGTGTGGCAGCTGCTGATATTTCACCTGAATGGCACGGACTGCATCTTCCGCAGTGCCTTCATCGACTGCAGCAACGACAACGATCTCATCTTCCGCCCAGTGGATATTCGTGCCGGGCCCCTGCACAACGTGCACGGCTTTGACACCGGGCATTTTTTCCGCCGCGCTAGTGTCAACACTCACGATCTTGGCGTGCGCGTAAGGACAGCGCAGCACCTTGCCATAAAGCATCCCCGGACGATGCACATCGTAGGTGTACTTTGCCAGTCCCGAAACCTTCACGGGAGCATCCACTCGCGTTGTGCGCTTGCCGATTAAACTGCGGTGTTCTGCGTCAGGCCATGCATAGTCCGACATAGGTCAGGCTCCTTTCTGCGCAACCTGCGCGATGGCTCGGCGAATGCCTGCATAAGTACCACAGCGACAGAGATTGCCACTGAGGGCGCGTCGAATGTCTTCCGGCGTAGGATGAGGATGCGCATCTAGGAGCGCTTTGCAGGAAACAACGAATCCAGGCGTGCAGAAGCCGCATTGGGACGCGTCATTGTCGACGAAAGCCTGCTGGACCGGATGCAACTTCCCTTCTACTATCAGCGATTCAACCGTGGTAATGGCCTTGTGCTGTGCCTCAATCGCCAGTACGGAGCAGGCATAAACGGGTTTGTTGTCCATCAGAACCGTGCAAGCACCGCACTCGGCACGATCACAGACGCGCTTTGCACCGGTCAGCTCGAATTGATCGCGCAGGGCATCGAGCAGCGTGACTCGCGGCTCCAGTTCGGCCTTGAAATTCTTGCCATTAATCGAGAACTCCATAGGAACCTTGCCCGGCCCGTGCACGGGAACTTCTTGTCCCGCTGCCATCACCACCTTCGGACGAATCACCAACGGGACCGCCGCAGAAATTCCGGAGATTTTGAGGAAGTCGCGTCGCGAAACGCCGGACTGATCAGAATTATCTTTTTCGAGCGATTTATTGGGGGTTAAGCTTTTTCGGGGCTCATCATCACGCATTTCGTAACCTCCAGGAGTGGGAGATTGAGCTGCGCCAACCTTAGGCAAGTGATCCAGCAGTTGCTGGATATTATAACGAAGCTGCCGTTGCTTGGCGCCGTCTCTGGCACCCGAGCCCCGCCGCCGAAACGCTTCGGATCAGTCTCCGGCGGAGAGGGCAACATGCGGACGCCCTATCGCATGACGTTGGCCGAGTGCAGAACAGCGATGAGGGGTTCCTTGACCTCTACCGATTCGAAACCAAACACGACAGGCTAAACGACGGTGCAGGGATTCTCGACGGCTGGATCGCCTTCATCCTGGTTTGGGCTGCCGTGATTGCCACGCTGCTTGCGATTGTTGCTGCTTTACTCGGCCCAGCCGAATAGACATTGAATCGGGAAATCACTACTCAGTCAAGCTTAACCGGAAATCACTCCGGCCAGAAGTCGGCTTGGAGGAAACGAGGTGCTCGGCAGGATTCATGCCGTGCCTTTTGAGTCAAAATCTGAGACGGCAACGAAGTTTCTTAGTCGCCCGTGGGCGAAGGCGCGAACAGTTTCGTGGGGAACATGCCGGGTGTAGACTGCGCCTATGGCTGCAGAAAAGCAAACTAAGAAGAAGCAGACGAAGTCGAAGAGGACTGCCAGTAACAAGATGACGCTGATGAAGAAGGCTGCTGGAACGAAGCTGGCTATGAAGAGAAAAAGTCCCAAGAAAAAGTTGGCGAAGAAGGCAGCTCAGAAAAAGGCGACGGTGGAAACGAAGACCCTCGGCAAGAAGACCATCGGCGCGCAGAAAGCGACCGCGCTAAAGAAACAGGTTCCGCCGAAAAGCCAGAGCGGGGAGACAGTTGCATTCGCGCCTGAGGGATCAGTAGCGCGTTCCGGCCAATCGGGAGATCTGCAGGGTCTATCCAACGTCCAAGGTGCGGATTCGGAGAGCGTCGACGAGTTGATAGAGGAGGGAAACGCGTTCGAAGCTGAAGTAGTAACTGGTGTGGAAGACGCTGGGGCGGGTGACGGCCAGGAAGTTCGCACGCATGAGGTACCGGAGGATGATGTTCCCGAGGAATATCTGGATGAAAAATAGAGAGTGAGAGGCTCTCTCCGCGCCAGTAAGGTTCGTATCCATCCACAATCCCCAAAATCCTGACCAGCGAAGCAGCGGCCTCGTTCGCCCGTCCCGAAATGCTGGTCCGAGCACAAGAAAGTGCTTGGAGGATGTTTTCTCAGCTGCTACTAAGTCAGGGCGGCAACCGACGACAAACAATTCGCGGTGCTCTCCAGGTCTAGACCTTTCGGCAGCGACTCACCAAAAGTGCGCGCAACATCGGCACGGAGCGGCGCAATGTATTCGTGCAGTGGCCGCAAGAAGATATCGTCTGCAACTCCCGCTGACTTCAGTCTTGCAATAGCGGATCGCACCACGTCCTGGCTGATGTCGCGGGTGCGATGATCGACGCGTCTTCCCAGCTGAACGACCGCAGACGCCGTCTCATGCGTTAGCTCACGCAAGTCTAGAAGTGCAGTGATCCAATCAGCCGCTGTCTCCGCAGGAATCAGGCAGTTGAGCGACCCGTAGAGCGGGATGCGCACCCCGAATCTACCCAACGACCACAACCAGCCGCTGTCAGACGGTTCTTTCCTTAGCTTGCGAAGTAGCACACTTCCAAGCGCCGCGCGGGTCGCACCTGACAGATGCTCGAGGCTGGCCAGCAAACGCCACCCATCGTGCTCCAACTGGGAGTTCAGACGTGTGCCCGGCTTCTGACGGCCAATGCCGAGGTCTCCGAGGTAGTTCCGGAGCTCCTGGTGATGGGCAGAACTGAGGCCACCCCCGATCCTTCGCCACAGCACCAGCCAATCGACTTGGCACTGAAGCTCTCGCGGGAACGCCAATCCAGCCTGATAAATCCGGCGCGCATGAATTATTCGAGAGTTGTCCTGCGGATCTCCAAAACCTGGCCGCAGGCAATAGCCAAACAGGTTTAGCCAACGAACCTCGTGTCGCGGACTAAGCTTTCGCCCGTCTGCCACCTCCAGAAGCACGTCGCAGAAGACCCGCACCGTCGCGATGGGCCATGATTCTCTTTTCAGGCCCGTTACTGACTCCAATTCGCTCACCAGTGAAGCAGGATCCACTGGAACGCCCTCGCCCACACCAGGATCAGATCATCTCCGATTTCCGGATTCGCTCGATCGAACGCTCGAAAGACGCTCCCTGGAGCTATGCCGTGTTCGGCGTGAAGGAGATTCACAAGATCAAGAACGGCACCGAGGTGACGGACCGGATTGTTGGCCAGTACAACCTCAGGCTAGTCGAGGACCGGCGTACCGAACTCAACCCGAGCGGCCTCCTTGTCGCGGACTACTCCGAACAGCAGATGGTGGGCGAACGGGACAACGGTCTTTTGCAACGCAGTGAACTCGATAAATAAAAGATAAACGAAAAAGATACGAGGACGAATATGGCGACCCCGCTTAGCTCCGCTGCTGAGGAGAGAACAAGCCCAGACGCTACCAGGCTCAACACTAGGCCATCCCGGCGCCCCCGTTCGTTGGCAGAGGATGAGGAAAGTGCGACCGGCACGCGCTTCTTCCTGCCGAAGACCGGAACCAACGGGAATTCGTTTGAGTTAGGCCGGGAGGTTGCGAGCGAAGGCGAAGCCCGCGTCGAGGCGCTCAAGCTGGGAGTGACCTACTACGCCGTGCAAGAATGGCGGCCGGTCGCAGATTTCGCCGGCAAGAATCCCGAACTCAAGCGCGAAGCGGTCACCAGAAGCGGACCAGGATGAGGTCGCGATCACAATTTGGAATTCATAGCACGAGGTTTCATGACAGACGTTGGTCTGTAGTGAGCGATCCACAAGCTCATTGTGGATGAGTGCTGGTCCGGTTCTTTCACGAACTTGGCCGGAAAACTGAAACGTTTTCGACCAGGACAGCGAAGAGAGCCGCACGAGCGCCCTCCGATCTGTTCTGGTTTGTTCAGACCGAAAGGAGGAAGAGAAATGGTGAAGCAACGGTTTCTGACGCACTGCAAACCGTGGCTTTTCGCCGTAGGCAAAGCCGGTGCGCTGATCGTGAGCTATCAACTCTTCGACCAGATTCGCACGCGACTTCAACATCCGTCTCTCAACATCGCTGATGTTTTGATGGCGGCAACTGTCGCGCTCTCTGTGCTCGCTTTGTTTTGTGTGATGTGGGCATGGGGAGAGTGGTTCTGGTTCAGACTTCGCGGCTTCGTAAGTTTTTCGCGGGAGTTCAGGTTAGCCCTCCGAAACCATCGGAGCCAGCGGAGATTGAGAACTTCCGAACGATCACTGGAAGTATGAGCTAAACAAATCCAACTCGTGGGCCTGGCGCTGGCTGCCTGGCCGAAAAGCCATTTCACCGTTTTCGGCATGGGGCAGCGATCGGAGGACACGAGCCTCCTTCTCTGTCCTTTGCCCGACAGAAAAGGAGATCAGATATGTCGCACGTTTTGGAGCACGGAACGCTACCGATCCTTGCATTCGAACTCGACCGCGAGGGTCGCTTGTCCAGGAAAACTATGAGACTCAGCCGCGAAGAAACGCTGACCAACACTCTGCTTCAAGGCTTCTGTCCGGGGATCCGCGTTGCCACGGTGGACGTGCCAAGCGAACCTCTCGACGGCTGCGAGCAGGCGATGGTGGAACAAGCTCTGGCGCGGGTTGAATTCGATGGCATTCGCTACAGCCTCGTGGGCGCCAGTGGCAGTGCGAAAAAAGGAAAGTTCTACGCGGTCGAATCTCGTTATGAGAAGAAGCTGGCGGAGAGATTTCGCTTTTCGCCACAGGCGGCCATGACCTACTTCGGCATTCTGGTGTCTTCGTGCAAGGTCATGATCGAAGTCCCGGATTGCAGAGTGCTGGTCGTGGAAGATCGGGAACTCGGAACCAACGACTGCCGCGGATGGCTGTCCGAGTCACTGTTCAGGAGGCTTCAGGCAAAACACCGCGAGAACCTCTTGGCCGATGAAATGAAAAAGCTGCTCATGCACTCGAAAAAGAGCCATCTGGATACGCCGGACTTCCAATTGGATCCAGCTGACGAGGTGGTTCTCAGACAACAGGCCGCAGCACGAATCGCTCGAAAGCTTCTGCGCGGCAATCGCTTCTATCAATTTCGCCTGGCATTCGACAAGACACAGGCGAAGGGCTCGTTCAAGGTGATGGCGGATGATTTGGCGGAGCAGCTCGAGGCCGACATCATCCTGCCGAAATCGTCCGTCAAGCCCAAGTATCAAGGTGGGGTGCTGCGATCGATCCGGTCCGCACTGGGAGATCGGCAGGCACACTGTTTTCGTGGGTCTGCGTTGATCGGCATTCGGGATGTCTCGCGGAATCTCGAATTCCAGTCAAGCTACACCCTGGTCGAACATGCCCCTCAGGACTCCATTGAACTTGAGATCAAACCCTACGCTCTGAAGCAGATCGCCAAACTGCGAAAGGCATGGGAAGAAAACGACTTCAGGGAACTGTTCGAGTTGTTGGGCACGCAGGAAAACCAGTGCGTGCTCGAAGATGAAGATATCGAGGAACCCGATCCCGACTACACATCAAGCGAGTACACGGTTGCTGATGGCGCTCTCGTTGCCGATGGCACCGGTTACATGCTCAAACACCCTTTCGTCAACGCCCATCTGCAAAAGGTTCTTGCTCGCTGGGCGTACCGCCTGTGCACCAGCGGTGGCTTTCGTCTTCCGGGCTTCGCCCTCGCCGACGACGGCTACCTCGTGTTTCACGAAGGACAGATCTTCTCAAATTCGGACTGGATTCCGAAAGACTGCGGGTCTGCTCAGGTTTCGTCCCGCCAGGGTCTGATCGTTCGCTATCCGATCCGCATGAAAGAAGACCTGCTCCCGTTTGAAAACCTTTCGTCAGAGGAACTCGGCGGACTGTTGGCGCTTAGCCTCGCCAAACGCGGCTGCCGGCTATCGGACGAGGAGGTCCAGGTGGTTGCAGCTCAGCAACTGCAATTGAAGGGCACATTGATCCTCCATTCAGAAGCAGCTGCTCGAAACGGTGGAGACTTCGACTTCGATCAGGTATGCGTCGTTGATGGCGACAAGTTTCCGCGCTTCGTTCACGACCGATTTGCCTACGAGGAACGGCACGCTGCCCAGAAAAACAAAACTCCAAAGCCGCCAAGTCCATGGTGGAACCTTCCTCAGGTTGCCATGCAGGCACGCGGAAACCAGATCGGTTCGATTACCGATCTGAAAACCTCTTGTCTAGCCAATGGAAGAGACGACCTGGCCTGGCAGCTTGTCGACCAGCTTCAGAATGCGCTTGATCAGCTGAAGCACGGCACACAACCGGACCAGGACATTATTCGCAACATACGCAACGAAGTCAGTAAAGCTCCCTGGCTCAAGCTCAAGGACAAGCGCCGAATCACAGAGATGGACGAGCACTTGCCGGTTCGAGAACACGACAAGATCGGGCACCTCTACAACTTTCTGCGGAAGGAACTTGGCCGTTACTTCTCAGACTCAACTGTGGCGCCGCTTAGCGATTTCCGCGGGCTGATCGGAGGTGTTGAGTTTACCCCGGAGATTTTTGCCGAGTGTGCCACGGTAAACAAGTACTACGCGAGCGTCGTAAGCCAGACCCTGAGCAAGCGGCGGGAACTCTGGAACGAACTGGAGAAGGCCAATGCCGAGGTCGAGGCCTGCAAGGACAATGCCGAGGCTCGGAAAGAGGCCCTCTTCCGGCGCAACCAGGCATCCGCTGCGCTCGCGGCGTTCGAAGAGCGCTCGCGAGAAGAGCTCAGGGCTCTGATCAACCAAGTACGAATCTGGGCCCAGGGCAAAAACGGAACGCGATTGGCCTATCTGTCTGCCTTGCACGCCATCGTGTGTCGGGACAGACGGCCGGATCCGGAACATGAGTTTGTTCCGGGAACGGGGTCGATCGTCTTTTATGCGTTTCCCCAGGAAGTCGTCAACCAAATCGCCGAACGCACCGGAGGACGGCCGGTCACCGTAGAAATTCCCAATCTCTCGGACGGCGAAGTCGAAATTGATCGGGATGGGCGGATTTTCCTCCTCAGCCATTTCACCAATGGCGATGGTCAAGTGCACGAGCGCCTCATCTTTCTGGCCCAGGTGACCAGAAAGGGCGAGGTATTTCGCGAACGCGACCAGCAGGGTTCGCCGATCGTGATCGAACGTATCCGTCCATTTCCAATTCAGCCGGGCAGGAGCGAGGTTCGGGATGGGATTGTTACATTCCCGGGTACTCAAAGGCGCCCTGAGGTTCCACGCGGGAGCGTCATCCTGACCGAAACCGTCAACTGAAGTCGTCCAGGGGGCTCACTTTTCGAGCCTCCTGGACACCCCATGATTCGAAATGCAGGAGAAAAGCGGCGATGAAACGATTCTTGATCATCCTTATTATTATGGCGCTCACGGCAGCCTGGGTACCGCTGTCGGCACAGAAGATCGAGCGCGAAACCGGCGATCGCACCCAGATCATTCATCTCAAAACGGCCATGAACCATTTGACTGTGATTGAGCTCCGCGAACCGGTCATTCAAGTGGCTACCGGCAGTCAATCCTTTAAGGTGGAATGGCGCGAAAACAAAGTGTTTGTACAGCCCACGGAGTCTGATGCTTCGACCAATCTTTTCATTTGGACAGCATCGGAACGCCTGAATTATGAGCTGGAGCCCGCTGGCGACGTCGCGGCCATGGATTTCGCAGTCGACCAGATGCCCCTCGCACAGCCGAAGCCTGTGAGCGTGACTCCTCCGCCGCAGCCTTCTCCTACGGAGATCCTCCTGGCGGGAAAGCCGGTAAGGCTTGAGTCTTCAAGGCCGACGCGCAAGCCAATTGAAGTTACGATCCGCGATCTATACGAGGGAGACGGAACGCGTGTTGGTGCGTTACGCCGTTCGCAATCGCGGCAATCACGTCTACGACGTCAGCACACCGCAGGTGTATGAGCTCACGGGCGTTCATTACTCTCAATCTCTCTACACGCTCGTGGATGCCCAGCTCGGGGACCAGGAAGCCGCACGCGTAACGGCAAAGGGGCAAACTCCAGTTCCGGTCCTCGAGGGGCACATCCAAGCTGAGCACCTGGCGCCGGGCGGGGAATCTCTGGGCGTGGTCGCCCTTCATCTTCCATCGAGCACAGAGCCAACGATATTGCGATTTCAATTCGCAAACGACGACAAACAGCAAATCGCGGCATTACTGGTGCGATAAGCAATGGACGGGATCAAACCGAAGGACGTCGATCGGATGTTGCGGCAGTGCCTCCGCCGCCGCTCGGATCTCGGGCTCTGGAACGCAGTGACCGCGAAAATTCTCGAACCGAAAAATCCTTTTGGACATGGAGAAAGACGAATACCGCAGCGCTGGTTCGTGCTCTTGCTGGTGAGTTCGTTTGCCGCCGTCATTGCTTTTGTGTATTTCAACTGCTGGAACTAGCGAGCCGATGGGAATTATGCTACGCAAGCTTGAAAACGCGACCTTCTTCCTGGCGATGTTGCTGGCCGTCGTTCTCGAAGCAGGAATTGTCTACTGGATTTCTAAACATCCTGCTAGCCCACCGGCTTCGTTCA
>Ga0335069_10005058_pt1 | contig 19385 bp, 17 predicted proteins | sample Lox_Sample_11_FD_206714 | JGI IMG/M metagenome (GOLD analysis project Ga0335069, IMG submission 206714) | Soil microbial communities from Loxahatchee National Wildlife Refuge, Florida, United States - Lox_Sample_1.1 | ecosystem: Environmental > Terrestrial > Soil > Wetlands | place: USA... | reverse complement strand
ACGCGCGTCGCGCCCGCGTCGAGCACCGTCTGCCCGGCGGCCTTCAGCGTGCCCGCGGTGTCGATGATGTCGTCGACGATCACCGCGGTCTTGCCCTTCACGTCGCCGATGACGTAGCCGATCTCGGCCACCTGCTGGGCCGGGCGCTCCTTGTCGAGGATCGCGAGCTCGGCGCCGATCTTCGAGGCGAACTTCTTGTTGAGCTTGACGCGGCCGGCGTCCGGCGAGACGACGACGAGGTCCTGCAGCCCGAGGTCGTCGAAGTACTGCGTGAGCATGAACAGCGCCGTCATGTGGTCGACCGGGACCTGGAAGAAGCCCTGGACCTGGCCGGCGTGCAGGTCCATCGTCAGCACCCGGTCGGCGCCGGCCGACTCGAGCACGCGCGCGACGAGCCGCGCGCTGATCGGCTCGCGCGGTGCGGACTTCTTGTCCTGGCGCGAGTAGCCGTACCACGGGGTCACCGCGATCACCCGGTGCGCCGAGGCGCCGACGGCTGCGTCGATCATCACGAGCAGCTCCATCAGCGCGTCGTTGGCGGTGATCCCCGTCGCCGGGTTGCCGCAGGTCGGCTGCACGATGAACACGTCGGCGCCGCGGATCGACTCCTCATACCGGCAGTAGACCTCGCCGTTGGAGAAGGTCTTCAGCGTCACCGGCCCGAGGTCGACGCCCAGCCGGTCGGCGATCTTGTTCGCGAGCTCGGGATTCGCCCGGCCCGAGAAGAGCATGAGCCGCTTGTCATAGTCGATCGGGAGGCTCGTGGACATCTGCGTGTGCGCCAGCGGCTCAGGCCACTCGGTGCCCGGGAGTGTAGGCGTGGACCCGGTCATGACTCGACCTTGCGCTCCGCCTCGCGGCGCGCGTCGTAGCCCTCGATGTTCGACTGGCGGGCGCGCGCGACGGCGAGCGCGCCGGCGGGGACATCCTCGGTGATCACGCTGCCCGCCGCGGTCCACGCGCGGTCTCCGAGCGTGACGGGCGCGACGTACGAGGTGTGGATGCTGCCCTTGACGCCGGCCCCGATCGTCGTGCGGTGCTTGGCGACGCCGTCGTAGTTCGCGGTGATCGAGCCCGCGCCGAGGTTCGTGCCCGGCCCGACGTCCGCATCGCCGAGGTAGGAGAGGTGGGGCACCTTCGTCCCCTCGCCGACGTCGGAGTTCTTGACCTCGACGAATGTGCCGACCTTCGAGCGCTCGCGCAGCACGGTGCCGGGCCGCAGGTAGGCGAACGGGCCGACGCTCGCGCCCGCGTGGATCTCGGCCTCGATCGCGTAGCTGTGCAGGACGGTGGCCCCGTCGCCGAGCGCGACGTCGATGAGCGTCGCCCCCGGTCCGATGCGGCAGCCGGCGCCCGCGCGCGTCGCGCCGCGCAGGACCGTGAACGGCTCGATGACGGTGTCCTGCCCGAGCGTCACGTCGGCGTCGATGATCGTCGATGCGGGGTCGACGATGTCGACCCCGGCGAGCAGGTGGCCCTCGATGATCCGCCGGCGGACGATCTCGCGCGCCTGGGCGAGCTGCACGCGGTCGTTGATCCCCAGCACGACGAGCGGTTCGTCGACCTCGTGTGCGGTGACGGCGGCGCCGTCCGAGCGCAGGATGCCGAGCGCGTCGGTGAGGTAGCGCTCGCCCTGCGCGTTGTCGGCGCGCAGGCGCGGCAGCGCGCCGAGCAGCGCGGTGCCCTCGAAGGCGTAGATGCCGGTGTTCACCTCGCGGATCCCGCGCTCGGCCGGCGTCGCATCGCCGTTCGTCTTGGTCTCGACGATCCGCTCGACCGCCCCGTCGGGCCCCCGCACGATGCGCCCGTAGCCGGCCGGGTCCTCGAGCACGGTCGTCGCCACGGTCGCTGCGGCCCCCGAGGCCGCATGCGCTGCGAGCAGCCCTGCGATGGCCGGCGCCGAGACGAGCGGCACGTCGGCCATGAGGATCAGCACCGGCGTGGCCGGGTCGATCAGCGGCGCGGCGGCGACGGCTGCGCCGCCGGTGCCGTCGGGCTCGGGCTGGACGGCGATCTCGACCTCGCCGCCCAGGTGCGCCCCGAGCGTGCCGCCCGGCGCGTCGACGACGATGATCCGGCCGGCCCCCGCGGCGCGCGCCGCGGCCACGGGCCAGTCGATCAGCGGCCGCCCGCACAGGTCGTGCAGGACCTTGGGCGTGCCCGAGCGCATGCGCGTCCCCTGCCCCGCGGCAAGGATGACCACCGTCGGCGCGTTCACGGGGCCCATCGTAGCCGGGAGCGCGAGGCGCCATCGCCCGCTTCTGGGAGCAGACGCGCGTCCTGGTCGCGTTCTGCACGCATTCCGTGCATACCTCGCCCAGCAAGAATCAGGCGCCGTGAGCCAGGAAGGCTCCGGTCCCCGAAGCGGACCGCGCGACAGCGCTCGGCGAGCGGCGCCCCCGACGACCGACGCGGGCCTGTGTCGCGATCTGCGCGCATCCCGTGCACAACTCGCCCAGCTGGAGCGCTGCGCCGCGCACGCGCAGCCGCTTCCTGGCCGCTATCGGCTGCTCGGCGGCGGCACGCTTGTGCGGGCGCGGCGCTTCTCCAGCAGCGCCCGCTCCTCTCGGGCCTGTGCGGCGCGCAGCCGACGCAGTCGCTCGCGCTCTGCTTCGAACTGCTTCTCGTACGGGGGCGGCTCGCCGCGCAGTTCCCACGCTGGCAGCTCATCGTGCGTCGGCATCCCCGCCCCATCGGCACGGGATTCACAATGTGTGTCCCCGCTGGTGCAGCACTGGCCGGATCTCGTAACGAGCTTCCCACTGCGCAACCATCGCGGCCCAAATTGTTCGTCTGCGGAGCGGACGGGTGGGACGGTGATCGGGCCCGCTGGCGACGTCGGGCCAGCTGATGATCGCGTGACCGTCGTGCGCGACCGAGCCGGAGAGCCCGCCGGCGTCGTTCGTGCTGAGCGACGAGCCGAGCGTGGTGGTCGTCAGCTCACCGTTCGCGACACGCTCGACGGCGACGACTTCGAAGGTCGCGGGCCCAGGCTGGCTGGCCTCGTGCGCGATCACGACGAGCGCCACGCCATCGCCCATGGGCGAGAGTCGCGGCACGGTCGTCCACCCGGAGGGCGCGCCAGGTCGCGCGGGGCCCGCTCAGAACGGTGGCGCGGGCCGGCGGACCGTTCCCAGGGCGGGCGGGAGCTGGGTCAGCCGCAGAGCGCAGGGCGCGCCCGTGCCCTCGCATGGCGCGTCGTTGCCTTGCGGTGCGGGGCCGTCGATCGTGTAGAAGCCCTCGGCGTCATGGGTCATCTGCCAGGCGAGCGTTGCAGTGTCGGCGCCGCGCAGTTCGCCGGTGGCGGGCGTTGCGCGCACGAGCGACGTGCTGGTCGTGTCGCAGTCCCAGATCACGTTGGTGAACCAGACGCGCGCCCCGGCGGCGTTCGGGCTTCCGGGGTACCACGCGCCGCAGGTGCCGGAGATGTCACCACTGGCGACGAGCGTGCGCTGGCCATCGCGGCGGTGCTCGGCGAACAGCTCCCACCCGGGGCCTGCGCCGATGACCGCCGGCGCCTCGATCTCCCACAGGAACGCGAGGTAGCGCGCGCCCAGGTCGAGTTGCTGGACGTCGCCCTGGTACAGCGCGCCCTTGCAGCCGCCGATGAACGGGCAGCTGCGCGGGACGTCTCCGCCGGGCAGCCGACGCAGGGTGCGGGTGCCCGGCTTCCACAGCATGAGGTGGGCGACCGTCGAGCGCGCGGGGCGGCGCGCGAACGCGATCGTGCCGAACCAGCGCGATGGGGTGCTGTCCGAGCCTGCTCGCTCGCCGTGGACGCGCAGGCGCGTGTCGACGCCCGTCGCAGGGTCGAACTGGTGCAGGCGACAGTCGCTGGCCTTCGCCCATTGGGAGAGCCCGTTGGGCGTCATGTACGTGCCGGCGGAGTCGAGGTTCCCCGGGTCCTGCCAGCAGCGCGAGTAGACGATCACCGGGCGCCCTGAAGCATCCGGGCCGACGTCCGCGTCGAACGCCGCTTGGCGGGTCGGCAGCCTGAACTGCACCTTCGCGCCGTCGTGCCAGCCGACCAACCGCCACCGCCCGCTGCTCGTCGTCTCGCTCCACACGACCCAGCCGCCATAGGCGCTCAACGCGCTGTCGTTGCCGACCGGCGCCAGCACCGAGTCGGCCGCCGCCGAACGCGCGCCAAACGACGCGACGCCCACGAGCACGACGAGGCACGCCAGCAACCCGCCGCGGCTCGCGCCGCGCCAATGCCCGGGGAGGGTCAGCCGTGGCATCGCAACGAAGCCAACTCAAAAGACCGGTGCGGACGGCAGGCGCCGAACAGCGGTGAGGGCCGGTGTCGCGATGCGCTGGATCGTGCACGGGCGGGCGGGCTGGTCGCAGGTCGGCTCGTCGTCCGGAAGGTTGGGGGGCGCAACCAGCGCGTACAGATCGGTGCCGTCGCGGGCAACCTGCAGCACGATCCCGTCGAGCGGACCGCTGGCTCCGGCGAGCCGGGGGCTGGTGGCATAGCGCTCGAGGGTGCTCGCGTACGCGTAGCAGGCCGAGGTCAGCTGCGCATACCAGACACTCGCGCCCTGGGAGACGGGCGGCGAGGGGAACACCCCATCGTGGCCGCCGGTGCACGCCTCACCGAGAAACCCGGAACCGACGAGCACGCTGCGCCGGTCGCTCAGGCGGTCCGTGCGCACCTCGTAGCCGCCGTGCCCGACCACGGCGGGCGCCTCGACGCTCCACAGGAACGACACCAGCCGGGAGCCGAGGTCCAGCCCCAGGACCGTCCCCGAGACGGGCTGCCCGACGCAGTCGCTGGCCTTGCGATACGGGCAGCTCGTCGGCACGACGCCGTGGGGGAGCACGGTCAGCCGGCGCGTGCGCAGCGACCACAGCAGAACCTGCTCGACATCCTTGTGGCGGGGGTCCTGCCTGGCGAACGCGATCCGCCCGGCCCACATCGAGGGGAACGTGTCCGACGCGCCCTTGGGCCTGGGGATCCCCGCGCTGCGCTCGGTCCCAGAGGCGAGGTCCACGACCCGGGCGCTGCACGCCACGCCGTCGCGGGTGACCCAGTCGAACGACGTGACGGGCGGCACGCGGCAGCGCGAGAACGTCGCGACGACCCGGCCGGCCGCGTCGGTCCCCACGTCGGCGTCGAACGGCTGGGCCTGCGCCTGCACCGGCAGCGTGGCGACGATCCCGTGGTGGCTGGCGACCAGGTCGAAGTGACCGGAAGCGTCCGGGCTGCTCCACACAACCCAGCCGCCGCCGGCCGCGATCGCCGTCTGCTTCGTGACCGTCGCAAGGACAGCAGGGCCGCCGGCAGCCGACGCAGCGGGGACATTCCCGACGACCGCGACGCACACCGCGAGCCCGGCGACCGTCGTCACGGCCGAGCGCGCGACGGAGGCGACACGCGCCCGCGACGACACGAGCTGGACCGCACGCATCAGCGCCACGGTAGCTGCGCGGCGGTGAGGCGCGGGCATGGCTGCTGGACGACGCATCGACATCCTCCTCGCCAGGAGAACGCGCCCACGCGGCCGGAGTTGCTGATCGGGCCCCGGGTTGAGATGGTCGCTGGCATGCACGTCGTGCGCGCCGCGCTGCTCGCTCTGACCGCATCCGCGGCCGCCGCCGGATGCGGCGGTGGCACGAGCCCCCAGCAGACCGCCGCACCTGCGCTACCGGTGAGCGAGCAGGTGCGCCAGGCGCTCCTGGACTCGCTGCACGGCCCGAGCCTGCCCGAGATGGCCGACGCCCAGCGTCCGCGCCTGCCGTTCACTGCGGTTGCCGGTTGCTCGGGGCCTGCCCAAGGAGGTGCGGGGCAGTACCGGTGTGTGACAACGCCCCGGGGCATCCACGGCGTCCGCGCGGTCACCGTCCGGGTCAGCAGCAACGGTCAGTGGTCGACACAGCCGCTGCAGGTGGAGGCGCGGCTCCGCGGACACGCAACACGCGCTGCCACATCGGTCTGGGGCTTCGGCATCCGGCTGCCGAAGTGATCGTTCCTACTGGGGTGTTTGGAAAAGCCGCCACGGCTGGGATGCAGGTCTGTCTGCTGGGGCGTTTGTACACGCGGCGCCCGGGGTTCTGTACACGCACCGTCCGCGCAGGGGCTGCTAACTGGACGCGCTACGCCGTCGGTTCACCGATCAGCCCACGCAACAGGTGCGCTACGTGCTCTTGGTCTGCCTCAAGCAGTCCGGGCACCCGCTCACGCAGGATGATGGGATCAAGGATCGAGGCATCGAGCGCCGCCCGCGCATATTCCACATCGCGCTCCGAGCCCCGAACTAGCTTTGCGAGGATCATGTCGTGGCGCTCCATGCAGTACGCGACGGCATCCGGTGCTCCCGCGACCCTGGCTGGGGCGTCCAGCCGGACCAGCCGGTCTTGCCAGCCCGCGGGAGCGCGAGCGGTCAGCGGACCCACACCGTGTGCGTAGTACCCGTTCGTGTAGCTGAAGTACGAGCCATCGCCGATCGCCCCATCAATCTCGTCCGAGCGACTCGGGTCCGCGAGCGGGTACATGTCGACCTCCATCGAATGCAGCAGCGCGGCCGGCGGGTGTTTGATCTCTCCAAGGATCGCTTGACTCCCGATAATCACGAACTCGCTGAGTCCTACCGCGTCGGCGGCGGCGGCGAGGACATGCTCGAATTGGTCGCGGCGCATCTACCGGACGTCCTGCAGGATCTTGCGGCGCTCTGCCTCAGACAGCATCCCGGCGAAGGGCGACGATTGCCGTAGATCAGCCATGTACGGGGTGTCCTCACCCAGCGCGCGGCTCACTTCGCGCACTGGGAGCTTGAGGATCTCCTCCCATTGGGAGGCGTACCGCGGATCGATACGACTCTCCCGTTCCCACTGCCAGATCTGGTGGCGCGCCTGATCAACCATTGCGCGACGCAGCCGACGGGCGATCGCTCGGTGGTAGGCGAGACTTCGTCGTGCTGCGCGGCTGTGCGGGTCTTCAGGGGGGCCACCGGAGCCGACCAGCGACTCAGCGTTCAGCATGTCGGCCCGGCGGCGGTCCTCTGCGACGACTGGCTCGATTCGATGGCTCCGATTCGGCTGCTGACGGTCGCGCAGCTGTTCGCTGAGCGTCGCCACCGCGGACACAGGGATGCCCTTCCTCCCGTCAGCTGCCATCACGAGCGGCAAGTCTCCCGAGCTGACCCAACGCTGCAGGCTGGAGTGATGGACGCCCAGCAGACGCGCGGCCATCGAGCGCGTCAGTACGTCGCCAAGCTGACGTTCCAAGTCGGCACGAACGGCAACGATGTCCGCGTTCTCGGGATGCTCCCGCTCAGCGCGGCGCAGCCGCACGATCTGGTCGAACAAACGCGTGTTTCGGTCTACGAGGCCCACAGGGAGAGAGTACGGCAGATCAGGCGAAAACCGCAAGTTTCGCTGAAAAGTTGCGGTTTTCGCCCGAACGGTCGTGAGCGCCTCGCATCGGGCTGACTAGAGAGTTCCCGGGTCAGGAGTCGTCCGCTGCCACTTGACGCGAAGGCGCTGCCACCAGCCACCGAGCTCATCCGCTACTGCATCCATGTAGCCGTCCTCGAACGGCTGGAGAGCCGCCAGCTCGGATGCGATCTCGGGGGAGTGCATCTCCGTGTCCGATCTGATCGGCTCGTTGTTCCAGGAGCGTCTGACGATGCCGCCGGCGATCTCTCGGGTCTTCAGCACCAGGTTGCGGTACTCGGTCGCAACTCGCCCTGACCGCTCCCGACCGATCAACGCGTCGTGGTAGGCGAGGTCCTTTTGGATGTCGCGCATCGCCTCGGAGAGCCGGACGCGCTCGCCGGATCGATCGTCGATGTTGCGACGGCGGATGGCGAACGCCATCTCCTTGTAGGCCTGCACGGCAGCCCAGCCGCCCGCGTACAGCTCTTGCAGGCGCTCGCGGCGCGCCCGCCGGCCGTTCACGATCAGGATGATCATGTGGGCGGTGAAGGCCAGCGCGGCAGCGATCAGGGCCGCGATCACCTTCCAGTCATCCCCGCTTTGGGCGGCTTGCTCGGCGGCGATCAGCACGCCTTGACCTGGGGGCGGCTGTGGTGGGGAACCTCGTCGCCCAGCCACTCGCCGGTCTCGCGGTAGTAGGCCTCCTTGAAGAGGTGCAGGCGCGTCATCTCGATCAGCGTCAGCAGGCCGTCGCTCGGCACCCAGCGGCGCTCCGGCGGGTCGTCCGGATACCAGATGCACAGTGATGAGCGCTGCTGCGGGTCATGATCGTGCGGCGCGTAGCGGTGCGGCGACTCGGTCGGCCCGTCGGCGTACACCCTGGTGAGGGCCGGCTGCTGCGAGGTGCGGCGGAACTGCATCTCGATCAGACGCGGCTCGTAGTCCTGCACCGGGACGATCAGGCTGTAGACCACGCGCGCGTACTTGCGGTGTCCGGTGGCGCTGCGCCGGATGGAGGGGTACGCGGCGTAGGCCGCGCGTTCGAAGCGCCGGCGCAGCGCGTAGTTCTGCTCCCAGCTGGGCCTACGCGGAGGCGCCATCGTCGCCGTAGGAGTTCGTGGTCTTAAAGCTCGCCGCCGGCGCGATGCTCAGGCCGCGCCGGATCCCCGACTCGTCGGCCCTGCGGATCGCCTCGGCGAGGCGCGTCTTGCCCGAACGCTGAGCGTTGGGCAGCTGCTCGGGATAGAGCTCGGCGAGCGCGGTCTCGACCGAGCCGAGATCGTCGCTGTGGTCGATCGCCTCCTGCAGCTTGCTGGCGAAGTGGCCGAGGCGCTTCGCGGAGCGCTGGCGCGTCATGCCGTCCGGCAGCTTGATCTCCCCTGAGACGCCTGCAGGATCCTGCGTAAGGCTCGTGCTGATGCTGCTGGCCGCGGCGGCGAAGAAGCTCTGCAGCGCCTCGGCCAGCAACCTCACCTTGGTGATGTGCTCGAGCGCCAGCGCCTCCACGTTGAACGAGATCAGCGCCGGGATCGGGTCGTGCTTGATCGCGGCCTTGGCCAGGCGGATGACGCGCGCGCGGTGCACGCGGAGGTTCTTACCGCCACCCGTCAGCAGGCGCGTGTGCTCCTCGGGGTGGGAGGCGTTCCAATCGTCCTCGTCGCGGTTGGGGATCCAGATGCCTTCGGCGTCCTTCCGTGTCAGGGCGACCACGAGGTCGACGCTCGGGTCGACGCCATCGCCGTCGGGCTCGTCGAAGCGGATGAGGATCGCGCGCTTGGTGAGCTCGCTGCGCGCGCTCGGGTAGGACTCGCGCACGATCGCCATGACGTGATCGCGCACTTCGCGCACGATCTCCTGCGGGCCCTCGCGATCCACGCTGTCCGGGCCGAGCTGCACGTAGACGCGGCGGTCGAGCACCATGCCGCCATCTGCGTCGTCCACGGGGTTGTTCACGTTGCCGTGCGCGACCGACCCGGACCTGAAGGTGCGAAGCGCCCCGGGGAACCGGGACGCGGCCTGCAGCACCACCTCGCGGCGGGCTCGCGCCTCGTGCAGGTCTTCGTCGTTCGCGGAGATCTGCGCGCGGATCTCCTCCAGCACCTCATTGGCGTGATCGGGCTCCTCGGCCCGCACTGCAGCACTCAAACTCATGCCGTACTCCTGCCGTCATCGGTGTTCGCTGTCGGCCTCTCAGCGCAGGGGCATCACGGCCTGCAGAGGCTCGTGGCGATTGTTGCGAACGACTCGGACGGCTCTGAGGGGCCGGGCGCGGTTGATGAGTCCGGCCCGGCCCCGAAGCGAACAGCGGACGACGAGCGTCTTGTACTCGTAGGACCGGATGGACGGCGCCGATCAGGCCAGCGCGGAGCCACGAGCCGCCGATGCTCACGGGCAGGCCGGGTCATGCACGACCAGGCGACGGACGACCATCTCGTCGACCTGACGGCGCGTCGCGCCTGCCGCGGCGACCGATCCTCCGCGGCGTCACCCGCCGCCCAGCAGCCGCGCGAACAGGCCCTTGCGCTCGGTCACGGGCGCCGCTGCCTGCGGATCATCGCCGGGAGGATTCCCAGCCGACTCGGTCGTGGCCAGTTGCGGCCGCGAGCCGGGCGCGGCAGCGGCCGCCACGGTCGGATTGGCGAGTGCGCGGTCGACTGCGGCGGCGTAGAGCGCGAAGGCTCGGTCAGGGTCGTGGTCGAGGCACATCTCGGCGTACCCGGTGAGGCGAAACTGCTTGCGCTCCGGTCGCTGCCCGAGCGCCTCCCACAGCTGCACGTACTCGCCGCCCTGCTCGGCAAGCCGCGTGAGCCCGTTCCAGCGCCGAGTCTCGGCTGCGTTCAGGGTCGGGCCGTCATCGTCCACGACGGAGCTCGGGGACGCGGCGCCTCCCAGTTCGCGGCGAAGCGCGAGCGTGAAGGCTCGACGATCGGGCGGCAGCAGCAGTTTTGCAGCGGTGACCTCGCCGGGCGAGCGCTGGCCGAGCGCGCGGTGCAGCTGGTCGACATCGCCGCCGAACCAGCGGTCGAGCGCGTCCCGGGTCTGACCGATGAGCTGACGGGCGGTGGGCGGCTTGCCCTTGGCGACCAGCAGCCGGTTGTAGGTGGCCGCGGCCTCACGCAGGTCGGTGTCCCAGCGCTGCTGCAGGTAACGGTCGAGTTGTTCCGCGGCCCACTGGCGACGGTGGCGGGTGAGGACCTCGTTCAGGATCGGCCATCCGCCTCGCCGCTTGCGCGGCCCGAGACCGCTTCCGATCCGCAGCGAGACCTCTAAGCCGATCCCCGGGTGTTCCTCGCTCTCGATCCGGTAGTGCGTGCTCGTGTCGTCGCGCTCAGGTTCCGGTGGCAGGAGCGCCTCGGCCGCTTCGAGCTCGCGGAAGAACTCCGGGCTGACGCCGAACTTCTTCGCCGCCGCCCGCTCCGTCGCCGTCAACTGCTTCAAGCTCGAGCGGCTGTGCCCCCGCGCCTCGCAATGCGCGAAGGCGACAAGGGCTGCTTCTTGCCAGAAGGCCAGCGCCGGCCCGAAGGTCGCGCTGAGCGTGCCGTAGGGATCGGTCTGTGAGACGAGGGTCAGCGGCGCGCGTGGGTTCACCGAGGTTCCCCACCAGCGCAAGATCAGGTCACGGATCTCTTGCGGGAGGCGCTGTTGCGCGAGACCTGGCTGGAAGCCCTCTTCGTGAGTGTCGATGTAGGGGCCGGCCTCGTCGATCAGCCCCCAGAGCGTCTCGTCGGTCTCGGTCTGCTCGGCGTGGAGCTGGTCGAAGGCCTGCCAATATTGCTTGAGCGCGTCTACGCGGCGCAGGACGGGACTGGACGCCTGCTCGTCGCCGTAGAAGGCCGCGAGGATCTTCTCAACCTCGCCGGCAGGCACGCCCGGCCGGTCGGCTTGCTCGGCGCTCGCCTTGGCGACGAAGAGCTTGGGCTCCGGGAGCGCGGTGATGACCTCCTCGGAGGGATGAGCGTGTTCACCTAGGTAAGCCAGGAAGGCCAGCCAGTCGCCGGCGAAGTAGCCGCTGAGCACCCGTTGCAGCGGCCTCGTGAGCACCTTTCGCGAGAGCGCCTGGCTGCTGCCCTTGGCCTTGTTGTAGTAGGCGCCGGCGAGTTGGCCGACCGCCCAGGTTCGAACACTCCCGACCACCTCTGGTGTCGCCCACGCGGCCCAAGCTTGCACAAGCTCCGCACGCACACGGGTCTTGCCGGCGGTGTCCAGCCTCGACCAGCCGCCGCCGGGACGCAGCGCGGCGAGCTGCTCCTCGAAGGGATGGCCGAGGTCGGTATCGAAGGCATCGATGGCTGCCCACTCCTTCTCAAGTCGAGCAGCGTCGTAGCGGCCAGCGCGCTGCCCGCGAAGTTCCAGTGGGCGAAGCAGCTGCGCGAAGAAGGGGTCGAGCACCGACCACGCGGCGAACCAGGCTGGATCGTCGCGGAGGTGCTTGCCGACACCGCGCGCGTCGACAGTCGACATCATCAGGCGCGGGTCAGCAAGCCCGGCCCACGCGGCATCGATCATCCCGACCGAGACGGCTCCGTCCTGGGGCAGGTACCAAGCCCCCTGGCCTTCCTGGCCTGCGACGCTGAAGTACTTCTCCAGCACGGATCCCTGTGCTGGGTTCACGTCGAGGCGGTCGCCGGCCCCCTTGTCGTAGACGAAGACGCGCTCGCCGCGCAGCGCACGCAGGATGAGATCGTCGAGGACCGCGTCGAGCTGGATAAGCTCCCCGCGACGATTCTCGGCCTGCTCGAGCGCGAGGCGTGCTGCTGCGTCAGGCGCAGCCGCGAAGCGCGCCCCGAAGCTCGACCGGCTCATTTCGCGAGCCTGCTGATGACCTGCGCGAACTGCTCGAAGCTCACGGGGTTCTCGGTCGATTGGGCATATGCGGCGTAGCGTTGGGCGAGTGCGTGACGTGCGCGCTCGGCACGGGCCTGCTCGATCCGGCCGGCGTCGTGCACGACGCGCTCCTCGACCGCGCCTCGCTCGAACAGCACGAAGAACTCCGGGTGTCCCGCGTGGTCGCTGCCGACCCCCTCGTCGCCTCCACGGCCGCCGATTGGCGGCACGGTGGCCTGTGAGTCGGCGGGGAGGAGCTCACCCGCGTCCGGAAGCTCATCGAGCGAAACGGGATCCATCTCGTTCTCGGCGTAGATCGTGGCGATGTGCGCGTCAAGGCCGAGCTCGGCGTGGTAGACGACGTCGAGGAACTGCTCGGCCGGATCGAGGCGCCCGTCGAGTGCGGCGTCGCGGATCACGCGGATCCCTCGGCCGAGGAACTGGTAGCACTCGCTGAAGCTGCCGTAGGGGCGCATCGGCACGACGACCGAGATCGGCGGGAAGTCGTAGCCCTGCCCGAACATCTTGATCTGGACCAGTCCCTCGAGACCTCCGCTGTCGCGCTCGAAGCGCTCCCGCGTATCGCGGTTCTGCGTATCGCCGCGCGCGTGATGCACCCAGTCGCTGTTGATGCCTGCCTCGTTGGCCAGCCGGCAGAGTTGCTCGGCGTGGCGCTCGCCGAGTGCGCTGAAGAGCACCCGCGGCTTCACCGGATGCAGCGTGCGTGCCTGCAGGTCCAAGCAGGATCGGACAACCCGCATGACCTGGCGGATCGGCTCGCTGCTTACCGCGGTGACCCGGGCCAGGCGGCGCTCGTCGCCCAGGAGCCGCACCACCTCCTCGCGCCCCTGGATCTCCTCGCGCTTACCGTCCGGCCAGAGGATCTCGTAGGTGGTCTCCTCAGGGCGAGGCGCGAAGCGGTGCAGGCGCAGGTTCTTTGCGTGTCCATCGGCAATCGAGTCGATCAGGCGATAGCGGTAGACGACGTCGGCGTCGATCGGCTTGCCGTCGAGCCGCTGGAAGCAGGCGCTCATCAGCAGGGTGCGTGCCCGAGCGAAGTGCGCGAAGGCTCGCTGATAGCTGTCGGCCGCCGCGATGTGCGCCTCGTCGACGACGATGAAGTCGATGTCGTCCGGACGCAGCTTGGCAAGCAGATCGCTGGGGCTGGTGCCGTCGCCGAGCGAGTGGAAGTTGGTGATGAGGACGTCCGCAGCGAGCAGCTGGTCACGGCTAACGCTGCCGATCGTCCCCTCCTCGCGGTCCAAGGTCAGGACCTTCGGCGCAGCGCAGCCGGGGATTAACGGGCCGCCGGGCAGGCCATACAGGACGTTGCCGATCGCCTCCGGGTCGAAGGCCCGGTCGAAGGTCCCGCGGATCACTGAGCCGGGCGTGATGATCATCGCTCGCTGGCCGGCGAAGCCGAGGGTCGCGGCGACACCGAGCGCCGTCTTGCCTGCTCCGACACTCATCACCGTGGCCGCCCGCCGCCCGCCGGCGCGGTAGTAGTTGGCGAGCGCCGCGAAGCACTCGACCTGGCAGTCCCGCAGCGTCGCCTGCACGAGACGCCGCCGGGCACGTTCGAAGTACCCGAGGGGTTCAGCCGCAGGCGGGATCGCATCGAGGGACCGCAAAGGGTCGGGATCCATTTGCGGCGCTTCGATCAGCGGGTTCTCGATCACCAACGGAGCGAGCTGAGGGTCGAGCCTCATGACCGCCTGCAACTGCTCGACGCAACGCGCGGTCTGCGTGCGGATCGAGTCGTAGGAAAAGCGAATGACCAGGCGCCCGCTCGCCTGCAGGTCGTTCTGGCGCAGCCGGTCGTAGGAGAAGGCATCCCGGCTGGAGTGGAACTCGTACCCGTCGAGCTCAATCGCGACCGTCTTGTCGGAGCCCTGGATCTCGTAGTCGAGGTAGTAGCTGTGCTCGTCGTACTCGACCCGACGCTGAGGGGTGATCATCGGCAGGATCGCGGGGTCGCTCGCGGGCGCCAGAACCCAGCGCAGGAACGCCCATTCCAAGAAGCTCGTCGCGAGCAGCCGGCAGTGAGGCGGTTCAGACGGCATCGATCGCCACGTCGTTCGCGAGGCGGCGGCGCAGATCTTCTCCGCGGCCGCCGTCCTGGCCGTAGCGCTCCGCGATGAGTGCCACCTCGAGCGCTTCGGGCAGGAAGCCTGCCTGCTCGTACATCCGGATCAGCGCGTCGAACGACCGGACGTGAAGCCAGCCTTCCGGCCGGTCGGGCGCGCGGATGATGTCCTCGCGCGCCTGCACCAAGCGCAGGTCCAGCAAGCACAAGCGCTCGACCTCGGCCAACAGCCGAGGCTCACGGACAGCGAGGCCCGCGAGCTTCTCCGCCGCCCCCACGATCAGGAAGTGGTAGTCCGAAGGGGTTCCCGGGAGTTCCAGGCACTCCGCCAGCAGCCGCAGGATCTCCCCGGCGTCCACGTCCTCCTCGTAGAGCGCGTCGCCGTGATCGCTGGCCGGTGAAGCGCTCGACCACTCGCCGTCGCGCTCGGGCCAGTCCAGGATCGCCGAACCGTCATAGCTCGAGCTCCCCACTTGCGGCTCGTGATCTCGGTAGCGGAGCCGAGAGACGTCAAGGCCGGGCGGCGGGTTGTAGTTCACACCCGGCATGTCCTCCAGCCGGCGGGCCCAGAGCGGGAGCGGAGAGCTCATGCGAATCGCGCGATCCTACTCGCGGCCCGAACAGGTTCGGCCGCCTCCTCGGGCTAGGTTTGAGTTGAGGCGACGATCGGCGTGGTCTCGATGCTCGAAGCACTGCCTCGTCGACCGACACCGACAGGTGAGGCTTCGAGCGCCTCTGCCCGAAGCGCCGCGGGCGTGGTCGGCGGGTCGGCGTTCTTGGCCCAGCGGGCGACGAAGGACGGGTGCGGAATCGAGCCGTCGTGCGTGGCGAGTTGGCGCTGCAGCTTCTGGGTGAGCTGCTGGCCAAGGCGTGCTGCTGTTTCGTACGCTCGCGCGAGCCCGGAGAGGACCTCCTCCTTGGGCGTGTCGGTCGCCCAGCGCCGGCGCTGGTCGTCGCCGTTGTCGGCCGGCTCGACCGCGATCTCCGGCCGCGCCCCGGGGCGCGGCGGCGCCGTGGGCGTCCAGCGGCCGAGCGCGCGCCATTCCTCGACGAGCTGCGCGCGGACCGCGGGTAGGCCGGACTTCGCGGCGAGGGAGAGCTGCTTGCGCCGCATGAACTCGTCGAGCGCCGCGCGACTCCAGGGCAGGCATCCGACCTCGCTCAGGAAACGCCGGGCCGCTTCGAGCTCCTCCATGCCCTTCGGTGCCCCGAGCGACCGGGGCGACTGCAGGCCGGCCGCGTCAAGCGCGACCTGCCAACCCGACTTGCCATCGGCCCGCAACGCCGCGTCGATGTCGGCGGAGGTCGGTGGCGGGGCGGACCCTCCGTGCAGCCAGGCGGCGCGCGACTCGCTCACGAGGATCGCGAGCTCGCGGTCGTACCGCGCCGCTGTCAAGGTCGTGACGGCGAGGCGACCGGCGATGAGCTTGAGGTAGTAGACGGCCTGCTCGAGCGTGACCCGAACGCCCGCGGTGCGCCGCCGGCTGACGCGCAGCGTGACGGCTGGGTCGCGTCCCGGCACGAAGAGCATCGCCAGGATCTGCGGCCAGGCCATCTGCCAGCGTCGCTGGATGGCCGCGGCGCTCGGCAGGTCCGGCCAGCGACTGGTCGCGCGGGCCCCGTCGAACTGCGCCGCTCGCACGTCCTGCGGCCACTCGGCATCGACCGCCTGCACGATCTCGCGGATCGCCTCGAGCAGCGTCTCGTCAGGGAAGCTCGAACGAAAGCGCGCCGGCGCCAGCTGCTCTGATGACCTCGCGCCCATGCTCAGGACATACGGCAAGGCAGGCGGGACAGCAGCTTGGGGTGTCGAATGCCCAGGGGTGGCACGTCCGGCGCCAAGGCCCTCGCGCGCGGTCCGCAGGACCAAGCTCGCCGAGCTACGCATCGATCGCGGCCTCACGCAGAAGCAACTCGCAGAGATGACGGGGATCCCGATCGCCAGCTACCGGCGCCTCGAACGCGACGAACTGCGCGACCCGGGGGTGCGGACCCTCTCCAACCTGGCGATCGCACTCGGCGTCCCGCTCGAAGCGGTTCTCGAGGACGCCTGGCGCGAGTGGATGGTCTTCGACGCCGCCCGGGCGCCGCACCCGCCCCAGCAGTAGCAGCTGCGGTGGGCGCCCAGCCGGTGCCGAGGGCGGCGCGCCGGGGGGCGCGGGCGTCGTCGTGGGCCGGCAGAGTTCGGCGGCGAACATACGTTCGATGCACGTGGTAGACGTTAGCGATCGTGTCAGAGCACTACCACAGTGGCCGACTCGTCGAGGGACCAGATCTGATCACTAACGCCCCCGCCGGCACGTGCGCGCCGCGGTAAGTCCAAGTCAGTGACGGCGAACTCCCTGGAAAACGCCACAATTCGGAGGCAGGCGTGACCACTGCGCGGGTCACCGCTGCCGCTCGGCGCCGCCAGGAGGTACGGCTCCGCCGCAAGGCGCGGCGCTCGGGCCCCCAACTCCGCGAGGAGGAGACGACCTTCGAGCAGCTCGTCGCGACGCCGCGACGGCGCACCGATCCGCCCGTCAGCTGGCCTGGGGCGACGCGCTTCTCCGACGACGCCCACGAGTTCAGCCCCGTCGCGATCGTGCGCCTGGCCAAGCGCTGCCCGCTGCTCGACGAGCTGCGCGAGCGCTGCGATTTCTCCACCGGCTGGGGTCGAGCCCGGGAACCCGGCGAGGCGGCGCTGGCCTACCTGGCGTTCGTGCTCTCCGGCCAGATCGATCTGCAGCCGTGGTGGAGCAAGTCCGCCGCCGAGCTGTGGTGGGAGTGCGGGTTCGCGCAGCGCCCCAACTACGACCTGATCCGCGACCGCTTCCTCGAGCTCGAAGCGATCGGCATCGAAGTCTTCTTCGAGGCTGGCGCCAAGCTCATCCGGCACGCGATCGAGCGGTCGGGCGGACTGGCCGCCGTCGACCTCTTCATCGACTGCACGGAATCGGAGTCGAATGTGCGCCTGCATCACGACTGTCGCCCCAGCGAGAACTGCCCGGGGTGGAAGCACACCAAGCGCAATCGCCACGGCGCGAAGATCGAGCCGCGCGCCAACCGCAACATCATCGCCCCGAGCGCGACCACCGAGGAGATCAAGAGCGCGCGCCAGAAGACCAACCGCGAGGTCTTCGACCCCGACGCGGACCTCGCTGGCGACGTCGACGATCTGGAGTTCGACCCCGAGCGCGGCTTCATCCGCGTGCGCTTCGCCGGTCACTGGTGGCGCTGCCGCGACTACACCGCCGGCGTGCGCGCGATCAGTGGCAAGCGCGGCGCCAAGAAGAGCTGGGTGGGCTTCCACTCGCTCAAGCTCGGCTGCCGCACCTTCAGCGCCCCGATCGTGCACCTGCTCGAAGACGCATCCATCCAAGAGCACGAACTCTTCGACGAGGTGCTCGAACGTGCCCTGCACATCACCGGCGAGAACCACATGCGCTCGATCTCCTTCGACGCCGGGTTCGCCATCAAGGACGTCTACCGCCGGTGCACCGAGCACGGCATCACCGGGATCGGCCCCTACCGACGCCACAAGCTCAGCAAAGCCGCGATCGCGGCCGGCACCGTCGAGAACGACACCCCGCACGATTGAGCACTACGACCGCGACGGCGTGCCGCGCTGCCGCTTCTGCGGCGGACCGACCGAGTTCGTTCGCTTCGCGCACAAGCCCAAGCCCCGCGTCTGGTTCAAGTGCGCGCGCCCCACCCAGCACTGCTCCGAGGAGAAGACCGACAAGGCGACAAACCAGACCAAGCTCGTGCGCCGCGAGCAATCGCTGAGCCTCAACGGGACCGACCCTCGCTACATACTGCCGCTCTGGCGCAACACCGCCGCCTACCAAGCCCTACGCGAGGTCGGCATCAGCATGGAACGCACCCACCACCTCTCCCGCGTGCGCCATCGCGTCGGCGCCAAGGGCCCGCTCAACCGCCCCAAGCGAATCGGCCGCGACCTGCAGCAGCTCCGCGCGAACGCCTCGATCATCACCGACTGGCTGCAGATCCTCCTGCGCCAGGGCTGGCTCCCGCAGACCATCCTGCGCGGCGAGGACCCCTTCACCGCCGCGCCCTGGGACGACGGCGACCCGCCCCTGCCGCGAGCCCGCGCGACCGGTGCGCATATCTGGAAGGGCCGCGAGATCCACAGCACCGAGCACGGCGAGGAGTTCATCTACGCCGACCCGCGCAACCACGAGCAGCCCTACCTGCTCGACGGGCAGGAGTTCGTCAGCCGCATGACCGCCGAGCGCCAGCGCGAAGGCCTCGAACTCCCCTACGGCAAGGCCGCCGTCAAGCTCGACCTCGGACCGCTGCGCCCCGCCGCGCTCACCAAGCGCCACATCGACCTCGACCCCGACCGCGCCGCCGACACCCCGCCGGCCGCGCAGGTCGTCGACCTCGAGACCGGCGAGATCCTCAGCGCCTCCGGCACGCAGCCCGGCTCAAGCGTCGTCCCGATCGAGGACGCGCGCCGCCTGGCAGCCCAGCACGACAAGGACCCGCCGCGCTCAGGCTCGCCGCCCGCACCCGCCGGCGGCCACTAGCCCGCCGCCGGAGAGGCCCCGACGACCAGCTCACACGCACGGCCCGCTGAGGGAGGACCCTTAGCGGGCCGCTCGCGCGTTCAGCAGGCCCAGCGAGGCCCGCCGGCGGCCCGCAGGCCGCTCGCCGGCGCCCCCGCAGCCCGCCGGGCGCCCATCGGGCGGCGCCGGGGGCCTCGGCGCGACTTTTCCGAACGCAACGCCGAAGAGCTGCTACTGGGGGGCAGGGATTCGAACCCCGACCTGACGGCTCCAAAGGCCGCCGTGCTGCCATTACACCACCCCCCAATGGCGGTGCTCCCGCCTGCGGCGGGCAGGGCGGCACGGGCTCAGCGCGGGTTACGCGCTTCCCGGCCCCGCCGGCTCACTCGCCGTCTTCGGAGGTGCGCTCGTGGTCGGCCTCGCCGTACTCGGCGTCGCCGAGCTCCTCGCTGGGGAAGGCGTCGTGCTCGGGCGAGCGGCCCTCCCAGTTCTCGGCGCGCTCGATCAGCTCCTGCTCGGCCAGCTCGAACCCCTCGGCCTCGCCGCCGCCGGCCTCTTCGACCGGCCTGCGGGCCTCGCGGCGC
>Ga0335069_10005057_pt1 | contig 19389 bp, 18 predicted proteins | sample Lox_Sample_11_FD_206714 | JGI IMG/M metagenome (GOLD analysis project Ga0335069, IMG submission 206714) | Soil microbial communities from Loxahatchee National Wildlife Refuge, Florida, United States - Lox_Sample_1.1 | ecosystem: Environmental > Terrestrial > Soil > Wetlands | place: USA... | reverse complement strand
TCGCCCATCCCGACGCCCTCGCGCCCGCGCAATCGGAAATACGCTTCTCCGGTGAGAAAAAGAAATCCCCATCCGAACGCCGCTCCGATAAGCGAACTCTTAAGGCCAACCTCGGGAATCGCGAGCGTGGCGGCGAGGATTCCGATCGGGATGCCCGGCATAGTTATGAGATTCGGGATGAGGCGCCAGTCGTAATCGATAAGCGCGATCGCGAACAGCGCAGCGCAGAACACGAATCGCGCGAATGCGTCGGCGAGGGGAAAGTTCAGATATAGGTAAAGCGCCGCGACAGCGAGTCCCAACTCGGCCATGAAATGACGCATCGGGATCGCCGCGCCGCACATCAGACATCGCCCGCGCAGCGCAAGATACGAAACAATCGGGATATTCACTAGCGCGGGAAGTTCACGTTCGCATTCCGGACAGAACGAGCGCGGCGTGACGATCGAAAGGTCGCGCGGCATTCGATACGCGATCACATTTACGAAACTTCCGATCGACGCGCCGAACAAGAATGCAAACAATCCACCGAGCCAGACCGGGATATCCGCCCCCATCGAGTTCACCCCTCCGATACCGGTACCAGTGTCACTACCAAAGATCGATCGCGCGGGCCGTCGAATTCGGCGTACATCACGCCCTGCCATCGTCCGAGCGCCAGCGCGCTGTTGCGCACCGGGATATTAAGCGAGGTTCCCAGCATCACCGACAGGATGTGCGCCTGCGAATTGCCCTCGCCGTGACGATAGCCGGCGTCGCGGGGTACGAGATGTTCGAGGCGTTTAAGGAGGTCGCCGGTGACGTCGGGATCCCAATTTTCCGAAACGATAATCGCCGCCGTCGTGTGCGGCACGTAAAGGTTACACAGGCCGTTTTTCGCGCCGATTGCGGCGACGGCCTTGTTGACGCCCTCGGTGACATCGACGAGCTGGATTTTCGATTCGGTCCGAATCCTGATCTCGCGCATAGTCCGAGTTTACGACTCTCGATTCTCATAGCCAACGCAGGGACCGGAATGCCAGGTTCATTATCTTGCGGTGCAAAGTTCCTTTTTTTCCCGGATTTTCGCGCGCGAAGTTGTCGCGCAAAGATGCGCGTTTCACTGGTTTGCTCTGCAAAGCTCCATCGTCAGATCGTAAGTGGCGCGAATGCCGCGATCGAGATTATCGACTGAAAGGCGCTCGTCCACGCCGTGGATACGCGCCGCCTCGCTCTGGGAAATCACGATCGGAACGAATCCATACGACGGCGCACCCTTGAGTCGCAGGAAACGGGAATCCGTCCCACCCGCCATCAAAGACGGGACCACGAGCGGCGCTTCGTCGCGAAAGTCGCGCGCGACCACATCGTTAATCGCGTCCCACGCCTCGCCCGATGCGGGAGATTCGGGTGCGAGGTCGGGTTTCTGGATGAATTCGACCTGGATTCGCGGGCCGAGAAGATGCTTAAGGCCAGTAACGAACTCATCCGGATTTGTATCGGGAAGCAAACGACAATCGATCCCGGCCTCGCTCGTCGATGGGATGACGTTAACCTTGAATCCGGCGTTAAGCATGGTCGGCGAAATCGTGTCGCGGATCAGGGCCTGAACGGTGTAAGAGGAAAGGGGGCCTTTCAGCGCGGCGTCCATCATGAATGGCCATCCGATATGCGACAATTCGAATGAAGCCGGAAAATCCATCCGCGATGACATCGCGTCGAACGCGCGCGCGATCACCGGGACGATTCGGTAGGCAGGAGGATTTTCCAGGACGCGCGAAAGGCCCTCGATAAGAATCGTGTTGGGATTGTCAGGATTCGGCATCGATCCGTGCCCCGACGTTCCATGCGCGATAAGCCGCAGCCACATGACGCGCTTCTCCGCAACCGCGATTCGAAACGTCGTGCCACGGCTACCCAGCCAACCTTGCGTGCCGGACCCGCCTTCGTTGACGCCGAATTCGGGAGCGATCGCGTCCCAGTGATTTTCGACCATCCACTGCGCGCCGTTTTCTCCGCCGGCTTCTTCGTCGGGATTCACCATCATCTCGACGCCGCGCTTAAGCTTCGCGCCCGCGCGCTTGATCGCCAGCATCGTCATCAGCGCCATGATGCCGTGCGCCTTGTTGTCGATCGCGCCGCGCCCCCATACAAATCCGCCGTCGAGGTCGGCGGCGAAGGGCGGATGCGACCAATCCCTTGCGACGGCTGGGACAACGTCGGCGTGCGACATCAACATGAATGGTTTGATGTTGGGCGGCCCCGGCAACTTCGCGACGAGCGTGACCATCCCGGGCTTGCTCTCGAACGTCTGCGTCTGGATACCTTCGCGATCGAGAATTTGTTTCAGGTATGCGATCGCGGCTGCCGTGTTGCTCGGAGGATTGGTCGTGTCGAATCGGAGATAATCTCGAAAGTATTGCAGACCTTCGGTATCCAGTCCGGCGAAGTCGATTTGTGGCGCTGCGGCCTCGCGCGATTTGCCAGGAGGCTTGCGCGAGCACCCGCTCAAACTACAAGCGACAATCGCTACGGCAGCGAACACGACAATCGCCGCAATGCGACGCTTCGTCAGGCGGCGGTAGGACTTTAGTGCTGGCATTTCGGACAATAGAAGCTCGCGCGCTGTCCCAGGATGACATTGCGAATCGGAGTCGCGCATTTATAGCAAAGCTGCCCGTCGCGCCCATAAACCATCAGGCGCGCCGCGAATCTTCCCGGCCTGCCGCGAGAATCGCGATAGCTGCGAAAGGTCGTGCCGCGACTTCCGATAGCGGCATTCAGTATTTGCGGGACGAACTCGACGATCTTTTCGATTTCGGCGCGCTTTACGCGACCCGCCGCGCGCATCGGCCGAACGCCCGCGCGATAAAGGATCTCGGACGCGTAGATATTGCCGATTCCCGCGACAATACGCTGATCCATCAGCAGGTTTTTGATCGCAACCTTCCGTCCGCGGACGCGCTTCGCGAGGTAGTCGGCGTTGAAGTCGCGGCTCAGCGGTTCAGGGCCGAGGCCCTTCAATTCCGGCGTCGAGGCGAGGTCCGCGGACGCTACCAGACGGATAATTCCGAAACGCCGCGGATCATTGAATACGAGGCGACTGCCGTCTTCGAGCATGAACTCAACATGATCGTGGCGCGGATCGAACTCGGCGAAGTCGCCGCCCGGCCTCCGATGCGTCAGGCTCCCGCTCATACCGAGATGAACGACCAGAACGTAGCCGCCGCCAAGCTCGATGGTGAGATACTTCGCGCGACGACCGATACGTTCGATTCGCCGGCCCGCGATCGTCGGTGCGAAGTTCGCCACGCGACGGCGTCGGAGCGGCAGCTTTCCGACTCGCGCATCGACGATTGTTCGTCCGGTCGCGGAGCGCGCCAGTATTCTCCGCAGCGATTCGACTTCAGGAAGTTCGGGCATCCCGTGGGTCCAGCGTCAGAGCGCCGATTGCGTCAAAAGCGTTCCTCGCCGCGTTGACGGACCGCGTCGGGAAAATCGCGATATAGCGCGAAGAAAATATCCTTTACGCGCGAGTTGACCGCATGATGGAATCCTTCGACCGGGCTGGTCCGCGCCGCCACTCGATCGAACGCGCGATCCATCTGCGCCATGCTTTCGAACTCGAGCATGATGTTCCATTCGGGGAGACTGGGATGGCCGAGGCCGAATTTGCAGCGAGTGATGCGATACGAGGCTATGCATCCTTCGCTCTTCAGCAATTCGAGATATTCGCGCGCCGCGTCGGCGAACTCGACATCGCTGACCCCGTCCTTGAGGTTGAACCACGCATGATAGACGTTCATCGGATTACCCTCGGCGAAGTTCTACGTCCGCCAGCCCGGAGCATCGAACGAGCGTGCAAGCCTAACGAAGTCCGCTATGCAAAGCGACTGTGCGCGCGCGCTGGGATCGATACCCGCATCGACCAGAATTCGCTCGGCCGAGGCGCTATCGATTCCGAGTCCGCCGGCGAGAGAGTTACGAAGCATCTTGCGCGAGGCATGAAACGCCGCCCGAACGCATCGCAGGACAAGATCTTCTTCGCTATCGTCAAACGGTCGTGTGGTCAGCGGTCTGAATCGCAAAACTTCCGCGTCGACCTTGGGACGCGGATGGAAGCTGCCGGCTGAGACGCGAAAATGACGATCGATTTCGAAATACATTTTTGCGAACACGGAAAGCGCCCCGTATTGCGACGATCCCGGCTCGGCGCGGATTCGCTCCGCGACCTCGCGCTGGAACATCAGCACCGCAAGCGCGATCTGATTCGAATGCTCGCAAAGGATTCTGAAGATCGCCGAAGCGACGTTGAACGGAAGATTCCCGATTATCTTGACGTGACCATCATGCGCGATTTCGTTGAAGTCGACACGCAGGAAGTCCGCTTCAATCAGGTTGACGCGGGGGTTCGACGCAAATTGCCGACGCAATCGCGCGCAGATCTCGCGATCGAGCTCGATTAGGGTGACCCGACGGACCGGCTGCGCCGTGATTCGTTCGGTCAGGATTCCGAGGCCCGGGCCGATCTCAACGACGCAATCGTCGGACTTGAGCTCGGCGAGCGCGACGATCCTGTCTGCGATCGTGCCCTGAGTCAGAAAATTCTGGCCGCGCGATTTGCTCGGGATGATGGGAATTTCGGTGGTCGGCTCGCGGCGCGGTTTGCATTCGGTATCGCGGCGGCGACGATTTCGGATCATGCGGGCGCGGCTAGAGCGGGAGATTCGCCTCGGCGTCGATACGCAACGAATCGCTTTCGCCCCGCAGCAGCCGATAGCTTCCCGCAAGTGCGATCATCGCGGCGTTGTCGGTACAGTATTTCAGCGACGGCGCAACGAGACGCCGGCCCGTCTCTTCGACCGCGTGCGCGAGCCTCGCACGAAGGCGCGAATTCGCCGCGACGCCTCCGGTCAGCGCAACCGTATCGGCGCCAACCTCGATAGCGGCTGCGACCGTGGGGCGAACGAGCATATCGACGACCGCTTCCTGAAAACTCGCCGCGAGGTCTTCAGAGCGCGGCGTGTCGCCGTTCGACGTTCGAAGCAGCGTCGCGACCGCCGTCTTGATGCCGCTGAAGCTGAAATCCATCGGCGCATTGCGGACGTGCGCTCGCGGAAATCGGATCGCCTTCACGTTTCCCGCTTTCGCGAGATCGTCGATTATCCTGCCGCCCGGATAGCCAAGCCCCATCAGTTTGGCGACTTTGTCGAATGCCTCGCCGGCCGCGTCGTCACGCGTGTTTCCGAGCTTCCGATAGCGTCCGAAATCCTCGACGACGAACAGCGCAGTATGGCCGCCAGAAACGACGAGCGCGAGATACGGCATCGCGATTTCGTGCTCGAGCATCGGCGCGAGCAGATGACCCTCGATATGGTTGACGCCGACTATCGGGATACCGAGGCTCTGCGCGATCCCCTTGCCGCACAGCAGTCCCACCAGCAACGAACCGACCAGACCGGGGCCACGCGTAACCGCGATCGCGTCGATATCAGCCATCGTGCAGCCCGCAGTTGACAGAGCGCGCTCGATAACGGGCGTGATCGTGATCAGATGGCTCCGAGACGCGAGTTCCGGAACGATTCCGCCGTATGCGCGATGGACGTCGTCCTGATTGGCCACGACATTCGACTTTATCGTCGCGTAGCCGGGGCGCGCGGTTTCGATCACCGCGGCTGCGGCGTCATCGCACGACGATTCGATTCCAAGTATCAGCATCGCGTTATCTAGCGCTGTTCCGTATCGGCAGCGGGCGGAGCCGGGCTGGAGTGCGTGTCCGGAGCACCGTTCGTATTCTTATCAGAAGACGGCGTATCGCCGGAGGGCGCTTCCTCGATCTGAGGCGCGGGCTGTTGCAGCCCCACATCGGGAGCGAGGCGCGTGAATCCCACGCGCGCCATCAGATTGCCGGGCGACGCCGCCATCGCCTGCTGATACAGCGCGACGGCCTGCGGTTTCTTGCCCTGTTGCTCGTACGTCAGCCCTTCAAAGGCGAGCGTTTCGGCCAGCCATTCGGGGTTCCCGGCCAGGCCGAGCTGCGCACGCTGAAAAAACGTCATCGCCTGGTCGTAATCCTTTTTCACCAGCCATGCGCGCCCTAGAAAAAAATAGGCCCACCCGTTCGCAGGATTGACCGAAATCGCGCGAGTCAGAATATGGATCGCATCATCCGCATGACCGCCAAGTAGTTTTGCTCGCGCCTCGTCAGTCAGCCGCAACGAGGCGCTCAGGGCCGGATCGGCCTGCGATGCCGCGATTATCGGGGTGAGGGGCGCGTCACCTACCTGCGGAGACGTTTGAACGCTTCCTACGTCGAGCGGACCGCTATCGGGGGCGAGCGGAACAGGAGTCGGCTCAGAGGCGGCTGTCGGGCCCGGCGCTGCCGCCACGAGGGACGGAAAGGCGAGAGGCTCCGACGGGATCACGTCGGTCGATGCGGCCTGAGGAATCGGAGATTGCTCACTGGCAGACGGAATCGGATTCTGCGCCGGCGCACCTGGGATTCCCGGCGAAGGTGATGCTTCAGGTGACGCCGCCGGAGTTGGAGTCAGGTCTTCTGCAGGCAGATCCTGCTCGTTCAACGCGAGAACAGGATTTCCCAAATTGCGGGCGCCCTGCCGGTTCGGCAGATCAAGTCGTTGAGATGCAGAAGCACAGCACGTGCCCGCCACAACGACGCAGGCCGTGAGGGTCGCAAGCGCTTTGCGAATCGTGCGGGCAAGTCGCAGCACGGTTGAATCTAATCAGCCGAGTTGAAGTCGAGGCAAGCCGACCCGGAGCGTCCTTGAGAGGTCAATCGTTGGGATCAACCGCGGAATCGGGCGCGACCGGGATCGCATGGTCGGATGCGCCGCCGGATGCGGCCGTCGTCGCGGTATGAAGTGGGCACACCTGCGTCGGTTCTTCACCCACCGGGAAGATTCCTTCCAGTTTCACTGGGCAGAACGGCCCGGCCTTGTAGCCGGTCAAGGGGTCGATGACTTCCTTGACCAGACCGGACGGAATCATGAAATCGAGCGGCGGACGCGGCGCGGTCGCCGCCTTCATAAAGTTGGTCCATGCCGGAAGCGACGCCTGTGCGCCGGTCAGGCCGAGCACCTCTTTCTGATCGAACCCCGTCCACACGACGGTGAGAAGATTCGGCGTGAAGCCTGCGAACCATGCGTCCTTGGCGTCGTTGGTCGTGCCCGTCTTTCCCGCCGCGGGACGACGGAAACCCATCGTTCGCGCCGCTGCCCCGGTGCCGTGATTTATGACCTGCTCGAGCATGAATTGCATGATCCCGGCGAGCTGGGGCGATATCACCTGTTCGGCGCGAAGCTCATGCCCTTCGATCACCTTGCCGTTTGAATCCACTACAGCGGTGACGGCGTAGGGCTGAACACGCAATCCGTAATCGGCGAAGATTGAGTAGGCACGCGCGAGCTGCATGGGAGTCACTTCGATTCCTCCCAGCACGACGCTTGGGTACGGAGGGAGGTCGGTGAAGCCGAGCCGATTTCCCATCGCTAGCACGCGGTCGAGCCCGATCGTATTGGCGAGGCGGGCTGCCGCCGCGTTCAGAGATTCTTCGAGCGCAAATTCAAGCGACACATGGCCGAAAAATCGATCCTTGTAGTTGTTGGGAGTCCAGCTCATGTTGTCGGCGTAGGTCCACGTGAACTGGGTATCGTCGATATAGCTGGTCGGCAGGAACTTCTCAGGGCCGCCGCTTAGCGTTTCATCGAATACGGCTGCGTAGGTCACGACCTTGAATGCGGAGCCGGGCTGGCGATGCGATTGCGTTACGCGATTGAACTGGCTCTGTCGATAATCGCGTCCGCCGACCATCGCCCGAATCTTTCCGCTCTGCGGCTCGATCGCGACGAGGCACGATTCCAGGCGATCCTTCTCTTCGCGGCGGACGAGCTTCGGATGCTTCGCTTCGAGGTCGGTAAGGTTCTCCTCGATAGCGTGTTCGCCGAGCTTTTCCATGTGAACGTCGAGCGAGGTGAAAATCCTGAGCCCCTCGCCGGACAGCACCGCAGGCGGATAGCGTTCGGCAAGCTCGCGCTTGACGAAATCGACAAACCACGGCGCGTCGTTCGATTCCGTGAACGTCTCGCGCGCGTGCAGCGGCTCGGACACGGCTTCGTCGTGAGCGCCCTTGCTTATGTAGCCGTCGGACAACATCAGGGCGAGGACTTCGTCGCGCCGCTTGAGATTCAAATCGGGATGCTTGAGCGGGTTGAGGCGATTGGGAGAGCTTATCATCCCCGCGATCGAGGCCATCTCGGCGATCGTCAGATCGCGCGGTTCCTTCGAGAAGTAGTATTCGGAAGCCTCCCAGATGCCGTAGATGCCCTCCTGGCCGCGCTGTCCGAGATAGATGTCGTTTACGTAGTTTTCGAGGATTTCGTCTTTCGAGTAGAGGCGCTCGGCCGCATACGCCATCATCGCCTCTTTGACCTTGCGCCTCCATGAACGTTCGCGGCTCAGGAAGAAGTTCTTCATAAGCTGTTGGGTGAGAGTCGAACCGCCCTGACGCACGCTGCCTGCCGTCAAATCGACCCACGCGGCCTTGATGATTCGCACGAGGTCGAGTCCATGATGCTCGTAAAACCGATGGTCCTCGGCGGCGAGGATCGCGTCGACGAAAGCGGGTGGGATCTGGTCGAGCGGGACGAGTCGACGCTGCTGCCAGTCGCCTTCGAAGATGCCGCTTATCAATTCGGGCTCGAGTTCGAGCGAGTAAGTTGGTTTACGGGTTCCGAAATCGTCGATTTCCTCGATCATCTGATCGCGCCCGAGCCGCACGCGCAGCAGCTCGCCGCCGAACTGTCGATCGGGGTAGGCGAAATTGTGAAGGAAGATGACGAGCTCGCCGCGCTTTGAGTCGTAGCTGTATTCGCCTCTCGCGCGGACCTTCCCGGGATCGACCTTGTGATAGTTGAGCCTGGCGAGGCGCTCGAAAAATCCCGTCTCTTTGAGACCCTGCCCGGGATAAATCGTCGTCGAATCGGAATAGATGCGCGACGGGATATTCCATCGCTTGCCGGAAAAACGCGCCTGAACCTCTTCCTTTACCGCGCTGTATTTTTGCTGCACGAAGAAGATTACCGGAACCGACGCGAACAGAACCGCCGCGACCATCGCGAACAGCGCGATTTTCAATGTTCGTTTGATCGAGATCACTGGGACTGGATGGCGCGGCTATTCGGGCTCGACTGCAAGAATGAACAGCGGGTCAGGCTTGCGGCTTCAGCGCAACGTAAGTCGTGTTTTCGCCGTGGCGGATCAACAGTAAAACCGTCTTGCCCTGCCCCGATTTGAGCAGATGCTGATACGACTCCACGTCCGCGACCGGCTGCCGATTTACTTCAAGGATAACGTCGCGCGCGCGCAATCCGGCCTCGTCGCCGACGCTGCCCGGCTGGACGGAAGCGATTACGACCCCGTTTTGAGGTTCGATTCCGAGCTCATGGGCAAGATCGGCACTGAGATCCTTAACGTGCAGGCCAAACGGCCATTCGGAAGACGTTTCACGTTTTTCGCTTTGAGCCGACGCGATTTCCTCTTCGCGCGTTTCCGTAATCGCGATCTGAACTTCCTGGGTGCTGCCACGACGAATCAGTTTCAGCGTCGCGACGTGGCCCACCGGAGCCCGTCCCACCATCAGCGGCAACTCGCGCGAGTCTTCGATCGGACGCCCGTCGAATTCCACGATCACGTCGCCGCGCTGGATTCCCGCCACCTTCGCCGGGCCTTCCTTGAGAACTTCGGTTACCAGCGCGCCTTTCGCCTCAGGCAATCCCATCGATTCCGCGAGATCGGGCGTGACCTTCTGGATATAAACGCCAAGCCATCCGCGCGTCACCTTGCCGCGTTCTTTCAGCTGCAGTAGTTCCTGCTTCACGATATTGACCGGAATCGCGAAGCCGATCCCCATGCTGGATCCGGTGCGCGTGTAAATCGCGGAATTGACGCCGACGACTTCGCCCTGAGTATCGATAAGCGGGCCGCCCGAATTGCCCGGATTGATCGAGGCGTCGGTCTGGATGAATTCGTCGTAGTTGCCCGGGATGAAACGACCGCGCGCACTCACGATTCCAGCCGTGACTGAATGGTCGAAGCCGAACGGGTTTCCGATCGCCATCACCCATTGGCCCACTTTGACTTTGTCGGAATCGCCCAGCGGGGCGACCGGCAGATCGTGCTTGGATTTAATCTGGAGAAGGGCGACGTCACTCTTCTCGTCTCGTCCCACCAGCTTCGCCGCATACTGATGCCCGTCCTGCGTGGCGACGGTTATCTTGCCGGAATCGGAAACCACGTGATCGTTGGTGAGCACGTAGCCGTCCTTGCTGATGATGAATCCGGAGCCGAGGCTTTTCGCGTGCGGCCCGTAACCCTCGAAGGGGTTGGCGCGATGGGGATGCGGATCATCGATATCGCCGCCGCCCGAGGACTCTTCTGAATTTTCTGTGGAAATGTTGACCACCGCCGGGCTGAGCCGCGCCGCCAAATCGACGAAATCAGGCAGGTTCTGTGCTTTGGCGATGTGCCCGGCGTCGGGCTGCTCGGTCCAGAAGCGACCGTTGTCGACCGCTCCGGCGACGCCGTTAGCCGCAGTGAAGGGCACCGAAGCCGCCAATATCGAGAACGAGGCTAAGAGCGCGAACCTGCGCATGCGAATAGATTGTAACAAATTCTCAGCGCGATTGACCGCGGGCCTTCTCCACATATTTCATCCGCAGATCGAAGAGCACTGCTTCCATCAGAGCCTGTTCGTCCGCGTCGAGATTGCCGCGAGTCTTGTCGCGCAGGATTCCCAAAATGTCAATTAACTGTTGCGCCCCCTGCAGATCGTGCGCCGGCTCTCCGGTTGCCGGATGAGGCATCTCGCCGAGCAACGCCAACGCTTCGGTCGAGAGCCCGACGATAAAGGCGGCGAAGCTGACCTCGGGCGCCGGGCCACCCTGATGATGCTGCGGTCCCATCGATCCCAAATGCGGTTCGCCAGCCGGCTTTTCGGAAGATTTCGGCGATTCTGCCTGCGGCCCTGCAGCGCTCGATTGCACTTCTTCCTGATTTTCGGCTTTCGCCTCACCCTCGGATGAGAAACGGCGTCGGTCCTGGACTTTAAAGCCCTTGCTCTCTTTTTCCTCTTCGGACATTTCGGTCTCCCCTCAGGCTGCTCGTCCGGAGGCCATCGCTTCGAGGCGTCGGATGCGTTCTTCGATCGGTGGATGGGTCGAAAACAGGCGCTGGAAACCTTCAGCGCTGAGCGGATTCACGATAAACATGTGCGCCGTCGCGGGGCTGGCGTCGAGCGGGATACGCTCGTTCGCGCTTTCGAGCTTGCGCAATGCATTCGCCAGCGACATGGGATTATGCACCAGCTTCGCTCCGCTCGCGTCGGCCTGATATTCGCGCGTTCGCGAGATAGCGAGCTGGACGAGCGATGCTGCCAGCGGCGCAACGATCGCCGCGACGATGAGTCCGACTATCCCGCCGCGCTCGTCCTCGTCGCGTCCTCCCAGCCCGCCGAAGATCGCGCCCCATCGCAGCATCGACGCGAGCATCATGATTGCACCGGCGAGGGTCGCGGCGATCGAGCTGGTCAGGATGTCGCGATTGATCACGTGCGACAGCTCATGCCCGAGCACGCCCTTGAGTTCGTCGCGGCTGCACATCCGCATGATTCCGCGCGTCACCGCGACGGCAGCGTTATGGGGATTGCGTCCGGTCGCGAAAGCGTTGGGAGTATCGGAATCGATAAGGTACAGGCGCGGCATCGGGATTCCCGCCGAATGCGAAAGCTCCTGCACTATCGAAAACAGTTCCGGCGCTGTCGATGCGTCGAGTGGCTGTGCTCCATAGCTCGCGAGAACGATTCTGTCGGAAAACCAGTAGCTGCCGAAGTTCATCACCGCGGCGAACACAAACGCGATTTCCGCTCCGCGCCTGCCGCCCGCCATCGTGCCGATTCCGATCAAAATCGCAGTAAGAACGCCCAGGAGAACGGTAGTCTTGAGAAAGCTGGTCATCAGAGATTACCTGCCGGTGCGCGTCGATTTAGACGCTTGCGCAGCGCTTTCCATTCGAAGATCGTGCCGGCAAGTCTGAAACCTACGCTCCGCCATTTTCACAGTCAACGTAACCATCATTCGCATGCGTGTCGCGTACTTTTTCAGCGTGAAGCATTCTTTTCGGCGACTATCTCGCCAATAAGTGCGGCTACTTCGGCGGGTTCGATAGCATCGATCGGCTCGCGATGAATCACCGTTATCGCCCTACCGCGCGGAGCCCATCGCCGGGGATCCGTCGGCCCGAACAACACAATCCCCGGCGCTCCTGCCGCCGCAGCCAGATGCGACACGCCCGAATCGACGCCGACGAACACGCAGGCCATCTGCGCGATCGCGGCTGTCGTGCCAAGCGGGATATCCTTGATAACCAGATGGCCCGACGCCGCCAGCCTCGATTCCATCGTAATTTCAGCGGGCCCCAGGACGAAAACCGGCTTCATGGCTCGCTCCCGTATTAAATCAGCGAGGGCGACAAATCGCTCGATTCCCCAGTTCTTCTTCGGGCTGCCGCTGCCTGGAAAGATCACGACGAATCGATCTGCATCTCGGATTGCTTGTTGCGCGCTTGCTACATCTTCAGGGTGCAAGTCGAGGTGCGGGGCTGTATCGCCCAGAGTGCCGCCGAGTTCTTCTATGTATGCGTTCGAGATGTGGCCGTTGCCCTCGGGACGGAATCGATGGAACCTCGCGACCGTCGGCGCGGACGCCTCAATCAGATTTTTGCGAAATTGTGAATTCTCGAAAGCAAAGAAGGAATGAATCTGTGCAAACTGTGTAAAGAAGCGGCGCACTCTCTCGATACCGCTCCCATCGTCGGAAAACAGCGCAGCGACTTCCGGCCTGTCGATCGAATGTTCGCGTGCGATGCCCATCCGACCGACCGCGAATCGCGCCAACTCCTCACGCGCCATCAACTCGATATCCGCGCCGCGATAGCGCCCGCCTATCACTGCCAGCGCCGGTCCGAGACATAAGAGATCGCCAAGAGCTCCCGGAAATATTACGAGAATTCGGTCCAAGAACTATCGCTCAACCGGAGCGCTCCGCTCGTTTTTGACGCAATCGAAAATGAGCTTCCAGGATTCGCAAAACCACCTCTGCAAACGCTAAGATTTCCATCATGCCCGCCAGCGTAGCCAAATCTCCCTTGGACCTGATCGGCCACACTCCTGTCCTGCGCCTGAACCGGATGGTCGGGCCGAACGATGCCGAAATATGGGCCAAGCTGGAGAATTATAACCCGGGCGGCAGCGTCAAGGATCGCATTTGCCTTGCGATGATCGAGGCTGCCGAGAAATCGGGAAGATTGCGCCCCGGCGACACGATCGTCGAGCCGACCTCGGGAAACACCGGAATCGGGCTGGCGCTGGTTGCAGCCGTCAAGGGATATCGGCTCGTGCTGACGATGCCCGACACGATGAGCGAGGAGCGTCGCTCGCTGCTTTCTGCGTACGGGGCCGAACTCGTGCTCACGCCTGACACGCGCGGGATGCACGCGGCGATTGAGAAGGCCGAAGAGCTCGCCCGCGACAATCCGCGCTTCTTCATGCCGCAGCAATTCAGCAACCCGGCGAATCCCGAAATCCATTATCGGACGACTGGTCCCGAGCTGGTCGAACAGTTAGCTCAAATCGACGCTTTCGTGGCCGGCGTCGGCACTGGCGGAACGATCACCGGCGTCGGACGCTTTCTGCGCGAGACGCTCAAGAACAGGCCGTTGATCGTTGCGGTCGAGCCGCAGAACTCGCCGGTTCTCTCGGGCGGCGAGCCCGGATTTCACAAGATCCAGGGAATCGGCGCGGGATTCATTCCCAAGACCCTCGACACCACGATCTATGACGAGATTCAAACCGTGAACGACGATGAAGCTGCGCAATTCGCCCGCCGCCTTGCGCGCGAAGAGGGAATCCTCGTCGGCATTTCGTCGGGCGCGAACTGCTGCGCAGGATTGCGTATCGCGCGACGGCTCGGCCGCGGCAAAATTGTAGTGGTGGTTTTCTGCGATACCGGAGAGCGTTATCTTACGACGGACCTGTTCCGCCAAGCGCAGGGAATTTGAAACCGGGTTTTGGCCTGCACGTCATCCTGAGACATTGTGAGAAAATCGGTATCTGCGAGTGGCGCTGTAAATCGTCATCCTGAACGGAGGTTGCCGTAGTGAAGGATCTCGCGCGGTCCTCCGCGCGTAAGTCAACGATTCGTGCAATTTCCATCGCGGACCGCAAAAGAAGCGGCCGCGAGATCCTTCGCGACGGCTCGCGCTACTCGCCTGCTCAGGATGACTGATCTAAATTCCTTCGTGGAATGGTGACCATGGACGCCCTCAACGAAAAGCTCGATGTGCTGCGCGCGATTTTCGCGCCGATGACGAGCGTTATCGTCGCCTTCTCAGGCGGCGTGGATTCGACTTTCGTCCTCAAGGTCGCGCACGAAGTTCTCGGCGATCGCGTGCTCGCGCTGACGACGACGTCGCCGACGATGCCGGATGACGATCGGCGTTCGGCTCTCGAAATGGCGCAACTTATCGGCGTGCGCCACATGGTCATCGAATCCAACGAGCTTGAAGTTCCCGGGTATGCCGCCAATCCGATCAATCGATGCTACCTGTGCAAGAGCAATCTGTTCACAGTATGCGAGGCGAAGGCCGCCGAGCTTGGCATCGCGGAAATCGTAGACGGTCTCAATCTCGACGATCTGCACGATTATCGGCCTGGGATGCAGGCGGCATCGGAGCGCCGCGTGCGTCATCCTCTCGTCGAAGCGAATTTGACCAAGGCGGAAATCCGCGAACTGTCGCGGTCGATGGGACTCCCGACCTGGGATCGTCCCGCGTCGCCGTGCCTGTCATCGCGCTTTCCGTACGGCACGCAAATCACAGAGGAAGGTCTGCGCAAGGTCGAGCAGGGCGAGCAGCTTCTTCACGCGCTCGGATTTCGCGTCGCACGGGTGCGATATCACGGCGATGTGGCGCGGCTGGAGCTGGAAACGTCGGAGATTCAGCGCATCTTCGATCCCGCCGAGCGCGAGATCGTCGATCGCGAATTCAAGAAGATCGGATTTCGCTTCGTCGCTGTAGATCTCAAAGGGTTCCGATCGGGCTCGCTCAACGAAGGCCTCGTGACGACGTTCGAATCGAATCGCGCCAAGTAGCCCGCACGCGCGGTATCTTTTGTCATCCTGAGCGGAGCGCGTTGCGCGCGAAGTCGAAGGATAAACGCGAAGCGATTTCTTTTGTAGATTTTCGCGCGCTCCGGTGTCGCGCGGTTTGCTGCACAACAATCGCTCCGCGTTTACCCTTCGACTCCGGCAGCCTCCGCTCAGGGTGACGATCTACCCTGGGTTTGCTGATACTAACCACCGCGAGATGATTGACACTTCCTGTTACCGGCAGGACACTTCAACCGATGAAGCTTCGCCACGGGGCTGTCCTTATCATCATCGGATGTTATCTGCTTTTTCCCCCGATTAAAGGGGATCATGTCGACGTCGAAGCGCCGCTGATTCGCTGGGAAAAAGTCGACCATTTCGAATCCGATGATGATTGCCGCAGGGTCCAGGCAATTCGCGTATGGACGGACTGGGTGCAGGGAAGCTCTGACCTGCTCGAACGAGATCGATTTCGCCGCGCACGATGCGTATGGGACGGCGACCCGGATTTGTTCTTCCACGTTTTTCAGACCCCAACTACGAAGCTGGAACGTGAAATTCGAACCGGTGCGCCGTAATTCTCACCCCTTCGCGATTTTTTGAACGAGCGCGGCGTATTTGTCGAGGATCGGGAGCACCTTGTCGCGAGGGGCGGGCGGAAGCGCGAACACGATCCGCTTGAATCCCAACGCGATGAACTTGCGCGCGTCTTCTTCGCTTGGGCCGACGCCGAAAATCGAAAGATCGAGCGATTCGAGCTTGCGCCCGCGCTTGTTCAGCTCTTCGCGCATCGCGTTCAGTGCGCGGACGAAGTCGTAGCGCGGATTATTGATCGGCATCCATCCGTCGCAGTACTCGGCGACACGCTCGAAGACCTTCTTCGACTGCGAACCCATGATGATGGGCGGGCCTCCTGCCTGCACCGGCTTCGGATACGACCAGATGGGATCGAAGTTGATGATCTCGCCGTGGAACTCCGCCGCCTCCTTGGTCCAGATTTCCTTCATCGCGAGGATTTTCTCGCGCACCGTTTTCCATTTTCGCCTGGCGTCCGCGCCATGATTCGCCATCTCCTCGACGTTCCATCCCGCGCCGATTCCCAAGAGCACCCGGCCGCCCGAGATCATGTCGAGCGAGGCAACTTCCTTGGCGAGCGTGATCGGATCGCGTTCGATCACCAGACAAACGCCCGTCGCGAGCTTGATCTTCTTGGTCGCGGCGGCGCATGCGCCGAGCGCCACGAAAGGGTCGTGCGAATGCCAGTACTCGGGCGGAAGCTCTCCGCCCGCAGGCCACGGGGTTTTGCGCGAGGCCGGGATGTGGGTGTGCTCGGGAAACCACAGCGATTCGAATCCGCGCTCTTCGGACGCCTGCGCGAGTTCGACGGGTTGAATCGCGTAATCGGCGGGAAACATCGATACGGCAAAGTGAGGCATCGGTTTTCGCTCCGTGAATCTATTAGAGGTTTTCCCGGGGATCGGAGGCTTCCTGATAGCAGAGCAGTCCCTCCGTCTCAAGTACCCAACGTCCGACTGATGGATGAGTTGGGCAAGTACCGCAATCAGAAAACGAAAGAAAACAGACACATTTTCACTAAAGACCAGGTTCATCGACGAATCAGGCGATTTAAGCAATTTATTTGATTGATTTACTACGGAGGACCTTTACGGCGGCACCTATAGGTACTTCGAACGGGTAAGCAAGCCGAACGGGATCTCGTTCACCTATATCGACGGAAGACGGCCTCATGAGTTTGCCCGGGCGATCCGGCCCGAGACGAAACTAATCTGGATCGAGACTCCTACCAATCCGCTACTCCAACTCACCGACATCGCCGCGGTTTCGCAGATCGCCCGGGCACACAAACTCCTACTAGCCGTCGACAACACGTTCGCTACGCCGTTTTTTCAGCAGCCACTGACTTTTGGCGCCGACATTGTCGTGTACAGCACCACGAAGTACATCGCCGGCCATTCCGATGTTGTCGGCGGCGCGATCGTGACCAACGACCCCGAAGTGAACGAGCAACTCAAATTCTATCAAAACGCGGCCGGAGCAGTTCCCGGCCCTTTCGATTCATGGCTGACCTTGCGCGGTGTGAAAACACTCAGCGTAAGGATGCCGCGTCACGCCGAGAACGCGGCGGAAGTCTCGCGATACCTTGAGGACCATCCGCGCGTGACCTCGGTATTCTATCCGGGCCTGACCAGCCATCCTCAGCACGAACTCGCGTGGCGCCAGATGACGGGCTTCGGCGGGATGGTGTCGTTCACGATTCGCGGCGGCCGGGATCAGGCTAATGCGTTCGCCAAGGCGTTGCGAGTTTTCTCATTCGCGGAAAGCCTTGGCGGAGTGGAGTCACTCGCATGTCATCCCGCGACGATGACCCACGCCGCCTTTCCGGAACAAGACCGCAAACGCCGCGGCATCACCGATTCTCTCATCCGCCTGTCAGTAGGGATCGAAGACGCTCGCGACATCATCATGGATATCGATCAGGCGCTCGCAGCTTCGCAGGGCTGACCAGGAAATTAAGGCGCGTGAGGCTCTTCATCCTCGATGCCCAGCTTTGCGAACAGTTTTTCGTCGGTCGAAAGCTCGGGATTTTTGGTGGTCAGGAGCCGGTTGCCGATGAAAATCGAGTTGGCGCCCGCGAGAAAACACAGCGCCTGAGTCTCTTCGCTCATCTGCTGACGGCCCGCGGCGATACGCACGTAAGATTTCGGCATCATGATACGAGCGGTTGCGATCGTTCGCGCGAATTCGATTCCGTCGACGGGCTGCGATCCCGTAAGCGGCGTGCCTTCCACGTGCATCAACGCATTAATCGGCACGCTCTGGGGATGCTGTGGCAGCGTCGCCAGCGCGACCAGCAGTCCGATGCGGTCCTCGCGCGTCTCGCCCATCCCGACGATTCCGCCGCAGCACATCGAGATTCCGACTTCGCTCACGCGCGCGAGCGTGTCGAGCCGATCCTGATAGGTTCGGGTCGTGACAATTTTCGGATAGTACTCCGGCGACGTGTCGAGGTTGTGATTGTAATAATCCAGCCCGGCTTCGGCGAAGCGGCGCGCCTGCTCGTCGGTGAGCATCCCCAGCGTCATACAGGTTTCGAGTCCCAGTTCCCTGACCCCGCGCACCATCTCCAACAGTGCGTCCATGTGACGGTCGTGGGGTTCGCGCCACGCGGCGCCCATACAGAATCGCGACGCGCCCGACGCCTTGGCCTGCGCGGCCTTTTCGAGCACATCCGCGACATCCATCAGCTTGGAATTTTCAAGTCCGGTTGAATGATGAGCGCTCTGGGCGCAGTAGCCGCAATCTTCCGGACATCCTCCCGTCTTGATCGAGAGCAGCATGTTGCGCTGCACGCGGTTGGCCGCGAACCACACGCGATGGATTTGTTGCGCGCGGAAAATCAGGTTGTTAAACGGCGTTTCGTAGAGCGCGCGGCATTCTTCGCGCGTCCAGTCGTGCCTGGGTTGCGCGAGCCCCTCAACATGGTCGCCCTGCGAGTCTGGTTGCGAATGAGTCATTTCAAATCGATCCTTTCGGTGCGGTGTTACGTGCCGACCCACCAAGCCCGTTAGGTAAATCATTTGCACGACGGTCAAACCAGTGGGAGCGATCGAATAGGACATCACCGATGAACGAGTCGCGCGCGAGGGGCCCGGCGTGACGCTACGAGACCAATCCGGCGGCGACGATCGCTTCGGCAAGTTCGAGATCGGCGCGGGTTGTGATCTTGAGATTCCATCCCGAAGCCTCGACAACTTCGACGCGCTCTCCAATCTGCTCGACGAGATCCGCATCGTCGGTGGCGGCGATTCGATCGCGAACAGCGCGTTCATGCGCAGCCAGCAGGATAGGGCGTCGAAACGCCTGCGGGGTCTGCGCCTGATAAAGACCCGCCCGCGCGACCGTTGAAATAATCGCGCCTTCGTCGACGCGTTTGAGAGTGTCAGCGACGGGAATCGCGGCGATCGCGCCGCCCGCGTGCGCGGCCGCTTTCAGACATGATTCGAAGAGCGCGGCCGTCGCGAAGGGCCGGGCCGCATCGTGGACGATAACCAGTTCGGATTCAGCGCTGGTCAATCCGAGGGCTATGCGGACCGAATCCTGACGCTCCGCGCCCCCGACGGTGATCTTGAGCGGCAGATCGCATCGGGCTTCGCGCGCCACATCGCGTGCT
>Ga0335069_10005056_pt1 | contig 19390 bp, 14 predicted proteins | sample Lox_Sample_11_FD_206714 | JGI IMG/M metagenome (GOLD analysis project Ga0335069, IMG submission 206714) | Soil microbial communities from Loxahatchee National Wildlife Refuge, Florida, United States - Lox_Sample_1.1 | ecosystem: Environmental > Terrestrial > Soil > Wetlands | place: USA... | reverse complement strand
GCCGGTCGATGAGATCGTCGGCCTTCACACCAAACCCGCGGCGTCCGGAGACCTCGATGTAGGCTTTGCCCATCTCGTCTTCCGACAATGGATAGCCAAGTTCCTGCGCGCAGCGCGGCGTGAGCGCGACCATCTCGTAGGAGAAATGCGTGTAGTGCCGCGCGGCATCTTCGTAGCCGAGCAATTTGAGCGCATCGACAACCGTGCTCTGCGCCTCGGACTGGCGCGTATCGATAACGTTATAGATCGCCGCCGAGTCGCCGAAGTGCGGATGATCTTTCTCACCTTCTTCCGCCGAGATCCAGACCTCATTCTGGTTCGGATAGCGATAGAAACGACGATAACCGAAGTCGCGACCGAGCTTGCCGAACTTCCACAGGTGATACGCAATGTCTTTGCCGACGTAACCGACGGTTCCGTTCGAGCGCACGATCACCTTCTGGTCTTCTTCCGTGTGCTCGTCGGCAGACTTGCCCGCCGCCGACGGTCGCCGCATCACCCAGCATCCAGCGTTCTTGCCGTGTTCTTCTTTGTAGAGCACACCGCGCTCAACCATTTGCTTGAACGCGAGGTCCCAGAAATGCAGGTGCAGAATTTCGCTCTCGCGCGGCAGAAAGTCGTACTCGATCCCGAGCCGATCCATGGTCTCGAGATGTCGCCGCAACACGGCCGTCGCGATGAGATCGGCCTCCTCGGCGATCTCGTTGCTGCCCTGCTCGATCGCGTGCAGCACTTCGGCACGCTTCTTCAAGTTGGATTTGTCCTGCTCGTACCACTGCGAGGCGCGCGCGTAAACGTCCCAGCAGATGTAGTCGAAACGCGCGGATTTCGCCAGCTGTGCGAGTTCGGCTTTGTTCTTCTTCTGAAGCTCACGAAACCCAACGACAACATCCGCAACCTGCACGCCGGTGTTATCAATGTAGTTCTGCACATCGACTGGATAGCCACTCAAGCGCAGCAGGCGTACGAACGTGTCGCCGAGAATGGCATTGCGCAGATGTCCGATGTGCGCGGCCTTGTTCGGATTGATGGAACTGTGCTCGACGAGGATCTTTGGCTTCGGCTCTTTGCCGTCGTGCACCTCGCCCTGGATCACCGCGCTGGCGACTTCGCCACGTTTCAACCGCGCGTTAATGTAGCCGGTGCCAGCCACTTCGAGTCTGTCGAATCCCGGGATCTCGCCGACGTTCGCGACGATCTCTTCGGCGATCTTGCGCGGAGCCTTGCGCAGGCGCTTGGCGAGTTCGAACGAGAGCGGCAGCGCGTATTCGCCGAACTCAATCTTCGGCGGCAGCTCAATGACGATGTTTTCAAGTTCGACCTGGTATTGCTGCCGCAGGAACTCGCGAATGCGGTTAATCAGGATGCGCTGGAAATGGCGGTACAAGCGACTGAAATCCCCGTAAGCTGCTGAAGAAACAGCGATTATAACAAACGCGCATGCCTGCTTCGGTTTGACGGAGCGTAGCGCGAAACCTATGATGAAGGTTTGCTCCGCCGGCGTTGAGATTCGCTTTTCTCACGCATTTTCTGCCATGCGCATCGCGTACCTCGAATGCTTTTCCGGGATCAGCGGCGATATGTTTCTCGGCGCTCTGGTGGACGCTGGCGTGTCGCCGAAGCTGCTTGAAGAGACTGTCGCAGCGCTAAATCTCGGCGCGCGACTGGAGATTTCGAAGGTTACGCGTAGCGGCATTGGTGCGACCAAAGTTGACGTCTGGCTCAGCGATAAAGAGAAAGATCGTCCTCGCGATGGCGAAGGCACGTTCCATGAACATGGACACGCACATTCGCACGAGCATCATGCACATGGGCGTCCCGCGCACCAACATCCAGTCGAGGAGTCGGATCGCTACCATCACGATGAGCATGCTCACGGACGCCATCTGAGCGAGATTACGAAAATCGTCGCACTGGCGCCGATTGGCGAAGGGGCCAAGCAGCGAGCGCTGGCGATCTTTCAGAGGTTGGGAGAGGCAGAAGCCAAGATCCACAACGTGCCGATCGAGAAGATTCACTTTCACGAAGTCGGAGCCGTTGATGCGATCGTCGATATCGTTTGTGCCGCAGTCGGAAGCCTGGCATTAGGCATAGATGAATGGATCTGCTCTCCTGTGAATGTCGGCGGCGGGACTGTGCAATGTGCGCACGGAAGGCTTCCGGTTCCAGCACCTGCGGTTGTTGAGTTACTCAAAGGCGTTCCGGTGTATTCGAACGGCGTCGATAAAGAGCTGACGACACCGACCGGCGCGGCGATCGTGAAGACTCTGGTCAGCCGATTCGGCGCGGTTCCGGCATACAAGATCGAAGCCAGCGGATACGGCGCAGGAACCCGCGATTTCGAGGGCCATGCCAATGTGCTTCGGCTCACAGTCGGCGACAGCATCGAAGGTTCAAGATCCGAAGCTCCCGAGTTGATTTCGGTGCTCGAGGCGAATATTGACGACCTTAACCCGCAGGTCTTCGGGTATGTGATGGACAGACTGCTCGAAGCAGGCGCGCTCGACGTGTTCGGTACGCCGGTGCAGATGAAGAAGAATCGCCCGGGCATGCTGTTAACAATTTTGTCGCGTACAGAAGATGTTTCACAGCTTGGCAAGCTCATCTTCGCCGAAACTACCACTCTCGGCATCCGCATGCGCGAAGAACGGCGTCAGGTTTTGCTGCGGCGGTCGCAAACCGTGCAAACGCCTTGGGGCGAAGTTCGAATGAAAATCGGTAACCTTAACGGCTCCGTTACCAACTACGCTCCGGAATACGAAGACTGCCGTCGCATCGCCGCAGAGCACGGAATGCCGCTGAAAAGCGTGATGCAGGAAGCGATCAGGATTTACCTGGACCAACAGCATGGCTAGCAAGTTCTACATAACGACTCCGATTTACTACGTGAACGCGCGGCCGCACATCGGGCACGCTTATACCACGATCGTGTGCGACACCATCGCGCGCCGCCAGCGCATGCTTGGCAAGGACACGTACTTCCTCACCGGCACCGACGAGCACGGCGTGAAGATCGAGCGCGCGGCACAGGCGCGAGGCATCACTCCCCAGCAGTTGGCCGACGAAGTTTCGGGCGCATTTCGGTCAACGTGGGATCGGATGGGAATCACGTACGACGACTTCATCCGCACCACCGAGCCGCGCCACAAGACGCGCGTACAGCAGTTGTTCCGCGTGCTTTGCGATAACGGCTACATCTACAAAGGCACCTACAGCGGCCAGTATTGTGTCTTCGACGAGCTATTCGTCGACGCCGCCGGCCCGGGTGCGCCGTGTCCGGAGTGCAATCGCCCGACGGAAACCATCACTGAAGAGAACTACTTCTTTAAGCTGTCGGCGTTCGAAGAGAAGCTGCTGCAGTATTACAACGAGCATCCGACGTTCATTCAGCCTGACACCCGGCGCAACGAAGTGATCGCGTTCGTGCGCAGCGGATTGCGCGACCTCTCGGTTTCGCGATCAACGTTCAAGTGGGGCATCCCGGTACCACACGATCCGGCGCACGTCATCTACGTTTGGTTCGACGCGTTGGCGAACTACATCACCGCCCTCGGATGGGGCGACCCCGATGCGAAGCAACACGAGAAGTACGACCGCTACTGGCCCGCCGATGTACACATGGTCGGGAAAGAAATCGTTCGCTTCCACTGCGTGTACTGGCCTGCGATGCTGATGGCAGCCGGTTTGCCGCTGCCAGAACGGATTCAGGCGCACGGCTGGCTGCTGTTCGAAGAAAGCAAGATGTCGAAGTCGCGCGGGAACATCATTCGACCGGACACGATCATGGAAGTGCTCGGCACGGATGCCATGCGCTACTTCCTGCTGCGCGAAGTGGTGTTCGGACAGGACGGATCATTCTCGTTCGATGCGCTGGTGGAGCGATTTAACGCCGACCTCGCCAACGGCCTCGGCAATCTCGCGAGCCGGACATTGACGATGATCGATCGTTACTTCAAGGGCGAAGTGCCTTATCCGCAGGCGAGAGCAGCGCTCAACGAGGGAGATCACGCCATTGCGGAATTGGCGACGTCCACGATTCAGCAAGCGAGCCAGCTGTTCGATAACTACCAGTTCTCGCGCGCGCTCGAAACAGCTTGGGGACTTATCAGCGCCGTTAACAAGTACATTAAAGAAAATGAACCGTGGACGCTGGGTGAGAAGACCGACAGCGACAGCCGTTCGCGGCTCGGGACGATTCTGTATACGTCGGCTGAGGCCCTGCGCATCGTGACGGCGCTGGCGTATCCGGTGATTCCGCAGTCGGCAGAAAAGATTTGGACACAACTCGGACTGGGCGATGTGCGCAAGATCCGGCTCGATCAACTGAAATGGGGACAGCTTGAAGTCGGCACTAAGCTGGGCAAAGTGGAGCCCGTATTCCCTCGCGCCGACAAAACTACAATCGAAAAAATGCAGAAACTAGAAGAAGAAAGCAAGCCTCCCGCGGCTCCGGCTGCGGCTGAACCTGCCGGAACCGGCGCACTAGCTGGACAACGCGCGACGGAAGCCGTCGCCCCGGCGACCACGCCAACGGCCGCCGCTGCACCTGCTGCCGCGAACGAAAAGATCACCATTGATGATTTCGCGAAGGTTGAGCTGCGCGTTGCGCGAATCAAAGTCGCCGAACGTGTGAAGGGCGCAGACAAGTTGCTGCGCTTGGAAGTCGATCTCGGCTATGAGCAACGCCAGATCCTCGCCGGAATCGCGAAAGCTTACGAACCCGAGCAACTCGTCGGACGCAAGATCGTCATCGTTGCCAATCTCGCTCCGCGTAAAATGCGCGGGCTGGAGTCGAACGGCATGTTGCTGGCGGCCTCGCTCGGCGAAGAAGGCAAGCCGGTGCTGGCGAGTTTCCTCGAAGATGTGCCGGTAGGAGCAAGACTAAAGTGAACGGTGGACTGTGGACAGTGAACAGCACTGATTGGTTTCTGTCCACGCTGCGCCGTTCTCGAAAAGAATCTCGGTCCACTGTTCACCGTTCACAGTCCACATGCTGGTAGATTCCCACTGCCACCTCGAAGGGCCACGCTTTGCGAATGATCGCGCGGACACAATTGCACGCGCTCGTGAAGCAGGGATCGTGGCGATGTTAGCTATCGGGAACGGCGACGGACCAGATAGCGCGGACTGTGGGATTCATCTGGCCGAAGCGCAACGGAATGGGCAGTTCGGAACGGCTCCGAAAATCTATGCTTCTGTCGGCGTACATCCCCACGAGGCAAAGCTGGCTACACCAGCGAACCTCGATCAGCTAGAACAGTGGTCTAAGAACCGGAGCGTGATCGCCTGGGGCGAGATCGGGCTCGACTACCATTACGATCACTCGCCGCGCGATATGCAACAGCAAGTGTTCATCCAGCAGATGGAACTTGCCCGTGCCGCGAAGCTGCCCATCATTATTCATAATCGACCTTCGGATAATAGCGAGAACGCGTGGGATGATCTATTTCGCCTGCTGAATCAGCACTGGAAATCGAGCGGCATCGGCGGCATTCTGCACTGCTTCACCGGCAAGGAGCATCATGCCCGCGCAGCTCTCGATATGGGCTTCATGATTTCCTTCGCCGGAAACGTAACCTACCCGAAAGCACCCAATATCCAAGCGGCCGCAAAGATGGTTCCGCTCGATCGCATGCTGATCGAAACCGACTCGCCGTATCTCGCACCGATTCCCTGGCGCGGCAAGCGTAACGAGCCTGCATTCGTGATTGAGACCGCGAAATTTATTGGCGGACTCCGCGGCACTACCGCTGAAGAACTGGGAGATGCTACGGCTCAAAACTTCTTCCGCTTCTTTCAATTGGAAAATCCGGCGGCGAAAAAGGACGCATAGTACACTTAAAGGTTATGCCGGAGAACACCTTCGACATCGTCAGCAAGATCGACACGCAGGAAGTGAGCAACGCCATTCAACAGGCGTTGAAGGAAATCCACCAGCGTTTCGATCTGAAAGATTCCAAGTCCGACATCACCATGGACAAGGATGGCATCACGCTCTCTTCCGCGGACGAGTACAAGCTGAAGGCCGTAACGGATGTGTTACAGGCCAAGCTGGTGAAGCGTGGCGTCCCGCTCAAGGGACTGGTTTACGGGACCATCGAGCCGGCGGCCGGCAGCACGGTGCGGCAGAAGATCACCATGCAGCAGGGGATTCCAATCGAAAAGGCACGTGAGATCGTGAAGGTGGTTAAGGATTCCAAGAAAAAAGTGCAGGCGTCGATCCAGGGCGACTTGGTGAGGGTGAGCGGCAAGGATCGCGACGCGCTGCAGGAGGTCATCGCTCTCTTGCGGCAAAAAGACTTCGGCATCGACATGCAGTTTACGAATTATCGGTCCAACTAGGGGTTTGCGGGTGGCAAGCCCGCTTCGAACGACGGGGAAACTATTGGCAACGCCAGCGACTGGAAACGCAAAAGAAGTCTTTGAACTGCTGCGTGATGACCTCGCCGCAATCGAGCGCGAGTTCGGGCGCGACACCGTTTCTAATGTCGAGGTAATCACCGAGATCGGCGAATACCTCCGCGAAGGCGGCGGCAAACGGCTGCGCCCTGCCCTGTTGTTGCTCTCTTCCAAGTTGTTCCGGCTAGAAGGACGCACGCCAATCCGGCTCGGCGCTGTCGTCGAGATCATCCACACCGCAACCTTAGTTCACGACGACATCATCGACGAGGCGCAAACGCGGCGTGGCCGCCCGGCCGCGAACACCAAATGGGGAAACTCCAAATGTGTGCTGGCCGGTGACTGGCTCTACATGCAGGCCTTCAAAATCGCCGTGCAGGAGCGCAATTTCCGCGTACTCGACGTGCTCACGGAATTGACGCAGCAGATGGTGGAAGGCGAGTTGCTCCAGACCCAGACGCTCGGCAAGTCGATCACGATGGAAGAGCACCTCGACCTGATTTATCGCAAAACGGCCTGCCTGTTTTCCGTTTGCATGCGGATGGGCGCCATCGTGGGCGAAGCTACGCCGGAGCAGGAAGATCGACTCGGATCGTACGGCCGCAATCTCGGCATGGCATTCCAGATTGTCGATGATGTTCTCGACCTCACCGCGTCAGAAGAGGTCCTTGGCAAGCCCGTCGCCAGTGACCTGCGCGAAGGCAAGGCAACTATGGCGGTGATTCATGCCGCCAAGCACTGCACCCCGGAAGAGCGCGCGAAAATCGAGACCATTCTTCGCGATCGAGCATTCAACGGTGTAACTCACGAGCAAATTCTCGACATTCTCACGCGGTACGGTTCGCTCGATTACGCGATGTCACGGGCAGCCGAATTCGCGGAGAACGCACGCAAAGCCATCTGCACCTTCCCCGATTCGGAGATCAAGCGCGCCTTGCTTTGGGCGCCTGATTTCGTAGTAGCCCGCGAAAAGTAGTCCGCTACTCCGACCCCTGTTTTGCAGGATTGAGTTCTGTCTGCGGCAGCACAGGTCGCTTTGCCATCTGCTTCGGCTCCTTCGGAGCGTCGAACCATGAGTCGACCGCGACCAGATAACCCGCTATCAGCCGATAGCTTTCGTAATACAGCTCCGGATGTATTGCCTTCAGGTTGTCATTGTCGGAATGGAGAATGTTGAGCGTCTGCTGGTCGACAGAATGAATCGTGGTGCGAGGAATTCCCGCGGCCGCGAACGACTCGGAATCGGCCGTACCGACTTCCTCGACATTGACTCCGGTCAGGGGGATTTTCATTTTGTCGGCAATGATTTCCAGCGCCTTCAATAATTGCGGGTCGGAGTGCGACGCCCAAACTTCCGGCGGATTCATCCCCAGGCACTCGAGGTTGATCATGTCCTTCGCATGCGCCATCTCTTCGGGTGACATTTGCGCCACGTAGTACCGCGATCCAACCAGGCCCTTTTCTTCGGCAGCAAATCCGATGAAGATGAAGGTGTGATGGCGCTGGAACGTGTCGAGGCTCTCGTAGAGGCTCGGCAGCATCGAGGCGCCGCTCCAGTCGTCCACGATTCCCTTCCCGCGATCGACCTTGTCGAAGTGGCCGCCGACGATGACGGCGTCTTGAGAGGTTCCGGGCAGAACGCAAATCACGTTCGATAGATCGGTATGCTTCACCGGCTGCAGTTCAGCCTTGCAACCAACAGCAGCGAACATTTCAACGAGTCTTTGCTGCCGATCTTCGTTCTTCAGCGGAGCCGAAGCCAGTCGCTCGACCAGCGTATTCTGCGGAACCGGATGAAAGCGCACCTGCGCCCAGGCTGGAGCCAGCAGGAGCAGTAACGAGAGTAGGATCCGAAACACACTTCTATCCTAGCCGGTCTCGCGATTTAGCGCCGAACCGCAATCCCCTGCAGCTCGAAGCGCCCGTTGAGCAATAGCTTCCCCGAGCCGAGAAACGCGCGCGCTGGCAGATTTTTCGTGAAGTACGTTCGATAGCGCTGGTTGAAGCGCTCGAACAGCGACAGATCGGGACAGTAGATCTGGACGTAGACCAGGTCGTCCATCGTCATTCCTGCCTCGGCAAGCACATCGCGAACGCCGCCGAGCAACAGAGTGATCTCTTCATCCACATCGGAGGGTGCGGTGAGAGTTTCGGGATTGATGCCGATCCGCCCAGAGAGATACAAGGTGTCACCGACGAGGACAGCATCGCTGAACGGCAGATTATGGCGGCGATTAGGCAGATTGATGAAGCGGCGTTCGGGCAAGTGTGCCTCCTGTGATGGTCGCATCATTGTAACGTTCGCGCTGGAGTACACTTCTGCCGATGCCGAATGAAGTGGAAATCAAGTTCGTAATCCATCACCTGGAGGAAATCCGCGAGAACCTGCAGCGAGTGGGATTCAAGGAAGACACGCCGCGCACTCACGAGATGAACACGCTCTACGACCACCACGAGGAACTACGCAGCCGGGGCGAGATTCTGCGTATCCGCAAATACGGCGACCGCTGGACCGTGACTCATAAGTCCAAGGGTGAGAACGCGCGTCACAAGACACGCCGGGAAACTGAGACCAAGGTGCAGGACGGCGAAGCTCTCGACCAGATTTTTCGAGCTCTCGGATACGTCCCCGTTTTCCGTTACGAGAAATTTCGCAGCGAGTGGACCGATGGCGTAGGCCACGTGGTGCTCGATGAGACTCCCATTGGCACCATCGGTGAAATCGAAGGCCCGCCCGATTGGATTGATCATATCGCCGCCCAACTTGGAGTCCAAGAATGCGATTACATCAACAAGAGTTACGGTGAACTTTTCCTGGAATGGAAGCGTAAAGAGAATAGCGGGGCGGGAAATATGACTTTCGCCGAAATCAGCCGCTAGTCAGGTTTTGCAGCGTGCAGTAATCTGCTAAATCATCTATGGCCAGCCAGGCGCTTCAATCCAGTAGCACATCCGTTACAGAGCGCGCTAGCGCCGCTTATACGACGTTCGTTATCGCTGTTCTGGGCACCGTAAAGTTCGCGTTGTATCTAGCGTTCAGCGGACGATACGACTACTTCCGCGACGAACTCTATTACATCGCCTGTTCGCACCACCTGAGCTTCGGGTATGTCGATCAGCCGCCGCTGATCGCGGTCGCGGTGTGGTTGGAGCGCATGCTCTTTGGAGAGTCACTGCACGCGTTACGGCTGTTCGCGGCCCTAAGCGGAATCGCGCTCATCGCGTTAACGGTGCTGATCGCGCGTGAAATGGGCGGCCGCAAACTCGCGCTCTGGCTCGCCGGCATCAGCGTCATGGCCGGACCGATCTTCCTCAGCCTCGGCTACCTGATTACCATGAACTCATTTGAGCACGTGTTGTGGGCGGCGTGTGCGTATTGTGTGGTGCGCTATATCAACACGCGAAATCCGCACTACTGGCTGTGGTTCGGGCTCTGGGCTGGCATGGGTCTGGAAACCAAGTACGCCATCACCGTTTTCGGCGTCGGTATCGTCATCGGTCTGCTGTTGACAAGCGAGCGCAAAGTTTTTCTTCAGCCGTGGATTTGGCTCGGCGGAGCCATTGCTCTGCTCATCTTCCTGCCGAACCTGCTGTGGAACATTCACTACCATTGGCCGTTCGTGGAACTCATGCACAACATTCGCGCGTCGGGGCGCGACGTGGTGCTCTCGCCGCTACAGTTCCTGGCGCAGCAAATCCTGCTCGCGGGACCGGTCCTAGCACCCGTGTGGCTCGCCGGAATCCTTTGGCTGATGTTTTCCCACGACGGCGGCCGGTTTCGAGTGCTCGGCTGGACATTCCTTACCGTTGTGATCGTTTTCCTGGTGCTGCACGGCAAGAACTACTATTCGATGCCCGCGTATCCGATGGCGTTCGCGGCTGGTGGTGTAGCCGTCGAGCGCGGTCTGGCGAGGATCAAAGTTCCGGTGATCGGTTACGCCTATATTGTTCTTATTCTCGTCGGAGCAGCTTGGGTCGCTCCGATGCTCATCCCAGTTTTCTCGATCGACCACTATCTGGCCTACCAGAAGAAGTGGTTGTTCAAACCTCCCGCCGCCGAGCACAGCCACGAACGATCTCCGTTGCCGCAGACCTATTCCGATCAATTCGGCTGGGAAGAGATCGTGCAGGCCACCGCTTACGCCTACAGCGAACTCACGCCCGAGGAACGAAAAGACTGCGCCGTGTTCGCGCAGGACTACGGTTCGGCCGGTGCCATCGATTTCTTCGGGCCAAAGTATGGGCTTCCCAAGGTCCTCAGCGCACACCAGAGCTACTATCTCTGGGGACCGCGCAACTACACGGGTAACTGCATGGTGATCCTCGCCGATCGACGCGAACGCATGGAGGAATTGTTCGAGCGCGTGGAATACATCACCACGTCAGCCCCGAACCCGTATGCTCTCGAACAGCAACTGCCGATTTACATCTGTCGAGGGGCAAAGTTCGGCTCATTGCAAAAGCTATGGCCGTCCATCAAAAAGTGGAATTGAAACACTGTCTTCGCCGTTGCCTCAACGCCGTCCTATAAGATTGTGAAGCACTCTTCATGCCGATCTCCACCCAAAATGGCGCGCAAGCACTGCTGATCGACGCCGACGACACGCTCTGGGAGAACAATATCTATTTCGAGCGTGCCATCGCCAAGTTCATCTCATTTCTCGATCACAAGGTGCACACGCCCGAAGAAGTTCGCGAAATCCTGAATGAAGTCGAACGCGAAGACATCTTGAGACACGGATATGGGCTGCACAGCTTCACCAATTCTCTAGTCAGAACATTCGAGCAACTTTCGATCGAACCGATTACGCCCGAACTACATGAGAGAATTCTTGGCTTCTCGCGCGAAATCGCCGAGCACCCAGTCGAAATCATTTCGGGGGTGCAGGAGACGTTGGAATACCTATGGCCGAAACACCACCTCATTCTCATGACCAAGGGCAACATCACCGAGCAGAGCGGGAAGGTCGAACGCTCGGGACTCAAGCAGTTCTTCACCGCCGTTGAGATCGTCGCCGAGAAAGACGAACCCAGCTATCGCCGGATCACTTCCAAGTACGGGCTTGCCCTCGATCTCAGTTGGATGATCGGCAATTCCCCAAAATCCGACATCAACCCGGCGCTGGCCGCCGGCATGAACGCTGTTTTTGTGCCGCACAACAACACCTGGGTTCTGGAGCACGAAGAAGTTACAGCGGATGCCGGACCGGGACGCCTGCTGCAACTCGAGCGTTTCAGCGATCTGAAAACCCACTTTTGACCGCGTAACCGTCGCCGGTAACCACTTCGGGTTTTCTCCCGGTTACTTCCGTAAATTCCCGTTTTTGCCCTGTTCCCCCTGCACCAAGGTAAGTAACAAGAAACGTTTCAACGACGTGTTAGTCTCTGGTTGCTCGGTGATAGCACGCCATCCCAGGTGAGCTTCAAAGACAACAATTTCCGGCGGATGTTGATGGTCTTCGAGGCAATGGCTGACCTCGGAGCGTTAATGACTGCCGATCGCGGTTTCCCTGACGCCGCGGGCAACGTGCTCAATCTGCTGATGAGTTCCGTTGACGCGCGCGAAGGAGCCCTCTTCGTCTTCCGCGACCGTCCCGCCATGCTGGCCTCCATCGCCAGCCAGGGCTACCAGAATTTTCCCGAGCAGGCCGTCATCCCGCTGCTTCCCAAGCATGTGCATGCGCTAAATTCACTACGCGCACCGATGCCGATCACCGCCAAAACCTATGAGGGATACCTCACCGCTAACGGAAACGTTGCCCCCGAACTCTTCCGTTGTATCGTGCCCCTTCGCGTCGGCAACAAGCTGGTCGGCATGACCGCGTTGGGCCGTCGCGGTGAAGACGCGGTCTACAGCGCCGAAGATATCGAAGCCCTCCGGATGTTGTGCCACTACGTTGCCCTCGGGGTGCACAACTACACCCTGAGCCAATCCCTCGCGCAGCGGGTTTCCGAGCACCTGCGCCTGCTTGGTTCGGTACAGAATTTCTACGACAACGCGCTGGAGACGTTCGCTAACGCAATCGATATCAAGCACGTCAACATCCGAGGCCACTCATTGCGCGTCGGCCGCTACGCTGCAGGCATTGGCGATGCCATGAGTCTCGATCCGACTGATGTCACGGCTCTTCGCGCCAGCGGATATCTCCACGACATCGGCAAAGTGGCAGTCGACAAAGCGCTTTTCGGCAAACCGTCAAAGCTCAACGACGCCGAATTCCGCGAGATGGCCGATCACACCGTGATCGGTCACCAGATCGTCAACGGCGTGCAGTTCCCGTGGCCGCACGTGCCCGAAGTCGTACGCAATCACCACGAGCGCGCCGACGGCACGGGCTACCCGGACAGACTACACCTCGATGAGACTGCACTTCCCGTGCGCATTATCGGACTGGCCGACACCTTCGATGCGATGACCACCGAGCGGCCCTATCGGCACTCGCATTCGGTCGGCGAAGCGCTTAGCGAAATTATCCGCCAGACGCCAACCAAATTTGATCCCAATGCGGTGCAGGCACTCCTTATCCAAGTCCGGCGCGAAGCGGTGGGCAGCAGCAAGAACAATTTCCTCGATTCACATGTCGTTTGTAACATCGCGCCGACCGATGTTGATGTTCTCGCCTCCATGCTGAACCACCGCCTCAACAATGGGCGCGTCTACTCGAACTGAATTCCAGGTAACTAAGGTCACCGGCCCACAAACCCACTCGCAACTTTCTCCTCTTAACCGGGTGATAATTTGCATCACGCGCCGTGGGAGATGGCATGCCGAATAAGACGCGAATCGCGCTGCTGCTGGTACTTGTGACTGTGCCTTCCGTATCGGCAGTGTGGGCGGGAAACAAGAAGCACGACAAGAAGAAGAACACCGGCACGGCATCTGCCGTTCCCACCATGGACGGACGCCAGCGTGCCGAGCACGCCCTCAACCGCCTGACCTTTGGACCGCGTCCAGGAGATGTCGATCGCGTGATGGCGATGGGCGTCGATAAATGGATCGACCAACAACTTCATCCTGAAAAGATCGACGACACTGCGCTAACCGCCAAGCTCGCATCCTTCCGCACGCTAAACATGAGCCCCCAGCAGATGGTGATGGCCTTCCCGTCGCCGCAACTCATCAAAGCGGTTGAGAACGGGCGTATTTCCATGCCATCCGATCCTACCGAGCGCGCCATCTATCAGGCGCAGATGGATCGCATCGATCAGAAAAAAGATCAGACGCAGCAGGCAGCCGATCAGCAGCAACCCGAAGACGACAATTCAATGACCGACGAGCAGAAGGCCGCGCGACGGCAGGCTCGCCAACAGGCAGAACAGAAGTACGAAGAGTTAATGGCCATGCCGGCGGATCAGCGCATGAATGCCATCCTGAAGATGACGCCAGACGCACAATCCGCTCTTGCGAGAAACCTGAAGCCGGCTAATCGCGAGCAACTGATGCAATCGCTTTCCCCGCAACAGCGCGAAGAACTGCTGGCGATGCGCAACCCGGGAGCTGTGGTTGTTACCGAATTGCAGCAGGCAAAAATCCTGCGCGCCGTCTACAGCGACCGCCAACTTGAAGAGGTGATGACCGACTTCTGGTTCAATCACTTTAACGTTTTCATTAACAAGGGTGCCGATCGTTATCTCACCACCGCTTATGAACGCGATGTGATCCGCCCGCATGCGCTGGGCAAATTCAAAGATCTGCTGGTCGCGACTGCCAAGAGCCCTGCGATGCTCTGGTACCTCGATAACTGGGACAGCGTGGGTGCAAACTCCGAATTCGCCCGAAATGGCGGAGAACGCCCCCAGAATCGCCCGTTTGCCCACGGCCGGTTCGGACATCCGATAAACCCTCGTGTACAGCAGGCTCGCCAGCAACAAGCCAAGAGGGCGCCAAAAGGTCTGAACGAAAACTACGCCCGCGAATTGATGGAACTCCATACGCTCGGCGTGGACGGCGGCTACTCGCAACAGGATGTCACGGAAGTTGCCAAGGTCTTCACCGGCTGGACCATCGACAAACCCCTGCGCGGTGCCGAGTACAAGTTCGATGAGCAACGTCACGAGCCCGGGCCAAAGTTCGTCCTTGGCCAGAACATCAAGGAGAACGGTGAAAAAGAAGGCATGCAGGTGCTCGACCTGCTCTCACGCAGTCCAGCGACGGCGCACTTCATCTCGAAGAAGCTGGCGATGCGCTTCGTCTCCGATGATCCGCCGCAACCTTTAGTCGATAGCATGTCCGACACCTTCCTGAAGACCGATGGTGATATTCGGGAAGTGCTGCGTACGATGTTCCAGTCTCCGGAATTCTGGGCTCCCGACGCTTATCGCGCCAAGGTGAAAACCCCGTTTGAGTTCGTTGTCTCCTCGATTCGTGCCACCGATGCCGACGTCACCAACGCCATGCCGCTGGTCGCGACACTGAACAAGATGGGTGAGCCGCTTTACCAGCAGCAGCCGCCGACAGGCTATTCGATGAAGGCCGATGCCTGGGTGAACTCGGCAGCGTTGCTGAACCGCATGAACTTCTCACTGGCACTCGCGAGCGGACGATTCCCCGGCAGCAACTTCGATCCGCAGCGCATCCTTGGCACTACATCTGTCACTACACCCGATCAGGCGGTCGGCAATCTTGAAAATGCGCTGCTTGCGGGTGAGGTGTCGAAGCAAACGCACGAAACCATTTTGAAGCAACTCTCCGATCCACAGGTCACCGGACGCGTGCTCGACGATCCCGCTCGCCCGGCGCGAGTTGGAATTGTCGCAGGCCTGATCCTGGGATCACCCGAATTTCAGAGAAGGTAGGAGGACACCGTTATGACAATTACGCGTCGAGTTTTCATGCGCAATGGCGCCTTGGCAGTCATCGGAACCGCGGCAGTTCCCAGCTTTCTCCAGCGTGCGGCGTTTGCCTCAGAGAATGCGACCTCCGGAAAGAAGCGTTTGGTTGTCGTATTTCAGCGCGGTGCGGCCGACGGTCTAAACATCGTCGTACCTCACGGTGAGTCGGCGTACTACTCGATGCGCCCCACCATCAACATTCCACGGCAGAATGTCATCGATCTCGACGGCTTCTTCGGACTGCATCCGTCTATGTCTTCGTTCCAGCAGCTTTGGAAGGATGGGCACCTCGCCATCGTTCACGCCGCGGGTTCGCCCGACACCACTCGCTCGCACTTCGATGCGCAGGATTACATGGAATCGGGTACTCCCGGCGTCAAGGCTACCGAGGATGGCTGGCTCAACCGTGCCCTTCATGATGGGGGCGATCCCCAGAAGGAGCCGCCGTTTCGTGCTGTGGCCATGGGTGGACGCCTGCCCCGCATTCTCTTGGGATCCGAACCGGCGGTCGCGATCGATAACATCAACAACTTCGGGGTCGGAGGAAAGAATCCGGCCGCAACTCCCCTGGCGAACACCTTTGAAGCCATGTACTCGCAGTCAGTCGATTCAGTCCTGCACGGTACCGGAACGGAAACGTTCGATGCGGTGAAAATGTTGAAGTCCGCGAACCCTGAACAGTACACACCGGCCGCCCGAGCGAACTATCCGCGCGGACCTTTCGGACAGGGGCTGAAACAGACAGCGCAATTGATTAAGGCCGACTTGGGTGTCGAAGTCGCGTTTGCCGACATCGGTGGCTGGGACACGCACGTGAACCAAGGCGCAGCACAGGGACAATTGGCTTCCCGGCTTACCGATCTATCTGAATCGATCTCCGCCTTTTGGACCGATCTCGGACCACTCGCAGATAGCACCGTGCTAGTCACCATGTCGGAGTTCGGCCGCACGGCGCGCGAGAACGGTAATCGCGGCACCGATCATGGCCACGCCAATGTGATGTTTGTCGTCGGAGGTCCGGTGCGCGGGGGCCGTGTGTACGGCCGCTGGCCCGGTCTCCAACCCGAACAGTTAAACGAAGGCCGCGATCTCGCCCTCACCACCGATTTTCGTCAGGTGCTAGGAGAGATGGTTTATCGGCATCTGGGCAACAAGAATCTGGGAACGGTTTTCCCTGGATATGAAAACGACCCGCGGAATTTCTTGAAGATCCTGGCGTAAGGCTTGCAGTAGAACGTCGGTTCAGTCGAGCGCCACGAAAACTTCCTCGCCTTCGATCTTCATCGGATACACGCGCACTCTGATGCTGGTGTTATGCGTTGATGCCCCCGTGGTTACATCGAACATCCAGCCGTGCCACGGGCAGATCACTTTGTTTCCATCCACCATTCCCTGCCCCAGTGGACCGCCACGATGCAGGCAAACATTGTCCATCGCGGCATAGGCATCGCCGGTGTTTGCAACGCAGATGGTTTTCCCATTGATTTCGAATTCTCGGGCTTCGCCGCTTGGCGGAAGCTCGGAGATGGTCGTGAACTTCAGGAACTCAGACATCCTTGCCGATCCTCACCCTAACAAGTTTACCAAGACTAACGTTTTCGTTGGCGCACACGAAAATTAATCGATACCACGCCGTACTGATCGCGGCCTCCGAGCACCGAGATATTGCGATTGATGTAGTACTCGACAAAAATCGATTGCTGCGCTGATTGCGTAAGGGTCGAGATATAAGTCACGGTTATTTTGTCGGAAACCTGTTGTTCCACGGTCACCTGAGCCGTTGAGTTGGTCTGCGCGCCACCCAGGGCCGGGGCGATTTTGACGCGGCTGACGCCGAATAGTTTCTGCATCCGGTTGCTGATGGCGTTATTGATGGCTTGACCGAGAACGAGATTAGAAACTGCGTCGGTCATCGTATTGCTACCCTGGGTGGCCCCGATTTCGGCTTGTTCCCGGGTCTCCCCGAACGCGAGCAGGTTCACGATGTCGGGCGCCGGCAGCGGAGGATCGGAGCTGTAGTTCGTCTTCAGTCCGCGCGAAGGCTCCCCGCTGAACCGGAGGGTAATGTCGTAATCTCGGACGCGAGTAGTCGCAGCTACGTCGATAGTCGGCTCGGTATGGGTCGGATTGACAAAGCTTACGTCACCGCGATCGATGCGATACAGTGCCCCGTTGAATTCCACTTGTCCTTCGGTGACGTTGATGTGGCCCAATAACACTGGCGTTACCGGCGTCCCACGCACCTTCAGGTCCGCTGTACCAGCAATCTTGGCCAGCGAACTCTGCACCTGCAATTGCGGGATGGAAATTACGTGAAGATTAAAGTGCACATTATTGAGGGGCGAATTGCCAGGCACGGTCGGAGCCGCGATGCTCTTGGCCAGATACGAGCCCAGGTCGAACTGCTCATTGAACGAAAATCGCGTGATGGTGACATCGCCGGAAAGCGTCGAATTGTTCAGGGTTCCCGCGAGTTTTAAGTCGAGATTGCCGCTGGTGCTGACCCCCTGCGGGTAGCGCATCCGGATATCGTTACCCTGAACGGTAACGTTAAACGCGACCGATGGATTGTACGTGGCGAATCCACCGATTCGGATTTCTCCTCCTCCCGTGCGCGCCGTCAAGGTCTGTACCTGGATACGCTCCTCATTGAAGACGAGCGTGCCGTTGATGTTGCTCAGCCCATTGGGAAAGTCGATGAAGCTGGCCGCGCCGTTGGTGAGTTTTACTTCTCCGACCAGGTTCGGGCGCGAGACTGTACCTCTAACGTTAATGTGCACATCGACGAATCCGCTGGAGTTGATGTCCGAATCGAATGACTGGGCCAGCTTTAGATTGAGTCGTCCGTCCGCGCGCAAACTGATCCGCCGATCCTCGCTCAAACTGAGCGATCCCACCGCCGTGAACTGCGTGTCTGTGCCCACCAGGTTAAAGCTGTCGAGCCGCACCCGTTCGTTGTTAACACTTAACCGGATCGGGTCTGCATTATGCATCTCGATCCCCTGCATTTCAGCGCGCAATCGCGGAATTTCAGCCTGTACGCTAATTGCCGACGGATTTTTCAGGGGTCCGGTAATCGTCAGCTTGCCGCCGACATACGACTGCCCCTTCAACGAAGTTTGGAACGCCGCGTCGAGAAACGGCATGAAATCGAAATCGGTTACCTGCACCGTCATGTTGGCGGGGAAGTCTCCACGCAGCCGGATGTCTCCGGCCATGCTCGCTTCCGCTGTCTTGAGATTCGAGCGCGCCGAGAGCTGCATCGTGTCACCTTTGGTGACAGCCAGCAGCCGACCGTCCCCCATGCGCTGGCCATTGATCACCAGGTTATGCAGGTTGGCGCTGGCGTTCACTACTGGCGCGCTGAGCGTTCCCGATCCGCTGGCATTGAAACTCAGTTGTCCGGCAACAGAAAGATACTTGCGGTTGAGTTCCGGGATGGTCGCCAGTTCGAAACTCCCACCGATCGCCTGCAGCCGGAACGTCTCGTTCTTGAGATTGTAGGCGGCGGATCCGGACACCTGGGCTCGCTCGTGGCTCAGAACGAAGTTGTTAACTTGAACCTCGTTATTGGCAAAACGGACGTCTGCGGTGGCGGAGCGGATGCTTTGGCCGTAGGCGACGCCATCCTTCAATTGGATTCTCCCTCCGCCTTGTAAGTCCAACCGTGTGCCGTGAATCTGCACGTCGGTTGCCAGCGTTCCGTTCACGGGATAGTTGTAGCCTGCAATCTGCTGCAGCTCCGCCACTTCAGCATCGTGAATTGCGAGCTGCATGCTGACGGGACTTCTGTCGGTGAATGCACGATCAATCAACCCGATGCTGAATTCAAGCTGGGCCTGCGCCGATCCACGCTTAATGATGCCGTTGTGCACGATAACGCCGTGCGGAGAATACGCGATGTCAGCGACACCGGAATCGAGGTGAATGTGCGTGGGACGGGGCTGCCGCGGCACGGACTCGCTCACCACTTCCAGCGGAGGCGGTGGCGTCCAAACCGCGGCCAGTGGAAATGAAAAGTCGGTCAGTTGCAAGTGCCCAGCAATAGAGGGATCATTCAATTTTCCGCTCAACACACCGGCGAATGTTAGTTGGCCGGCGAGCTGACCAACGGGCCCGTTTTCCTCTTTCACCATGGCCAGCAAAGGCTGAAGTTTCG
>Ga0335069_10005054_pt1 | contig 19398 bp, 18 predicted proteins | sample Lox_Sample_11_FD_206714 | JGI IMG/M metagenome (GOLD analysis project Ga0335069, IMG submission 206714) | Soil microbial communities from Loxahatchee National Wildlife Refuge, Florida, United States - Lox_Sample_1.1 | ecosystem: Environmental > Terrestrial > Soil > Wetlands | place: USA... | reverse complement strand
GCCTGCTGGCGCGCGACCATCCCTGCTATCCGTATCTCGACCACCACTATCACGGCGCGATCCCGAAGGACGTCGTCGGCAAGCTCGCCCACGAGCGCGGCGCGCGCCGCACCGTCGGGCAATACACGGCGCCCACCGGCTTCTACTGGCGCGTGCGCGAGGGCTCGCTCGACCTCCACGATCTGCGCATGGTGAAGGACAACCACGAACTGGTCGCGTGTCCGGGCGCGCCGATCGTCCCGGTGCCGCAACACGCCGCCGAGGCCACGCCGTGATCCTCCGCGCCGGCACCACCGCCGACGACCGTTTCGTCGCCGCGCTCGCGCGCTGCGCCTTCGGCGACTACGGCGACTACGACCGCGTGCTCCCGCGCTGGCTGGGCGCGCGCGGCGTCGCCACCGTGGTCGCCGAGGAGCGCGGCGCGCCGGTCGGGTTCGCGATGGTCGGCATGCGCCCCGGCCTGCGCCTCCGCCGGCCCGACGCCGAGCTGCTGGCGGTGGCAGTGGCGGCCGACGCGCGCGGGCGCGGCGTCGGCACGGCGCTCGTGCGCGAGGCGATCGCGATCGCGGAGCGCTGGCGGGCGCGCGACCTCTGCCTCCACACCGCCGAGGCCAACCTGACCGCGCAGCACGTCTTCGCGCGCGCCGGCTTCCTCCCGAACGGCGTCGCGGACTCCTTCTACGCCAACGGCCAGGGCGCGCTCGCCATGCGCCGTCCGGTGCACGCGCTGCGCCGCCGACGGCTGAAGGCGTCGTGACCGGGCCGTAGCGCGTTACTCGTCGTCGCGGTTACGACGGTGACGGCGTTCAGGAGCGGCGGCGCCAGTAGTCCGGGCGCCGCCGACGGTGCGCCACCGCGACGACCTGCACGCTCGACGGGCCGATTCGATAGACGATCGCGTACGGAAACCGCCGAAGGAGGTACCGTCGGACGCCTGCGGCATCCGGAGCGCACCGAGCCGGTTCTCGCCGGATTCGCCGCATTGCCACGTCCAGCTCCGCGACGAACCGCGCCGCCGTACCAAGGTCGCGCCCCTCGTACCAGCGTCGGGCGGCACGGGCCTCCGCAACCGCAGCCGGGTGCAGCTCAAGGGCGAGTGGCCGCACGTGTCCGCCCGACGATGGTACGCCTCGCTTGCGGCCACGGCACCGGGCTGACGTCCCCCGAGTCGAGCTGCTGGACGCGTCGCGCGATCTCGGCCCGCCAGCGGGCCTCCGCGTCTTCGTCCACACGACTCTCGAGGCTCTCGATCAAGTGAGCCGCGAGCGCGGCTCGCGCGGGAGCTGGCAGACGTAGCGCGGCGTCCAGCAGGTCCTTCTCGCTCGCCTTCATGCGGCGAGCGTATCTCGTCCTCTTCGTCGTCACGACGGCCTGTCCTGCATATCACCAGAACACGCCGAGCCAACCTCCCCCTGTCGGCGCGTCAGCAGGTTCTGCTACGCCCGATCCCATGACCGAGTCGACCTTCTTCCATCCCGGCGAAGTCCACGTCGGCCAGGACCTCGGCGGCCGCGAGGTGACGGTCGCCGCGGCCGACGTCGCGCGCTACCAGGCCGGCATCGGCGGCGCGCACGCGCGCGGCCACGAGGCGCCGGCGCTGCTCTACCACTCGGAGGTCTACCGCGACCTCTCGTGGTACCTGCCAAACATCATCGGCAACCTGCACGCGCGGCAGGAGTGGGCGGTGTTCCACCCGATGCAGGTCGGCGACGTCGTGCGCTCGCACTCGACGGTCGTCGAGCGCTACCGCAAGCGCGACCGCGACTACGTCGTGAACGAGGTGCTGTTCACGACGACGGACGGGCGCTGGCTCCAGCGCAGCCGCACGCACCAGAGCTTCCTCGCGGACCAGCCGGCGGCGGAGATGGTGGTCGACAAGAGCCGCGAGAAGCGCGGCGACCGCCGCTTCGAGCTGCCGGGCGGCGACGGCGAGGACGTCGCGCCGATGGTTCGCACGATCACGCACGCGATGTGCGAGGCGTTCTCGGGCCCGTCGAAGAACTACCATACGGACCGCGAGATGGCAGTGGCGCTCGGGTTCCCGGACATCGTGGTGCAGGGCATGATGTCGGTGTGCTTCGTCGCCGAGGTGATGGCGGGGCGCTTCGGCGCGGGCTGGCACCACGGCGGCACGCTCGACGTGCGGCTCGTCAACGTGGTGTGGCCGAACGACGTCGTCACGGCACGCGGCAAGGTGCGCGGGGTCGTGCGGGAAGGCGAACGGCGGCGGGCGCTCGTCGACGTGTGGTGCGCGAAGGCCGACGGCACCGTCACCGTGATCGGAACGGCGAGCGCGCTCGACCTCGCGTGAACGGCCGCCGACTCGTGCATTGCCGGCGTCCGCCTGCTAGAGAGCGCGTCGGATGACGGCCCCGGGGCGGACGCGGACGGACGGCGCGCGGCGGGCGATCGTGATCGCGGCGCTGGTCGTCGCGGCCGGATGCGGGGGCGCCCCGAAGGTCCAGACCGCGATCGGCCCGGAGGCGGGCGAGCCGTCGGTCCAGGTCTACCGTCACGCGTGCGCGCCCTGCCACGGCGACGACGGGACCGGCCACGGACCGAAGGCCGCGTCGCTCCGGGTCCCGCCGACGGACCTGACCCGCCTGACGACGCGGGCGGGCGGTACCTTCCCGCGCGACCTCGTGATCGACACGATCACCGGCGCGCGCGAGATCCCGGACCACGGCACGCGCGAGATGCCGGTCTGGGAGGAGCACTTCGGGCCCACCGGCCAGGCCGCCACCGGCGTCGCGGCGCTCTACGCACGCCGGCGCACCGAAGGGCTCGCCGACTACGTCGCCACGCTCCAGCGCCCCTGACGGCGGCCGCCGTCAGAACGACTGGCCGAAGGCCAGGTACGCGATGGCGGTCTCCTCGTTGCTGAACCCGACGTCGATGCGCGCGACGATCGCCTGCGAGAGCGCGATCCGCAATCCGGGCCCGCCGGCGACGCGGATGCGCTCGGCGTCGGCGGGCGCGTAGCGGGCGCCCGGGTCGTCGCGGTCGACGAACACGCGGCCGGCGCCGGCGAACAACGCCGCGTCCATCTGCACGTACCAGATGTCGAAGAACGAGAAGGCCGCGACGCGGGCCCGGTACTCGGCGTTGGCCAGGATGCGGGCGGTGCCGAGGAAGCGACGCGGGAAGTAGCCCTGGAGCGTGTCGTCGCCGCCCAGCTCCTCGTACTCCCAGAACGGGACGGCGTGGGTGTGGCCGTCGATGAAGGCGCCGTTGGCGCGCAGGCCGAGGACCTGGGCGCCGTCGTGGAAGGGGAAGAGGTAGCCGACGTCGGCGAGCATGCGGGTGAAGTGGAAGTCGCTCCCGAACACCGCGGGCGTGTGGCTCACCTTGGCGATCGCGCGCCAGCCGCGCGTCGGGCGCACGATCCCGTCGCGGGTGTTCAAGATCAGCGATCCCTCGATCGGCAGCCCGTACCCGCCACCCACACCCGGGAGCCCGGGGAACGCGTCGACCGTGAACGGCGTCGCCCCCGAGCGATCGCCGCGGCCGACGTGCACGTGCCGGACCCCGACGCCGAGCTGGAGCGCGAGGCGCGGCGCCGGATGCCAGGCCGCGGCCGCGAACGCCTCCGCACGCTCGAAGCGATGCGTCGAGAGCGCGTCCGGGCCGACGTCGTTGTTCCCGAGCCCGAAGAAGTCGCGCTGCGGGTCGTTCAGGTACGCCGCGTTGAACAGGAAGAGGAACTGGTCGTCCGCGATGTGCGGCGAGGCGACCGCGAGGTGGACGTCCTCCAGGCCCTTGACCGAGAAGAGGCCTTCGACGTCGAGCGTGCTGTCCGTGCCCGCGAGGTCGCGGTCGGTGAACTTGGCGCCGAGGACGGGACCGGTGTCGGGGGCGTAGCCGAGCTCGGGAAGCACCGCCCATCGCCGCTCGGGCACCGTGGCCTCGGCCGGCCGCGGCGGCGTCGCCAGGAGCTCCGACGTCGTCGTGTCGAGATCGATCTCGTCGAGCGCGCGCACCGCCGGCGCCACCAGGAGGAGCAGCACGAGGACGGCGAGCCGACGCACGGCGGCCTCTTCCCAATGTTGCAGCCTGCAGCGCAAGTCGCGCGCGCATCTCGTCTGGTATCGCCCGACCGGCCGTGGTACCGACCCGACCCCATGGACCTCAGCTACTCGCCGGCAGAGATCGCCTTCCAGAAGAAAGTCCGCGCCTGGCTCGCGAAGAACGTGCCGAAGAAGCAGCGCAACGAGGCGCCGCTCGAGCGCGGCGACCCGAAGCGCGTCGGCCAGGCGAAGGCCTGGCAGCGGAAGGTGTTCGAGGCCGGCTACCTGGCCCTCGGCTGGCCGAAGGAGTACGGCGGCCAGGGTCTCGACGTCATGCACCAGACCATCGTCAACGAGGAGATGGTGCGGGCGCAGGCGCCGTCGCTGATCGGGATGATGGGGATCCAGATGGTGGGTCCGACGCTGATCGCGCACGGCACCGAGGAGCAGCGCCGCGCGTACCTCCCGAAGATCCTCACCGCCGAGGAGATCTGGTGTCAGGGCTACTCCGAGCCGGGCTCCGGCTCCGACCTGGCGTCGCTCCGCACGCGCGCCGATCTCCAGGGCGACACCTTCGTCGTGAACGGGCAGAAGGTGTGGACGTCGGGCGCGCAGTACGCCGACCGGATGTTCTGCCTGGTCCGCACCGATCCCGACGCGCCCAAGCACCGCGGCATCTCGTACCTCCTGATCGACATGAAGACGCCGGGCATCACCGTCCGTCCGCTCGTCCAGATGACCGGCGACGCCGGCTTCAACGAGGTCTTCTTCGAGGACGTGCGGGTGCCGAAGGAGAACCTCGTCGGCGGGCTGCACAACGGCTGGCAGGTCGCCAACGCGACGCTCTTCCACGAGCGCAACATGCTGGCCTCGACGATGCGCACGCAGCAGATCCTCCAGGCGCTGCTCCGGGTGGCGAAGCGGCACAAGCGGAACGGGAAGCCGGCGAGCGCCGACCCCGTCGTGCGCCAGCGGCTGGCGGACCTCGCGATGCGGGTCGAGACCATGAAGCTCGAGGCCTACCGCGGGCTCACCGAGGCGCTCCGCAAGCGCCCGCCCGGCATCTCGGCGTCGGTCGCGAAGCTCGTCACCTGCGAGCTGAACCATCAGCTCGCCGGCGCGGCGCTCGAGATCCTCGGCTCCTACGGCTGGCTCGAGCGCAAGGACCCCCGCGTCGTCGACGGCGCCGTGTGGCCGATCGACTTCATGTTCGCGCTCGGCCTGATCATCGGCGGCGGCACGGCGCAGATCCAGAAGAACATCATCTCCGAGCGCGGGCTCGGCATGCCACGGGAGCTGCGCGCGTCATGATCGATTTCGGATTGTCGGAGGATCAGGAGGCGCTCCAGCGCGCGGCGCGCGAGCTGCTCGCCGCGGAGTGCCCGACGACGCTGGTCCGTGAGACCGCCAAGTCGCCCGACGGGTTGCCGCGCGCGCTCTACGCGAAGCTCGCCGAGAACGGCTGGATGGGCATCGCGGTGCCGGAGAAGCTGGGCGGCCTCGGACTCGGCACGCTCGACCTGGTGCTCCTCTACGAGGAGCTGGGACGCGTCGCCGCGCCCGGGCCGTTCCTGGCGACCCAGCTGGTGATCGCGGCGCTGGTCCGCGCCGGCTCCGCCGCGCAGCGCAAGGCGTGGCTCCCGAAGCTGCTGGCCGGCGAGGCCTTCGGCTCGCTCGTCTACCTCGAGGAGAGCGACGCCCACGATCCGGCGGGCATCCAGCTGAAGGCCAGGAAGACCCGCACCGAGTACCGGCTCACCGGGACCAAGCTCTTCGCGCTCGAGGCGCCCGCGGCCGACGTCCTGCTGGTGGCCGCGCGCACCGGCGCCGGCGCTGGCGAGAAGGGCATCTCGCTGCTGCTGGTCGAGAAGGCGACGCCCGGCGTCCGCGTCCGTCCCGAGGAGACCTTCGACCTCACCCGCCGCGTCGGTGAGGTGAGGTTCCAGAACGCGGCCGTGCCGAAGGCCGCGCTGCTCGGGGCCGAGGGCCAAGGATGGAAGCTGCTCGCGTCGCTGCTCGACGCCGGCTGCCTCGCGATTGCCGCCGACAGCCTGGGCGGCTCGTGGCGCACGCTCGAGATGGCGGTCGAGTACTCGAAGACCCGCGAGCAGTTCGGGCGGAAGATCGGGTCGTTCCAGGCCGTGAAGCACATCGCGGCCGAGATGGTCGCCGACGTCGAGCCGGCGCGCTCGCTCATCTGGTACGCGGCCTACGCCGCCGACCATCGCCCGCGCGAGGCGATGCGCGCCGCGACCATCGCCAAGGCCCGGCTGGGCGACATCTACACGTCGACGGCGCGGCGGGCGGTCGAGATCCACGGCGGGATCGGGTTCACGTGGGAGCACGACCTGCACCTCTGGTTCAAGCGCGCCCAGTGGAACGCGATCGTGTTCGGGGATCCGACCTATCACCGCGAGCGGCTCGCCGTGCTCGACAAGTATTGATCGTCTACCTGCACGGGTTCGCGTCGGGACCGGGAAGCACGAAGGCGCAGTACGTCCGCGCGCGCCTGGCGGAGCTGGGCGTCGATCTGGCGATCCCGGACTTGGCGCCCGACTTCACGCACATGACGATCACGAGCCAGCTCGCGATCGTCGAGCCGCTGCTCGGCGGCGACGCCGTGCTGATGGGCTCGAGCCTCGGCGGCTACCTGGCGGCGCTGGTCGCCGCGCGGAACCCGACGCGCGTGCGCGGCCTCGTGCTGCTCGCGCCGGCGTTCGGCTTCGCGGACCGCTGGGAGCAGCGCATCGGCAGCGAGGCGTATGCGCGCTGGAAGCGCGACGGCACGATGACGGTGCTGCACTACGGCCTCGACCGCGAGCTGCCGCTGTCGTTCGAGCTGATCACCGACGCGCACCGCTACCCGGCCGAGCCGGCTCCCGTCTGCCCCGCGCTCGTGATCGCCGGTCGACGTGACGACGCGGTGCCGCTGCCCGCCGTCGAGCACTTCGCCGCGGCGCGGGCCGGGCGCGATCTCGTCGTCTACGACGCGGGCCACGAGTTGACCGAGGTCCTGGAGCCGATGTGGGATCGGACCCGAGCGTTCCTCACGCGACTCGGCGCGCGGTAGCGACCGATCGCTACGCGCGCTCCCCATGGCCCGCTAGGGCCCCCGCAACCCCGACTTGTGGACGCGCCGCAGCTCCGCGGCGTCCGACGAGCAGAACCCGGGCGCGGTGAAGTCGCCCGCGCCGAGCGCGAGATGGAGCAGTCCAGCCGGCGGCATCGGCATCCTCACGTGGCGGCCGGCGAGGTGCGCGAGCACCCCGTCCCTCGTCGCACGCAGCGTGAAGCGCGTGATCCCCAGGAGCTCGGGGAAAGTTTCGTGCGGATCGTTCAAGATGAACCGATCCTGCTTACGTCCACGGATGCCGCCGTGCTCGATGGGCACACACAGCAGCGCGCGGCCGTCGGCCCCGCGAAGCTGGACGATCGGGCCCACCGTCTGCAACACGTCGAGTAGAGTCGCGCCGGCAACCAGCACGGTGAGGTCGAGGCGCGTTCCGGACTTCGTCGGCGCGAGGCGGGCGTCGCGGAAGACCAGCGTCCGGCGCAGGCTCGGCTGACAGCAGCTGACCTGCTCGAAGTCGACGCGCCCGTCGAGATCGTCGTCGATGCAGTTGTCGCACACCTCGACGGGGGGCGTGGTCGTGCTGGTCGTGGTGCTCCCGGCGGGCTGCGTGCTGGTGGTCGTGGTGCTCGCCCCCGGCGCGGTGCTGGTCGTGGTCGTCGAGGACGGCGGGATGTCCGCGATGTCCAGCATCGTGCCGGGCCCGGCGCCGTCGGGCAGGACGAAGTGCCCGGGGATCGGGTTGTGGCTCTCGTCCTGCGGCTGGATCGCGAGCAACGAGAGCGTGTCTCCGAAGTCCGCGATCGAGTCCGCGTCCCAGCCGTTTGCACCGACGTCGGATGTGATCCGCGCCATCGTCGCCAGTCGCAGGTAGAGGACGTGCGTCTGCGGATTCCACGCGTCGGTGGCATTCGGTTCGGTCGTCATCGGGATGACGAGCGCCGGGCAGTCGTCGCCGAGGCAGTCGATCTCGTGCAGGCCCGGCGCATACAGCTGCGCGGCCACGGTGGTTTCGACGATGACCAACGGCGGGATCGACGGCGTCGAGACGAGCGTCCCGTGAAAGCCGAAGTAGAAGGCGGCGAACCCGTGCGCCGGCATCGAAAAGGCGGGGCGTCGCGCCGCACGATCTTCGAGAGCGCGCGCACCGACAGGGCGCTCCCGCCCAGGATCTCGGCGCGCCCCGTCAGATGCGCACAGAGGAAGTCGGGCGTTCCCATACCCGGACAGAGGGCGCCGCCGTTGGAAAAGTCGCCGCTCTCGACGACGGCCGGCGGCGTGTCGAGCTGTGGATGCCTCAGCACCTCCGTGCCGTGGAGGTTCCAATTGCCCTCGACGTCGTAGAGCACGTACGCCGCCGCCGGCCGGACGCCGGCGCAGAGCACGACCAGACAGAGGACGAGCGCTCTCCAACGCACGCCGGAGCGGTACCACGGCCGGCCGTGCAGGGATAGCTGGCCCGCACCGTTGCACGTGACATGGTGGGTGCTGGTGTCGGGTTGGAGCCCCTGCTAGCTGTCCCGGCCGGAGGACTCCTGCGGTGAAGATCTTCGACTCGTTCGGCCCGAACCCGCGCGCGCTCCGCATGTTCCTGCTCGAGAAGGGCGTCAGCCTGCCGTCGGCTCCCGTCGACCTGCTGGGCGGCGAGAACCGCGCCGAGCCGTACACCGCAAAGAACCCCGGCGGGCAGCTGCCCGCGCTCGAGCTGGACGACGGCCGCGTGATCGGCGAGACGGTCGCGATCTTCGAGTACCTCGAGGAGAAGCACCCGACGCCCGCGCTCGTCGGCACGACGCCCGAGGAGCGCGCCGAGGCGCGCATGTGGCAGCGCCGGGTCGAGCTGAACATCACCGAGCACCTCTACAACGGCTTCCGCTACGCGGAGGGCATCGAGCTGTTCCGGAGCCGCATGCGCGTGCTGCCAGAAGCCGCCGACGGGCTCAAGGCGATCGTCCGCGACAAGCTCGAGTGGCTCGACACGCTGCTCGCCGGCAAGCAGTTCATCGCCGGCGACCGCTTCACGATCGCCGACGTGATCCTCTACTGCGCGCTCGACTTCGGCGGCTCGGTCGGCCAGCCGACGGATCCCACGCTCGCGAACGTGAACGCGTGGCTCGCCCGCGTCGCATCGCGTCCGAGCGCCGAAGGCAGCCTCCATCCAATGGCCGGCGCAGTCGGCATGCGAGGCTGAGCGCTCAGTTCTTCTGCGACGTCGGCCGCATCAACACGTCGTGCACCTCGACGTGCGGCGGCTGCGTCGCCGCCCACAGCACCGCGCGCGCGACGTCCTCCGCCTCCAGCACCTTCATCTTCCGGTAGGTCTCGTCGGCGTTCGCGGCGCCGCCCGCGAACACGCTCGCGAACTCGGTCTCGACGTAGCCCGGCGAGATGCACGAGACCCGGATCGCGCTCTTCCGCGCGCGCAGCTCCTGCCGGAGCCCCTCGGTGATCGCGCGGACCGCGAACTTGGTGCCGGAGTAGACGCCGGAATCCGGCCCCGGCACGCGATGGCCCGCCATCGACGACACGTTCACGATCTGCCCCGCGACGCCGCGGCGGTCCATGTCCTGGATCGCCTCCCGGGTCGCGATCAGCAAGCCGAGCACGTTCACCTCGAGCATCTCGCGCCAGGCCTCGGTCGGCGCGGAGCTGACCGGCGCCGCGCGCCCGAGCCCCGCGTTGTTCACCAGCACGTCGACGCCGCCGAGTTGCGCGCGCGCCGTCGCGATCAGCCGCACGACGTCGGCCTCCTTCCGCATGTCGGTCGGGACGACGGCGACGCGCGCGCCGCGGCCGCGCAGCTCCGTCGCGAGCGTCTCGAGACGATCCGTCCGCCGCGCGGCGATCGCGACCGCCGCGCCCGCGTCCGCCAGCATCCGCGCCGTCGCGACGCCGATGCCGCTCGACGCGCCCGTCACCACCGCGCACTTCCCACCGAGCTGGTTCGTCATGCGCAAGGGGATAAGTCCCCTTGACGTTGACCGTCAATCGGTGTTCGTTCTCGCCCCATGCCCATCGACCTCTCCGCCGTCGGCAAGAAGCTGAACCCCACCACGCACACCTACACGGAGCGCGACGTGATGCTGTACGCGCTCGGCGTCGGCTGCGGGACGAGCGAGCTCCAGTTCACCTACGAGCGCGACCTCAAGGTGCTGCCGACGTTCGCCGTGATCCCCGCCTTCCCGGCCATGCTGAACCTGGGCGGCGCGATGGAGGTGAACCCGGCGATGGTGCTGCACGGCGAGCAGCGCATCGAGCTGGGCGGCCCCATCCCCACCAGCGGCACCTGCGTCACCACGCCGACGATCACGGCGGTGTACGACAAGGGCAAGGCGGCGGTGGTCGTGGTCGAGACCGACAGCGTCGACGGCAAGGGCAAGCACCTCTTCCGCGCGCGCTCGTCGATCTTCGTGCGGGGCGAGGGCGGCTTCGGCGGCGAGCGCGGGCCGTCAGGGCCGCGCAACGTGCCGCCCGACCGCAAGCCCGACCAGTCGATCTCGTACACGACGCTGCCGCAGCAGGCGCTCATCTACCGGCTCTCGGGCGACATGAACCCGCTGCACGCCGACCCCGACTTCGCGGCGATGGGCGGCTTCGACCGCCCGATCCTGCACGGGCTCTGCTCCTACGGGCTCGCCGGCCGCGCGGTGCTGGCGGCGTTCTGCGGCAACGACCCGACGCGCCTCAAGTCGTTCGAGGTGCGCTTCGCCGGCGTCGTATTCCCGGGCGAAACGCTCACGACCGACATGTGGCAGGTGGCGCCGGGCAAGGTCGTGCTGACGGCCCGCACCGACCGCGGTCCGGCGCTCGCCGAGGCCGCCGCCGAGGTGGCCGGCTGACCCGCCCCGGCCTCGCGGTGCTCCTCGCCGCGGTGGCGCTCGTCGCCTGTCACACGCGTCCGAAGACGCCGCCGGGGCCCGACGTCCCGCCGGCGGTGTTCCTGCGCGACACGCCGCTGCCGCCGTCGACCACCGTCGAGCTGAAGATCGGGCCGCTCACCGACACCGCCAGCGCCGACGGCACGAGGCTCTTCGTCGAGGGGACGCTCACCAACACCGGCTCGCGCGACACCCGGAACTCGAAGGTGTGGGTGCGCGGCATCGACGCGGCCGGCAACGTCGTCGCCGAGGGGCAGGCGTTCCCGACGCCGCAGGGCATCCCCGCGGGCGGCACCGCGACGTTCGTCGTGCAGCTCCCGAACGACCCGGCGATCAAGCGCTTCCACGCCGCCGCCCTCGCCAGGTAGAAGTCGGAGCATGAACCCACCCGCAGGACGGATCCAGGTCGGCGACCTGGTGGTGCTGCCCGACGGCCGGCGCGGCAAGACCATCACCGAGCGGCTCATCCAGTCGAACGGCGCCTGGAGCTACCGCGTGACGCTCGAGGACGGCACCGCGATCGAGCTGCTCGACTACGAGCTGAAGAAGGCGTGAGCGTGGACTACCAGGAGATCCGGTACGACGTCGCCGACGGCATCTGCACCCTCACGCTGCATCGCCCCGACAAGCTGAACGCGTTCACCGGCCGGATGATGGTCGAGATCATCGACGCCTTCGACCGCATCGACGCCGACGACGCGGTCCGCGTCGTGATCGTGACCGGCGCGGGGCGGGCCTTCTGCGCCGGCGCGGACCTCTCGGGCGGCGGCGGCACGTTCGACTACAAGGAGCTCGGCACGATCCAGGAACACCGCGACGGCGGCGGCATGACCGTGCTCCGCATCTTCGCGTCGAAGAAGCCGGTGATCGCGGCGATCAACGGGCCGGCGGTCGGCGTCGGCGTCACGATGACGCTGCCGATGGACATCCGCATCGCGTCGACGGTGGCGCGCTTCGGGTTCGTGTTCACGCGGCGCGGGATCATCCCGGAGGCGGCGTCGAGCTGGTTCCTGCCGCGCATCGTCGGCATCAGCCAGGCGGCGGAGTGGTGCTACACGGGACGCGTGTTCCCGGCCGAGGAGGCGCTCGCCGGGCGGCTGGTGAGCCGCGTGGTCGCGCCCGAGGCGCTGCTCGACACCGCGCGCGGGATCGCACGCGAGATCGCCGACAACACGTCGGCGGTGTCGGTCACGCTCGCGCGCCAGCTCCTCTGGCACGGCCTCGGGCAGAGCGACCCGATGGAGGCGCACCAGATCGACTCGAAGCTGATCTACTGGGCCGGCCGCTCCGCCGACGCCGCCGAGGGTGTGACCGCGTTCCTCCAGAAGCGCAAGCCCGAGTTCCCGCTGAAGCCGAGCCGCGACCTCCCGGACTTCTATCCGTGGTGGCCGCCGCGGCCGTTCAAGCCGTAGCGCGCCTCACGGCGACGACGGCACGCACAGCAGGTCGGCCTTCGTGATCGTCTGCGTGAAGGTGCCGAACGCGTCGGTCAGGCCCGCGTCCTGCTTCACGAGCTTCGGCTGCCCGGCGGCGTCCCGGATCTTGTAGCACGTGCGTCGCGCCGCCGGCGTGCGACGCGCGCCGCCGTCGACGCCGGCGGACAGGCAATAGAAGGCGGGCTTCAGAACCTCGGTGGTCTTGGTCTCGAAGTCGTCCGTGACGCTGACGACGTGTCGCGAGAAGGTCTTCGGCTTGGCGCGTACCTTGTGGCACTTCATCGCGTCGAGCGGCAGGCCGGCCTGGGGCAGGCACAGCAGACCCGTGCGGCCGACGACGAGCGGGTGAGTGCCGAAGCGATCGGTGGTGGTCAGCGTCACGGTGGCGAAGGGCGTCTGCCCCTTCGCGTCCGACGCTCTGTAGCAGCGGCGATGGCTCGGCATGTTCCCCGGGCCGATGGACGGCGTGCACATGTCGGCGGGCCGCGTGACGCTCGTGCCCTTGGTCTCGAAGTCGTCCACGACCGAGACGGTCCGCTGCGGGAACGGCGTCGTCCCGCGCGCGACGCGTCCCGCGTCGCACTTGAGGTCGCTCTCGACGATCGGCAGGGTCGCGACCGCCGACGACGCCGTGCCGGACGGGATCGTGCCGACGACCGTGTTGCTGGTCGTGTCGAGGATCGCCATGCCGGCGCTGTCGAAGCTCGTCACGTACACGCGGGTGCCGTCGGGGTGCACCGTGACGCCCCAGAGGTCGATGCTCGGCGGACCGACCGCCACCGTCGTCGTCACCGTGTTGGTCGCCGCGTCGATCACCGCGACCGCCCCGTGACCGTCGGTGGCGTAGACGCGCGAGCCGGCGGGGTGCACGGCGACCGTGAACGCGTTCGGGAAGGGGATGGTCGTGAGGACGGCGTCCGTCGTCGTGTCGATCACCACGACGCCCGACGTATCGCCGGCGTAGACGCGGCTGCCGTCCGGGCTGATCGCGATGCCCCGCGGCGATTGGAACGGGTTGGCGGAGGGCAGGAACGTCTGCGGCGTCAGCGTCGCAGTGTCGACCACGAGCACACCCGCCGGGCTCGACACGGTCAGATACAGCCGCTGGCCGTTTGGATGCGCGACGACGTCCTCGAGGAGGTGTCCCAGATCTGTGACGCTGATCAACGTGTTCGTCGTGGCGTCGATGGTCGCGAGCCCGCCGAACTCGTCGGCCTGCCAGACGCGGGTGCCGGCGGAGTCGATCGCGAGGCCGTCGAACGCGCCGTCGCCGAAGGTGGCCACCATCGCGATCTGCGCGTTGGTCGTGGCGTCGATCACGGCGACGCCGTTCCCGTAGAAGCTGCTCACGTAGGCCCGGGTGCCGGAGGCGCTCACCACCACGGCGCGGCTCGGGAACCCCTCCCCCTCGGGCCCGGTCAGCGCGACCGAACCGACCACCGTGTCGTTCGCGGTGTCGACGATCCTCACCTGGGCGCAGTCGAGCGGGACACCGATACACCCGCTGACGTACGCGAACGGTGCGCCCAGCGCGACGGCGGCACCCAGGAGCAGGATCGAGGCGGCGGCGAGGACGGGGCGCATGGTTCACCTCGGTGACGGCTGTATCTGGTTCGCTACCGCGGGGCGCAGGCGCCTGTCAATCGAAATCTAGCCGGCGCCGGCCGCGCTCCGGCAGCGAGACGTCCTCCGCACGTGCGGCACGTCAGCGCTCCCGCCAGAAGCGTGGCAGGCACACGACGACCAACAGCACCGCCGGCAGGAACACGCCCGGGAAGTCGATCGCCCAGTGCGACGCGGGCAGTCGGCCGGTGACGATGTCGTCGACGTGCAGCAGCGCGTGGCCGACGTAGAAGGTCGTCACGCCCAGCAGGATGCCGCGGCGTGCCGCCGGCCGGAACGCGCCGACCAGCAGCGCCCACCCCGCCGTCGAATACGCGACGCCGATGTCGCGAACGAAGTGCACGTTGAGCGGCCCGGTGTCGGGGACCGCGGCGGGAAGGTTCAGGTACCAGCTCGCGGGGGCGACGAGCATCCAGAGACCGTTGCCGAGGTTCATGAGCCCGAGGATCAGGAACAGCGTCTGCATCGATTCCTCCTGCGAGGAGGGACGAGACGCCCCCCTCCCGGCGTGACACTCCGGCGTCCGTGGCAGGACCGGAGCCCCGATCGGCAACCGTCGATTCCCGTTGACCGCCCGGGCGACCCCGTGAGAGACGAGGCCACCACCGCTGCGCACCTGGAGGTCGACATGCCGCTCCGCCGCTTCGCGACCGCCATCGTCCTGACGCTCCTCGTGGCCCCGGGCGCCCGCGCGTTCACGTGGAAGCTGCGCGGCGGAGTGAACAAGTGCGAGGAGCCCGAGGTGTTCTTCTCGGCCGCGCACAACCCCACCGTCCCGACGCCGTGCTGCACGCGGCCGCCGGGGCTCTGCCCGGGCGGAGTCGCCTGCCTGGGCGCGACGTGCGCCGCCCCGTACCAGACCGTCGCCTGCACCCCGATGCCCGCCACCGACCGCCCGAACATCATCCTCTTCGTCATCGACGACGAGGGCTACTGCCACTTCGGCTTCATGGGTCCGGCGTGCCGCACGAGCACGACCGGACGGACCCTCTCCGTCCCGGCGACGCCGAACTTCGACGCGCTCGCGCTCCAGCCGGCCAACGTCGGCCGCGGGCGCATCTTCGAGGTGGCGCACTCGAGCACGCCGTGGTCGCTGCCGTCGCGCACGTCGCTCGAGGCCGGCGCGCTCCCGAAGGACTTCACCGATCCGTTCTTCCAGAACCGGTTCATCCCGCAGGTCCTCAAGCAGCCCGACGGCCCGACGTACTGCTCGTTCGCCGGCGGCGGCAAGCTCGGCAAGTTGAGCGAGGCGCAGCTCGGGTTCGACGCGTTCCAGAACGGCAAGGGGCTCGGCAAGAACGGCTGCGCGCCCGCGGCGTGCGCACCCAACTGCGACGCGCCGCCCGTCTGCGGTCTCGACACCCCCGGCGGGGTCGCCGTGCAGCAGGCCGACGTCTTCAAATTCATCTCGAACATGCTGCTCGGCCCCCGCACCGGCGGCGCGCTCGACCCGGGCGTCACGTACACGATGGCGCAGCCGTTCTTCATGTGGTTCGGCTCGGTGCTCCCGCACTCCCCGCACAAGCCGCCGACGTTCATCGAGAACCCGACCCACGTCCCGTTCCCGGGCGCGACCGACTACCTCTTCGGCGCGAGCTTCCTCAACCCGGGGCAGCCGCGCTTCCCGTTCGGCGCTCCACGCTACGCGGCCGACTTCTTGAAGACCGAGCACGACTTCCCTGGCTACTACGGCATGATCTGGTGGGGCGACGACGGCATGCACCAGCTCCGGGAGTACCTCGAAGGCATCAAGGTCTGGGACGCGGCGGGCACGACGCAGATGACGATGTGGGACCGCACCGTCGTCATCGTCATGTCGGACAACGGCGAGAACCTGCCGCGCTCGAAGCACGCCTTCACCGAGAACGGGCACCGGAACCCGATCCTGGTCTACGACGGCGGCCGCGCGGCGTCGACCGACGAGCCGCGGGTGTCGCAGGAGATCGCGCACGCGATCGACGTGCTGCCCACGATCGCCGACTTCGGGGGCCATCCGGTTCCCGCGGGCCTGCCGGGCTACAGTCTCAAGCCGTACCTCTCGTCGACGCCGCCGACGGCTCCGCTGCGCACCGTGATGTGCGGCCATCAGGCGCGCAGCTCGCAGGGACTCGGCGCGGGCCGCTACGCGCTCACGCGCCAGGGTGCGGTCGGCCGTTGCGCGCCGTCGACCGGCACGAGCTGCGTCGCCGACGCCGGATGCGCAGCCGGACAGGTCTGCCTGCTCGGCACGTGCGCGAGCGGCAACCTCTGCCTCGAGGACGACGACTGCCCGGCCGGCGAGGGCTGCACGGCACGGACGCAGAAGTGGTGCCGCTACGGCCACGACCCGGTGCTCGAGACGAGCGTGCCGGCGCCCGACAAGCAGCCCACCACGGCGTGCACCACCGACGCCGATTGCGCGGCGCTCTGCCCGAGCGCGGACCCGCTCAACTGCACGTGCCAGTACCGCACCGTGAAGCTCTACGTGCAGTCGGACGGCTCGCACCAGATGATGGACCTGTTCGTCGACCCCGACGAGCCCGGCCTGTCCAAGAGCCTCCGGCGCAAGGGACCGCAGCCCGGCGACGTCCACATCGGGCCGACGGATCCCGCGCGGCACCTCCACGATCGGCTCCAGTGCTGCATGGACCACTGGTGGATCCCGCCGATCACGTCGACCGGCGGCGTCTCGCTCGGCGACGCGAGCTGCGCCGGGTGTGAGCCGCAGTACGAGTGCTCGCGCTGCGGCGACGGCGTCGTCAACTCGAACGAGGCCTGCGACACGACGAACTTCGCCGGCAAGACGTGTCAGTCGCAGGGCTTCAGCAGCGGCGCGCTCGCGTGCAGCGCGAGCTGCACGCTCGACACCAGCGGCTGCGTGCCGTAGCGCTCAGGGCGTGACCGAGATCGCGAAGGTCTTCGTGTTGTTCGTGTCGCTGGCCTCGAAGATCTGGCTGCCGTTGTCGGTCCGGACGATCAGGAAGTAGCTGCCCGGCGCGGTGGTGGTCGGAATCGTGACGTTCACGTTGGTCTTGTCGTAGCTCTGGTTGGGGTTGAGCGCGACGTTGCGCGCGACGCTCCCGAGGTTCACGTCGCCGGTGCCGATGGTCTCGTCGAGGGAGAGGTAGATCGCGTCGGACCACGACGGGTTGGCGACCCCCGTGCCCTGGTTCGCGACGGTCCACGAGATCGAGATCTGGGCGCCCTTCGCGGCCGACCCCGGAGCGCTGAGCGCGGTCGGCACGAGGTCGGGGGTCTGCACCGTGAACGCGATCGCGCGCGTGTTGTTGTTCTCGTTGCTCTCGAAGACCGTACTGCTGTTGTCCGTCTTGAGGACGATGAAGTAGTTCCCGGCCGGGATGTTGGGAATCGTCACGACGGCGTCGGTCTTCGCGTAGCTGTCGCCGGCGTTCAGGGCCACGGTGTGCTGGAAGCTGCCGAGGGTGCGATCGCCCGAGCCGGGCACGTCGTCCTCGGAGAGGTAGACGGTGTCGTTCCACGCCGGCGTCGCCGGCCCCGTGCCCTGGTTCGCCACCGTCCACGACACCGTGATCTGCGCGCCTGCGCCGGCGGACGCGGGCGCACCCAGGTCCGTCGGCGTCAGGTCCGGCGTCTGGACCGTGATCGCGATCGCGCGCGTGTTGTTGTTCTCGTTGGGCTCGAAGACCGTGCCGCTGTTGTCGGTCTTCACGATCAGGAAGTAGTTGCCCACGGCCACGGCCGGGATCGTCACCGGCTGATCGACCTTGTCGTACGTCTGTCCGACCCCGAGCGCGACGTTGCGCGCGAACGTCCCCAGGCTCGTGTCGCCCGTGCCGAGGACGTCGTCCTGGGAGAAGTAGACGGTGTCGTTCCACGGCGGATTGGCGGTCCCGCTGCCCTGGTTCGCGATCGTCCACGACACCATGAGCGGCTTGCCGGCGCTCGCCGTCGACGGGCCCGTGAAGGCGGTCGGGGTCAGGTCGGCGGTCTGGATCGTGATCGGGATCGCCCGCGTGTTGTTGTTCTCGTTCTCCTCGAATTGCTGGTTGCTGTTGTCGGTCTTGACGATCAGGAAGTAGTCGCCCGCGGCGACGGCCGGGAGCGTCACCGACTGGTTGGTCTTGTCGTAGCTCTGGCTCACGTCGAGGGCGACGTTGTGCGCGAATGTGTTGAGCGTGCGGTCGCCGGTTCCAAGCACCGCGTCTTCGGAGAAGTAGATGGTGTCGTTCCAGGACGGCGGGCACGACCCCGTGCCCTGGTTCGCCACCGTCCACGAGACGGTGATCGCCGTCGACGCCACCCCGGTCGTGGGGCCGGTGAAGTCGGTCGGCACGAGGTCCGGCGTCCGGAGCGTGATCGGGATCGCCTTCGTGTTGTTGCTCTCGTTGGTTTCGGCGACCTGGCTCGAGCTGTCGGTCCGCACGATCAGGAAGTAGCTGCCGGCGGCGAGGTCCGGGAGCGTGACCACGGCGTCGGTCTTGTCGTAGGTCTGCCCGACCGGGAGCCCGGTCTGGTGCTGGAACGCGCCGCCCAGCGGCCGATCGCTGCCGCTGTAGACGTCGTCCTCGGAGAGGAAGACCGCGTCGTTCCAGGGCGCCGTCGCCTGGAGCTGCCCCTGGTTCTTCACCGTCCACGAGAGCGTGATCTGCGCCCCCGCGTCGCCCGCGGCCGGACCCTGGAAGTCGGTCGGCGTCAGGTCGGGCTTGGGTGCGGTGGTCGACGTGGTCGTGCCGTGCGGCACCGACGTGGTCGTCGTCGGGATGAGCGGCTCGCAGGCGCAGGCGGCCGAGCACTGCTCGGTCTGCGTGCACCCCTGCCCCGCGTCGCACTCTTCGCCGATCGGATCCCAGAACTGGTCGCCGCACGTCGAGATGGTGGCGACGAACGGACGCTTCACCTTGGACTTCTTCGCGACGAACGTTCCCGTCAACTGCTTGCAGGTGAGGTCGATGAGCCCGGTGAGTTTGGCCTTCCCTTTGATGTTGCGGCAGGTGTTGGGCTTGAAGGTGGCTCTGACCGTCGTGCCCTTCTTCGTGCCCCGGATGCGCACGATCGTCGGCGCGCAGCCGCTGTTGATGGTGATCTGGGTGGCGGCGATGTTGACGACGTCGAGCCCGCGATGATGGGCTGGTCGTGCACGACGTAGCGCGCGGGCGGACACGCCGGCACGCCCTGGAAGGCGAGCGCCGGAGTGCCGGCGAACAACACGAGCGACGCAACGAGCAGGCGACGGGCGGTCGACATCCCTCTCTCCCTTTGCGGCCGACCATGTGGTCCGGATCGGCGCCTCACGAATGGCGTTCGCGGGGGGTTGACGGTGAGGCGAAAAAAAAGCGAATATAGTCTGGATGTCGGCAGCTGCCACTCTGCTCGACCGCCTCGGCCGGCCCGGGGGGCTTCGTCTCGGGACGATGCCCTCCGGG
>Ga0335069_10005053_pt1 | contig 19399 bp, 20 predicted proteins | sample Lox_Sample_11_FD_206714 | JGI IMG/M metagenome (GOLD analysis project Ga0335069, IMG submission 206714) | Soil microbial communities from Loxahatchee National Wildlife Refuge, Florida, United States - Lox_Sample_1.1 | ecosystem: Environmental > Terrestrial > Soil > Wetlands | place: USA... | reverse complement strand
ATAGTCCGGGACATACACGGTGTCGTCGTGATCGCGGAGGATCTTGTGTTGAAAGCCCCCGATTGCGACACAGGCACTGACCCCGAGATCGCCCGGGGCGTGGCGGCGATGCTGCATGCGCCGGACTGCGCCGAGGTCCAGGCAGTAGTTCACGACAGGATCGTGATCCTGTCGGGGCGGATAGGATCCGCCGAATCCCGCACGGCTCTGGAGCGTCGGGTACGAGGCGTTACGGGCGTACGCGCAGTCGATAGTCGGGTGCAGGTTACTGACCGCGAATGCCATTCGCGTGGCGGATAGACAACGTGCCTCCGGGGCCGACCGGTTGCCGCCATTGCTGGTGGCGCTGGCACTGGCGCCTCCCGATCAGGTGCTGCGGGAGCTGAAGACGTCCCTCCGGGGGTTGAGCCCGGTCGAAGTGGCGGCCCGCCGCAAGCAGTACGGCATCAATGCCGTCGCGCACCAGCAGCGCCTCTCGCTGCTGCGACAGATACTGACGCGCCTTCGCGATCCTCTGAATGTCCTGCTGCTGAGCCTGGCCACGCTGTCGATCGTGACCGGCGATCGTGAAGCCCCCACGATGATCCTCGTGATGGTGATCCTGAGTCTGTCCCTGTCGCTGCTGCAGGAACGGCGCTCGGGCCGGGCAGCGGAAGCTTTGCGCGCGATGGTCCACACCACGGCTACGGTCGTGCGCGAATCGCCGCCGTCCGATCCGCTGGGCGCCGCTGATCCGGCGCGGCCGGCTGATCTTCCCCGCGAGATCGCGCTGCGTGAGCTGGTTCCGGGCGACATCGTCAAGTTGAGCGCAGGGGACCTGATACCGGCCGACCTGCGTCTGCTGACGGCGAAGGATCTGTTCATCAATCAGTCCACGCTGACCGGTGAGGCTCTGCCGGCCGAGAAGCACGCGCAGGTCATCGACACTGCCGCGACGGAGATCGCGGCGCTGTCCAACATCTGCTTCATGGGCACGACGGTGCTGTCCGGAACGGCCACGGCCGTTGTCGCGCTGACCGGGGAGAATGCCTACTTCGGCGGCGTCGCGGCGGCGATCGCCGGTCAACGCGCCGCGACCAGTTTCGACCGGGGCATAGCGCGCTTCGCCTGGCTGATGATCCGCTTCATCGCGGTCATGGCGCCGGTGGTGTTCCTCATCAATGGATTCACCAAGGGTGACTGGCTGCAGGCCCTGCTGTTCTCCGCCGCCGTGGCGGTTGGCCTGACGCCCGAGATGCTTCCCATGATCGTCACGGTTAATCTCGCCAAGGGCGCCATGGCCATGGCGGCACGCCGCGTGATCGTCAAGCGCCTGAATTCCATCCAGGATTTTGGCGCCATGGATGTGCTGTGCACCGACAAGACCGGCACGCTCACGCAGGACCGGGTACTGCTGGAGAAGCACGTGGATCTGCTCGGCAACGACAGCCTGCAGGTTCTCGAGTACGCCTGGCTCAACAGCCGTTATCAGTCGGGCCTGCACAACCTGCTGGACGTGGCGGTTCTGGAGCACCCGGATGTGCGCAAGCTGGCCGATCGCGCCGACAGCTACCGCAAGGTGGACGAGGTGCCGTTCGACTTCGAGCGCAGGCGCATGTCGGTCGCCGTGGAAGGGAACGGGCACAGGCTGCTCATCTGCAAGGGAGCCGTCGAGGAGGTCTATGCCGTCTGCAGTGAAGGTCTGGCGGACGGCAGTCCGTTTCCTCTGGATTCGCAACATCTGACACAGCTGCGCTCCACGGCGAATCAACTCAACTCCGATGGCTTCCGCGTCATCGCCGTGGCCATACGCAGTCTGCCTGCCGCACAGGAGAGCTGCGGCTTGCTGGATGAGCGGCAAATGACCCTCGTGGGCTACATCGCCTTCCTGGATCCACCCAAGGACAGTGCCGCGGCGGCCCTCGAGGCGCTGCGAGCGCACGGAGTCAGAGTCAAGGTGTTGACGGGTGACAATGAAGTCATCACGGGCAAGATCTGTCGCGAGGTGGGACTGCCGGTGCAGCGCATCGTGCTCGGTGCCGAGCTGGCCGGCTTCTCGCCCGCGCAGCTCGCCGCGGCGGTCGAGGAGGCGCAGGTCTTCGCGAAGCTGGCGCCGATGCAGAAGGCCCAGGTGATCAAGGCCCTGCAGGCCAACCGCCATGTGGTCGGCTTCCTGGGCGACGGCATCAACGATGGCCCGGCGCTGAAGTCGGCGGATGTGGGCATCTCGGTGGACTCGGCGGTCGATATCGCCAAGGAGTCAGCCGACATCATCCTGCTCGACAAGAGTCTGCTGGTGCTGGATCAGGGCGTACTGGAGGGACGCAAGGTCTTTGCCAACGTCATCAAGTACATCCGCATGGGAGCCAGCTCCAACTTCGGCAACATGTTCAGCGTGCTCGGCGCGAGCGCCTGGCTGCCGTTCCTGCCCATGGCGCCGATCCAGGTGCTGACCAACAACCTGCTGTATGACATCTCGCAGACCGCCATTCCCACCGATCACGTCGATCCGGAATTCCTGACTCGCCCGCGCCGCTGGCAGATCACCGACATCAGCCGCTACATGCTGTTCATCGGGCCGATCAGCTCCATCTTCGACTACGCCACGTACTTCATCATGTATTTCGTCTTCGGTGCGCGCACCCCGGCGGGTGCCTCCCTGTTCCAGACCGGCTGGTTCGTGGAGTCCGTGCTCTCCCAGACACTGATCATCCACATCCTGCGCACCCAGCGTCTGGCCTTCGTCGAGAGTCACGCGAGCCTGCCGCTGACGGTCATGAGCGTTGCGGTATGCATGGTCGCGATGGCTTTGCCGTACTCGCCGGCGGCCGCCTGGCTTGGATTCACGCCTTTACCGGCAGCTTACTGGCCCATGCTGGCGGCAATGGTGGTGGCTTATCTGGTGCTGACGCACGTCATGAAAAGGTGGCTGGCGCACCGCTTCAATGTGTACTGAGTATCTCCGCTGCGTGTATTGAGACCCGCAGCGACGTATCCCGGGTGATTCAGCGGCAGCCGTCCGAGCCGGCCAGCACGATGTCGATGCTGGAGGCCGCCATGTTGACCCACACGCCCTTGACCTGGGTTTCCACCTGCATGGTGACGCCGCGCTCATTCTTGAGAACAGCGGCGGTCTCGCCGCGTGCCAGCGCGGCGCCCGTGGAGATAGCCAGGTATCTGCCCGCAAAGGCATCGATGGAGGGCAGGTGGAAGACCAGTCCGTCCGCCTTGACGTCGGCGGCTCCAATGTCGCCGATGGACACGCCATGGATGCAGAAGCTGTATGTGGCTCCTTCGTAACTCAGTATTCCGTGTCCGTGTCCATAGCCGAGACCTATGCCGGCAAGCGTGCCGGACATCGTCACAGTTGCGTCGACAGGTGGCGGCGTTGGCTGTGACGATACGGCGCTGAGGGGAGGGCGGGCAGCGCACGAGCACAGCAAGGCGCTCGAGAGGAGTAATGCAGCGACAAGCCGGGTCGCGGTCAGGTTTCGGCGCGGGGGCTCCGGGGCTTGCGGCACCATATCCGTCACTCGTGTGGCTCGGGTTCGATCCAGGTCCGATCGTTTCGAGGTTAGCAGTGCAGGTGATCGCAACCATCCGCACACTTACTTATGGCGATACGCCGGGAGCCTTCGCCACGGAGCGTGCGTCCGGCACGAGTAGGTACAACCCCGGATTTGTCCGGCAGCGCCTCGGCCTACGATGCTTCCATGGCGACTCAACCAGGTGCAATCCCGGGTACCACCTTCTTCGACGGCCTGCAGGCCCGCAAGGGTTACGCACTCAACCGGATGTGCTTTTCGTTCAACGACGCGGCCAACCGGGAGGCGTTCCGGCGTGACGAGGAGTCCTACTGCGACCGGTTCGGATTGAACGGGCAACAGCGAGATGCCGTGCGACGGCGCGATGTGCTGGCCCTGATCGAGGCCGGGGGCAATATCTACTATCTCGCCAAGCTGGCCGGCATCTTCGGGCTGGACATGCAGGACATCGGTGCGCAGCAGACGGGGATGAGTCTCGAGGCCTTCAACGCGCGGCTCAGCGGCGGAGCGGACTGACATGGCACGAATCATCGGTTGCCTCGCGACTTCGCACGTGCCGCTGATCGGCCGCGCCATCGCTCGCGGGTTGCAGCAGGAGCCCTACTGGCGGGACTTCTTTGCCGGCTATCGGCCCATTCATGCGTGGCTCGAGCAGGTGCGGCCCGATGTGGCCGTGATCTTCTACAACGATCACGGTCTGAACTTCTTCCTGGATGCCATGCCGACCTTCGCCGTCGGCGCCGCCGAGCAGTACCAGAACTCGGACGAGGGCTGGGGGCTGCCGTCGTTCGGGCCTTTCCAGGGAGATCCGGCCCTGTCCTGGCATCTGATCGAATCGCTGATGGAAGCGCAATTCGACCTGACCACTTGCCAGCAGATGCGCGTGGACCATGCCTTCGCCATTCCCATGGCTCTCGCCTGGCCTGGCCACCATCCCTTGCGGGTGAAGACGGTGCCGATAGCCATCAATACCGTGCAGCATCCGCTACCCACTCCCGAACGCTGCTTCCACCTCGGCCAGGCAGTGGGGCGGGCCCTGGAGGCGTACCCGCAGGACCTGCGGGTGCTGGTCATCGGCTCGGGTGGGCTTTCGCATCAACTCGATGGTGAGCGCGCCGGTTTCATCAATCAGCCGTTCGATCAGATGTGCCTGGACCGGCTCGTGAGCGATCCGCTGGCGCTGACGCACCTGTCAGTCAGGGACCTCATCGAACAGGCGGGCAGTCAGGGCGTGGAGTTGCTGATGTGGCTGGCCGCGCGCGGCACTCTGCACGGGCGAGTGTCGCGGATCCACAGTCACTACGTGGTTCCGATCTCCAATACGGCCGCTGCAACGCTCGTATTGCAGAACGCGGCGTAGCGGGCTGTCAGACAGCCTTCGACTCAGACGACCTTCGAGTACCTCTCCGGCTTGTCCCGCGCCCCCTCGGCCGGTTCGGCCATCCTGGCCGGTTCACCCGGTTGCAGGTAACGGTCGAAGCAGGCGGCCAGCACACGCAGAAGATAGCGGCCGACGGGAGTGACCACGATGCGCGAGGAGCAGACCCATGCGAGATGGTCGGCTTCCAGGGGCGCGAGACACTTGCGCGCTTCCGCGAAATACGTCCAGAAGTCGATGCCGAACAGCTCCTCCGCCTCCGTCACGCACACCTCACCCTGACACATGATCCGGTCGATGACCCAGGCGCGGATGCGGTCGTCCTGGTCGCGAACCAGGCCGCGCCACACCGGCAGGTGCCCCGCGTCGATCGCGTCCGACCATTCCGAGAGCTGACGACGGTTCTGGCTGAAACTCTCTCCCAGATGGCTGATGGCGCTGGCGCCGATACCCAGCAGGTCGCAGCCGGCGTGCGTCGTATAGCCCATGAAGTTGCGATGCAGGGTGCCCTGCTCCTGGGCCCGGACCAGAGCGTCATCGGCAAGCGCAAAGTGATCCATGCCGACGTAGCGGTAGCCGGCCTCAGAAAGCGAATCTATCGCCGCGGACAGCAGAGCGATGCGCGTGGCGGCATCGGGCAGGTCCTCGGCGCGAATGCGGCGCTGCGGTTTGAACAGCTGCGGCAGGTGGGCGTACCCGTAAACGGCCAGGCGAGCCGGCCGCACCGCGATCACGGCTTCGAGTGTGCTGCGGAAGCTTTCCAGGGTCTGCCGCGGCAGGCCATACATCAGATCGACGTTGATCGATTCGATACCGGCCGCCCGGCACGCCTCGATGGCGCCGCAAGTCTGTTCGACGGTCTGTACCCGATTCACGGCACGCTGCACTTCCGGATCCAGATCCTGCACACCGAAACTCACGCGATTGAATCCGATCCGCGCCAGATGCAGGAAGTCGGAGGGTTGCGTGAAGCGCGGATCGATCTCGATGGAGAAGTCGCGCTGCGCATCCGCGCTCAGATGCAGGTAGCGCGCCACCGATTCGACGAGAAGCTCCAGTTGCACGGGCCTCAGGAAGTTGGGCGTCCCGCCACCGAAGTGCAGCTGAACGACCTCGCGATCGCGAAACAGGGGCGCGATCAGCTCGATTTCGCGCAACAGGCGATTCACGTAGGCGGCGGCGCGTTCCGTGGAGTGCGTGATGACCCGATTGCAGCCGCAATACAGGCAGGGGCTGCTGCAGAAAGGCACGTGAACATAAAGCGAGAGCGGGCGAGCCGGACTGCCCGCCGCGAGAGCGAAGCGCTGGAACTGGTCCGCATCGAAGTCGGCCGTGAAATGTGGCGCAGTCGGATAGGACGTGTAACGCGGCCCTGGACGGTCATAGCGGCTCAGGAGTTCGGCGGAAACCTTCTGGCTGGCTGTCATATTGAGACCCGGACGAAACAACGGACGAGACCGGTTCACATCGGGTGAGCATGCGCTGGATCGCGCGACGTGGCGTCCGTGTTTGCGCGTACGTAGAAGTACCGATGGACGCTCGGTGATTCCCCATGGGGGTCGCGCATAGGGACATTTACTGATTCTGAGCCGGACCCGCCTCGATATCTTGCGCGGGACAAACACAGTGTGCTCGCGCGCATCCCCAGGCTTGCTCGGAACGGAAGGTGACGAGGTTATGAGGAACATCAGCAGGGCGGACAACAACCGATTTGCGATTCTGACCCTCGGCGCGGCGGCCATGGCCGCCGTAGCGCTGATCTTCGTCTGGGGACCCCTGCAGATCAGGGCATTCGACCAGGCAACACTTTTGGCCCGGCTGGGAACTGGAACCGCGATTGCTGCGGGTGCGGCGCTTGCCGCGGACAGTGACGCAGCTCCCAGCACCGCCACTTCATGGACGCACGTGCCGTTCGTCACGAGCGAGGGAACGCCAACTAGCATTGCGGCTACCGATGGCCGTGTGCGCATCGTCACCATGATGTACACGCATTGCCCTGGAAGTTGCCCGCTGGCGCTGGCAACGCTGCGGCGCATTGAGGGAAATCTCACGCCTCGCGAGCGCTCCCGCCTGAGCGTGATAGCCCTGTCGCTCGATCCCGAAAAGGATACGGTCGCGAGCCTGAATGCCTTTCGTCAGACCAGCGTCGTTTCGCCCGCGTGGATCCTCGGTCGTCCATCAGCATCGGACGTGCCGGTTCTGGCCCGTGCGCTGGGCGTGAGCTACCGGATCGTCGGTGACGGGTATGTGGATCATCAGAGCGCGTTCGTCATTCTGGATGCCCACGGACGCGTGCTGTCGCGCACCGGCAGGACACAGGATGCGGATCCGTCCTTCACGGTGGAGTTGCGGCGCGCGCTGGCGGCGAACTGAGTCCGGCAGACAACAGGGGCCAGAGAATGATCATTCAGGCGGATTTCGTGCTCAACCCACCGGCTGAGAAAGTGACAGCGGAGCGTGTCGGCACGCCGGCCGTCGAGACGTACAACGACCACGTCGTGCGGCAGTTCACGGTCATGACCGTGGTGTGGGGCATTGTCGGCATGCTGGTGGGTGCGTATATCGCCGCGGAGCTGATCTGGCCGGCATTGAGCTTCGACATTCCCTGGCTGGCTTATGGCCGGTTGCGTCCTTTGCACACGAATGCCGTGATCTTCGCATTCGGCGGATCGGCGCTGATGGCGACCTCGTTCTACGTCGTGCAGCGCACCTGCCACGTGCGGCTGTTCAGCGACCGGCTGGCGGCATTCACCTTCTGGGGCTGGCAGGCCGTCATAGTCCTCGCGGTGATCAGTCTTCCCATGGGTTGGACGACGGCCAAGGAGTACGCGGAACTCGAATGGCCGATCGACATCCTGATCGCGCTGGTCTGGGTAGCTTACCTGGCCGTGTTCTTCGGCACCCTGGCCAAGCGCCGCGTTGCGCACATCTACGTCGCCAACTGGTTCTACGGCGCGTTCATCATCACGACGGCCGTCCTGCATATCGTCAACAGCGCGGAAATCCCCCTTACTCTCACGAAATCCTACTCGGCGTACGCCGGTACAGCGGACGCCATGGTCGAGTGGTGGTACGGACACAATGCGGTGGGCTTCTTCCTCACCGCGGGATTCCTGGGAATGATGTACTACTTCGTTCCCAAGCAGGCCGGCCGTCCCATCTACTCCTACCGCCTGTCGATCGTGCATTTCTGGGCGCTGATCTCGGTGTACATGTGGGCCGGTCCGCATCACTTGCACTACTCCACGCTGCCGGACTGGGCCCAGACCCTTGGCATGGTGTTCTCGCTGATCCTGCTCGCGCCATCCTGGGGCGGCATGATCAACGGCATCATGACCCTGTCGGGTGCCTGGGACAAACTGCGCACCGACCCCATCCTGAAGTTCCTCATCGTGTCGCTGTCCTTCTATGGCATGTCCACGTTCGAGGGGCCGATGATGTCCATCAAGACCGTCAACGCCCTGTCGCACTTCACCGATTGGACGATCGGCCACGTGCACTCCGGTGCGCTCGGCTGGGTGGCGATGATGACGATCGGTTCCCTGTACGTGCTGATCCCACGCGTGTACGGACAACGCCAGATGTGGAGTGTCAAGCTTATCGAGTGGCACTTCTGGATCACGACAATCGGCGTGGTGCTGTACGTGGCTGCCATGTGGATCGCGGGATTGATGCAGGGTCTGATGTGGCGGGCCACCAATCCGGATGGAACGCTGACCTACACGTTCGTCGAATCCCTCAAGGCCACCTATCCCTACTACGCCGTGCGCCTGTGCGGTGGCGCACTGGTGATCGCCGGCATGGGTCTCATGGCCTACAACTACTGGAAGACTGTCCAGCAGGCGCAGGGGGCACGCCAGCCGGTGCCGGTTCCACAGCCAGCGGCAGCCACCTGATCGAACCGCCCGGAGTCTCTGGATGAAGCACGAAACCATTGAAACGCGGGCTGGCCTGCTGGGCGTCCTGATCGCTGTTGTGATCAGCGTCGGAGGGCTCGTGGAGATCGTCCCGCTGTATTTCTCGAGTCAGGTCACCACGCCAGCCCCGGGTGTGCAGCCCTACACCGCGCTGCAGCTCGAGGGCCGGGACATTTACATCCGGGAAGGCTGCTACAACTGCCATTCCCAGATGGTCCGGCCGCTGCGTGCCGAGACCGAGCGCTACGGCCACTATTCCCTCGCCGGGGAGTCCGTCTACGACCATCCCTTCCAGTTCGGTTCCAAACGGACGGGTCCGGATCTGGCGCGGGTGGGCGGACGCTACAGCGATGAGTGGCACCGGGTGCACCTGAGCAATCCGCGCGATGTCGTGCCGGAGTCGAACATGCCCGCCTATGCATGGCTCGCCAGGGAGCCGATCGATGCGAACCTGACGCCGCGGAAGCTCACGCTCATGCGTGGACTGGGCGTCCCTTACAGCCAGGCGCAGATCGATGGCGCTGCGGAGTCCGTGCGTGACAAGAGCGAGATGGATGCCCTGATCGCTTATCTACAGGGCCTCGGCGTGGCCTCGAAGGGGTGGCACTAGATGAGCACGGAACTGGAGGCGGTCACCGGAGTGGTGCGCGGTCTGATGGCCGGGCTGCTCCTGCTGATGTTCGTGGGATTGTTCCTGTGGGTGTTCAACCGGAAGCGCCGCAAGTCATTCGAGTCGGCCGCGCGCCTGCCTCTGGAGGAGGACGCGGGTACTGGTGAAGGGCAATGAACTCCATAGCGGGCGTCATCGTCACGGTTGTCGTGCTGGTCAACATTGCCCTGCTGTGCGTGTTGCTCGTGGGTCTGCGTCGCCGTCGCGGGGAGGCGCCTTCAACCACGGAAACCACCGGACATGTCTGGGACGAAGACCTGCGCGAACTGAACAACCCGCTGCCGCGATGGTGGCTGTGGCTGTTCGTCATCACCATCGTCTATGGACTGGGTTACCTGGTGGTCTATCCGGGGCTGGGCAACTTCCCGGGCGTGTGGAGCTGGACCTCGCAGAAGCAGCTGGCCGGGCAGTCGGCGGAGGCGGACCGGCTGCTGGAACAGACCTACAGACCGTTCGAGAAACGGGATGTACGGCAGCTGGCGACCGATCCGAACGCGCTGCGCATCGGCCGTAACCTGTTCGTGAACAATTGCGCCGCGTGTCACGGCTCCGATGCACGCGGGGCTCCTGGATTTCCCGACCTGACGGACAAGGACTGGCTGTGGGGTGGAACGCCGTCGGCAATCGTGCAGTCCATCGCAGAGGGAAGGACCAGCACCATGCCGGCTTGGCGCGCGGCTCTCGGCGGGGATTCGGGTGTCGAAGACGTGCTGCGCTACGTGATGAGCCTGTCTGGCCGGCAGCTGCCGGCCGGTGACCTGGAGAATGGCCGCGCGAAGTTCGCCACCATCTGCGCCGCCTGTCATGGCTCGGATGGCCGCGGCAACCAGCAGCTCGGCGCACCGAATCTGACCGACCACATCTGGCTGAACGGCGGCTCGCTGGAGGCGGTGCGCGAGTCCATTGCGAACGGGCGCCATGCGGAGATGCCCGCTCATCTGGCACGGCTCGGCAAGACCCGCGTGGATCTGCTCGCGGCCTACGTCATCAGTCTGGGCGGTGCCGATCTGACTTCCGCCTTACCCTCGGCGCCGTCGCCACCGGTCCCGTCGCCTTCGCCGGCCGCGGCAACACCAGTTGCGACGGCTCCAGCGGCAGCGCCCACGAGTCATTCGCCGTGACAGTCAGTGCGCGCAGCCGCGATCGCGCCGCGGGGCGCCAGCCGCCCCGTCTGCGCCTCGTGACCTCCGCGGACGAAACCGCCGGCGGCGGCGGTTCAGGCTCGCTGTATGAAGCGCAGGTCAAGGTCTATCCGCGCGAAGTGGCAGGGCGATTTGCGCGGCTGCGCCTGACTGCCGCGTGGGTGCTCCTGGGGCTGTACTACGCGAATGCGTGGCTGCAGTGGAACGGCCGTCAGGCCTTCCTGTGGGATCTGCCGGCGCGCAAGTTCTACATCCTGGGTCTCGTCCTGTGGCCGCAGGATTTCATCTTTCTGACGGGACTGCTGATCATCGCGGCGCTGTCGCTGTTCTTCTTCACGGCCCTCGGCGGCCGGCTGTGGTGCGGTTACGCCTGTCCGCAGACGGTCTGGACGGAGACTTTCCTGTGGATGGAGCGCGTTGCCGAGGGCGGTCGCAACGAGCGCATGAAGCTCGACCGCGCGCCGTGGTCGATGCGCAAGCTCGCGCGCAAGTCCTTCAAGCAGCTCCTGTGGATCACCTTCGCCCTGTGGACGGGATTCACCTTCGTCGGCTACTTCACCCCGATCCGCACCCTGGCACATGAAATCCTCACCGCATCCCTGGGTCCGTGGGAGACCTTCTGGATCGGGTTCTACGGTCTTGCCACCTACCTGAACGCGGGTTTCCTGCGCGAGCAGGTCTGCAAGTACATGTGTCCCTATGCGCGCTTCCAGAGCGCGATGTTCGATCGCGACACGCTGATCATCACCTACGATGGGGAGCGCGGCGAGCCGCGCGGCGCGCGACGTCGGGGAAGCGACCCGGTTGCGCTCGGTCTGGGCGACTGCACGGATTGCACGTGGTGCGTTCAGGTATGTCCCACGGGCATCGATATCCGGCGCGGACTGCAACAGGAGTGCATTGCATGTGCCGCCTGCATCGATGCGTGCGACACCGTGATGGACCGAATGGGATACGCGCCCGGTCTCATCCGCTACACGACCCAGCATGCCCTCGAACACAAGTCCACCCGGGTTCTTCGACCACGCGTGATCCTGTACGGAGTCGTACTCGTACTGCTGGCTGGCACCTGGATCACTGCGCTGGCGCTGCGTGAGCCGGTAGCGCTGGATGTCATTCGTGACCGCAACGCCCTGTACCGGTTGCTGGATGACGGACAGGTTGAGAATGTCTACGACCTGAAGATCATGAACAAGACCGAGAGTGCCCATCGCTTCCGGATCGATGTCCGGGGTCCCGGCCGGCTCGAGATCGATCCGCTGCCGGCCATCTTCCAGGTACGGGGCGGAGAGGTCTATCCGGCGGCCGTGCGCGTGCGCCGGCCGGCCTACGAACCGGTCGGATCGGAAAGCGTGGTTTTCAGCGTTGAGGCCCTCGAAGACAGCTCGTTGCGGACCACCGCGACGGCTCGCTTCCTGGCGCCGTCGAGGTGAACGTCATGAGCAACGAGCAGCCTGCCGGATCCGATGGCGCCAGAACTGCGCGGCGCAGTCGAATCAACGCGACCGTCGTGCTCGTCATCGGGCTACCGCTGTTTGCCATAGTTGCCAGCGTGGGGACCGCCGTCGTCGCCGTGACGCGTGGCGATCCGGTGCTGCCCGACCAATATCATTGGGAAGGGGACAAGCTCGATCATGACTTCGCGCTGTCGCAGCTCGCGGCGCGGCGCCATGTCAGCGCCGACCTCCGATTGCAGCCCGCGCAGGGATCATGCCGCGTGGATCTGTCGATCGACGGCGCGCCGCCGCAGGAGCTGGATCTGACCCTCATCCACGGCAGCAACGCATCCCTGGATCGCCAGATGCGTTTCCTCCGCAACGGCGCCTCGTCTTCCTATACGGCACAGTGCGCGCAGATTCCCTCTGCCACCTGGCATGTCCAGCTGGCCGATGGGCAGAACACCTGGACATTCCGCGAGGATGTGATCGGAGACCTCGATAACGTGAAGCTCTCTTTCGGGACGCTGGCACCTGCGGGAACCCAAGGCCGCGTCGAATGAGCAGGTAGCCGGCAATGAACTCCGAGGCCACCACTGCGTGGTCGCGATCCGTCTTCAACGTGCATGGCATGCACTGCTCCAACTGTGCGCGCAGTGTGGAGCGCGCCGTGCGGCAACTGGATGGTGTACGGCAATTCTCCCTGAATCCGGCCACGGCGGTGGCGGCAATCGACTGGGATCCGCGCAAGCTGTCGCTGACCCGGATATACAACGCGATCCGCACGGCGGGTTTCCGGGCAGTTCCGCTGGAGGGCGAACAGGCCGAAGCGGATGCCCGAGCGGAGCGTCGGGCCGCCCTCAAGCGTATCGGTGTCGCTGGCCTGGGCATGATGCAGACCATGATGCTGATTTACGCCCTCTACGCAGGCGGTGCGCACGGCGTGGACGCACAGATCGCCCAATACCTGCGCCTGTCCGGCATGTTGCTCGCGACTCCAGTCCTGTTCTACTCGGGCCTGCCATTCCTGACCTCTGCCGTCCGGGACCTGCGGCAACGTCGCCTGGGCATGGATGTACCGGTATCCGTGGCTCTCCTGCTCGCCTACTGCGCGAGTGTCGTGAACACACTCACAGGGAGCGGCGCGGTCTACTACGACTCGGTGACCATGTTCGTATTCCTGTTGTCTGTCGGTCGGTTTGCCGAAATGGTCGTCAGGCAGCGCAGCGTTTCGTCCCGTGAAGCGTTCACGCGCAGCGTGCCATCCACGGCAATACGGATCATTCCAACCGGTGGCACCGAGCGGGTCAGCGTCGCATCCCTTCTGGCCGGAGATATCGTGTCGGTGGCGCGGGGAGCCGTGGTTCCCGTGGACGGCGAACTCCGATCCGGGCGGGCGTGGATCGATGAGTCGCTCGTCACGGGGGAATCGGTTCCCGTTCTCAAGGATCAGGGCGCGAAAGTGTTCGGGGGATCGGTGAACACCCAGCATCCGATCGAGGTCACCTGCAGCGCACCGGCCGATCAGTCGGCCATCGCGGGGATCGCGGCCCTGCTGCAGCGCGCGGTGGCTCAGCGCCCTCGCACTCTGGCAGTCGCCGACCGTGTCTCGTCACAGTTCTCATTCGTGACGCTGGCTCTTTCTGGCGCCGTGGCCCTGTACTGGCTCTGGGCTGATCCCTCGAACGCAATGCCTGCCACCCTCGCGGTACTGGTGGTGACGTGTCCCTGTGCGCTGTCGCTTGCCGTACCTACCACGTTCTCGGCAGCCACGTCCCGCCTGGCACGCGCTGGGCTGCTGGTCGTGAAGGCGGACTCGCTGGAGCGACTCGCCAAGGTGGATACGGTAATCCTTGACAAGACCGGTACTCTCACCGAGGGCAGACCTGTGGTGCTCGTAGAGCAGGTGAGGGAGGGGCTGAGTGCCGAACGTGCGCTATCGATTGCAGCGGCCCTGGAGCGCACTTCGGACCATCCGCTGTCGGAAGGCTTTGCTCCTTTCGCCGATCCGGGCATCGTCGCGGAGCGGGTCGTCGAACAGCCGGGAGAGGGACTGGAAGGCTGCGTGGCTGGCGAACTCTGGAGGCTTGGGCGTCCCGAGTTCGTCCTGCGCGTGCCGGATGCCGGCCCGACCGGCGGCGACTCGCCACTGGTGCTGGGGAGAGCGGGCCGCGAGGTCGCCCGATTCCGGGTCCAACAGAATCTCTCCGTGACGGCCCGTGACGCGGTCAACGCCTTGCGCCGACTAGGCCTGCGTGTCGCCATTGTCAGTGGTGACAGCGAGCAGGCAGTCGGTCAGGTGGCCGGGATGCTAGGCGTGACCGAGCACTACGCGCGTGTCGATTACTCCCGCAAGCCGGAGATCGTCCGGCAGTTGCAGGCGGCCGGTGCCAACGTGCTCATGGTGGGGGATGGAATCAACGATGGGCCCGCGCTGGCCAGCGCGAATGTGTCGTGCGCGATGGCGCAGGGATCGGCGATGGCTCAGTGCACCGCGGACCTGCTGCTGATGCCGGCCTCACTGGCGGCGCTCGGTCGCGGGATCACGCTCGCCCGGCAGGCGGGCCGGGTGACGCGCCAGAATCTCGCCTGGGCATTCCTGTACAACGTCACCGCCGTGCCGCTCGCCGCGGCCGGTTACATCGCTCCGTGGGTTGCGGCGCTGGGCATGTCCCTGAGTTCCCTGGCCGTGGTCATGAACGCAGCGCGCCTGACCGCCGAGCGGCCGACGCGCCTCGTCGAGGACGTGGCATGACCATCGTGTTCCTGCTCATCCCCCTGGCCTTCGTGCTGGTGTTGGGATCGGCGGCCGCCCTGATCTGGGCCGTGGATTCGGGCCAGTATGACGGCGACCTGGACGAGAGCAGTCGCATTGCCCTCGAGCAGGATGAGGAGCGGCCACCGCCAGCGGCCTGAAGCTAGTGGGCCGCTGCCGGCTCGGCCCTGACGGTACCCCGCTCTTTGGCAATCTTCAGGAGCGTGGGATAGAACTGCACGAACGTCGTGTCCACCACGCCGTGCTCGCGGTGACACGCATAACATTCCGCCGCTGGGGGCAGCAGCACTCCGGGTCCGGTGCCCGCGAACTCGAAGAAGGCCCAGCCTCCGGGAAAGCGTTGCGTGTCCTTGACGTGGACTTCCACTCCGAGCGGATCGCCACTCTGGAATCTGCCGCTCTGGTTGATGGAGCCCTTCTCTTGCGCGCCGCGCTGCTCGAGTACGAGCAGGGTGCCATCCGGCCAGGTGCCGGTGCTGAGGAATTCACGGTAGGCGGCCGGGCTTGCGAAGACATTGTCAAACACCGATTGGCCGTCCGCGCCCGCGCCCTTGCGATAGCTCATGTCCAGACCCGAACTCAGATACACCCACTCCCGGTACGCTTGCGGAAATTTCAGCCGGCCATCCGGCGTATAGGCCAGGGCGAGCACAGCCGCCGTCGGGTGCGGCCCTGCCGCGGTGGAAATTCCAGGCAACCTGGTGGCGTCACCCGCGGGAGCGCTCAGGCTCCAGGCCGCCAGCGTGCCGAACAGGGTCGCAAAGGTGCAGGGTCGGGTTCTCATGGGCGATGCCGGGAGGGGACCTTTATAATGCCGCACGGGATACGGATTGTGAAAGCGATAATCGAACACGAAATGAGCCGGAGACCTGCGCAGTGACGGCGAGAATGATCGATGGCCGTGCCGCTGCCGCGCTGCTGCGGGCGGAGTTCATTCCGCGCATCGAACGCTTGCGCGAACGGACCAACGTCACGCCGGGCCTTGCGGTGGTGCTGGTGGGCCACAATCCGGCATCCGCGCTCTATGTCAGCAACAAGGTGCGGGCGTGTGAGGAAATCGGCATCCGCTCGATCAAGCTTCATCTGGAAGACACCATCGACACGGAGACGCTCGTCCAGACGATAGAAGGCCTGAACGCTGATCCGGCAGTGCACGGCATCCTGGTGCAGTTGCCATTGCCTCCACGCATCGACATGCGCCGCGTGCTGGAGACCATCTCCGTCAAGAAGGACGTCGACGGCTTTCACCTCTACAACGTTGGCGGTCTGGTGGTTGGAAACACGATCTTCCCACCCTGCACACCCTACGGCGTCGTCAAGTTGCTGGAGTATGAGCGGATCAAACTCGAGGGCCAGAACGTCGTGGTGGTAGGCGCGAGTAACATCGTGGGAAAGCCGATGGCACTCATGCTCATGCAGCGCGATGCCACCGTGTGCATCTGCCACGCCAAGACGCGCGATCTCGCCCAGTTCACCATCCTGGCGGACATCCTCATCGTGGCCGCCGGCAAGCCGCGGCTGATCCTGCCGCAGATGGTCAAGACCGGCGTCGTCGTGATCGATGTCGGGATCAACCGTCTGGAAGACGGGCGAGTCACTGGCGACGTGGACTTCGAGGGGGTGGCAGCCAAGGCGTCATACATCACTCCGGTTCCGGGTGGAGTGGGACCCATGACGATCACGATGCTGCTGGAGAACACGATCGCGGCGGCGGAACGTTCGATCGCCTGACTCATCCCTTTGCAGGAGCTGGAACCATGGCTACGATAGTCGGCGGCATCGCCACGTCCCACACCCCGACGATCGGCTTCGCGCTCGATACCCACAAGCAGGCCGATCCGGTCTGGGCGCCGATCTTCCAGGCGTACGAGCCCATCCAGCGCTGGCTCAGGGACAGGCAGCCCGATGTGCTGTTCTTCATCTACAACGACCACATCACCTCGTTCTTCTTCGATCACTACTCGCAGTTCGCGCTGGGCGTCGGCGATCGGTATTTCGTCGCCGATGAAGGCGGTGGCGCCCGCCGCCTGCCGCCCATCAACGGCCACCCGAAGCTCGCGCAGCACATCGCCAATTCGCTGGTTGCCGATGAGTTCGATCTGTCCTACTTCCAGGGCAAGGGCCTGGATCACGGCTGCTTCTCGCCCCTGTCGGTGCTGTGGCCGCACGAACCCGCCTGGCCCGGCGCGCTCGTGCCCCTGCAGGTCGGCGTACTCGAGTTTCCCATCCCGTCCGCGCGGCGCTGCTTCAATCTGGGCAAATCGCTGCGCAAGGCCATCCAGAGCTATCCGCAGGACCTGAAGGTCGCCATCGTCGGCACCGGCGGGCTGTCCCACCAGGTGCACGGCGAGCGTTGCGGTTTCAACAACACGGCGTGGGACATGGAATTCCTCGAGCGGCTGGAGAAGGACCCGGAGTCGCTGACCCGGCTGACGATCGCGCAGTTCGCGGAGCGCGGTGGATTCGAGGGATCGGAAGTGATCATGTGGCTGATCATGCGCGGTGCGCTGAGCGCACGTGTCAGGAAGATCCACCAGAGCTACTACCTGCCGTCGATGACGGCCATCGCGACTGTCATCTTCGAGAACGATTCCGAGGACGCCCCCGGAGAGAGCGTGGAGGAGCACCGTCAGCGCATCGGCACGCAATGGGCGGGAATCGAGAAACTGACAGGCACCTATCCCTTCACGCTGGATCGCAGCGTGAAAGCGTATCGGCTCAACAGTTTCCTGCACCGGCTGATCCAGCCCGACTGGCGCAAGCGCTTCCTGCAGGATCCCGAGCCCCTGTTCGAGGCGGCGGATCTGTCGGCCGAGGAACGCGACCTGGTGCGTCGCCGTGACTGGCGCGGACTGATCCACTACGGCGTGATCTTCTTCCTGCTGGAGAAGTTCGGCGCCACCGTCGGCATCTCGAACCTGCACATCTACGCGGCCATGCGCGGCCAGTCGCTGGAGGACTTCCAGAAGACCCGCAACGCGCAGATCCTCTACTCGGTGGCCGGGCAGGACGCGGCCAAGCCCACCGCATCGACCTGAGCGCCGGCCGCCTCGACCTGACCGGCACCGCATCGACCTGACGCTCGCCGGTTCGACCTGGCTCGCGCCGGAAGCCCTTGTTCCGGCTGAAATTGTGACCCGGCGCCCTGGCGGGCTCGCGCCCTGGCGCGTGCGTGTCGATCTGTCCCGCGCTGTTTCGTCGTAGAGTTCAGGAAACGCGAAACTCTATCAGTCGGAGGCCATATGAAAGTCATGGTGATGGTCAAGGCCACGAAGGACAGCGAAGCCGGAGTGCTCCCGCCCCCGGAGTTGTTCGCCGCCATGGGTCAATACAACGAACAGCTCATCAAGGCGGGAATCATGCTGGCGGGCGAGGGACTCAAGCCGAGCCGCTACGGCAAGCGCGTGCACTTCTCGGGCAAGAACCGGACGGTCACGGACGGACCCTTCACGGAGACCAAGGAGCTCGTCGCGGGCTTCTGGCTGTGGCAGGTCAAGTCGATCGAGGAGGCCGTGGAATGGGTACGGCGCTGTCCGAATCCCATGCTGACCGATTCCGACATCGACATCCGCCCGCTGTACGAGGCCGAGGATTTCGGCGAGATCCTGACACCCGAGCTGCGTGCGCAGGAAGACGATCAACGCCGCCGCCTCAGCGAGCGCAAGTAGCCGGCACTCAGCCATCAGTTCGTGGAGTTCATGACATGACACAGGCAATCCCGTATCTGGGGTTCGACGGCAATTGCGCCGAGGCGATGCGGTACTACGAGCGCGTGCTCGGGCTGGGAGCGAGGGTCGAGCTCATGGTGAGCGGCGCGGACACGCCGATGGCCGAGCAGATTCCGCTGGAGCAGCGCCATCGCATCATGCATGCGCGCCTGGGTTTCAGCGATGGCTCGCAGATCTACGCGGGCGACGCGCCGGCGAACGTACCCTACCAGGGCATGAAGGGCATCACCCTGACGATGAATTACCCGACAGTTGCCGAGGCGGAGCGTGTGTTCAAGGCGCTCGCCGATGGCGGCAATGTCACGATGCCGCTGCAGCCGGCCTTCTGGGCCGAAAAGTTCGCGATGCTCACGGATCGGTTCGGTACGCCGTGGATCATTAACGCCAACCTGCGCGACGTCTACCGGAAATAGCGGCGGCACGTTACGGCTCCGAGGTATAGCGATGACCTACATGCTTTTGGTGGTCGAGAAAGTCGGCGATCGGGAAGCGCGCACGGAGGACGAGGGACGAGTTCTCTACGATCGCATGTTGCGATTCAGCGAAGACCTGAAGCAGCGCGGCCTGCTCACGCTGAGTCAGTCACTGAAGACGGACGCCGCAGGGGTGCGGGTGACGAACCGCGACCGCAAGATCGTCGTGCGCGATGGCCCGTTCGTGGAGGCACGGGAAATGATCGGCGGCTTCTTCTTGCTGACCTGTGACACGCGGGAGGAGGCCGTCGCGATTGCGCGCGACTGTCCCGCCGCACAGTGGGCGACCATTGAAGTGCGTGAACTCGGACCCTGTTTTCAATGACGTTGGTCGATGATCCGGGTACTGCGCCTG
>Ga0335069_10005052_pt1 | contig 19399 bp, 20 predicted proteins | sample Lox_Sample_11_FD_206714 | JGI IMG/M metagenome (GOLD analysis project Ga0335069, IMG submission 206714) | Soil microbial communities from Loxahatchee National Wildlife Refuge, Florida, United States - Lox_Sample_1.1 | ecosystem: Environmental > Terrestrial > Soil > Wetlands | place: USA... | reverse complement strand
TGATGGTTACCGCGTCGTCGTCCGCCGCCGCCGTGATCGCGCCCCCCGCGGCCGTGGCGACCGCGTGCGCGTAGTAGGCCTGAACCCAGCGGCCCCCGAGGCCGTCGCCCAACGGCGCGCCCGAGAGCCCGGCCTGCACCTCGGCGTGCAGGCGCGCCTTCGGCCCCTTCGCCAGGGCTCGCACCTCGTAGCCGCCGGGACCTTGCGCAACCTCCATCCTCGCGACGCCGCCCAGCGGCAGGGCGCCCGACGCGAGCTGGGCGAGATTGGCCAGCACCTGCGCCGGCGGCTTCGGCAGCGAGGGCAGGCCGACAGCCCAGTCGAGCTCGGCGCGGACGTGCGCGAATACACCGCGCGTCAGCCGCTCCAACTCGGCGCAATCGAACAGGCTGACCCCGGCGGCCGCCCCGAACGCGACCCGGGCGAAGGCCAGGTGGTCGACCAGCTTCTTCGCGCTGGAGGCGATCAGCTCCATCGCGTCGTCGCGCATGTCCTTGGCGGACGGATCCTCGAGCAGGTCGAGGCCGGAGACGATCGCGCCGGCGGGGCTGATGAAGTCGTGGCAGAGCTTGGAGGCAAGCCGCGCGGCCAGCTCCTCGGCGGGCACTGCGGCCGACGGCTCAGGTCCGTCGTATCCGGCGGCGGCGATCTCGCTCATCGGCGCGAACATCCCCTGATTTGTCGCTTTGGGAAACCGGACTCGTGGGTCATAGACGCCCCATGGGACTGGACGTCGCAACCGACATCGGCGGGGATCTCGCCGAACTCGTCGCCGAGGCCGCTCGGCTGATCCTGCCGCTCTGGAAAACCGAGCTGACGGTCAGCGCCAAGGCCGACGAGAGCCCGGTGACCGAGGCCGATCGGCGCGGCGAGGCGCTGATCCTGGAGCGGCTCGCCAAGCGGTTTCCCGGCGTGCCGGTGATCTCGGAGGAGCACGCCAGCGAGTTCGGCACGCCCGACGCGATCGGGCCGCGCTTCTTCCTGGTCGACCCTCTCGACGGCACCAAGGCGTTCGTCCGCGGCGACCCGCACTTCACGGTCAACATCGGCCTGATCGACCACGGCGAGCCGGTGGCGGGCGCGGTGGCGGCGCCCGCGAGCGGCGAGATCTGGCATACGACCGCCGAAGGCGTCGTGAAGCGACATCGTGACGGGCCGTTCGAGCCGATCCGACCGAGGACCTGGCCGGCCGGCGAGGCGCTGGCGCTGATCAGCCACACGATGAAGGTCGAAACCGCCGACAAGCTGGCCGAGCAGTACGGATTTCACCGGCGCGAGCCGATGGACTCGTCGATCAAGTTCTGCCGCATCGCCGAGGGCGCCGCCGACATCTACCCGCGCCACGGTCCGACGATGGAGTGGGACACCGCGGCGGGCCACGCCGTGCTGATCGCCGCGGGCGGCCGCGTGACGACGCCGGAAGGCGATCCGTTCCTCTACGGCAAGGCCAGCGAGGGCTTCAAGAACGGCTGGTTCGTCGCCCGCGGGCTCTAGCGGACCAGGAGCGGGCCGAGCGTCAGGTAGCCGACAAAGCCGGCCGCGAACGAGAGGGCCGCGATCCAGATGAACGGGCGCGCGACATCGATCGGAGCGTCGATGCGGTGCGCGCGGCTGACCGCGCGGGGTCCAGGGCGCGGGGCGGTCACGCCGCCTCCGCACGGTGGCGCGGATGAAAGAACAGCGCCTGGCCGATCGCCGCCTTCACGGTTTCCGGCTGGAACGGCTTGGTGATCAGGAATGCGGGCTCCGGGCGCTCGCCGGTCAGCAGACGCTCGGGGAACGCGGTGATGAAGATCACCGGCGCGTCATGGTCGGTCAGGATGTCCTTCACCGCATCGACGCCCGACGAGCCGTCGGCGAGCTGGATGTCGGCCAGGACCAGGCCGGGCGCCGCGCGATGGGCCGCATCGACCGCCTCGCGGCGGGTGGCGACGATGTCGCTGACCTTGTGGCCGAGCTCTTTCACCAGCGCCTCGATGTCGGCGGCGATCACCGGCTCGTCCTCGATGATGAGCACCTCGGTCGCGAGTTCGGCGTCGATCTCGGCCTGCGCCTGAGCGATCAGGCGCTCGACCTCGGCGAAGCTGACGCCCAGGATCTGCGCCGCTTCGGCCGGGGTGAACCCCTCGAGCGCCGTGAGCAGAAAGGACTGCCGCGACTTCGGCGTGATACGCATCAGCCGCTGCACCGCATCGGCGCCCGGCTGGCCGTCGTCGCTGGCGCGCGGTTCGAGCTTGGCGCCCGCGCTGGCCCAGATCGCATGGAACACCTGATAAAGGGCCACGCGCGGGGTCGCGCTCTGCTCGAGCTGACGCTCGCCGGCGGCCAGCGCCTCCAGCGTGGCCCGGACGTAGTTGTCGCCGGTGGTCTGGTCGCCGGTGAGCGCCCGCGCATAGCGGCGGACGTAGGGCAGATGTGGCGCGAGGCGTGCGAGAAGGCTCAAGGTCGTACCCCTTCGTTCCAATGATGCGGCGCGCCGGGGGCGCCGGCTGGGGGGCTGGTCCGCCTCGGCGCTGCCCCCGTCAAGCTTCGCTAACGCACGCCAGCGGGCCAGGTTCCCGCAAGTGGGAGCGTATGCCTACCGTCGGTTGGCGGCGGTTTGATGACCGGCGCCAAGCCCAAGCCTTCCAGCCTGGGAACCACTTGCCAAGTCGAGCGTTTCGGGTCCGAAATGGCATTACGGGGGCGCGGGCGGTCAGTTCGCTCCGGGACATGATTGAACAGCATCGTATGAGGCGGTCTCGCAGGAAATCGCCGAGTCTCGACGAGGCGCGGCTGCGACAGCAGGCGATCGGCGTCAGCCTCCGCCAGATGTTCGACGAGGTTGTCAACGAGCCCGTGCCGGACGAGTTCCTGCAGATTCTGCGGCGGGCGGATGAAGAACGCCCCGGAGAGAGCTGATGGGGTCCGCCCATCCGTACCCGGCCAGGCCTGACCCCGATCGCGACGAGGCCTTTCGCAAGGAGCTGGAACGTCTGATCCCGCACTTGCGCGCCTTCGCCCGCACCCTCTGCGGCGATCCTACGGCCGCCGACGACCTGGCGCAGGACGCGTTGCTGAAAGCCTGGGACGCGCGCGCCAGCTTCGAGATGGGCACCAACATGAAGGCCTGGACCTTCATGATCCTGCGCAACCAGTTCTACTCCGACAAGCGCCGGTCGTGGCGCCAGAGCCAGCTCGACCAGGAGGCGGCCGAGCGAACCCTGGTGGCGGTCGACGACCCCGAGGCGCCGGTGGCGCTCGACGAACTGCGTCAGGGCCTCGCCATGCTGCCCGCCGAGCAGCGCGAGGCGCTGATCCTCGTCGGCGCCGGCGGCTTCGCCTACGAGGAGGCCGCGGCGATCTGCGAGTGCGCGGTGGGCACGGTGAAGAGCCGCGTCAGCCGCGCGCGGCGGGCGCTGCAGGCGATCCTGGAGAGTGGCTCCTACCATCGCGACGGCTCGGCCGCGGGCGAAGCCATGGGCGCCATCCTCGCCGACGCGGAGCGCCTGGCCACGATCAAATGAAGCCCGCCAGCCTGGCTCGACCGGTTTGGCCTGCGACCATCCGTTTGCGGCTCGGGCTCGCGCTCGCCTTGGCGCTGCTGCCGGTGCTGTTCCTGAGCGCGGTGCAGGCCGGCCTCGCATTCCAACGCCAGGCCCAGCTCGAGCGGACCGAGCTGACCGCCGCGGCCGAGCGCAGCGGCGCGGTGGCGCGGGCCCGGATCGACTCCGCGCAAGTGCTGCTGCAGACCCTGGCGCCCGGCTCGATCGGCTTTCAGTGCGCGCAGCGGCTCTCCGAGATCGGGGCGCGCCTGAAGGGCTATGAGAACCTGATCCGCTTCGACGCGAACGGCCGGTTCGCCTGCGCCGCCGCCGACGTCCCGCCCGATCCGGCGCGCGGCTCGCGGCCCTGGTTCTCGGCGCTGCGGGCCGGCGCGCCGCTGGTGATCGCGAGCAACCCGGGCGCGGTCTACGCGCGCGAGCCGTCGCTGGTGGCCGCCGTCCGGGCCGAGGATCCGCAAGGCCGCTTCGACGGCGCGCTCGCCGCCGTCATGAGCCTGGCGAGCCTGCGGCCCGACATCTCCGACCGCGCCTTGCCCGCCGGCTCGGAGATCGCGCTGGCCGACAACGCAGGCCATTGGCTCTCGGCCACCAACCTGGCGCGCTTCCCGATCGCGCCTGGCGCGCGGTTCGGCGCCCAATCCAGGCTATGGGCGCAGGTCGACCGCACGGGCGTCGGCCGAATCTTCGCCGCCGCGCCGCTGGTCGGCCAGGAGGTCTACGTGGTGATCTCGGCGCCGCGGCAGGGCCTCGTCTCCTGGGCCTGGCTGAACCCGGTAAGCGCCATCGCCCTGCCGATCCTGGCCTTCGCGCTGGCGCTGATCGCGGTCTGGACCGTGGCCGAGCGTGGCGTGGTGCGCTGGATCGCCTACCTGCAGCGGATCGCGGCGATCTACGCGCGTGGCCGCTTCAGCGTGCGCCCGGTGCAGGCCGAACGCGCGCCGCCGGAGATTCGCGACCTCGCCGATACGCTGGGCGCCATGGCGGCCACCATCGTCGCCCGCGACGCCATGCTGCTCGACCACATCGCCCAGAAGGACGCGATGCTGCTCGAGATCCACCACCGGGTGAAGAACAACCTGCAGATCATCTCTTCGCTGCTCAACATGCAGCAGCGCGCGCTGACCGACCCGTCCGCCCGCGCGGCGATCTCGGACACCCGCCAGCGGATCACCGCGCTGGCGCTGATCTACCGCGCGCTCTACCAGAGCCCCGACCTGCGCCGCGTTGACCTGCGCGAGTTCCTCGAGGAGCTGGTCGGCCAGCTGATCACCGGCGAGGCTGGACAGCGGCTCGCGCGCACTGACTTTTCCTGCGATCCGGTGGTGATCGACCCCGACCGCCTGGCGCCGATCGCGCTCTTCGCGGTCGAGGCGATCAGCAACGCCTGCAAGCACGGCCTGGCCGTTGGCGGTCAGCTGAGCATCGCGTTCCGCGTGCGTCGCGGCGAGGGCGAGCTCTCGATCACCGACACCGGGTTCGAGGGCAGAACGTCGAAGCTCGGCGCCGGCGTCGGTCGCACGCTGATGAGCGCCTACGCCCGGCAGCTGCGCGGTGAGGCGAGTTTCAAGGCCAACCCCGGCGGCGGCCTCGTCGCCAAGGTCACGTTCCCAATCCCCGAGAGCGCCGCCGCGGGCGCGCCGTCGGCGGCGTCGGATACTGCGCCGCCGCGCGCGCTCAGTCCCGCAGCAGCTCGTTGATCGAGGTCTTCGACCGCGTCTGCGCGTCGACCGTCTTCATGATGACGGCGCAATAAGGCGACGCGCCGATCCCCTTGGGGTCCGGGCGACTGCCCGAGACCACGACCGAGTAGGCCGGCACCTCGCCGCGATAGACCTCGCCGGTGGCGCGGTCGATGATCGGGGTCGAGCCGTTGATGTAGACTCCCATCGAGATCACCGCGCCCTGCCGCACGACCACGCCCTCGGCGATCTCCGAGCGCGCGCCGATGTAGCAGTCGTCCTCGATAATCGTCGGATTGGCCTGCAGCGGCTCCAGCACGCCGCCGATGCCGACGCCGCCGGAAAGGTGCACGTTCTTGCCGATCTGGGCGCATGAGCCGACCGTGGTCCAGGTGTCGACCATGCTGTTCTCGTCGACGTACGCGCCGATGTTGACGAACGAGGGCATCAGCACGACGCCGGGCGCGACGTAGGCGCCGCGGCGCACGATCGCGCCCGGCACGGCGCGGAATCCCGCCGCCTGGAAGCGCTGCTCGCTCCAGCCCTCGAACTTCGACGGGACCTTGTCCCACCAGGGCCCCACGGCCTCGCCGCCCAAGGGCCCGGCGCCCATCACCTTGTTCGGGTTCAGGCGGAACGACAGCAGGATCGCCTGCTTGGCCCACTGCCGGGTCTCCCAGACGCCGCCGGCGTTGCGCTCGGCCGAGCGCAGCTCGCCGGAATCGAGCCGCAGCAGCGTCTCCTCGACCGCCGTACGAAGCGGCCCGGTCGTCGTCGGCCCGACGGTTTCGCGGGCTTCCCAGCCGGCTTCGATCTCGGCCTGCAGGTCCGCAAACGCGATCTTGGTCATACGGTCTCCTTGACGCGGGCGCTGGCCAGGAACGGGGCGAGCCGCGGGGCGCGGTGGTCGACGAACGGCTCGTCGTTGGCCTCGGCGCCCAGACCGACCAGCACGGTGGTCATGCCAAGCGCCTTCGCCGGCTCCAGGTTCATCGCCCGGTCCTCGAAGAATGCCGCGGAGGCTGGCTCCAGCGCATGGGCCGCGATCAGGCGGCGGAACGCCTCCGGATCGGGCTTGGGGATGAAGTCGGCCGACTCGATGTGGAACACCTCGTGGAACAGCATGTCGAGACGAAGGTGGTTCATCACCCGGCGCGCGTGCCCGGCGTCGGCGTTGGTGAAGATGAGCCGGCGCCCCGGCAACCGCCCGATCGCACCGATCAGCTCCGGGTCGTGCGCCAGCGCCTCGAGCGAGAGGTCGGCGAAGGTCTCGTGGAACTCGTTCGGGTCGACGCCGTGGTTCAGCATCAGGCCGCGCAGCGTCAGGCCGTGCTCGTCGAGATATCGCTTCTGCAGGGTCCTGGCCTGGTCGCGTGGCAGCCCGGTCAGCTGCTCGACGAAGTCGGTGATCCGCTCGGAGATGTCGATCCCGAGGCCCGTCTCGAGCGGGTAGAGCGTGTTGTCGAGATCGAACAGCCAGGTCGTGACGTGGCGAAGGTCTGCGCCGTCCATGGCGCTTACGCCCGCACCAGCGTGCCGGCGCCGTGCTCGGTGAACAGTTCGACCAGCATCGCGTGCGGCCGGCGGCCGTCGAGGATCACCGCCGACTCGACCCCCGCCTCGACCGCGCCGACCGCCGTCTCCAGCTTCGGGATCATGCCGCCGGTCACGACGCCGGTCGCGACCGCCTGGCCGGCCTCCCGCACCGTCATCTGCCGGATCAGCTCGCCGCCTTCGCCCATCACGCCATGCACGTCGGTGAGCAGCAGCAGGCGCTTGGCCTTGAGCGCGCCGGCGACCGCCCCCGCCACGGTGTCTGCGTTGATGTTGAAGGTCTCGCCGCTCTGAGAAACCCCGATCGGGGCGATCACGGGGATGTAGTCGTCGGCCGAGTTGATCAGATCGAGGATCAGTTTCGGGTCGACCTTGGTCGGCTCGCCGACGAAGCCGAGGTCGACCACCTGCTCGATGTTCGATCCCGGGTCCTTGCGGGTGCGCTTAGCCTTCTCAGCGGTGATCAGCCGGGCGTCCTTGCCCGAAAGCCCGACGCCGCGGACGTCGGCCTCGGCGCCGGCCAGCGTGATCCAGCTGGCGATCTCCTTGTTGATGGCGCCGGAGAGCACCATCTCGGCCACCTCCATGGTCGGCGCGTCGGTCACCCGCAGCCCGTCGACGAAGGTCGACTTCACGCCGGCGCGCTCGAGCATCGCCGAGATCTGAGGTCCGCCGCCGTGAACGATCACCGGATGCAGGCCGAGCAGCTTCAGCAGCACCGCGTCGGCGGCGAACAGCTTGGCCAGCGCCTCCTCGCCCATCGCGTGGCCGCCGTACTTGATGACCACGATCTCGCGGTCGTAGCGCTGGATGTACGGCAGCGCCTCGGCGAGCGTGCGGGCGGTGGCCCAGCCCTGGGCCTCGCGCGTATCGGCGGTGTCAGCCATCGGCGGCTCGATAGCGAAGGCCGGCCGCGATGTCATCCTCCGTGCGTGGTTCGAGATGCGAGCCTACGGGCCGCTCCTCACCATGACGGACGTTGTTGGGGGCACACCCTCTTCGTCATCCTGAGGAGCCCGCGCGAGCGGGCGTTTCGAAGGACGCACTAGCCCAGCGCCGCGCGCGCGGCCTCGGCCCGCAGCATCGGGAGTCCGGCGCCGCTCACCGCCGAGACGGCGAGCGTGCGCGGGAAGGCCGCCGGACGCCTGGCGACGGCTGCCTCGGTGCGCAGCCGGACCGCCTCGGCCTCGGCCGGCTTCAGCTTGTCGGCCTTGGTGAGCACGATCTGGTAGGAGACCGCCGCGGTGTCGAACGCGTCCATCGCCGCGGCGTCGGCCGCCTTCAGCCCGTGCCGCGCGTCGATCAGCAGGAACGCACGGCGCAGGTTCGGGCGGCCGCGAAGATAGTCGCGCGCGAGGTTCTGGAACCGCTTCGTCTCGCCCTTCGAGGCCTTGGCGAAGCCATAGCCGGGCAGGTCGACGAGGCGGATGCGGCCGTCGAGGAGAAAGAAGTTCACCTCGCGCGTGCGCCCTGGCTCCGACGAGCTGCGCGCCAGGCCCGCGCGCCCGACGAGGGCGTTGATCAGACTGCTCTTGCCGACGTTGGAGCGTCCGGCGAAGGCGATCTCGGGCAGGTCGGGCGCCGGCAGCTGGTCGATCTTCGCCGCGCCCATCAGGAAGCCGGCGTCGTGGGCGAACAGAACCCGCGCCGCCTCGATCTCGGCCTCCGAGAAGGCTTCGCTCACTCCGCCGCCTTCGGCTCGCTCTTGGAGGTAAGCCGCGCGACGAAGGCGTCGATCGGGTTCTCGACCTTGAACCGGCGCATCAGCACGTACTGCTGCACCATCGTGAACACCGACGAGAACGACCAGTAGATCACGAGGCCCACCGCGCTCTGCGCCAGCACGATCATGAACAGCCACGGCATCCAGCGCATCAGCCGCTGCTGGGTGGGATCGATCCCGGTCATCGTCGGGCCCGTCAGCAGCGAGAACCACATCGTGGCCGCGTAGATGATCGGCCAGGCGCCGAGGTGGAAGACCAGGCTGAAGATCCCGCCGACGAAGGGCACCTGCTCGATGGCCAGGATCCAGGCGTTGTGCGCCGGGTCCCAGGGCAAGAGGCCGAACAGGTTCCAGATCGAGGTCGGATCGGGCGCCGAAAGGTCCTTCACCCAGCCGAACGAAGCCTGGCGCATCTCGATGGTGACGTTGAAGACGTTGTTCAGCGCATAGAACACCGGCAGCGGCAGCAGCATCGGGATGCAGCCGGTGACCGGGTTGATCTTCTCGCGCGCGTAAAGCGCCATCATCTCCTTCTGCAGCGCGGCCGGCTCGTTCTTCAGCCGCTCCTGCAGCGCCTTCATCTGCGGTTGGACCTTCTTCATCTTGGTCGACATCGCGTAGGAGGCGTTGAAGGCCGGGAACATGAGCACGCGGATGGTGATCGTCAGCGCGAGGATCGCCCAGCCGAAGCCGAGGCCGACCGTCGCCAGCCAGCCGGCGTAGGTGTCCAGCACCAGGAACACCGGCTTGGAGAGGATCTCGAACCAGCCCCAGTCCACCGCCTTGTCGAAGTTCGGCAGCTTCAGCTGATCGCCGTAGGCCTGCAGCGTCTTGACCACCTTGGCGCCGGCGAAGAGGTGGGTCGTCTCTGTGGTCGAGCCGCCCGGCGGCACCACCCGCGCGGCGCCGACGTAGCTCGTCTCGTAGTCGTCGATCCCGTTGACCGGCGTGACCTGGTAACTGGCGCGGATCGGCTCCCCCTGCGGCGGGGCGAAGACGGTCATGAAGTACTTGTCGGTGACCCCGAGCCACCCGCCGGTCGACGCGTAGCTGTCGGTCCCGTCCTTCTTCCACTTCTGGTACTTCACTTCCTTGAGGACGCCGCCAAAGACGCCGATCGCGCCTTCCATCGCGATCTTGCCAAGCTCGGGCGGCACGCCGCGCCGCTGCACCTCGCCGTAAGGGGCGATATTGATCGGCGCCGTCCCATGGTTCTCGACAGTGTCGGTGACGGTGAAGAGGTACTGCGGGTCGACCTTGATCTCGCGATGGAAGACGAGCCCCGTGGGCGCCTGATAGGTCAGCTCGAGCGGGTTGGAGGGCGTCAGCGGGCCGGTCGAGGTCTGCGTCCAGAGCGTGGTCTCGTCGGGCGCGCCCGGCGCGCCGACCCAGCCGCTCGTCGCATAATAGGCGTTGTCCGCGCCCAGCGGGCGCAGCAGCTCGACCGACGTCGAGCTCACGTCGGTCGTCTGGCGGTAATGTTTCAGGAAGAGGTCGTCGAGCCGCGCGCCGGCGAGGCTGATCGACCCTGTGAGGGCCGGCGTGTCGATCCGCACGCGCGGCGCGGACGCCAGCGCCTGGTCGCGGGTCTGATGCGGCGCGACCGGCTGGCCGTTGGGCGCGAGGCCGGTCTTCTGCTGTTGCACCTCGACCGCGTGAGCGCGCGACTGCTCCGCCTCGCGCCGCTTCTCGGTCGGGGCGATGACGAAGTTCTCGTACGCCGTCACCAGGATCAGGGTGATGACGATGAAGATGATGAAGTTGCGGCTATCGTTCTGCATCGGACGCTGGAGGGGCCTTCGGACGGCCCTTCGGCCTTCGCGCGGACGTTGGGTCTAGGCTGGGCGGCAACGGAAGCGCCGGCGCGGCGACGCCTGGGGCGGCGAGGTCGGCGGCGAGCCTTATCAGCGCGCTTTTCACGTCGTCAAGGAGACGCGGCCAGGCCCGCTCGGCCGTTCCGCCGCGCGCGATGAGCACATAGTCGCAGCCCGCCCGCGCGAGGCCGGGAAAGACGGCCCGCGCCGCCTCGCGCAGGCGCCGCTTGGCCCGGTTGCGCTGGACAGCGCCGCCGATCCGCCGGGTCGCCGTGAAGCCGATCCGAACCCGATCCATTCCGTCCCGCCGATCGCGCGCCTGCACCAGCACCGCGCCTTTCGCGCACGCGAACCCTTTGGCCGCCGCCAGGAAGTCGGCGCGCTTCTTCAGTCGTTCAAGGGGCGGGGCGGCTTCGGTCATGCAGCGGCAGGGCCGTGCGGCCTTCGAGACGCTCGCCGCGGCAGGCTCCTCAGGATGACGATGATAGTAAGATGCGCCAGCCTCGTCATGGTGAGGAGCGTCCCGCCCGGGACGCGTCTCGAACCATGCGGGGAGGTCGCGTTGGCTAGGCCGTCAGGCGCTTGCGGCCCTGGGCCCGGCGGCGCGCGATGACCCTGCGGCCGTTCTTCGTCGCCATGCGCGCGCGAAACCCGTGCCGGCGCTTGCGCACGAGGCGGGAGGGTTGGAAGGTGCGCTTCACGGCGAGTGGCTCCGAAAGTCTGGCGCGAGTGAGCGGGCGGCAATAGGGGAAGCGGCCGCCGAAGTCAATGCAACCGGCGCTTCGGCTTCCCGGAGCTTCGCACGGGCCGACGCGGCCGAGGCGAGGCGTTCATCTTTTCCACCGGGCGTTGGATTCCTCCCGCCGGATTGATCCTCATCAACGACGACGATCTCCACCCGTCCAAGCTCGATCAAGACGCTGGCGGCCGACGAGCGTTGCGCGCACAACTACGCTCGGCGTGTCGCCACGCTGGAAGGCCGACCGGTTCCTTGGATGCGCGCGTTCTCGCCCGGAGGGATACGAAGGCTCTCGCCGAGCTGGGGGAACGGCATTCCTCGTCCATTGTCTCTCGCGCTGGACATACTTCCGGCTGATCCAGAGTCCGCAGGCGCCATCCGGGCGGCGCAAATCTCGGCGATCGTCCGCCTGACGCCGGTCGCGATGGCCGCAAGCTGCCTCAATGCGGCGATCCTTCTGGCGACGTTTTCGGCGATGGGCGCCCTCCGATGGCCCTACTGGGTCTGGGCGGGTCTGATCTTCGCGCTGTCGGCGTACTACCTTCGCAACTGGCGGCGCAGCCGGCTGTTCGAGCCGGGGCGCACCGCGTCGCGGCGCGCGATCCGAAGGACGGTGCTGAACGGCTGCGTGTTCGGCGCGCTGTGGGGTGTGATACCCGCGGTCGCGTTTCCCGGCGCTTCTCCGCCGGTCCAGCTCTTCATAGCCGTTCTGACGTCCGGGATGATGTGCGCGGGAGGGTTCGTGCTGGCGACCGTGCCGCTGGCCGGCATCTCGTATGTCGCCATCGTGGCGGCGGCCTCGCTCTACGCCTTGCTGCAGCAGCCCTCACCGGTCCACCTGGGCCTGGCGGCGCTGACTCTCGCCTACACCGCCGTGCTGATGGCGAGCGTCAGCTGGAGCGCCGCGCTGTACGTCTCGAGCCGCCTGTCCGAAGCTCAGGTCCGCAAAGAAGTCGCCGCCCGCGAAGCGGCGCAGACCCGCGCGGCGCACGCAGAGAGGATGAGCGCGCTGGGCGAGCTGGCGGGGGGCATCGCCCACGACTTCAACAATATCCTGCAGGCGGTCAGCGCCGGCGCCGTGCTCATCGAGCGGCGCGCCGCGGACCTCGACCACGTGCGGCGCCAAGCCCGGCTGATCGAAGCGGCGGTCGAGCGCGGCGCCTCGATCAGCCGCCGTCTGCTCGGTTTCGCCCGCCAGGACGTCCTGCGGCCCGAGCACATCGAGACCGCCGAGCTCGTCGGGCAGGTTCGCGAGCTGCTGGCGCACGCGATGGACCCGTCGATCGAGATCAGGATCGATGTCGCCGCCGACGCCGCCGGCTTCGTCGCCGACCGGTTTCGCCTCGAGACCGTGCTCCTCAACCTCGCCACCAACGCGCGCGACGCCATGCCCGGCGGCGGGATCCTCACGATCTCCGCGACGAACGACGCGCCAAGCCACGGACCGGAGGTCCCGCCTCCGCAAGCCGGCCGCTTCGTCCGCATCGCGGTGACCGACACCGGGTCGGGCATGGACGCGGCGACGCTCGCCCGGGCAGGGGAGCCGTTCTTCACCACCAAGCCCAAAGGCAAGGGCACAGGACTTGGCCTCTCGATGGCCAGAGGGTTCGCCGAGCAGTCCGGCGGCGCGATCAGCATCGCCAGCCAGCCCGGACGCGGTACGACCGTATCGCTCTGGTTGCCCAAGGAAGACGTTGTCGTCCGCACCGAAGGTCCGACGCCGGCGGCCGACCGGAAGGTGGCGCGCGCCGATCTTCGGGTAATGCTGGTCGACGACGACGACGCCGTCCGGGCGACGCTCGCCGGCTCGCTCCAGGACGCCGGGTTTCTCGTCTCGAGCGCGGAAAGCGCCGAGCGCGCGCTCGACCTGCTGCGCGGAGGCCTTGGCATCGACGCCCTCGTGACCGATCTCTCCATGGCAGGCATGAGCGGCTGGGACCTCATCCGCGAAGTCCGCTCCCGCTGGCCGGATCTGCCGTGTTTGATGCTCACCGGCCACCTGGAAGACGACGGCGACACCCAGGCCGCCGCCTGCGCCCAGGACAACCGGTTCCTGCTGCTGCGCAAGCCGGCGCCTCCGGCCGTCCTGGCCGAGCGCCTGGGCGCGCTGATCGCCGGCGACGGTTCTGCAAGACGCGCCTGACGGCTTGCCTGCCGGACGGCGCCGTCACTAAGTCTCGCGCTCTTCGCCGCCGCCCGAGCTGACGCCCTTGGCCGAACCGACCTTGCGCACCTACGGCCGGATCAAGTCGCGCAGCCTGAAGCCGCGGCAGACGCGGCTGATGGACGAGCTGCTGCCGAAGCTCGCCTTGCCCGAGGCGGCGTTCGATCCGCGCGCGCTCATGCCGGCCGCACGGGAGGTCTGGCTGGAGGCCGGTTTCGGCGCGGGCGAGCATCTGGCGGCGCAGGCCGGCGCGCACCCGGACGCGCTGCTGCTCGGGGCCGAGCCGTTCGTGAACGGGATCGCCGCGGCGCTCGCGCACATCGACGATGCGAAGCTCGCCAACGTGCGGCTGCATCACGGCGACGTCCGCGCGCTGATGGAACGGCTGCCAGACGGCGTCCTGTCGCGTCTCTACGTGCTGTTCCCTGACCCGTGGCCCAAGACGCGGCACAAGAAGCGGCGGCTGATCCAGCCCGACTTCATCGCCGAGGCCGCGCGGCTGCTGCGGCGCGGCGGGATCATCCGCTACGCCACCGACTGGGCCGACTACGCCGACTGGACGCTGGAGCGCTTCCTGGCCTCGCCTGCGTTCCGCTGGACCGCCGCGCGCGCCGACGACTGGCGCCGGCCGTGGCCCGACCATGTGACGACGCGGTACGAAGCCAAGCGCCTCGGCGACTGCGCGCCGGTCTGGCTGGAGTTCGAGCGCATCTAGGGCTTACGCCGGCGTCGAGCGGCCCCGAATATCGCGCCGCTCGCGCAGAGCCGCCCACTTCCGCTAAACCGCCGCCATGAAGTTCCTCGACCAGTGCAAGATCAACATCCGGTCCGGCGACGGGGGTGCCGGGGCGGTGTCGTTCCGGCGCGAGAAGTTCATTCCGCGCGGCGGGCCTGACGGCGGCGACGGCGGGCGCGGCGGCGACGTCTGGATCGAGGCGGTCGAGGGGCTGAACACGCTGATCGACTACCGCTACCAGCAGCACTTCAGGGCCGGGACCGGCGGCCATGGCATGGGGCGCGATCGCTCTGGCGCGGCGGGCGCCGACGTCGAGCTCAGGGTCCCGGTCGGCACCGAGGTGCTCGAGGCCGACCGCGAGACGCTGATCGCCGACCTCGACCACCCCGGCGCGCGGATGCGGCTCGCGGCCGGCGGCAACGGCGGCTTCGGCAACACCCACTTCAAGGGTCCGGTCAACCGCGCGCCGCGCCACGCCAACCCCGGCCTACCGGGCGAGGAGAGGGAGATCTGGCTCAGGCTGAAGCTGATCGCCGACGTCGGCCTCGTCGGCCTGCCCAACGCGGGCAAGTCGACCTTCCTCGCCGCCGTATCGGCCGCGACGCCGAAGATCGCCGACTATCCCTTCACGACGCTGACGCCCAACCTCGGCGTCGTCGACCTATCGGCCAGCGAGCGGTTCGTCCTGGCCGACATCCCGGGGCTGATCGAGGGGGCGGCGGAGGGCGCGGGGCTGGGCGTCCGGTTCCTCGGCCACCTCGAGCGCTGCGCCGGCCTGATCCATCTCGTCGACGCGACGCAGGACGACGTCGCCGGCGCCTGGCGCACCGTGCGCGGCGAGCTGGCGGCCTACGGCGGGGGGCTGGCGGAAAAGCCGGAGCTCGTGGCGCTGAACAAAGTCGATGCGCTTGGCGCCGAGGCGCGCGCGGCGAAGGCGGCCGAGCTCGCCGCCGCCGTCGGCCATCCGCCGGCGCTCGTGTCTGGCGTCTCGGGCGAAGGCGTGACGGCGTTGCTGCGCGCCGCCTACGCCGAGGTTCGCCGCGGCCGCGAGCCGGCCGCCTCGCCCTCCGCAGAGACCGGCGCGTGGCGTCCATGACCGCGCTCGAGGCCGCGCGCCTGGTGGTGATCAAGGTCGGCTCGGCGCTCGTCGTCGATCCGGCGACGGGCGCAGCCGACGCCGCCTGGCTCGCCGCCCTCGCCGCCGATCTCGGCCGCCTGAAGGCGCGCGGCCAGAAGCTGCTGGTCGTCTCGTCGGGCGCCGTGGCGTTGGGCCGCCGCCGCCTGGCGCTGAAGCGCGCGTCGCTGACGCTGCCCGAGAAGCAGGCCGCCGCCGCCGCCGGCCAGTCGCTGTTGATGCGCGCCTGGGAAGAGGCGCTGGCGCCCGTCGGCCTGACCGCCGCGCAGGTGCTGATGACGCCGGACGACACCGAGGTGCGGCGCCGCTACCTCAACGTCCGCGCGACGCTGGAGACGCTGCTGGAGCTAGGCGTGACCCCGGTAGTCAACGAGAACGACACCGTCGCCACCGAGGAGCTGCGCTACGGCGACAATGACCGGCTCGCGGCCCGCGTCGCCCAGATGGTGGGCGCCGACCTGCTCGTCCTGCTCTCAGATGTCGACGGCCTCTATTCCGCCGACCCGCGCCGCGATCCGGCGGCCACGCACATCCCGCTGGTCGAGAGCCTGACGCCTGAGATCGAGGCGATGGCGGGCGGCGCGCACGTGGGCTCCGGCGGGATGGCGACCAAGCTCGCCGCCGCGCGGATCGCCGCGGCCGCCGGCTGCTCGACGCTGGTCACGATGGGCCGACGATCGGCGCCGCTGCAGGCGGTCGAGGCGGGCGCGCGTTCGACCCTGTTCCAGGCCGCCGCCACGCCCGCCGCGGCCTACAAGGCCTGGATCGCCGGCTCGCTCGACCCGCAAGGCGTGCTCGTGGTCGACGACGGCGCGGCCCGCGCGCTGCGCTCGGGCAAGAGCCTGCTCTCGGCCGGCGTGAGGGCTGTCGAGGGCCGGTTCGAGAAGGGCGACGCCGTGATCGTGCGCGACGGCGCGGGCCGCGAGGTCGGCCGCGGCCTCTCGCGCTACGACGCCGTCGACGCCCTGCGGATCGTGGGCCTGAAGTCCGACGCGATCGAGCCGACGCTTGGCTACTCCGCCGGCCCGCTGATCCACGCCGACGACCTGGCGCTGGCCGGCTGATGCTGACGCCGCGCCGCACGGCCGCGCTGGCCGCACGGGTGCTGTGCGCCCGCTACCCCGAGGCGCTCTGTGGCCTTGCGGCCGGATCGCTGATCCGCGGCGAGGGCACGGAAGGCTCGGATCTCGACCTCATCGTCCTCTTTGCTGCGCTGCCGAACGCACGCCGCGAGTCGTTCGTGTTCGAGGGGCTACCGGTCGACGCCTTCATCCACGATCCCGAGACGCTCGACTGGACGCTCTCCGAAGAGGTGCGCGGCGGTCGCCCGGCGATGATCCACATGGCGGGGCGCAGCCGGGTTGTCGGCCCCGAGCCCGAACCGGGCCGCGCCTGGCGCGCGAGGGCGCAGCGGCTGCATCGCGCCGGGCCCGCGCCTCTGACCGACGAGCGGCGCGATCTGCTGCGCTATCACATCGCCGACCGCGTCTGGGACCTGCGCGATCCGCGGCCCTCGGAGCAGGTCGTCGCCATCGGCTTCTGGCTCTACGACCCCCTCGCCGAACTGATCCTGCGCAGCCGCGGCGCCTGGGGCGCGAGCGGCAAGTGGATCCCGCGACGCCTGGCCGAGCTCGACCCCGAGCTCGCCGCGCGCTTCGCCGCCGCCTTCCACGCCATCGTCGCGCAAGCCGATCCAGCGCCGCTGATCGACCTGGCCGAGTGGGCGATGGCCCCGGTCGGCGGGCCGCTGTTCGACGGGTACGCCAGCGCCTGGCCGGCGGAGAACCGGATCGTCGCGCCGAAATAGCCGGCGCCCTGCGCTCCCTTGGGGTGGCGCGGCGTCCCTCCGTCCCGGTCTGCGCGGTCGGCCGACCGGCTTGCGGCGGGCCTGAATCCCACTACTAAGGCTCAGTCTGAGCATAAGGGATTGCGCCTGACATGTGGTTCGCGGGACCCGCCCGCCGCGTCCCCGCCGCGGGTCGGCCGCGGGTGCTGAGACTGGGGTTCGACCTGCGGCCCGGCATGCGGGTCGGCCTCTTCGGCGGCTCGTTCAACCCGGCCCACGAGGGCCACGCCCACGTCGCCGAGACGGCGCTCATGCGTCTGCGACTCGACCGCGTGGTCTGGCTGGTCTCGCCGCAGAATCCGCTCAAGCCCACTCACGAGACCGAGGCGCTGACGCGCCGCGTCTGGGGCGCGCTGCGCTACGCGCAAGGGCGGTCGATGATCGTGTCCGACGCCGAGACCAGGATCGGCTCGTTTTACACGATCGACACCCTGCGCGTGCTCAAGGCGCGCTTTCCCGGCGTCTGCTTCGTCTGGATCATGGGGGCCGACAGCCTCTCGAGCTTCCATCGCTGGCGCGGGTGGACCCAGATCATGCGCGAGACGCCCGTCGCCGTGATCGCCCGACCCGGTGCGGCGCTGAAGAGCCGCACCTCTCCGGCCGCCCGGCGCTTCGCCCACGCCCGCCTGCCGGCCTCCGCGGCGCCGACCCTGGCCTGCCGGCGACCGCCGGCTTGGGTCTATCTGACCGGGCCGCTCAACTTCACATCTTCGACAGCGCTGAGGCGCGCGCTCTCTGGCGGCGCCAGGGCCGGCCACAATCCCCCCTGACCGAAGCCGGCGTTCGTGCTATGTTGCACAATTGCGAGAGACACCCACGGGAGTATCCCCTGAACCGCAACACCGCGCTCAGCGCGCCTGATTCTCCGCCGGAGGCCACGCCTTCCAGCGAGGCGTTAGAGGACGACCAGGGCCGATTGGCCCTCGACCGCCTCCTTCTCGACCGCCTGGACAACGAGAAAGCCCAGGACGTCGTGTTCATCGACCTGAAGAACAAGAGTTCCGTGGCCGACGGCATGATCGTCGCCTCCGGCCGCTCGCACCGCCACGTCGGCGCGATGGCCGACCACCTGCTGCGCGCGCTCAAGGACGCCGGCTACGGCCGCGCGCGGGTCGAGGGCCTGCCGCACTGCGACTGGGTGCTGATCGATGCCGGCGACGTGATCGTGCATCTGTTCCGCCCCGAGGTGCGGGCCTTCTACAACATCGAGAAGATCTGGTCGGTCGAACCGCCGCGCCGCGCGGTCAACTAGCGGCGTTCCCTGCGTATTTCGCTGATCTGCGTCGGCAGGCTGGGCGGCGGGCCCGAGGCTGCGCTGGCGCGCGACTACGCGGAGCGCGCGAGCGCTCAGGGCCGGTCCCTGAGCCTCTCGCCGGTCGAGATCGTCGAGGTCGCAGGACGCAAGCCCGGCACGGCCGCCGATGCCGAGGCGATCCTCGCCCGCGCCGAGGGCGCGCATCTGATCGCCTGCGATGAGCGGGGCGCCGCGCTGGCCTCGCGCGCCTTCGCCGCCCGTCTCGCAGCCCTCCGGGACGACGGCGTGCGGCGTCTGGCGTTCGCCGTCGGCGGAGCCGACGGCCTCGATCCCGCCGTCACCGCGGCCGCGCGGGAGACGCTGGCGTTCGGACCGCAGACCTGGCCCCATGCGCTGGTCAGGGTCATGCTGGCCGAGCAGGTCTACCGCGCCGTCTCGATCCTCGCCGGCGCCCCGTATCACCGGGATTGAGGCGTTAACCGTCCGGGGGATATGCGAAGCGTGTGCGCCGCTTCGCCGCCCTCGCCGTCCTGCTCGCGCTCGCTGTTCCGGCGCACGGCCAGACGCTGGAGGATCGCCGTCGCCGGCTCGAGGCGCTCACGACGCAGGAGGACGCGCTGGAGGCCAGGCTCGGCGCCGACCGCAACACGCTCGCCCGGCTGATGACCGCGCTGGTGCTGTTCAGCCGCGACCCGCCGCCGCCGCTGCTCGTCAGCCCCTCCGATGCGCGGGACGCGGTCCGGGCGATGATCCTCGCCAAGGCGATCGCGCCCCAGCTCGAGGCCCGCGCGCGCCAGCTCGGCGTCGAAGCTGCCGCCCTGCGGCAAGTGCGTCGTCAGGCGGCGCAGCAGAGCGGCGACCTCTTCGCCGCCGAGAGCGCGATCGAGGACCGCCAGGGCCGTCTCGAGGCGGTGACGGGCGACGCGGCCCTCATGGCGCCTTCGGGCGTGCGCGCCGCCGAGGCGGCCCTCGACGCTCAGCCCGCGCCCGCGCGGCTCGTGGCGCCCGCCGCCGGCCCGCTCGCGGTCAGGTACGGCGGGCGGCTCGCGAACGGGCTCGCGGCCGAGGGGCTGGCCTATCGAACCGGCGCCGGCGCCGTGGTGCGCGCGCCCGCCGCCGGACTGGTCGCCTACGCCGGTCCGCTGACGGGATGGGGACAAGTCGTCATCTTGCGCGCGGGAGGCGGATGCCACATGGTCCTTTCCGGAC
>Ga0335069_10005051_pt1 | contig 19400 bp, 36 predicted proteins | sample Lox_Sample_11_FD_206714 | JGI IMG/M metagenome (GOLD analysis project Ga0335069, IMG submission 206714) | Soil microbial communities from Loxahatchee National Wildlife Refuge, Florida, United States - Lox_Sample_1.1 | ecosystem: Environmental > Terrestrial > Soil > Wetlands | place: USA... | reverse complement strand
CGTGGAAGTCCGACGATCTGAGCCGTGAGTGCGGTGTTGAGCCGCCGGGCGACGACGAGAAGCACACCGCTCTCGGTGATGCTCGCTGGGCGAAGCGGCTCTACGAGCGCATCTGCGGTCCGGTCGGGGAGAAAGGTGACGGGTGACTAACGGCGATTGCGAGAACTGCGGCAAGCGCGAGGCCGCCCAACCATGCCCGTGCGGTTGCACTGTGGCTCAGAAGTCCCCGGACACCCGGCGGCCACGGTGGGTCTGCAACCGTTGCGCCCGATCGGTTCGCCGGTACCTCCTGAGCCATGAGCCGACCGAGCCGCCTACTGGTTCGGACACCACTTGCGTGCCCGGCCGACTCGCCGACGATCCTATCGGGGCGGAATGACCCCCCGCGTCTGTCCCGACTGCGACCGCACGCTGCACCGCGTCCCCGGCACCGACTGGGCGGCGTGCAAGTTCTGCGGTCAGATCACGGTGATGGCCATGGCGGTGCATCCACTGTCCTCCCCAGCAGGTCGGCCCGCAGCCCCCGCACCGACGCCACCAGCTCCGGCCGCATCGCCCCCTGCCCCACAAGGTGCACCACCGGAGCCCCTATCGCTGTTCTGAACCGGGCGACGTTGCGCGACTGCTCGCCGATCTCCCAGCAGTTGTGCCCGTAGATCACGCCGTCCCCCTCGGCGAGCACGTGGGAGGCGAGGCCCCAGGCGTCGCGTAGGTGGCGCTGCCACGCGTCGCGCTGATCGAGCGGGACGATGGCGGCGTCGGTGACGAAGTGCACGGCCCCGAAGTTGCGGATGGCGTCATACGCAATCGCCGACATGGTGAGGTGCACCAGGCCCGTCAGGCCCGGCGAGCAGAACGACGAGAACGGCAGGACCTTCGGCTTGCCGTAGGACTCATAGGCCATGGCGGTGCGGGTGAACATGCCGACCACGGCCCGCTGCACGCCCTTGTCCACCAGCTCGCCGGCCCGCAGGAACTCGCAGCGGCCGAGGCCGGTGTAAACCCGCTCCGCGTCGATGCCGAGGCGCAGGTCCATGGGGGCGGCGGTGGCGACGGAGTAGTAGGCGGAGTCGATGTCGACCACCGTCCACTCCCCGGCCAGCTTGCCGCCCACGTAGTAGCAGGCGTTGCGCTCCAGGTGCAGGAGGCCGAGGGAGGTCTTGCGGAACGGCAGTTTCTGGCCGCCGCCCTTGCGCGGGCGCATGGGGGAGCCGACGGGGTAGCGCTGGCGCTGCGCTTTCATGCACGTGGTGAGGTAGCGCCGGGCCAGTTCCCCCGGGGCGCACGGCCACACGATGGGGTGCACGAACCGTTCGCGCGACCGCGGCGTCGACACCGAGCGTGAGGCGGTGGCCCGGCGTTCGCCGATGGGCACCCCCCACACCTCGGGGCACCCCTCGCGGCGCTCCCAGTTCCTCCACCACTCCACCATCACGTCGCACTCGTGCCGGCGCCACTTGCCGCGCTCGTCGGCCTCGAGGCAGGCGGCCTCCAGTTCTTCTTTCAACAGTGCTCGCGATGCCAGCGCGAGCGGAAGTGGCGCCACGGCTTCGTTGTCTCGAGCCTGCCGCACGCGCAGGGGGCGCCCTGGAGGCCCCTGCCGATGGCGGGCGACAGCAATGGGCGCACTGTGGCGCAGAACACGGCGTGTTCATCGACGCGGCCGCAGACGGCGCACGCGTCGGGGTGCCAGGGGTTGAGCGTCATTTCTCCTCCTCTTTCAATGTCGCGATGTCCCGCCGGGCGACACGAACGGGAACCACATCACCCACACGAAGCGTGACGTGCCATTGGGCACGTATGACAGCACCGTCCAGTCGATGCCCGACTCCTCGTACCAGTTGCGCACGTCGCCGAGCCCGCCCGGCCCCGTTTCCGGCGCCCGCATGGTGAGCGACGGGTGCCACGGGCCCTCGTCGGCGGTGAGCGGGAACACGTCGGGCCCCACGAACAACCACTTGCGCTGCAGCCCCTCGGGGGGGTGCTGGCGCTCGGCGATGGCGAGGCCGGCCGGGGTGCGGGCCACGCGGGCCAGTTCCTCGCGGCGGCGGTAGAGGGTGGCGGCGGTGTAGCGCCACGGCTGCGACAGGGCCGAGGCGTGGCGCCGTGCCGCTGTGCGCAGCAGGGGCTCGCGGTAGACCTCGGTCCCCCCCAGGTCGAAGCGCCGGCCGAAGCGCTCGTACCGCGTGCGCTCGCCCTGCGACAACCTCGCCCAGTTGCGGGCCTGCGCGCCGGTCAGGCCCTGCGCCTCGCCCCGCTTCTCCCATCGACGCTGCTGCGACCGCGACAGGTCGCGGTACGGCTTACGCGACGCCACGTCGCGTGACCGCTGCTACGCTGCGCATCGGCACCTCTTCCCAATGTGCCGAGCGGGGACCGTCGAACGGCGGTCCCCGCTCCCGTTATTCAGTTGTCCTCACGTTGGGTTCCCGCCCTACCGTGGGGGTGCCTAACCGTACACCTTGCGGGTCAGTCGCGCCCGGGTGGGGACCAGTAGCCGAGGTGCCGTTCGATGCGGTCGAGGCGGCGGTCGATCTCGCGCAGGTGCTCGGTGTTGGTCCATATCTGTTGCAGCACGCGCAGCAAGAGCGCCACCACGGCCATCGTTCCCGCGGTGAGCGAACCGATGGCCGCCCACAGCGAGTCGCTGGCGGCGAGCATTCACGCCCACGCGCGTGGCATGGGTTGGGCGGGCTGCATCACGTCGACATCGACGCCGCCGGCCTGCCCGGTCTGTCGTAGGATGTGGTCGGGCACGGCGTAGCCGGCGGGCACCGACGGGGCCGACGGCCACGCCAGCCAGTTGAGCCCGAAGTGCATGTACGCGCGCAGCGGGCCGTTGAAGCCGGCCAGGTTGGAGTACACGCCGATGGTGGGCAGGTGCACCCACGCCCGGAAGCGGTCGGCCCACGTCGAGTCCTGCCCCTCCTCCACGTCGAGCCACCAGCCCATGCGGCACTGCTCGGGGGTGAGGAACCCGGCGAGCCCGTGGAAGAACGAGGCTTCGTTCTCCGGCACGTTGTGCTCCGCGTATGTATAAAGGCCGATGGGCTTACCCGCGGCTACTGCATTATTGAAGTGAATGCGCCAGCGCTTGTCTTCGGTCATGCCGTGCGACGTGCGGATGATCACGAAATCATAAGCAGAATAGTTGAACGTAGCCGGGTCCTGCCATTCTGAAATGTCACAGCCGGGCATTGCGGGTTCTTTCTCTGAGACACTGTCGACAATGTCGGTTGTTAGGAGAACCAGGAGCGCGATAGGTGTTCTCGGTCGTGTACTCATGGCCCGATGGGCAGTGTGTCCTCGCGCTGCTGTGAAGAGGACTGCGCCGCAGGTTCTCTGCTCGGGTCACCGCCTCCAGGTGCTCGGGATTGCAGCACGCACGGTTCCGGCACAGATGGTCAAGCTCCAGCCCATCGGGGATCGGGCCGACCCACAATTCGTAGGCGAACCGATGCGCATATCGGATATCACCGACCGCGACCCCGAATTGCCCATAACCGTTGGGTTTCACCGATGCTGTCCATAGCCAGCACGTTTCCGTAATGGCAAGTTTCTCGATGAACCTGGCTACTGAGTCTGTCATGCCGCCGGCGGTACGGACTTCGGCGTGACCGGGGCCGGCGTGTAGCCACCGAGCACCCCGCCGGCGGTGAGCGTGGCCAGCGTTTCGAACCACGAGGGGATGGGGTTGCCGGTGGCGGAGAGCACCGTGGCGCAGCCCACGATGATGGCGACGAGCAGGACCAGGGCGGCGAGCACACCGGAGGAGAGGCGGGCGAGCATGGCGGAACGGTAGCGCGCGAGATCACCCGATCCGGGTGATGCCTTACGGCACCGTCAGGTTCACCCCGTTGATGATGACGATGGCGTTCACGTCCGACACCATGTCGATGTTCTGCATGCTGTGGCCGGTCTGGAGCTTGTAGGACCCGTGGCCGGTGTTCGGGTTGTCGGTGCGCAGGATGTGGTTGCCGAGCGCCCCGCCCGATCCGAGCGTGTCGTCGTACATCGACTGCCAGCAGTTCTCGTAGTAGGCGCCCACCACGAAATCACCGCCGAGCGAGGTCCCCGGCGATGAGGTCGAGCCGGTGAAGCGGATACCGATGCCGAAGTTGTTCTCCAGGTCGGCGCCGATGATCGAATGCGAGAGGCCGCCGTTCAGGCAGATGGCGTCGCCCCACGTGCCCGAGGCGCGCGGCTTGTGCAGCACCACGATGTTGTTGTCGGCGCCCCCGCCCCAGCCGAAGCCGCCGCCGAGCACGCCGGCCTGGATGCGCGTGCACGTCACCGTGCCGCCGGTGAGGCCGCCCGTGTTGATCGTGAGGAGGCTCTGCGGGCCGATGAGCGGCCCCTGCATGTAGAGGTACTGCGGGTGGGTCCCGAGCGGGCCGTTGGTGTTGGCCGGCATGCCGGTGGCCTGGGCGGCGATGGCGTGCGGCGACCCTCCGCTGTCGCCCGAGGGGTTTACGGTGGTCAGCGCGTTGAGGGCGGCCAGGATGGTCGTGGTGTTGGCGTTGTAGGCGATGGTGCCCGTCGTCTGCGACCCGAGGTAGTTGGTCACCGTGATGGTGAAGGTGCCGCCCGTCGCTGTCGATACGAGCGACTGCACCTCCATGCACCCGCACGCCCCGGCCACCGGGTTGTTCAGCAGGATGCCGTCGGAGATGCCGCCCGTTGACGTGTCGAACCAGAAGCCGAAGCCGAGCGTGCCCACCGCTCCGAGGTTGTCGAACTGCGAAATGGCGCACGCCTTGAACCACCACCCCTGGGTGGCGCCCACGCTCCCCGACGCCAGCAGCGAGTAGGCGCCCGGGTAGTTGTTGCCGTCGATGGTGAGGTCGGACACGTGCACGTACTGGCCCTCAAAGGCCGCAACCGCGGTGAGCGCGGCGCCGGCCTTGGCCCGCAGCAGCGTCCCGTTGTTGCCGCCGCTGCCACCCGCACCCGTCACCGTACCGCCCTGCACGTTCCCGGGGTTGAAGGACAACATCACGTCGATCAGGTAGGTGCCGGCTTCGATGGTGCACGCCTTGCCGGCGTAGTCGTGGAGCAACTGCTGGATGGCGGCCCGGTCGATCTCCTGCGTGAGCGAGGTGACGCTCGCGTTGGGGTAGGCGGCCTGGGCGGCGGCGAGGCTGCCGAACACTCCCGACAGCGGGTGCGACGAGCCGTCGCCGATGGCCCCGTAGGACTTGGCCGTGTTGCCGTTGAACGATGCCCTCCCGGGCGATACCCACGTCATCTCACACCACCAGGTACTTGCCGGCGACCGTCGAATATTGGATCCAGATGGTGTTGCCGATGGCGCCGAGCGACGGGCTGCCGAGGATGGTGCCACCCGTGAAGGTGGGGGCGACACCACCCGCCGACCACGTAAGCGCGTACTGCGTTTTGTCCGCCGGGGAGGCGGGGATGGTCACGGCGAACGTGCCGCCCGTGGTGTCGGCGAGCACCCAGTCGTTGGCGTTGGCGTTGTAGGCGGAGGTCTTGGCGATGGGGACGAGGCCGGTGCCGGTCCCTCCGGCGCCGCCACCCGCGGAGGGCGCGGTGAGCACGAGCCCATAGGTGCCCGAGAAACTGACCGTGCCTGTCCCGACGTTGGCTTGCAGCTGTACCGTGTCGCCCGCCGCGAGGTAGAACACCCCGGCCACAGAGAAGTTGTTGACCGAGTTCGCATTGAGGAAGAACGGGACCTTGTAGCTGCTGGAACCACCCTGTTGGATGGTCGCGCTGGTAGCGGTGGAGTTGGCGTGGGCGTTGAAGGTGGCGATGATGACGTAGTACCCGCCGAGGCCGGCGGGAACGGTGAACTCTCCGGCGGAGCTGAGGGTCGACCCGTAGTTGTCGGAATCCTGGACGGATGCCCACCCCGACGTGATCGGCGCGTTGCTCGTGGTGTCCAATGTCTGGTTCCACGTGTAGACGGCACCGTGTGGGGAGAGGGTGGTGAGCGCCGTCTTGTCCGCCGCGGAGAGGTCGATGGTGGCGATGTGCGACACGTCGGTAATGACGATGTGCGAGGACCCCGCCGCCATGGCGTTGGCCACGTCCTGCCACGTGCCGGTGCCCGGTGCAGTGTTGAGCACGGTCTGATTGACGGCACCCCCGGACGGGAGCCCGCTGCCGCTCCCGCCCGAGGCGGGGACCACGCCGGAGCGCGGGGTACGGGCCACTACATCTCCGAGCCCTGGGCGTCCGCGTCCCAGTAGTCGGCCCAAGCGATCACGCCGGAGGTCTGCCCCGGCTGCAACGAGGCCCACACCGAGCACTCCGACGACCAGCTCATGGCGTCACTGATCATCAGGGGCACGCCCATGAACATCTGCGCCTTGCCCTCGTCCTCGGCCACGATGACCCCGGCCGCCGTGGTGACGGCCGAGCCCCCGGCCGGGAACCACGTGGACGGCACCCACAGGTCCAGGTTGGTGCGGCCCGGGCGGAACTGGGCCACCTTGATCGTGGGCGTGGTGGTGGTCACCTCGTACACGCCGACGGCGGCGTTGCGGGCGATGCGCTGGAACACCGGCAGGGCCGCGGCGTTGGGCACCGACCACGCCTTCGGCCTGCGGTTGATGGGCCCGCGGTAGCCGTCCAGGGGGACGGGCGCCTCCTCGGTGGCGGTGGAGGCGTCGCGCGGGTGGACGCCGGCGGGGAGCAGCAGGTCGCTCATGCTGCCGCCAGGATCGCGGAAGGTGCCACGGACATTGCCTCCTGTCCCGGCTTGGTCGACGCCAGGAACACCGCCCCACCGGCCAGCACCAGCACGGTGCCGAGGGCGCCCATGAGCACCCGCTCCCAGAAGAACGGGTTGAGCAGGTCGGAGAGGAAGTGGCCCACGGCGTCGATGCCGGTGAGCGGGTTGGGGATGGTGACGTTCGGCCCGGGGGCCGGGATGGTGATCGTGCCGCCGAAGGGGTTGGGCACGGTGATGTCGGTGGTGGTGGCGCTGCCGGCGCCGATGGTGGCCGACTGTGACCCCCCGGTGGTGGCGGGCTGGTCGGCGCCGGAGTTGCCCCCGAATGGGCCCGTGCCCCAGTGCGAGGCGGTCACCGCCGCGGACAGTACCGGCGGGCTGGCGTTGCCGGTGGCGAGCACGCGCAGGATGCCCGGGGTGTTGCGTTGGATGAAATCGGCGGTGGCCGCCACCCCGGAGGACCAGTCGGGGTAGATGGAGATGTTGTTCCCGCCCCCGGCGCCGTGCGTCTGGCCGCCGGCTTCGATGTTGAGCGGGTTGTGGTTGGCCGCGGCGTTCCACGAGCCGGTGGCCGTCCACTGGCCCTCGGCCGCCTGCCAGGCGTTCAGGCCGGCGATGTTGGCCGCGGTGACCGGGAGCCCGAGGGCTTCCAGCAGCGCAGTGGAGAACCCCGTCGAGCCCGAGATGGGGACGGTGGCGGGCGGCACGGCGGCGCCGCCGACGGGCGTGGTGCCGCCGGTGTCGGCCGGGGCGGTGGGGTTCACGGCGTGGTCTCCGTGGACGGGCCGGGGTGGGCGAGCCCCGACTGCATGGCGTGGTTGTACTGCCACCACATGAGGGCGCCGGCCAGGCCCCCGCCGAGCAGGGGGGGCCACCGCTGCTTGTCGAGCGCCACCCCGAGCACCACGAACAACCCGCCCTGCAGCAGGCCGAGCTTCACCCACTTCATCAAGGTCGGGGCGCGCGAGCTCGCATTCAATTCGGTTGTTTGCGGTGAGCTGTTCGTCGCGGCCACGATGTCGTAGACGAGCGCCGCGTACACCGCGACCTTGACCGCGGCCCCGCCGTCCATCCCCATGACATCAGGCATTGCGCTTCGCCTGTTGGAAGAGACGACTACGGCGGCGGTTGCACTCCCGGCACTTACGACGCCCGTTCCAAAGGTAGAGGTTGTCCCCGCTCAGCGGATGGCCATGCACGCAGTGGGTGTAGTTCATCTGATGGACCGGGCTACGGCTCAGGTTCTCGCGCACCGTGACAGGTTCGAGGTGGTCCGGGTTCACGCAATGCCGGACGCGGCACAGATGGTCCAAGTGCAGGCCCTCGGGGATCGGGCCTCGCCACAGTTCATACGCCACGCGGTGCGCGCCGACGCTCTTGCCGAGAAGCCAGAAACTCCCGTACCCATTGGAGAACCGCGCGCCCGTCCAAAGCCAGCACTCATCGGTGAAGGTGACCTTCGCGACAAAGCGTTCGACGAGGAGCATCAGACGATCGTGCCGCCGGTGGCCTTGGCCTCGGCCTCGGCCTGGGCGCGCGTGCCGAGGAACTGTTCGATGCCCCCGGGGCCGTGGATGGCGTAGCTGCCATAGGACGGGCCGAGCGCGGCGGCCTCGCCCGCCGGCGTGGGGGCAGCACCGGTGGGGGTGGAGATGACGGGGGCGCCGGCTTGGGACGCCGGGATGAGGAGCGGCCCGGTGCCGATGGGACCGGGGCCACCGCCGGCGAGCACGAACACCGTGCCGGCCGGCCCGACGATGGTGGGCGCCGTGGCCTGGTTGGGGGTGGGGGCGGAGGACCCGCCACCGGCCGCGGGACCGCTCCCGCCGCCGCCGCTCCCGCCCGACGAGGTGCCCGACCCGCCCGCACCCGATCCCGCCCCCGACCCGCCCGAGGACCCCGAGGGGCACACGGTGAGCACGGGGAAGGTGGTGATGCCGGGCGGGAGGCCGAGCTGTTGGATGGCCTGGGTCAACCCGCCGTAGCCGGCGGCGTCGACGCAGTTGCCGGCCAGCCAATTGGTGACGGCATTGAGCGTGGCGATGGGGTCGGTGCCGAACGCCAGCGCCGCCTCCTGCCACGCCGCGAGCGTGGTCGGGGTGGCCGGCGTCCCGGTCACCGCCCCTCCCCCCGGGATGGTGCTGCCCCCGGCCAAGGCGCTGGAGGCCGCGGCGTTGCGGCCCTGCCACCAGCGCCACACGAAGTAGGCGCCGACCCCGAGCACGCCGCCGATGACCACGGTGCGCGCCGGGATGCCCCCGACCTTGGGCTGCTCAGGCATAGAGGTGCCCCAGTTGGTCGGCGCCGTGCAGGGTGTGGGTGAGGTCGACGGGGACCGGGCCCGGGACCGGCTGCGGCGTGGCGTGGCCGATCACCGGGAAGGGCGTGGCCAGCGGGCGCATGGCGACGCCGATGTCGGGATGGGGCGAGCCCCCGACGGCCGGGGCGGTCGGCTCGAGCTTGGTCGACACCGGCACGGGCACCGAGTCCCACAGATAGTGGAGGCTGCCCGACTCGCCGTGGAAGAGGCGCTGCACCACCTCGGTGGCGCTGGTCGCCGCGGCGGTGGCTTTGTGCCCGGCCGCCCCGGTGAGGCCGGCGATGTCCGATTGTATTTTCTGCGCCGCGATCAGGACGGCGCTCATGCCAGCCCCGCAATGATACTGGCCATATCGCCTGGGACTGGAGGCGTCGCTTGCAGGTCGGCGAAGAACACCGTCTCCGCCGCGCCGGCGTAGTTCTGCGAGCGCAGCACCGTCTTGGGCCCGCCGACCGTGCGCGTCCCGGCCCGGGTGTAGTCGCCCATGGGCCGGGTGATCTGCTGCATGACCGGGAGGGGCTGGCCCCCGAGGGTGTTGGTCAGGGCGCCGTTGGGGCCGCGCGTGTAGACCTGCTCGGCCACCGGCGTCTCCCCCGACGACCGCGGGGCGGCGGGGTAGTTGTCGTTGCCGAAGGGGACCATGCCCGGGCGGTTGTCCAACTGCTGCTCGCCCGTGAAGCGCGTGAAGTTGGCCGCCACCGCCACGTCCGGCGGCGGGACCGCCGGGACGATGAACGTCCTCACTTGGTCTGTACCCAAATACGCGCTCATCGTGACTTCTTCCGCTTGTTGACGGTGGCCCACCCGATGCTGCGGGCCGTGGGCCAAGACTTGCCGCGCCGGCGTTCCGACGCGGCCACATGCGCCGCCTGCCGCTTCTGCTTGGCGGTGTGGCGGCCCGGCATGTGCGCTACTTCTGGCCCTGCGCGGCGAGCAGCGAGCCCGACAGGGCGCCGCCGGCCGAGTTGAGCACCTGGGGCGTCTGCTTGCCGGGGCCGACCAGCGTGGTGGCGAGCGCCACGATGATCAGCCCCCCGAGGAACGCCGTGAACCCTGCTTCCAGACCCTTCATTTCGGTCCTCTCAATAGGTGGGTGCGGTCACCCGCGTGGTCGATGTCGGCGCCGTGCGCGCCGATTGCAGGCCGGCGTCGGGCAGCGTGATCGGCGTGGTACCGGTCGGCGTGGTCGGCGTGGCGGCCGTGCCCCCGAACGCCTTGTTGGCCCAATCCCACACCGGCTTGCCCTTGACCAGCGTCACCGTGACCAGCGCCACCACGGCGAGCCCCTGCGCCAGCTCGGCGCCGGCGTCGCCCCCCACCTCGGCGATGAGCAGCAGCAGGATGGTGGCCACCCCGCCGCCGAGGATGATGCGCACCCCGTTGGTGGCGGGCGCCGCGCTCGGCTTGTTGGAGGTGAGCGATGCGGTCGCCGCGGCCACGCCCGATATCTCTGTCGAGATGAGGGCGAACACCGTGGTCGCCGCCATGGTGCCGACGATGGTGCGGGCCGCCTGGCCCTTCGGGATGTGGCCCCGGACCGACTCGGGGGAGACCGGCGACTCGGGCAGCGACGCCTCGTAGGCCTCTTGTTGTTCACGCGCGCGCGCGCGTGTCACGCGTTCGGCTTCCGCCTTGCTGGTCTCACCGCTGGTGTCGATCTCCCTGGCCATGTGTCATACCGTTTTCGTCGGGGGTGCCGGCCCGCCGGCCACGCTGGTGCCGCGCTGCGTCTTGCCCGTGGCTAGGACGGAGGTGAACTCTTTCCACGGGTCGAGGCCCTTGACGGCCGAGTAGACGAGGACGCCTCCCGTAAGGACCATTGCGACGCCAATCCAAGCCAACGGTTACGCGCCTTCAGCTTGACCACGAAGAAGGCCACCTGTAGTTTCTGTGCCGTGGTCACTTCCAAGCACCTCTACCTCCACACATAGTGCCCGATGACGACACCAACACCGACGGCGATGAGTACATGGGTCATGTTCACTTGACAGTTCCTCCTGGGTCGAAACCCTTACTGGCCCGATGGCTCGGGAAGGTGGATGTTGGCGGTGCTGAGGAGTGCTGGCCCTGGACGGGTGCCCGCACGTCGGTCGGGTACGGCTTCCTCTCGGTCCGGACAGGTGATCGGAAGGACAACCGGAAGGTCACCCTCCAAGCACATCGCGTGGCTTACGAACTGTTCATCGGCCCGATCCCGGATGGGCTCACGATCGACCATCTCTGCCGCAATCCGAACTGCGTGAACCCTACGCACTTGGAACCCGTCACCATGTGGGAGAACCTCATGCGCGGGGACACGCTCACGGCGCGCAAGGCCGCGCAGACGCATTGCGTCCACGGGCACGAGTTCACGCCCGAGAACACCTACGTGAAGGCCAACGGGTGCCGCCTGTGCAAGGCGTGCGCCCGCGACCGAGTCCGGGAAATCAAGCGGCGTCAGCGTCATAGCAGGAGCAGCACCGCCTGAGACAGCTCGTGCCCGTGGTAGCGGTAGGCCAGCAGCTTGAAGGTGCCGAAAATCACGCCGACGCTCGCCGCGTTCCACACGGCGTCGAGCGCGTCGAAGCGCCCGATCTCCGGGCGGATGCCCTTGCGGGCCAGATAGGCGGTGCCGACGCCGATGCCGGCCAGCCCACCGACGAGCCACAGCACGGCCGAGGTCATCGACATGTTGGCGCCGGCCACGCCGCCGCCCGGAGGACCGGGGGGAGCGGCCGTCGGCGCCGTGCCGCCGGGGTTGGAGACGTAGGTGTTGCTCACGAGAACAACGCCGCCCCGCTCACCGGCCGCAGCAGCCGGGTGAGCACCTCGAGGTACGAGGCCGTGGAGCCCCACGTCGAGCCGCGGATCTGCAGCTTCGTGGTGGCATCGGTGGCCAGGTACTGGTTGGCCGGGGCGTAGTTGTCGACGTAATCGAAGAGGCCGTCGTTGAGGGCCGGGAGGATGTAGACCCCGGTGTCGAGCCCGCCGGCCGATCCGATGGCGGCGGTGTAGCGGTAGGCCCGGGCCATGCGCCGCAACCAGACATTGCTGAACAGCTGGTGGACCTGGAAGTCGTTGACCCACCACGAGAACGGGGAGGGCCAGTCGGTCGACTGCCGGGCGTTGGACGAGTTGCGGTCCACGAAGATCAGCGAGGAGATGTAGTCGCCCACGTTGTTCATCTGGATCATGGGCGACCCGCCGCCGGAGACCTCGTTGTGCCGTTCGTAGCGCACGAACCCGACCGAGCCGAGGCCGGCCGGCGTCTGCGCCACCGGCACCGAGCCCTGCGCCGTGGTGATGGCGGCCGGCGGGGCCGTCCAGTACCACTGCGAGAACTGGCACGTGAGCGTGCCGGCCGAGGTCGGCGCCGTGGAGTAGATACCCGTGGTCCCCACGTAGGACGAGATCGTGGTGAGGGTCACGAGGTAGCGCTGGTTGGCGGCCGAGTTGTTGAGGGCGCCGAAGGCGTCGCGTGCGCGGTGCTCGATGGGGAGCACCAGGCGGAACGAGAACGACCCGCCCGTCGCCCCCGTCCCGGTGGTGGCCGAGTAGTTGGGGTCGAGCTGCGGGTCGAACCTGCACCCGGTGTCGGGCAGGTACTTGTTGAGGAGGAACAACTGGTAGCCCGTGATCGGGGTGATGATGGACTGGCCCGCCGGGTCGTCCAGCTGGATTTTCGCAATCACGTTCCACGGGCCGTCGGCGGAGAAGGCGACGTTGGCGCTGTTGCCCGCCGTGGTCATCACCCAATCGGTGACCACGTAGGCCAGGAAGGCGTTGGTCTGCAACTGCACCTGCACCTGCGCCCCGGCGGTGAGCACCGTGGAGGACAGGAGCGCGTCCTGCATGGTGGCGAGCGCCGAGCCCCGGGTAAAGGGGATGGCAGAGGCGCCCTGGCCTCCCGGGCCGGCCGACATCGGCGAGCGGGCCAGGTCGGCGGGGGCCGGCTGGGTCCCGGGGGCACCGATGCCGGTGGACGCCGGCACCATGCCCATGCGGGCGCGCGTGCGGGCCGCCGCCCGGCGGGCCTCGCGGTTGGGGGCATCCGCCTCGGGGCGGGCCAGCAGCAGGGCGGTCATGGGGCCTCCGTTCTCACGAGAAGGGGCCTGGTAGCCGCCCGGAGGTGCCCCGACGACTACCAGGGCACCTACGGCCGGAGGTTACCCGCTGGCCTGCACCGAGTCCATGATGCTGCTTACGTCAGGGTGACGGTGACCCCGGTCGGGAGCGGGGGCGGCGGGGGCGGCGGCGGCGCCACGGTGGACACGATCACCGAGTCGGAGCCGGTGATGGCCACGCCATCGGGCAGGACCACGGTGGCGATGATGTTGGCCGTGCCGTCGGCGCCCGTGGCGGTGAAGGTGCCGGCGGTGGTGTCGAGATTGACCACGGCCGGGTTGTCGGTCGACCAGGACAGGGCGAACCCGTCCGTGGGGCCGGTGTAGGCGCTGCCGTCGGCGTTGGTGTAGGACGCCGTGGCGGTGTGGGTGGCGCTGTCGGGCAGGGCGATGTTGAGCGGCATGTTCGGGCCTCCGGAGTCAAGGGAAACGGTAACGGTTGCGGGCATGTGCAGGCTGAGGATGGCGGTCAGGCGTTCGATCTCCGCGGCCCACCACGGGATGAACACGTCGCCGCCGCCCCAGGGGACGTAGACCTCTTCGCTCACATCTCCACCTCCGAGATGGCCCATTGCGCCTGGCCGCGCGTCGGCAGGTCCAGGAACTCATGCCCACGGAGCCCTTGGATCACACGTGCCACGTCGCGCGGCGGGTAGGTGCCGAGGCTGGACAGCTCGCGCACGTCGGTGGTGACGCCGCCGTGGAACAGGAAGCACTCGCTCACGCTCGACCAGATGATGCGCGGGATGCCCGACGGCCGTTGCGTCAACGCGTACATGCTCACCTTGTTGGACGCGCTCCCGTAGGCGATGTCCGAGAGCGTGTCGCCGAGCCCGAGGCCCTTGGACCCCGCCACCCACAGGCCCTCGTCAACCACGAGGGTCCACGAACCATCGACGAACACCGACTCCATCGCCCGGGCGTACTCGCCGGTGTGGCGGCGCAGGTCCTCGCGCGTGGCGATCTTCGGCCACAGCACCAACCACACCTTCCCGGCCGGCCACACCTCCTCGCCCTTGCGACGGATGCGTTTCCACTCCCCGGCGTCGGTGGGCCAGCGCTCGATGCGCAGATAGCCGTCGTTGAGGTAGGCGTCCATGCTCGGGTCCTTCGGCTTGGTCCCAAGCACCAGGTTGTAATCGCGCAACGCGGCGATGTAGCGGGCCAGCGTCGTCTTGCCCGATTGGGTGGGCCCGTTGAAGAGCAGGTGCATCCCCTGGCGCAGCGTGGCCGCCTTTTCCTGGTACCACTGCTGCCAGCCGACGACGGGCGGGACCTGGGTGCGGGCGTCAGGCGGCGACAGGCTCACGCGGTGCCTCCGCGGGCGGCTCCGTCGGCACCATCGACAACAGCTGCTGCACCTGCGCGGGCACCAGATCGTGCCGGATGAGGATGGGCGTGAGCATGGCCCCGGTGGCGATGAGGAACCCGAGCCACGCCATGACGCGATCGGACGACTCGCCCCCGGCCGAGAGCAGGTTCTTCAGCCACTCCTCGTACTCCGCCAGGTTGCGCACGCTCTTCGACCACGGCACCTTGTGGCGCTCGATGTCGGCGGCGTCCTCGTGCTGCTGCGACAGGAGCAGGACCACCGCGATGCCCTCGGCGATGTGGCGGGCCCGTTCCTCCACGCGGTCCAGCGCCGGGTCGGTTTTCTTCGCGCGCGCGGCCGGGGATTTCAGCTCGACGCGGACCGACCCGGGGGCCGTGTCGCGGGGAACTTTTCGCCCGCGCGTCTTCGGCTTGGTCCCTTCGACCCCGTGGACCTGGCGGCGGTGCCGACCGATGCGGAGGTTGAGCGATGGACCGCCGGGAAGGTCTGCTTCGGTGACATCACAATCCGGGCAGAGCTTCTCCGCCGGGGCCGCGACCTCGTCCATATATATAGGTGCGCTCGCGTCGTCAGGCGGAGCGAGGTGCTTCCAGGTCTCGGAGGCCTCGGCGTCGATGGTCGGGTCGCTCACGAGCCCGTCCACCGCTCACGCCACGTGCGCTTCTTCGCTCCCCCGCCCTGCGACCGCGGGGCGGAGTCCCCCTCCGGCGCCGGAGCCGAGGAAGGCGGCGCCGGAGGGGGAGCCATGGCGGCGGCGGCGGCCTCGTCGGCCCGCATGCGCGCCGTGTGGCGCAGCACCGCCTCGTCCGCGATCCGCGCCGCCTCTTCCGCCGTCACCCCGGCCGCGGCTGCGGCCGCGGCGGCCTGGGCACGGGCGGCCTCCTGACGGGCCTCGGTGGCATCGGCCTGGGCGGCGGCAGCCTGGGCACGGGCCTCCTGGGCCTGGGCGGCGGCACCCCCCGCCGCCATCGCTGCGCCGGCGGCGGCCACGGCCGCTCCACCGGCGGCCGGCTCGCCCTGCTGGGTCTCGGTCACCTGGACATCGGGCACGGTCCCATCCTAGGCACCGGGCGCCCTCCGTCATAGGATGGGAGCGTGCCCCATGCGATCATCGTCCACGCGACGCCCGACCCCCGCACCTTCGGGGTGGAGTGCTCCTGCGGCTGGCGCACCGTGTGCTTCTTCGGGGAACCCTCGGTGGAGCTGGCGGTCGACCACCACCTGTTCGACGAGGCCGGCGTAGAGCGGAAGGTGGTGCTGCTGTGAGCCAGGTGGAGGTCGACGGCACCATCGCCCTGCTGATGGGGCGCATCGCCGTGCTCGAGGAACTGGTGCGCTGGTTGTCGCTCGGCTACGACGTGAACGAACCCGTCTTCGCCGGTGCCGACGGGCAGGGCAGCGCCAACGGCCAGCCCCTCGGCTCCGCCCCGCAACTGCACACGCTGTGGCACCAGGTCGTCGGCCGCGAGCACGTGGAGCCGACCGTCGACCGCCAGATGATCTCGTGCCCCACCTGCGGGCACTGGCACCCGGAGGTCACACTGTGACTACTCCCACGCCCGACCCCACCCCGGGCACCTCTTCCTCGTCGGTGGGGAAGGCGGCACCTACCCCGGGCGGGACCCGTCCGCCCGCCCCGCCCGGGGGGGTGCCGTACTGGATGCTCGGCGTGGCCGTGGCCTGCGCCGGGGCGCTCGGGATCGTGCTCGGCGTCAAGGTCGGCCGTTCGCTCGGCGTGGCGCTGGTGGAGCCCACGCCGGTGGAGAAACTGCGCTGTGCCGAATGCGACCAGCGCAAGGCCGAGGCCAAGCTGGCCGACGACATCGCGCAGGCCCGTTCGCTCGTCTCGCCTGACGACATCTCCGCGATGCTGGAACGCCAGCGGGCGGTCGAGAATGCGGTCGACTGAGGCCACCGACGAGTGGCTGCGATGGCTGACGGCCGCCGCGGAGGTCGCAGGTTTCGCCCTTACGGTCTATTTCCTTTGGGAGATGGCCCCCGAACGCTGGAAACTCGACATCCGGCGCACCTTCTCGTTGTTGCGCGCGCCGCTCGCCGCGCGAGCGCACCACCGCCGTGCCGTGAACGAGATGTGGCTGGACGTGATCGAGCTGCAGACCTGGGGGGTGCCCGCCACGTGGCACGCCGTGTAGTGCTCGCCATGCTCGTGGTCGGCTTCGTGGTCGGCGCCGTGTGCGACGCCTGGGACGCGCTGGAGTGCTGGGGCGTGCGGACCAGCCTGCACGGCCTGTCGCGCATCTTCGGGGTGCACGATGAGTGACCCCGATCTCACGTTCCCGTCGACCATCGCCACCGCGGTGGCCGCCCTGTTCACCGTGCCGGTGACCACGCCGCGCGACCCGGTGCGCGACCTCATCACGCGGCTGCGCCTGGAGCCGACGGCGGCCAACATCGAGGCGATCAAGACGTGGGCGCAGGAGTATGGGCTCTGACCCGCCGACGCTGGGAGTGAGGCGACGCTCGTGGTCAACGACGGTGACGTGCGCGAAGTGCTACGCGCTGATCAATCACGGGATGGTGCACTGGCGCGACGAGGCGGACCCGCCGATGAACGCGCTGTGCATCGACTGCTGGGAGGACGGCCCGCCGTCTATGTCCCCTGGACCTTCCGGCACGAGCCCACCTGGGAGCTACTAGCGCCGCTGGACCCGATCGGCGTCGACTGCCGCGACGACACCGAGGCCTACATCCGGCATTTCATCAGGCGCTGGAACGCCCGCGAGCCGTTCGTCAACGTCGAGCATGACATGTTGGTTTCGGTCGCGCAGGTGCTCGACCTGTGGGCCTGCCCCGAGCCGTGGTGCGCGCACGGCTACGCCGGAGGGCCGGGCCGCTTCCCGTGGTTCGGCTCGGTGCGCTTCCGCCCGGCGTTCATGGACCGGTTCCCGTCGGTGTGGACCGAGCTCTACGACTGGGCGCACTCGACGCCGGTGTCGCACCCCGACTACTGGCGCCTGGTCGGCGAGGTCCCCATGCGCACCACGCCGCCGGGCATCGCCAAGTTGCAGGAGTGGTTGCCGCTGTGGCGTTCGCTCGACTCGTGGCTGGTGCACAAAGCCGAGCGCGAGGGCGTGAAGTGCCACCGTCACTACCCGGACGTGACCAACTGCCGGCCGGCCGACCACCCCGCCACGATCATGGGCGAGTGGAACGGCGAGGTGCGCGGGTAGATGGGCGCCCTCAACCGCCGCGTGACGGCCATGAGCGATGGGAGCGGCAACCTCTCCATCACGTTCCCGCCCGTCCCCTACGGCCACGTATGGACGGGCACCCTGCGCGTCGTCGCCGCCCCCGCCTCGTCGTCGTGGACCGGCTACCGCAACGGGCTCGACTGGGCCGGGGCGCAGACCGGGGGCAGCGCCGGCACCATCGAAGGCACCGGGGGCGACACCATCTCGCTGACCGGCACGGGGTTCGCGGCGTCGACCAACTACACCGCGGCGTGGGAGGGCAACGACCTGGCGGCGTCGGAGGTCGCCGTCTACCAGTCCCCGTTTCCCGGCACCACCCACTAGCGGCACCCCCCCCTCGTTCGTCGGCGCCGGCGCCCCGGCGTTCTCCAGCGGAGGGGCCGGAACGCACCTCATCCTGCCGCGGCCCGCCGCCGCGTCGGAAGGTGACGTGCTGCTGGCCTGGGCCGGCAACGTGAGCGGCATCAACCCGCCGGCCGGGTGGGCCTTGATCACCACCATCGGCTTCGGCGAACTGTTCTTCCTCGTGGCCGGGCCGTCGGAGCCCGCCACGTACACGTTCACGCTGACAGGTGCCAGCGGTTTCGGCGCCGCCGGCGTGATCGTGGACTACGGGGCGTCCCTGCCCAACCTGCTCACCGGACCGGCCACCGCCTCGGGGGCGGGCACGTCCTTCACGGCGCCGTCCACCACCGCCATCGGGCCCGACACGATCGTGGAGTTCTTCTTCCAGATCAACAACACCGGGGCGGCGATCTCGCTGTCGGCCAACCCCAACAACGCCACCGTGCGCGGCGCCGGGGGGGGCGGCGTGCCGGCACCCGCCTCGGTGCTCGCCGACGACTTCACCTACCTCACCGGGGGCACCACCCCGGGGGGCGACACTGCGTCGACGGGCGTATCGAACACCTGGGACGTGCTGACCATCGCCCTGGCCCTACCCCGCTAGCACGATGGCGTCGGTCACCTCCCGCACCATCTGGCTCACCCGGCTGGCGGTGACGTTGAGCGCTCGGGCGACGGCGTATTGGTCCCCCAACTCCACCCACAGCAGCACGGCCCGCCGAGCCTTGTCCGAGACCGGGGCCGTGGCGATGGCGGCGAGCACCTGCGACCACAACCACGGGGTGTCGTCGAAGGGCGCCGATGCCGGCTCCAGGTCTTCGAAGGCCGGCACCGAGCGCAACACCCCGGCCCGGCTGACGACCCAATGGCGGGCGGCGTCCTTGCACCGCTTGTGCATGAGGTCGACGGCGTAGGGCCGGAAGGCCCGGCGCTCGGGGTCCCACCGCACCGCCGCCTCCCCGAGCCCGACCAGGGCGGCCGAGCGGTACTCATCCGCCAGGCCCCGGCCGGCCCGCTGTGCCCAGTAGCGGGCCACCCGGCGCACGTCGGGCAGGAGTGCTCGCACCTCGTCGTCAGGGGCCACACAGGGCAGTTTCGCCTAGATGTCCTCCTCAGGCTCGCCAAAGTCGTAGTCGTCCAGGTTCACGGCGTCCACGCCCTCAAGGGGCGGCGTGGAGTCCGCGAACGCCGTGAACGCCTCCACGTACAGCTCTGTCACCGGACGGCCCTCGTCGATGGCCAGTTTGCGCATCGCTCGGTGCATTTCGCGCGGTACGTGAATCTTCACCCACACACGGTCATTATCGCTCATCCCCCCATCCTACACCACCGGAACCAAAGACCCACCCGCTCCAAAACCCCCAACCCCCACGACCGACCACGGAGG
>Ga0335069_10005050_pt1 | contig 19401 bp, 14 predicted proteins | sample Lox_Sample_11_FD_206714 | JGI IMG/M metagenome (GOLD analysis project Ga0335069, IMG submission 206714) | Soil microbial communities from Loxahatchee National Wildlife Refuge, Florida, United States - Lox_Sample_1.1 | ecosystem: Environmental > Terrestrial > Soil > Wetlands | place: USA... | reverse complement strand
GCGATGCGCGCCCGCCTCGAGATCGCGCTCGCGGAGGACGCGCCCACCGTCCCCCGCGATTCGGTCGTCGACGCGCTCGAGCAGGCCGAGCGGCTCGGACACCTCGCCGAGGACCTGCTGACGCTCGCGCGCGTCGAGGGCGGGGCGATCACGTCGAAGGCGCTCGAGGGGAGCGTCGACGTGACCGGGCTCGTCAACGAGGTCGGCGCCGCGATGGCGCCGATCGCGGAGGAGCAGGCGCGGCTCTTCGCCTGGACGGCCGACCCGGACCTGCGCGTGCACGGGTCGGAGCCGCTGCTGAAGCGCGTGCTGCTGAACCTCGTCGACAACGCGTTCCGGCACACGCCCGCGTCGGCGCGGGTGCGGATCGACGCGCACCGCGACGCCGGGCAGGCGGTGCTGGAGGTGCGCGACGACGGGCCGGGGGTGGATCCCAACGTGCGCGCGCATCTGTTCGAGCGCTTCCGCCACGGGACGGGCGGCGGGAGCGGGCTCGGGCTCGCGCTGGTGCGCGAGATCGTCGAGCGGCACCGGGGGAGAGTAGATGTTTCGGACGCGGCTCCCTCCGGGACCCGCGTCCGAGTCGTGCTGCCTCTGTCGGCGGCGTGAGGATCCGACGGCGAGAGTTCAGCGGGGTAGCTCGCGCGGGAGGGGTGCCGCGGCCGGCGGAGCCGGTGCGGCATGCGGGGACGGCCGTTCCGGAGTTAGAGTTCCTAAAGGGTGATGCGGAAGATGGGGTAGTCGGGGGCGATGCGGCGGAGGTCCGCCTCCGGGGCGTCGGCGCCGATACCCTGGAAGAACGTCTTCACTTCGAAGGCCCACTTACAGAGGTAGGCGCGGAGCAGTGGCGGCTTTTCGGCGTCCCCGACTTCTTCCGCATGGAAGGTCTGGCGGCGGCGGCCGACGCGGAGTTCGCCGGTGCCACTCGCCCTGAGGTTGCGGACCCATTGGGTCTCGCCGCGCGGGGCGACGAGGTAGTGGCCGCCCTCGTGCTCGAGGAGGTTCACGGGGACGGTACGCCACTCGCCGGTCTTGCGGCCGCGGACGGCGAGGACGCGGGAGCCGTAGACGCTCACGCCGACGCGCGTGAGGAGTGCGATCAGGCCGTTGAAGAGATGATCGGGGACGCCGGGCTTGACGTAACGGGCGCTCACGCGCGCACCGGCTCGAGGACCACCACCGGGATGCGGCGGGTCGTTCGCGCTTCGTACTCGGCGTAGCTCTTCTCGCGCCGGAGCACCTCGGCCCAGAGCTGCGCGCGCTCGTCGCCCTGGGCCTCGCGCGCGACCACCGGGGTGCGCCGGCGGCCGCGCTGCACCTCGGCGCGCGGGTTCGCCTGGAGGTTGTGCCACCAGGCGGGATGCTTCGGCTCGCCGGCGTTCGACGCGATCACCACGCACGCCTCGCCGTGCGGCAGGTACATGAGCGGGCTCGTCCGCGGCGCGCCGGTCTTCCGGCCGGTCGTGTGGAGCAGGAGCACCGGCATCCCCATCATGGTCCCGCCGATGCGGCCGCCGGACTTCTCGTACGCCCAGCGGTGCGCTTTCCAGATCGTCTCCATCAGCCTGGTGCGACGGACGGCCGGCATGGGTTCCCTCCTAGCCCACGCGCGCGGGCCGCGGCCAGACCCGGGTCACGGCGACGCGTAGACGGCGTCCAGCAGCGCGGTGCCGTGGACCTCCATCACGCGTCGAGGCGCACCGACACGCTGCCGAGGCGCCCCAGGTCGGCCGCGACCGTGTCGCCCGGCGCGACGAAGACGAGGCGACCGAGCGAGCCCGCGATGATCCGGTCGCCGGCCGACAGACGCTCGCCGCACGCCGCCAGCATGTCGGCCGTGACGCGGACGATCTCGACGAGGTCGCCGGCCGCCGCGGCGGCGTCGAGGGCGTCGGTCTCGGCGCCGTCGTGGAGGATGCGGGCCGTCACGCCGCCCAGCCAGGGGCCCGATGGCGGCGGCACGGCGGGACCGAACGCCACCGCCCGGTGGAAGACGTTGCCGGCGACGATCGCCTCGACGTCGTCGAAGGCGCGGTTCAGGTCGACCAGCTCGATCGCGGCGCCGAGGCCCGACACCGCGCGCCGCACCTCCTCGGGACCGGCGCCGCCCGGGAGGTCGCGTCCGAGATGCAGCGCGACCTCCGCCTCCATGGCGACACGCGTGCCGCCCGCGAGCGAGTGCGACGCGCCGGGCGGAATCGTCGTCGCGCTGGTGAGGTACCCGATCACGACGCCGTCGATGCCGAGGGCCCGTTGGACGGCGGGCGCGTTGATCCCGAGCTTCCAGCCGACGCGCGCCGCGCCGGCGGCGAGCGCGTCGCGACGGCGGGCCAGCTGCGCGGTCATCCCGCGTCGGACGCGCAGGTCGTCGATGGTCGACACGGGGTCTCGATAACCGCCCCGGGGCCCCAGGACAACGGTTCGGGTCTTGCCGGCTGCGGGGGAATCTTCTATGCGCCGGTCCTGGGAGGAACGACATGAGACGAGTGCGACTGCTGTTGCTGCCCGCCGCCGTCCTCGTGGCAAGCCTGGTCGGCCACGCGTCGCCGGGTCGGGCCGCGAGCGCCGCCCAGCTCAATCGCGACGGTGCGGCGGCGCTCAGGAGGCTGTACGCCAGTCAGTCGAGCGCACGGCTCCTCGGGCAGAAGGCGCGGCGGATCCTGGTCTTCCCCTCGATCACGAAGGCGGGCTTCATGTTCGGCGGCCAGCTCGGCGAGGGAGTCATGCTGAAGGGCGGGAAGCCGGTCGGCTACTACAGCTCGATCGCGGCCTCCTACGGCTTCCAGGCCGGCATCCAGACGTTCGGGTATGCGCTCTTCTTCATGAACGACGCGGCCGTCCGGCAGCTCGAGGACACCGGCGGCTTCGAGGTCGGCGTCGGCCCCAGCATCGTCGTCGTTGACGAGGGCATGGGCAGGTCGATCACCAGCAACACCATCACGAGCGACGTCTACGCGTTCATCTTCAGCCAGAAGGGCCTCATGGCGGGCATGGGCATCCAGGGCTCGAAGATCACGAAGCTCGACAAGTAGCCGCGATGAGGAGGACGTCGATGTTGGCTGCACGCATACTGCTTGGCCTCGTCTTGATCACCGGGATGGCCGCCACCGCCGCGCGCGCCGGGGAAGCGGCGGACGCCGATCTCAGCATCCTCCGCGACAGCATCCGCGCCAATCGCAAGGCGATCGTCGCCGCCAGCCTCACGCTGAGCGACACCGAGGCCGGGCAGTTCTGGCCGATCTACGACCGCTACCAGAAGGACGTCGTCGCCGTGAACGACCGCATGGTCGCGATGATCAAGGACTACACGGACAGCTTCCACGACCTGACCGACGACCACGCGCTCAAGCTCGTCGACCAGTACCTCTCGGTGGAGGAGGACCGGCTCAAGGTCCGGCGCACGTACCTCCCGGAGTTCAGCAAGGCGCTCGGCGGGACGAAGGCCGCGCGCTTCTACCAGATCGAGAACAAGCTCGACGCGATCCAGAAGTACGACCTGGCGGCGACGATCCCGGTCGTCCCCGAGGAGAAGGCGCGCTGACCGGCGCCTAGCCGACCTTCGCCAGCTGCAACCGCCCGCCCCAGCGATGCTGGAGCACGGCCCGCAGCGCCGCCGACTCCGGGCGCGAGAGATCCGGATCCTCGGCCAGCACCGCCGCGGCCTCGTTGCGGGCCGCGCGCAGCATCGCGGTGTCGCGCAGCAGGTTCGCCACGCGGAACGGGGGCAACCCTGCCTGGCGCGTGCCGAGGAAGTCGCCGGGGCCGCGCAGCACGAGGTCGGCTTCGGCGATCTTGAAGCCGTCGGTGGTGCCCTCGAGGACCTTGAGCCGCTCGTAGGCGTCGCCGCCGATCCAGTCCGGGACGACGAGCGCGCAGTGGCCGGGCGCCCGGCCGCGGCCGACGCGGCCGCGGAGCTGGTGGAGCTGGGCCAGGCCGAAGCGCTCGGCGTGCTCGATGACGATGGTGGTCGCGTTCGGCACGTCGATGCCGACCTCGATGACCGTGGTCGACACCAGCACGTCGTACTCGCGCGCCTTGAAGGCGCGCATCACCGCGTCCTTCTCCTCGGGCTTCATGCGGCCGTGGACCAGCGCCAGGCGGAGACCGGCGAGCGAGCCCTCCGCCAGCTCGTGCACCATCGTGGTGGCGGCCTTGAGCTCCGACTTCTCCGACTCCTCCACCAGCGGGTAGACGACGTACGCCTGGTGGCCCGCGGCGACCTCGTCGCGGACGCGGCGGTGGGCGCGCTCGCGGCGCGCGGCGCGCACCAGCTCGGTGCGGATCGGCGTCCGGCCGGGCGGCAGCTCGTCGAGCGTCGAGACCGCGAGGTCGCCGTAGAGCGTGAGGGCCAGCGTCCGCGGGATCGGCGTGGCGCTCATCACCAGCACGTCGATCGCGGCGCCGCCGCCCTGGCGCTGGAGTGCGGCGCGCTGGAGCACGCCGAAGCGGTGCTGCTCGTCGACGATCGCGAGCCCGAGATCGCGGAACGCGACGCCCTCCTGGATGAGCGCCTGCGTGCCGACGGCGAGCGCGCTCGTGCCGTCGGCGAGCCCGGCGAGCGCGCGGCGGCGCTCGCGCCCCTTGACGGCGCCGGTCAGCAGCACGGCCTCGACGCCGAGCGGCGCGAGTAGCGGGCGCACCGTCTCGCAGTGCTGCTCGGCGAGCAGCTCGGTCGGCGCCATCAGCGCGGCCTGCGCGCCGGCCTCGATCACGCCGAGCGCCGCCAGCAGCGCCACCAGCGTCTTGCCGCTGCCGACGTCGCCCTGGAGCAGGCGCCGCATCGGATGCGGCGCCGCCAGGTCGGCGGCGATCTCCGCCGCCGCCCGCTCCTGCGCGCCCGTCGGCCGGAACGGCAGCGACCGCCGGAGCGCCGGGACGAGCCGCGTCGACGCCGCGAACGCCCGACCCGCCTCCTGCCCGGCGGCGCTCCGCCGGAGCGCCAGCCCGAGCTGGAGGAAGAACAGCTCGTCGAACACCAGCGACCGGTGCGCGAGCGAGTCGCCGCCGCCGAGCGCCGTCACGTCGGCTTCCGGCGACGGCGTGTGCACGTGCCGGAGCGCCCGCCCGAGGTCGAGGACCCGCTGGCGCGCGGCGACCGCGCGCGGCAGCACGCTCGGGACGCGGTCGGCCAGGTCCGCGACCGCGGCATGCACGATCCGGCGCATCGCGCCCGGGTGCATCGGCGTCGGCTTCTCGTAGATCGGCACGACGCGCGCGTTCGTCGCCGGGTCCTCGCCGGCCGCCAGCGGCTCCACCTCGGGGTGGATCATCCGCCGGAGCCCGCCCCCCATCGGCGCCTCGACGCGGCCGTGGACGAGGAGCCGCTGGCCCTTCGTGAAGCGACGCGCGAAGTAGCCGACCTGGTTGAACCACACCAGCGTGAGCACGCCGTCGCCGTCGCGGAGGCCCACTTCGAGCAGGCGGCGGCGCTGGCGGCCGGTCATCCCCTCCTTCACCGACACCACCTCGCCGATCGCGGTCGCCTCCTCGCCGACCCGGAGCTCGGCGAGCCGCGCCAGCTGCCGGCGGTCCTCGTACCGGAACGGCAGGTGGTACAGCACGTCCTCGACGGTCGAGAGGCCGAACCGACGCAGCTCCTCCCCGCGCTTCGGCCCGACCGCGCGGATCGATTCCACGCCCTGCGCGAGCGCCGCGAGCGCGCCGGCGACCGGAGCGGAGGTCGCGTGGTACTCGGCCCACGGCGGCGGCGCCGCGCTCGCGTCGCGGAGATGCGGGAGCAGCGCGTGTGCGCGCCGGAGGAGCGCGCCGTGCTCGGCGCTCGGGCGATCGCGCAGGCCGGCGAGGATCGCGTCCAGCTCGCCGAGCGCCGGCAGCGCCGGCGCGGCGGCGCGGGCACGTGCGACGCGCTCGGCGAGCGCCGGCAGCGGGAGCCGGGTCTGGTCCGTGCGGCGGAACTCGTCGGCGGCGAGGTACTCGAGTGGCGGCGCGAGCGCCCGCAGCAGGTCCGCGAGCGGCGCCGACGCGCCCTCCGGCGCCGCCGTGCGGCTCATGTCCGGCGGTGGTGCTCCTGGAGCGGGCGCACCGTCGACGGCGTCGCGGCCGACAACTCGATCCCGGCGGCCGCGGCCGCCGCGGCCGCCACCGTCGTGAAGTACGGCACCCGCCCCTCGAGCGCCGTGCGACGGATCGGGAACGAGTCGCGGAACGACTCCATCCCGACCGGCGTGTTGATGACCATCGCGACCTCGCCGCGCTGGATCGCGTCGACGACGTGCGGGCTCCCCTCGCCCACCTTGTTGATCCCGGTCACGGCGAGCCCCGCGTCGCGCAGGAAGGCCGCGGTCCCGTGCGTGGCGATCAGCCGGAACCCCGCCGCCGCCAGGCGACGCGCGACCACCAACGTCGCCGCCTTCTCGGAGTCGGGAACCGAGAGGAACACCGTCCCGCCCGTCGGCAGCACGGTCCCGGCCGCGAGCTGCGCCTTCGCGAACGCCGCGCCGAAGGTGGCGTCGATGCCCATCACCTCCCCGGTCGACTTCATCTCGGGCCCGAGCACCGTGTCGACGCCCGGGAACTTGATGAACGGGAACACCGCTTCCTTGACGCTCACGTGCTTCGGCACGATCTCCTGCGTGAACCCCTGCGCCGCGAGCGATTTCCCGACCATGCAGAGCGCCGCGATCTTGGCGAGCGGCCGCCCGATCGCCTTGCTGACGAACGGCGCCGTGCGGCTGGCGCGCGGGTTCACCTCCAGCACGTAGACCACGCGGTCCTTCACCGCGAACTGCACGTTCATCAAGCCCACGACGTGCAGCTCGCGCGCGAGCGCGATCGTCTGCCGCCGGATCTCGGCCTGCACCTCCGCGTCGATGGAGTACGGCGGCAGCGAGCACGCGCTGTCGCCCGAGTGCACGCCGGCGCGCTCGATGTGCTCCATGATGCCGCCGATCACGACGTCCGTGCCGTCGCTCACCGCGTCGACGTCGACCTCGATCGCGTCCTCGAGGAACTGGTCGACCAGCACCGGGTGCTCCGGCGACGCGCGGACCGCCTCCCGCATGTAGCGCGCGAGGCTCTCCCGGTCGTACACCAGCTCCATCGCGCGGCCGCCCAGCACGTACGACGGCCGCACCAGCACCGGGTAGCCGATCTGCTCGGCGACGCGGATCGCCTCCTCGTCGGCGCGCGCGATGCCGTTCGGCGGGCGCTTGAGATCGAGCGTGGTGAGCACCTGCTCGAAGCGCTCGCGGTCCTCGGCGCGGTCGATGGAGTCGGGCGACGTGCCGAGGATCGGCACGCCCGCGCGCTCGAGCGGGACCGCGAGCTTGAGCGGCGTCTGCCCGCCGAACTGCACGATCACGCCGTCGGGCTTCTCGCGCTCGAGGAGCGCCAGCGTGTCCTCGAGCGTGAGCGGCTCGAAGAACAGCTTGTCCGACGTGTCGTAGTCGGTGCTCACGGTCTCCGGGTTGCAGTTGACCATGAGCGTCTCGTAGCCGGCTTCGCGGAGCGCGAAGGCGGCGTGGACGCAGCAGTAGTCGAACTCGATGCCCTGCCCGATCCGGTTCGGCCCGCCGCCCAGGATCGCGATCTTCTTCTTCGGCGTCGGCCGCCCCTCGTCGCCGCCGGGCTCGAACGTGGAGTAGAGGTAGGGCGTGTAGGCCTCGAACTCCGCGCCGCAGGTGTCGACGGTCTTGTAGACCGGCGCGATGCCGTCCCGCGTCCGGCGTTCGCGGACGGCGGCCTCGGTGGTCCAGAGCAGCGCCGCCAGGCGGACGTCGGAGAAGCCGTCGCGCTTGAGCCGGCGGAGGTGCTCCGGCGTGATCGCGTCGAGTCCCTTCCCCGCCAGCGCCTGCTCCTCCGCGATCAGCTCGGCGACGTGCCGGAGGAACCACGGGTCGATCTTGCTGAGCGCGAACACGTCGTCGACCGAGAGGCCGCGCCGGAGCGCCTCGCCGACGTGCCAGAGCCGGTCGGCGTTCGGCACCTGGAGCCGCTCACGCAGCGCGGCGTCGCTGGCCTTCGGGCGCGGCTCGAAGCCGTGACTCCCGATCTCGAGCGAGCGCATCGCCTTCTGGAGCGACTCCTTGAACGTGCGGCCGATGGCCATCGCCTCGCCCACCGACTTCATCTGCGGGCCGAGCACGTCCTTCGCCTGCGGGAACTTCTCGAACGTGAAGCGCGGGATCTTGGTGACGACGTAGTCGATCGTCGGCTCGAAGCAGGCCGGGGTCTCGCGGGTGATGTCGTTCCGCAGTTCGTCGAGCGTGTAGCCGACCGCGAGCTTGGCGGCGATCTTCGCGATCGGGAAGCCGGTGGCCTTGGACGCCAGCGCCGAGCTGCGCGAGACGCGCGGGTTCATCTCGATCACGACCAGGCGGCCCGTCTCCGGGTGGACCGCGAACTGGATGTTCGAGCCGCCGGTGTCGACGCCGATCGCGCGGATGATCGCGACCGCGGCGTCGCGCATCACCTGGTACTCCTTGTCCGTCAGCGTCTGGGCGGGCGCGACCGTGATCGAGTCGCCGGTGTGCACGCCCATCGGGTCGAAGTTCTCGATCGAGCAGACGATCACGACGTTGTCCATCGTGTCGCGCATCACCTCGAGCTCGAACTCCTTCCAGCCCGCGATCGACTCCTCGACGAGGATCTCGTGGATGGGCGAGGCCTCCAGCCCCCACCGCACGTTCGCCTCGAACTCCTCCTCGGTGTAGGCGAAGCCGCCGCCCATGCCGCCCAGCGTGCGCGAGGGACGCAGGATCAGCGGGAGGCCGATCTCGTCCTTGATGCGGCGCGCGTCCTCGATGGTCTTCACGTAGCCGCTCTTGGGGAGATCGAGGCCGATCGAGCGGATCGTCTCCTTGAACTGGTCGCGGTCCTCGGCGCGCTTGATGGCCTCGACGCTGGCGCCGATCAGCCGCACGCCGTGGCGGTCGAGGACGCCGGCCTGGGCGAGGTCGAGCGCCAGGTTGAGCCCGGTCTGCCCGCCGATCGTCGGCAGCAGCGCGTCGGGCTTCTCGGCCGCGATGATGCGCTCGACGAACTCCACGGTGAGCGGCTCGATGTAGGTCGCGTCGGCGAACTCGGGATCGGTCATGATGGTCGCCGGGTTCGAGTTCACCAGCACGACGCGATAGCCCTCTTCGCGGAGCGCCTTGCACGCCTGGGCGCCGGAGTAGTCGAACTCACACGCCTGGCCGATGACGATCGGGCCGGAGCCGATCAGCAGGATCGAACGGATGTCGGTGCGTCGGGGCACTAGCGGCGCTCCATCAGGTCGACGAAGCGCCGGAAGAGGTAGGCCGCGTCGTGCGGCCCGGGCGACGCCTCGGGGTGGTACTGGACCGAGAACGTCGGCTGGCCCTTCACCGAAAGGCCCTCGACGGTGCGGTCGTTCAGGTTGACGTGGGTGACGTCGGCGCGGCCGGCGAGCGAGTCGGGATCCACCGCGAAGCCGTGGTTCTGCGAGGTGATCTCGACCTTGCCGGTGGTCAGGTCCTTCACCGGCTGGTTGCCGCCGTGGTGGCCGAACTTGAGCTTGTAGGTGGCGCCGCCGAGCGCGAGGCCCAGGATCTGGTGGCCGAGGCAGATGCCGAACACCGGCACCTTGCCGAGCAGCTCGGCGACGGCTTCCCGCGCGCCGGCGACCGCGTCGGGATCGCCGGGGCCGTTCGAGAGGAACACCCCGTCGGGGTGCAGCCCGAGCACCTCGCGCGCCGGCGTGGTCGCGGGCACGACGCGGACCGCACAGCCGGCGCCGACCAGGTTCCGCAGGATGTTGAACTTGATCCCGTAGTCGTACGCGATCACGCGCAGCGGACGCTTCCCGCGCTTCGCCGCGGCTTCCGCGGCGGTCGTGTAGCCGCCGTCGAGCCGCCATGGTCCCTGCGTCCACTCATACGGCTCGCGCGTCGTCACCGCCTGCACCAGGTCGCGGCCGACGAGCCCCGGCTGCGCCTTCGCCTTCTGCACCAGCCGCTCGGCGTCGAGGTCGATGCTGGAGAGCACCGCCTCCTGCGCGCCGTGGTCGCGGAGGTGGCGGACCAGCGCGCGGGTGTCGATGCCCTCGATGCCGGGGACGCCGTGTTTCGCCAGATACGCGCCGAGGCTCTGCTGCGCGCGCCAGCTGGACGGCGCCTCGCGGTACTCGCGCACGACGAACCCGCGGACGTGCACCTTCCGCGACTCGACGTCCTCCTCGTTCACGCCGACGTTCCCGATCTCGGGATACGTCATCGCGACGAGCTGCCCTTCGTAGGAGGGATCCGTCAGGATCTCCTGGTACCCGGTCATGCTGGTGTTGAACACCAGCTCGCCGGCGGTCTCGCCGGTCGCGCCGAAGGCGCGCCCGCGGAAGACCGTCCCGTCGGCGAGCGCGAGAATCGCGTCGCTCACGATGCGCTCCGGAGTGCTGCGGTCACCTGTCGCTCCTCTTCGTGTGCCACCCGTCCGCCGACCAGCACGGTGACGGCCCGGCCCACCATGTCCCAGCCCTCGAAGGGCGTGTTCCGGCTCTTCGACCGGAAGCTCCGCGCCGCCACCTTCCAGCGCCGCTCGGGGTCGACGATCGTCACGTCGGCGGCGGCGCCGGGGGCGAGCGTGCCGGCGGGGAGGTTCAGGATGCGCGCCGGGCCGATCGTCATGCGCGCGACCAGCGTCGGCAGGTCGAGCACGCCCTCCGCGACCAGCCGGAGCGCCAGCGGCAGCGCGGTCTCGAGCCCCACGATCCCGTTGGCCGCGTGCTCGAACTCGACGTCCTTCTCGTCCGCGTGGTGCGGCGCGTGGTCGGTCGCGATGCAGTCGATCGTCCCGTCGGCGAGCCCGGCCCGGAGCGCGTCGACGTCGGCGCGGGTGCGGAGCGGCGGCGCCATCTTGGCGTTGGTGTCGTAGGACGCCACCGCCTCCTCGGTCAGGAAGAGATGGTGCGGCGACGCCTCCGCCGTGACCCGCAGCCCGCGCGCCTTGGCGTCGCGGACCATCGCCACCGACCCCGCGGTGCTGAGGTGTGCGACGTGCAGCCGGCCGCCGGTCAGCTCGGCGAGCGCGATGTCGCGCGCGACCATCACCTCCTCCGCCGCGGCGGGGACGCCGCGCAGCCCGAGGCGGAGCGCGGTCGCGCCCTCGTTCATGCAGCCGCCGCCCGCGAGACCGCAGTCCTCCTCGTGGACGATCACCGGGATGTCGAAGAGCTTGGTGTACTCGAGCGCGCGCCGCATGAGGCCGGCGTCCATCACCGGCCGCCCGTCGTCGGACACGCCGACGATGCCGGTGCGGTGCATCTCGCCGATCTCGGCAAGCCGCTCGCCCTCGAGCCCGACCGAGAGCGCGCCGATCGGATAGACGCGCGCGCCGGCCGCCACCTTGGCGCGGTCGAGGATGAACTGCGTGACGGCGCTGGAGTCGTTCACCGGGGTGGTGTTCGCCATGCACGCGATCGACGTGAACCCGCCCGCGAGCGCCGCCGCGACGCCGGTGGCGACCGTCTCTTTGTACTCCTGCCCCGGCTCGCGGAGGTGGACGTGGATGTCGACGAGCCCGGGCAGCACGAGGTGGCCGCGGGCGTCGAGCGCCGGGGCGTCGCCCGCGACGGTCCCGGGCGCGCCCACCGCGGCGATCACGTCGCCGTCGATCAGCACGTCGGCGGGCGCCATGGTGCCGGCGACCGGGTCGACGACCGTGCCGCCGGTGATGCAGAGCCGCCCGCTCATGCCCGCGCCCCCGAGCGCACCGGCTCCTCGGCGGCGAGCGCCAGCTCGTCGCCGGCCTCGGCCGCCTTGCTGCGCTGGATGAGGAGGTAGAGCAGCGCCATCCGCACTGCCACGCCGTTGGTCACCTGGTGCATGATGACCGAGTACGGGCCGTCGGCGACCGCGCTCGAGATCTCGAGGCCGCGGTTGATCGGTCCCGGGTGCAGGATGATCACGTGCGGCTGCGCCAGCCGGACGACGTCCTCGGTGAGGCAGTAGTAGTGCGAGTACTCGTCGACGCTCGGGAAGTAGTTCTTGCCCTGCCGCTCGCGCTGGATGCGCAGCATCATGATGACGTCGGCGTCGCGCACGCCGTCGGCGAGGCGCGTGTGCAGCTCGACGCCGAAGTCGGCGAACTCCGGCGGCAGCAGCGTCGGCGGGCCGACCAGCCGCACCTTGGCGCCGAGCGTGCGGAGCGCGTGCAGGTTGGAGCGGCCGACGCGGCTGTGGAGCAGGTCGCCGACGATCGCGACCGTGAGCCCCGCGATCTCGCCGCGATGCTCGCGGATGGTGAGCAGGTCTAGCAGCGCCTGGGTCGGGTGCTCGTGGCAGCCGTCGCCGGCGTTGACGATCGGGCACGACACGTGGCGCGCGAGCAGGTGGCAGGCGCCCGAGGACGGGTGCCGGACCACGATCGCGTCGGGCCGCATCGCCTCCAGGTTGCGCGCGGTGTCGGCGAGCGTCTCACCCTTCGACGTGCTCGAGCTGGACGCCGAGATGTTGACGGTGTCGGCCGAGAGCCGCTTGGCCGCAATCTCGAACGAGGTCCGGGTGCGGGTGCTGTTCTCGTAGAACAGGTTGATGATGGTCTTGCCCCGGAGCGCCGGCACCTTCTTGATGTCGCGCTCGGAGATCTCCTTGAACGAAGCGGCGCTGTCGAGGATGGCCGTGATGTCGGCGGCCGAGACCCCTTCGAGCCCGAGCAGGTGACGCTGCGTGAACGCCATGGTCCCCTCCTCTCAGCCTTCGATCACGACCTCATCCGTCCCGTCGGCTTCGGCGAGGCGCACGAGCACCTCTTCGCCGCGGGAGGTGGGCAGGTTCTTGCCGACGTAGTCGGCGCGGATGGGCAGCTCGCGGTGGCCGCGGTCGACCAGCACGGCGAGCTGGACGGACTTGGGACGGCCGAAGTCGATCAGCGCGTCCATCGCCGCGCGGATCGTGCGGCCGGTGAAGAGCACGTCGTCGACCAGCAGGACGCGGTGGCCGTCGACCGCGAACGGGATGTCGGTCCCCTTCACTTCGGGGTTCTGGAGGCGCCGGTCGAGGTCGTCGCGGTAGAGCGTGACGTCGACGACGCCGAGCGGGACCTGCGCCCCGTTCTCGATCTCCTGGATCGTCTTCCGCAGCCGCTGCGCGAGGTGGATCCCGCGCGAGCGGATGCCGACCAGCGCCAGGTCCTCGGTGCCCTTGTTGCGTTCGAGGATCTCGTGCGCGATGCGGACCAGCGCCCGCTGGATCGCGGCCGCGTCCATCACTTGCCGGCTCTGCGGCATGATCAGCCGCGAGTCCGCAGCGGCGGGCGAACGTGGGGGTTCGGGCGCGTCATCGTGACCTTTCCTGACCTCGCAGGGTCAAGTTAAAAGGTGGCTGGATCGTGGAGCTGAGTTGATGTACGCGCGGTAGCGCAGAGTGTCAAGGCGGCTCGGAGCGGAGAGATGCGCGTGGGGGTGGCGAGGCGCCGCGCGCGGAGCGGGGCGCCGGCCGCCGCGACACCTCACCTCCGCGACGTCAGAGGTCGTTCTTGTCGAAGACCTCGAGGTCGACCGTCTGGTGGTTGTTTTCGGGGTTGGCGGCGTCGTCTTCGTCGGGGAGCGTGTCGACGGCGTCGGCTTCGACGGCGATGGTGCACCGGAAGGGGATCCTGCTGCTGACGGTGGTGACGTCCTCGAGGTGCAGGGTGACGACGAAGCTGCCCTTGAGCGTGCCGCCCCTGGGGACGCTGCCGGTCACCTGGAGGCCGGGCGTCACGACGTCGGCGTCGAGCTGGGTCACCGTGCCGCTCGGGCAATTGCCGTTGCCGGCGACCAGCTTGTAGCTGCGCGCCGCAGGTGCCGCCGCCCCGAACTCGACGTTCTGCACGGCGAACTTGATCGTCTTCGACGCGGTCTGCGCGCCCTTCGGAATCACGATCTTGGTGGGCTTGAGCACCTTGAGGAGCAGGTCGGGACCTTCGGCCTGCGTGTCCGCGACACCGTTCGCACCCGAGTCGACGACGGTCTGGTTCGTCGTGCACGCGCTGCCGACCGCGATCACCTGGACGTCGTCGCCCGTGGGGTTACGGTTGTTGGCGGTGGTGTCGGCGACGCCGTTCGGCCCGCACGTGACGACGTCGGTGTTGGCCTGCGCCGTCCCGGCCGCGAGCACGACGTGGTCGTCGCCCGACGCCGTCGCCGTCTGCGCGACGCCGTCGGCCCCGGTGATGATGCAGGGCGCGTTCGCGGGCGCGGTGCCGACCGCGATCGACTGCGTGTCGTCGCCCGCGGCCGTCGTCTCGGCGATGCCGTTCGGCCCGGTGTCGACGACGACGTTGCTCGCGTTCTTGCAGGTCGCGCCGGGCGCGATCAGCTGCAGGTCGTCGCCGACGGCGACGGTGTCGACGGTCTTGTCGGCGCCGCACTTGATCTCGGCGCGATACGGGCTCCCGCCGCCGGGGAGCGCCAGAAGGATGTCGTCACCGCCGGCCGTGGTCGTGTCGCAGATCCCGTTGGCGCCGCTGTTGACGACGGTGGCGTTCTGCGCGCCGGTGCCGGGCGCGATCTGCTGCTGGTCGGCGACGGCCGGGCCGCCCGACATTCCGAGCACGACCGCCAGTACACCCAGTCGCAGCATGCTTCCCATGGTCGCTCCCTCCGAGGTGAACCTCACTCGCGTCCAGTGGCGAGGAGCGCTACCACGCACGCATCACGGGCAACAAGGAAAACCTGCGTGGCCCGCGCGTCGCCTACGGGCGCGGCAGACGAAACGCCCCGCGCCGCTGGATCAGGTTCCGCTCTCGCACGAACTGTGCACCCTGGATCTCGAGGGCGAGCGTGAGGTCCGGGTTACCGGTGTCGAGATCGGCGAGATCGGAGCCGGTCGCGCGGATCGAGAATCGATAGCGCCCGGTGCCCCGCGGCGTGAGCGTCGCCACGATTCGCCCCTCCGCCGTCGCGCGGTGTCCGCTGAACCCCCGCCCGCGGCGGCGGAGCGGCACCGTCCGTGTCACGACGGCCATCACCTCGCCGTGGGGCGTTCCGAGTTCGACGGTGAGGCCCGTGGTGGGATCGATCGGACCCGGCGCGCCGAAGATCACGCCGGCGGCAGCGAACCGCCCGCGCCCCTTCTTGCCACCTCCCCGCGGCCGCAGCGTCACCGACGACAGATCGAGCACCCCGAGCTGGAGGACCTGCGCACCGGTGCCCCCGATCGAATTGCCGGCGAGCGTGCGCTGGAACGCCACCAGGTCGTTCAGCTGCGACGGCGTCAGCGCTTCCGTAGCGCCGTGCTGGCGGCTCACGTTGCGACCGCGCCCCGGACGTGCGCAGTCGTCGACCGATGCGTCGCAGGGCCGGATGACGTCGAGGAGCGTCGGCGCGCTGCCGTCGTGGAGATAGGGTGCCGTGTTCCACAGGTCGTTCAGCACCGGCGTCACGTAGACGGTGAGCGGCTTCCGGGACGGCGGCATCGGCAGCCCGGTCCCGGCGAAGTCGGGATTCGCGGCGGCGACGCTCGCCGGGTCGGCCTCGTCGAACACGTTCGCGGTCCCGACGTCGTGGCGGGTGAAGGGATTGTTCCCGTCGCCGCGCGCGGGAGAGCCGGGGTCCGGGAGGCCGACCGCCGGGCGCTTGTCGGTGAAGAGGTCGCGGCCCGGCGGGCCGCCGTCGTGGCACGTCTCGCAGCGCGTCTGCGGATCGCTGAACAGCGCGCGCCCGCGCTCGCTGGCTGCGGTCGGCGCGTTGGGGTTGGCGACGAAATCCGACAGCGAATAGACGAAGTCCGCGAGGTGCGTGAGCCGCACGCCGACGGGATGCCCGTCCATCACCAGGTTGCGGTTCGGGGCGCCGAGATCCGGCTGTACATCGGCGGGAGCGCTGCTCGTGGCCGCGACCCGCGGCACCAGCGCGCCCGGGCACGCGTCCTGCGTGCTGGTCACGTCGCAGCCGCCGCCCCCCTGAAGCGCGCGGAACGTGTGCTCGAAGTCCTCGACCTCGTCCCGGTCGCCGTTCCAGTGAATGGTGAGCATCGGGTTGAAGTACCGATCGCGATCCGCGGCGGGCACGTTGGGCGGCACCATCCCCGACTGCGCGCGACAGTGCGCCGAGGCGCCGCACGCGGCATCGAAGAAGCACGTGGTTCCGGGATCGTCGCTGCACGTGCCGGGGGCGAATGCCGAGCGGCCCCGCAGGTCCATCGTGTTCCGGAGCGAGACGCCGAGCTGGGAGAAGTCCCAGGTGCGTCCGTCCTGTCCCCCGAGGTCGGCGTGGCAGGTCGTGCACGAGACGCCGGCCCCCCCGCGTGCGGTGCTGACGACGCTGCCCGGTACGACGCCGTCCGTGTCCTGATTCATGGCCAGGCGCGCGTCGTCGAATGCGGGCGCCGGGCCGCCACCCGAGAGCCGCGCGTCGCGCGCCACGGTGGCGAACAGGATCTTCCCGTCGAGGAGCGACGGCGGCAGGGGGTCGGCGTCGATGCCGCCGGTGATCGTCGAAACGGGCGCCGCCAGCACGAGCGGGGCGCAGACGCCGGTCGAGCAATCCGCGTCGGTGCCGCACGACGTCGCCGGGGCGCCGCTGCACCGGAGCGCAGTCGAGGCCGGCCCGCCCGCGGCGACCACGTTGCGCGCGAAGTAGTTCGCGACCAGCGCCACGGTCGCGTCCGGGGAGAGTCGCACCCCGACCGGACCGGTGCCGACGCCGTCCGGCACGGCACGCATGTGCGCCGTGCCCGAAAGCTGGAAGGCCGGCGTGTCGAAATCGACGCCGGTCGCGACCGGCATCAGATCCGCAGCGAGCAGCGGCTCGGAGGCCAGCGCCGCGAGTCGCGCCTGCGGCGCCGCGAGGAACGGCACCTCGGGCACGACCTCGCCGCCACCGCCGCACGCGCGCGCCGGGTCCGCTCCGCCCGGACCGTACGCCGCCGGCGACCCGAACAACGTGGCGACGTCCGTCCCCTGCCCGCGCCCGCTGGGGAACAGGTAGAGCGCGTTGCTCATCTCGTCGACGGCGGCCGCGGTGGTGCCGTCGGCGGACAGCTCGAGGTCGGTGACACTGCCCGCCCCTGCCAGGTCGAGCGTACCGACCCGGGCGCCGGTGGCGGCGTCGAGCTTGACGATCGCCGCGCGGGCGACGTCGTGCAGCGCGGGCTGGAACGGGTTGCGTCCGGTCGCACCCGCGGGGAACGGGGCGAACGGGAACGGGAAGAGTCCTGCGTCACCCATGCCCGCGAAGCTCGCCTCGCGCTCGAACATTCCCTTGCCGACCACGTTCTCGCGCACGCCCCCGATCCAGAGCTGCGCCGCCACCGCCGCGGGCGCACCGTCAGGAACCAGCGCGATGGCGGAAAGCTGGTTCAGCACGCCCTGCCCCGAGCCCGGGGTTTCGCACGTCGTCGCGTCGACCGGGATCGACAGCACTCGGGCGACCGCATGGTTCACCAGGTCGACGACGCTCACGTGCGCGTCCGTCCCCGGCTCTTCGGTCAGGAAGTGCGTGACGTAGGCGGTACCGCCGTCGGCGCTGATCGCGATCCCACGCGCCTTCGACCAGGCGAGCGGAATCCGGGCGACGATCGCCAGCGTCGGATCCAGAACCACGGCCTCGCTCGACCCCTGACAGGTCGCGATCACGTGCTGGCCGTCGGGCGACACGGCTACCCCGTACGGCGCGCACCCGGTCCCCAGCGACACCTGGACCAACCCGCCGAGGTCCGCCTGATCGCGGCGCGAGAGCCCGTCGCTCCCCTGGTCGGCGGTGAAGACCCACGTCCCGCCGACGGCGATTGTCCGCGGCGTCCGCCCGACCTGGGCTTCGTGCGTGAGAGTGCCGGCCTGCGAGCCGTCGAAGGCCACGCGTGCGACGGAGTTCGAATCCGGGTTGACGACGAAACCGGTTGCAGCGCCGGCGGTCCCGGGCACCACGGCGAGGGGGCTCGAGCGTGTCGGGGCCCCCTGTCCGGCGGCACCGGCGAGCAGCAGCCATGCGCCCGCCATCAGGCCCGCGACGCTCCGTCGTGGTGCCGCGACTCCCACGGCTCAGTCGGCGTGCAGCCGCGTGCCGGCTCGATTAGCCCGCATCAGCCTTTCGCCGTGCGACAGGTACCCGCCCACGTCCTGCGTGACCTCGACGAGCGCCTGACGGCCGGTCGTAGCGGGCACCGTCGCCGGCGACAGCACGGCAGTGAGCACGTATCGGCTGGCCGAGCGCACGCGGACCGCGAGTGACGCCTGCCCGTCGTCGGTCACCGCATGGAACCGTCGGCCCGCGCCGGCGAGACCCGTGGGGAACGCAACTTCCGCGATCCCGGTGTCGGCGGCATGCAACCGGAAGAGCGCCGGGTGCGTGACGAAGTCGGCCGCCTGTCCGGGCTGAAGGTCGACCACGATCTTCAGCCGAGCTTTCTTCGCGGTGATCGTGCCGCTCACGCGGTTCATCGAAGGCGGGAGTGCGAACTGGTCGACGTCGGGTGCGGGCGTGGCCTGGCAGGTGAGGCTCAACTGGATCGGCTGGTCGAGCGGCGCCGGCAGGCCTGTCGGCGTCGCAACCCCGACCAGCGTGTACCGGCCGAAGGCCCCGATGCGCGCACCTTCGGCGAGCAGCCCGCCCCCTTCGGCGAGTCCGGTCGTGAGCATCACCGGGACCGACATCGAGGTCGCACCGACCGTGATCTCGAGGGCGAGGTCGCGGACGGTGAAGTCGCCACCCGCGAGGGCATCGGCGACGAACGTCGTCGGGAAGGTCAGCGTACCTGAGAGCGCCCCGATCGTGAACGTGCGCGGGGCCGCGGCGGTCGCGCACTTCCCTTCCGGATTGGCGGCGTCGGCGGGACAGAACGTGGCCGTGTTGGTCTGTACGTCGTAGACCGTGCGAAGCCGATCGGCGGTGCCGGCGACGGCGGCCGCGCCGCTCGCGCCCGCCGCGGGGACGTCGAGGGCGAGCGGGTCGAACGCGCAGACGCTGGGCGGGATGGGCACCACGTGTGCGAACCCGGGGATGGCGGTCGCCACGATCACGGCGGCAAGTAGTCGGAACGTCATCCTTGGTCGCGTGGCGCACGGTGAGGGGGCCGGATGAGCCGGCCCCCTCGCACGCGCGTCACTTGACCATGATACCGCAGTCGAACGCGACAGCGGAACCGTGTTTCACGGTGCAGGCGAGGATACTCATCTCGCTACCGGCCCCGGCCGGGTAGCCGCTGGGGACAGTTGCCGCAACCGAGCACTTGCCGCCCGTCACCGTGCAGGTTCCTCCGGTGATCTCGGTGTCGACCGCCGTGCAGTGGTCGGTCGGGCAGGTGTCGCTCGTCGTCCGGACGGTGAAGCTCGGGGTGAGGACCTGCCCCTCGCAGCCGGCGTCGAGGCCCTTCAGCACGGCCTTCACCTTGATGTCGGTGCCCTTGATGTTCGCCTGGAGGCTCCCGGTTCCCTTGCTCCCGAAGACGCAGCTGGGATCGCTCTCGAGCTGGCTCGTACACGCGCCGAGCCCCTTGGCGTCAGTGG
>Ga0335069_10005049_pt1 | contig 19405 bp, 19 predicted proteins | sample Lox_Sample_11_FD_206714 | JGI IMG/M metagenome (GOLD analysis project Ga0335069, IMG submission 206714) | Soil microbial communities from Loxahatchee National Wildlife Refuge, Florida, United States - Lox_Sample_1.1 | ecosystem: Environmental > Terrestrial > Soil > Wetlands | place: USA... | reverse complement strand
GCCATCATTCCCGAACCGCGATTCAGCTTCGCCTGGACTCCGTTCGGCAACGGCAAGACGGTGATCCGCGGCGGCGTGGGATTGTTCGCCAACCTGTTCGCGGTGAGCGTCGCCAACAGCATCGACACGAACGCGCCCTCCGTATTCACGCCGACCGTGAACACCGGGATCGTGGGACAGCTCAACGACCCGACCACGGGTGTCTCGATCGCATATGCGTCGGCCAACGCGTTTCAGACGGGATTTTCCAAGGGCTACACGCTGGCGCAGCTTCAGGCCAGCCTGCCGGCGGGAGTGACCTTCGCCAAGCCCGGCTTCTACTCGCCGCCCTCCGACTTCGCCGCGCCGAAGATCCTGCAGTGGAACTTCGAGATCGAGCATCCCATCACTTTGCACGACGTGGTGTCGCTGACCTATACGGGGAACCACGGCTACGACGAAGCGCTCAGCAACGCGAACGCCAACGCGTTCATCGCATCGAACAGCGTCTACGCTTCGACCGGATTCGGCGGCTTGCCCGTGGGCACCGCGCCCGATCCGCGCTTCCTCACCGTCACACAGGTGCTGCTGAGCGGGAAGTCCAACTACGACGCCATGATTTTGCAGTACCGCCACTCCATGGGCCACGGTTTGCAGGGCCAGATCGGCTGGACGTGGAGCCATGCGCTGGGCAACGTCGCGGTGTACGACGGCAACAACATCCCCATGGGCTACGGTCCGCTCAGCTTCGACACGCGGCACATGATCTCCGCGGACCTGATCTGGAATTCGCCGAAGTTCTCGAACAAGGGCCTCGACTGGCTCGCGGGCAACTGGACGCTGGGGAGCAAGTGGTACGCCTACACCGGTTCACCGTTCAGCGTGACCAACAGCTCCATGGCGTCGCGGATCAACTCGGCCGGCGGGGTGGGCAACTCTTTTATCGCCGACATCGTGGACAACAGCGCGCTGGGCGTGCATTGCTCGGCATCCAACGTGGTGACCGCCAGCGGCACGGCAGCGGTTTCCTGCCTCACCGCTTCGCAGTTCACGACGACGGCCACGCAGAGGGATTACGGCAACACCGCGCCGAACATGTTCCGCGGCACGGGCTACTTCGATACCGACTTCCAGGTGACGAAAAACATCCCCATCCACGAGCGCGCGAAATTCGGCTTCGGGGTGCAGATCTACAACCTGTTCAACCACCCGAACTTCGCCAACCCGAGCGGCAGCGTGACCTCGGCGGCGCTGGGGACGATCAGCAGCACGGTAGTGCCGCCGACCAGCATCTACGGGTCGTTCCAGAGCGGGACGGTGTCGGGGAGGGTGATCGTGGTGGTGGGTAAGTTCAGCTTCTAGCGGCAGGGAAAACGGCCCGGCCAACGGGGCGCCTGGAGCACTGTGTTTGTGGATCACGGCGATTCGGAAACCGTGATCACCGTGGGATTGGCGAACACGTAGATCGGCTTGGGGTGCCGCGTGGCCACGTAGGCCAGCGCGAGATAGAGCAGCGGCAAGCCCACGGTCATGCTCCACCAGCCGGCCCGTCGCATAGTTACAATGTATCAACCTGTGAAGAGATATCCCTATCTCGACTGGCTGCGCGGACTGGCCATTCTCATCATGATCCAGTGCCACGCCTTCAATTCCTTCACCCGGTTGGATCTGCGCGAGGGCGGCTCCTACGTGCTGTCGCAGTTCGTGGGCGGAATGGCCGCGCCGCTGTTCCTCTTCATGGCAGGCATGACGACCGCGTTTCAGATGGACAGTCTGGCGAACCGCGAGCCGAGCGCCCGGGTGCGCTGGGTGGCCGCGCTCCGGCGCGGCGGGTACATTCTCGGCATCGCGTTTCTCTTCCGCTTCACCAACTGGCTGTTTAGCGTGCCGCGGGCAACGGTAAGCGAGATTACCAAGGTCGACATCCTCAACTGCATGGGAGTCGGGCTGATCGTGCTCGCCGCCGCCTCGATCTTCCCTTCGGCGGGAGAGCGTGTACGATTCGCTGCCGCCACGGGCATGCTCATCGCGGTTGCCTCACCAGTGATCGCCAATCTGGACTGGAGCTGGGCGCCACCGGTACTGCAGGATTACATCGCTCCGAGCCCGCGGGCCGGGAGATTTCCGTTCTTTCCCTGCGCAGCGTATCTGGCGTTCGGCATGGCCACCGGGACGATCGCCAAGCGGGCCGCCGCCGACCGGATCGACCGCCTCATGCAATGGAGCGTCCTGTTGGGCTTCGCGCTCGTCTTCACGGGCCAATACTTCGCTAACATCCCGTATTCGATTTACACGAAGTCAAGCTTCTGGACCGACAGTCCCGCCTTAATTCTGATCCGCACCGGCATCGCGCTGCTGCTGATGGCGGCCTCGTACCTGTGGACCGAATACTGTGCCGGCCCGGGCTGGAGCTGGATGCAGACGCTGGGCAAGAATTCGCTGATGGTCTACTGGGTGCATGTGATGATCGTCTACGGCGCGATCGTGCGTCCCATCAAGCGCCAGCTTTCCATCCCGCAGGCCCTGCTGGCGACAGCCTTGGTCACCGCGATGATGGTGGCGCTCTCCGTCGTGTGGCTATGGTGGAAAGGCCGCCGCCCGTCGCCGAGGCGCGTCAAAATCGCGGCGTGATGGCGCCATCGCCTCCGCGACGTACCTGCCCGGCGCCAGGATTCCGTTCGGGTCCAGCGTTTTCTTCAACCGGGCCAGTAAGTCGCCATAACTTCCGTTGCCCATGCCGTGCATGCCAGCGACACTCAGCCGGTATGAGTAATAACCCGCGCGCCCCAGAGCTTCCAGAAGCTCGCCATAGCAGTCCATAGCCCGCTCATCTTCCCCAGGCACATCGCGATCCCACCCCAACGACAGGATGCAGGAAAGCGTCCGGTCGGTCAGCACGGTCAGGGAAATCATCGGCTCGAACCGGTGCCGCAGGACGATTTCCGACGCCAGGGAGGTCGCCACCCGTGCGTGCATCCCGTCGTTCGGTAAGACTGGACTGCACCACAAGAGCCCGCAGCCGTCGCGATCCGGGTCCATCTCGGCCGGCGGCGGCATCGGTTTCCGCCAATAGGTACTGGCGAGGGCGCGGTCCGTCGGGATTCCCTTCATCAGCCCGTACACGGGGCGCAGCACCGCGAGGGTACGCTTCAGATTCCACCCGCTGAGCATTTGATACAGGCCGGCAAAGCGTTCGGCCAGTTCCAGCTTGCGGTCATCCAGAAACTGAAGGCGGCGCGCTTTCCCTTTCAGCGCCCGGCGCAGCAGCCGCCCTGCCTCCTTCACCTGCGCCCTGGTCCCGTACAGCGCGCCCGAGCCGTTCCACGCGCCGATGCGCATGTCCCGCCGCAGAGTCTGCATGACCGGCCCCGCCAGCGGCGTGGTCCCCCCCGCCGCCTGCCACGGATACTGCTCGACGGCCGACAGCACCTTGTAGTCGTTGGCAATGTGCGACGAGCTGCGGATGGTCCCGTTCATGCGCAGGGGCCGCAGCGCATCGATCAGCGCCGCGACGTCGTCCTCATCCGGGCACTGGAAGTAGTAGGCCTGGAAATACTCCGGGGCCGGCATGAGCCACAGCGTCATGCGCGTCACGACGCCGAAGTTGGATTGGGAGAACAGGCCGTCCAGGACCGGTCCCACTCCCCAGCGGTAGAGCGGCGCGGCGGCCGCGTTCGGGAACCGGCCGAAACCGGTCTCGATCACCTCACCGTCGGGAAGGACGACCTCGAGCCCGCAGGAATGCGCGAAGTGATCTCCGTAGGGCGTGTGGCCGAAGCCGCGCTCCACGGTATTGCCCACCAGGCTGGCCTGCGGGCTGGCTCCGGTGGAATCCATCCACAGCCCGGAGCCGCGGTCCGCGAGGAACGCCTGCAACTGCGCCTGGGTGACTCCGGGCTCGACCGTGATATAGCCCAGCTCCTCGCTGAAATCGAGGATGCGGTTCATACGGCTCAAGTCCAGCAGGACGCAGCCGTCGGCGGCCGGGACGCGCGAGCCGTAGCCCCAGTTACGGCCGCCGCTGATGGGATAGAGCGGACAGCGCAGGCGGTTGGCGATGCGCAGGCACTCCTGGACTTCCTGGCGGCTGCCCGGGCGGACGATCGCGGGGACGCGGTGGCCGGTGGGGAAGGTGCCCCGCCCGGCAGCACGAAGCTCGAACGGTGTGGTGACGACGTTGTCCTCGCCAACCGCCGAGGCAAAGTGGTGCAACATGTTTTTCACCAGCTCAGCACCGGCTCGGGGGCGTGAGCCAGTTCCAGGCGGGCCAGCACACTCTGCACCTTGGACTCGGAAGGTTCGCGGCAGATCGCCGGCGCAACTCGCAGCGCATCGGCGAGGTTGCCGACCCAATCCTCATATCTGGCAGCCGGGTACCGGGAATCAAACTGCAGCGCTTCCATGCGGCAGCCGTAGTGCGGATCGAAGTAAGACGGCAGCTCGACGCCATCGCCGACGAGCGGGTTCAGTCCGATGCGGCGCAGAATCGGCGCGGAATCGTGGCGGAACGTCGCCGTGGCCACTCCCCGGACGCCGCCCAGGAGACGGAGCAAACCGTAGGTGGCAAGGATGATGCGCAGCGGCTCGAAAGTCGCGCGCTGATTTTCCGCGACCGCCCAACCTCCTACCTCGCCGAAGCGCATCCCCATGCGGCGGGCTGTGTGCATTTCAACTTCTACGGCCCGGCGGAATCTGTGGCTCAGGGCCGACACGCGGGAAAAGGCCGCATTGCGGATCCATAGGTCGTCGAAGCCGCCGGCCCATGTCTCGTCCACGTACCGCAGACAGGCGCACACATTGTCATCGCGGTCGAGCGAAAGCACGTGCCAGCTTTTCTTGTCTACCGCGAGCCGGTGGCGGCCGTCCAGGGTGAGGTCGGAGCGACGCACCGCGCCGTCGCGGACGTAGACCGAACCGCGCAGCCGCTGCATTTCCGCCATCAGACGGTCATATCCGTCGGGGTCGATTTCGGGATTGCTGAAGGTGTCCGGAGCCTGGGTCTGGGCGGGAACGAGGACAACCAGACGAGTCCGCGTCCGCGAGCGCAAAGATACCATGGTTTTCTGCTCTTCTTTTCACGTATTTTTTTTCTGGGGAAGCAGAATTGGAGCGGAGAGCAAAGAGGAATCGGAGCGGAGGTCGTGGGTAAGCGCCTTGAGCGTAGCCTGCATGCTTCCAAACAAAAGTCTGGGCGTACTAGAACTTAAATTCTCCTCCGAAAATAGTTTACACAGTACCGTAGTCTGCACGGAGCTATCGTTGGAAATATAGCTAAAGTCGGCTGATTCTGCGCGAATTTGCCAACACGGACGTGCTGGAGAGCACCATCGCTCCGGCTGCGAGTATCGGATTGAGCATTCCTGCGATGGCCAATGAGATTCCCACCACGTTATAGACAAATGCCCAGAAGAGATTCTGGCGAACCACCGTGAACGTGTGCCGGGCCAGCTCCAGAGTTTCCAATACCGCAGCGAGCGACCGGTTCATGATCACCAGCGGCGCGGCCTGCATCGCAATATCGGCGCCGGAGCCCAGAGCGATGCCCAGGTCTGCCTGCGCCAGGCTGGGCGCATCATTGACTCCATCTCCGATCATGGCCACGACCGATCCGCTCTGCTGGAGTTCGCGAATCACCTCGACCTTTCGCTCAGGCAGCGCTTCGGCGATCCACTGGCCGGCGCCGATTTCTTCCGCAACTGCGCGGGTGGCTTCCTCAGAATCGCCGGAGAGGAGCAGGGTGCGAATCCCGGCCTGGTGCAGCCCCGCACAGAGTGCCGATGCTTCGGGGCGCACGCGGTCGCCGAGGACCATCGTGCCGTGGACTTCGGCATCCCAGCCGAAATAGACCGTCGTACGGCGCTCACTCTCCCCTGCCAGCCCCGTACGTTCCAGGGCCAGGGAGCGATTGCCAATGAAATAGTCTGTTTCTGCCACAATGCCGGAGATTCCGCGCCCGGCGTGTAGTCTGACGGTGTTGGCACGGGGCAGGTCGGGAACCTGCCCCACGATTGCTCGGGCGATGGGGTGCTCGGAGTAAGACTCTACTGCGGCCAACTCTGCGAGCCGGCTTGTGTCCCCGGTTATTTCCAGCAGTGTGAATTTGCCTTCGGTCACCGTCCCTGTTTTATCAAGGACCACTACGTCCACGCCGCGGATGGTCTCCAGAACGCGCGCATCGCTCACCAGGATGCCGCGGCGCGAGGCTGCCGCCACCGCGGAGGTCAGCGCCAGGGGAGTCGCAATGCCCAGCGCGCACGGGCATGCGATCACGATCACCGAGATGGCGTGCATCAGCGCTTCCGCCGGCTTGCCGGTACGCCACTGCCAGCCGCAAAACGTGATCACCGCGAGCGCCATCACGGCGGGGATGAATACGCGCGACACACGGTCCACCGCCCGTTCCATCCGGGTGCGGCGCGCCGACGCCTGCTCTACCGTGCGCACGATGCGGGCCAGGGTGGTGTCGGCTCCCACGCGCGTGGCACGCACTTCCAGCACTCCGCCGGCGTTGATGCTGCCGCCGACGACGAAGTCGCCCGGCGCCTTTGCCACGGGCGCGGCTTCGCCGGTGAGCACGGATTCGTCCGCGTGCGACCGGCCCTCCACCACCACGCCATCCGCTGGAATGCGCTCGCCGGCTTTCACGCGAAACACAGTCCCGGGCTCGAGTGCATCCACCGGGACAAAGCGCTCTTTGCCGTCCTGCACCAGCCGGGCTTTGCTTGGCATGAGGCGATAGAGAAGCGTGATGGCGCGCGCGGTCCTTTGCCGGGCATCGCGCTCGATGGCTTTCCCGGCCAGCACCAGCGCGACGATGGCGCACGCCGTATCGAAGTAGACGTGCGGATTGCCGCGAAAGGCCTGCACGGCGCTGTAGCCGTATGCCATCAGGATGCCGAGCGCCAGCAGGGTCTCCATGCGGAGGACACCCGCGCGCGCGCTGCCCCAGGCGATGCGCAGCACCGGCGCCGCGCACCAGAACACGCTCGGCGTGGCCAGCGCCATCAGCAGAAAGGGAATGAAGCGCGCGAAACCGCCGGTGATGCGCTCGAAGTAGCTGGCATACACCACCAGGCTGAACGTCATTACGTTCAGCCAGAGAAACGCGGCGATTCCGGTGCGCAGGAGCAGGTCTTTGCGCTCGGCATCGGACCGGCCGGTCTGCCCGGTATATTCGGTGGCACGGTATCCCAGCGGGGCCAGCCGCTCCGCGATCCTCTGCTTCGGGAGGTATTGCGGGCAATAGCGGACCTTCAGCAGGTCGGAGGCGAACACGACTTCCGCGGACGCCACGCCGCGGACGCGCGCGAGCGCATGCTCGATGAGCCAACCGCAGGAGGCGCACCACATGCCGGCGACGTGAAACACGGCCTCGCACGTTTCGGCATCGGGCGGCACGGGGGGCTCATCGCCGTTGGGATTGGAGATGAGGCCCAGCTTCAGGCTCTGGCGGAAGAGATCGGTGTCGCGGAAGTCCTGGCCCGAGGCCACTACGCCGCTTTCCAGGAGGATGGCGTAGACGTTCTGGCAACCGGGACAGCAGAATCCGGACGTATTCCGAGTGTCAAGTCCGCAAAGTGTGCAACTGGCCGGCACGCTGGCCTACCTCGATCATTTGCGGGTTCGCCTTCTTGGTCTCCACGTACGCGAAGATCAGGATCCCGATGAATATCGCCGATACCAGCACCAGGAACGGAATCAGCACCGGCACCCCTGGCTTGCTCTTCATTTACCCTCCCCTGGCGCCAGAAAGGTCATGGGGAATTCGGAAGCTTCCCGCCCCGGCACTGACGCCGTCGATATCGTAAAGTGTGTCACGAGTTCGCCGCCCTTGCCGCCGGGCCGCGAAATCTGGAATTCTCCACGCGCGGATTGTCCCGCGTCGACGCGCACGGGATTCGTGTCCATGGCCAGTGACGCTCCCGGCAACTGTTGAATCGAGAACACCACCGCTCCCGGCTTCCGGCCGCGATTGTCGATCTGAAAGCGGAAGCGGTTGTAGATGCGGCCGTCGGCGCCCACCTGGTACAGCGTCTCGCGGACCGGGTCGATGCGCACCAGCATCTCGTGGCGCATGGCGAGCGCCGCGAACAGCCCGCCCGCGTAGCACAGCAGCACGCCCAACACCACCACGCGCTTGGCATCGCGGAAACCGCCGAAGGTGTACCCGATGAGGTTGCGCTTGTTCAGGCGGGTCATGATGGATTCGCAGGCATCGATGCATTCGCCGCAATGCACGCACTCGATCTGGAACGGCGATTTGCGGATGTCGATCCCCATCGGACAGACGCGCACGCACTTTTTGCATTCGATGCAATCGTGGCTCGCGTCCTGATATTGCACGAGCAGCGTCTTGTCGTCGGCCAACAAGCCCTGCAAATAGCCATAGGGACACGCGGTGGTGCAGAACTTCTGTTTGAGAAAGGCGAAATCGAGAAACGTGAGCAGCGTGACCACGGCCCCGCAGATGCCGGCCGCAGTTGAAGTGCCGAACAGGGAAAGGCTGGGCGGCGCGAAGTAGGAAATGAAAATAAAGGCCAGCACCACGCTCGCCGCCGCCACCGCCGCCAGGAAGACCAGTTTCGGCCGCGGCACGCGCTTGCGCTTCAGCCAGTTCTCCAGGAATACGCTGGCCTCGCTGAAGATCATCTGCGGACAGAGATAGCCGCAGTAGATGCGTCCGAAGAACACGCTCATCAGCACGACCAGAAACATCAGGAACATGAGCGCGAAGAACACGATGGCGAATTCGTTGATCCACAGCTCATAGCCGGCGAAGTAGAACCGCTGCTTCGGGATATCGAAACGGATGACATTCAGAAACGGCAGGACCAGGAAGATGAGGAAACACACTACCTGCACCCGCCGCCGGATGCGATGCCAGTTCACCCCCACGCCGCGCAGCGGCGTAGCTGATGGCTGATGGCACATAGCTGTCAGCTCTTTAGCCATGGCATACCGGGACTGTCAGGCCGCGCCAGATGAGCACAACGCCTGCCGCCATCACACACACGGCGGCGAGCCGGGTGCTCCATCGTCCCAGACGCAGGCCCGCCAGCGACGAGGCGAACCCCAACGCCAGCAGCGCCGCCGACGTGCCGAGCCCGAAGGCCAGCATCGTCGCGGCGCCACCCAGCGCGCTCCCCGTTTCGACGGCTTTCAACAGCGCCGCGTAAATCAAACCGCAGGGCAGGAAGCCGAGCGTCAGTCCGAGCCGGAACTTGCCGCCCGGCGCAGTCAGCCGGCGTCCGACGCTCTTCCGGATGGTGACCAGTCCTTTGGAGGGCACAAAACCAATCATCGCCACCCCTGCGACGATCATGGCGGCCCCAACGAGCACTCGTGCCCCGGAAGCCAGGCCCGCCATCTGCCCCAGCATCCCGATTCCGCGGCCGGCGGCGCCGGCCACCGTGCCCAGCGCCGTATAGGTCAGGATGCGGCCCGCGTTGTACTGCAAATGTGCCCGCCCGGCCCGTGCGCGGTCCAGCGGCAGGCTGTACGCGAGCACGATCGGCCCGCACATTTGCAGACAATGCAGGCTTCCCACCAGCCCGAGAACGAAGACGAGGCTGAATTCAACCGGCGTCATGCGCAGGCCTTCACCGTGACGCACTCGCGGCTGAATTCAAATTCCTTCATGAGGATGGCGTTCGTCGGGCAGCGCGAGGCGCACATGGCGCAGCGGATGCAGGTGCTTTCGTCCTTCATCATCACGCCGCCCGCGCCGTCGAGGTCCTCCGGCAGGTACTTTTCGAATTCCGTGAACTGCTGCGCAGCCGCTTGGAGCGGCACCAGGCGAATCAGGCGCTCCGGGCAAACATCCACGCACCCGTTGCAGGCGACGCACTTCGCCGTATCGAAGACCGTATTGACGTTGCAGCGCAGGCACCGCGACGCCTGCCGCCGCGCCTCGCTCTCGCTGTAATCGACCTCGACGATCTCCAGCGATTGGGCGCGGCGCTCGCTCTCGATCGAGGGCGGATTCCGGCGCGGAATCATGTTCCATTCGTCCGCCATCCAGTAAGAAGCGGGCAGCCAGCGTTTGCGCACCACGACCTCGGTGCGGGTGCCGCGGAGGTAATCGTGCATGGTGCGCGCGGCGATCTGCGCCGAGGCGATGGCGTCGATGAACAGGCGCGCGCCGTGCGCGATGTCGCCGCAGGCGAACACGTCGGGGGCCGTGGTCTGGTAGGTCTGGCGGTTCACCTTGATCAGGCCGCGGTCGGATTCCACGCCGTCTTCCGGCGAGAGGAAAGACAAGTCCGACGTCTGGCCGATGGCGAAAATCACGTTGTCCGCCGGGATGTCGTCCACCACGCTCTCATCGAACGAAGGATTGAAGCGGCCGGCGGCGTCGAACACCGCGTTACACTTCACCGTGCGCAGCGCCAGCACCTTGCCGTCCTGGACCAGGATCTGGCGCGGACCGCGCTGGTTGTGCAGCCGGATGCCTTCTTCCGCGCCCTCGTGCACTTCGATCTCGTCCGCCGGCATTTCGTCGCGGCCTTCGAGGCACACCACGTGGACTTCTTTATCCGCGCTCAGGCGCAGGGCGGAGCGGGCGACATCGTAGGCTTCGTGTCCGGCGATCTCGTCTTCGCCGGGGCGCACCGCCGACCGCGCCACGTCGTAGGCCACGTTGCCGCCGCCGATCACGACGATGCGCTTGCCCAGCGCCAGCGGATTCCCGGAATTGAACGCGCGCAGGAAATCCATGCCGTCGATGACCGCCGGATGGTCGGCGCCCGGCAGAGGCAGCTTGCGGCCTTTGGGCAGCCCGATGCCGAGGAAGATTGCCTTGAACCCGTCACGTCGCAGGCTGGCGATCGAGAAATCGCGGCCGAGCCGCTGGTTGCACTTGAGCTCTACGCCCAGGGAGAGAATGGCTTGAATCTCGTGGTGCACCAGGTCACGCGGCAGCCGGAAGACCGGCACGCCTGCCGTCAGCATCCCGCCCGGCTCGTTCTCGGCTTCGAACACCGTGACCTTGTAGCCGATCTGCACCAGGTCGTGCGCCACCGTCAGCCCGGAGACGCCGGCGCCCACCACCGCGACGCGCTCGTAATCGCCGCGGTTGGGCGGCAGCATGGCGGCGTTGTTGGCGGCGCGGTACGAGATGTAGTCGCCGGTCTCGGGACCGAACTGACCGGTGACAAACCGCTTCAGGGCACGGATGGAGACCGGCGCGTCCAGCGAGCCGCGGCGGCAATTGGTCTCGCACGGCGCGCCGCACACCCGTCCGCAGATGGACGCGAAGGGATTGTGCGCGCGTGCGATCCGGTAGGCGCGCCCGTAGTCGCCGTCGGCGATGGCGTTCACGTACCCGCAGGCGTCGGTGTGGACCGGGCACGCGTGCCGGCACTTGACCATCTCCATCCAGTAGTCGGTCGCGTCGGGGACGCGCACTCCGCACAGTTCAGTCATGAGGCTTGCCGAACGAAAACGCCACTACGATGATTCCGAACACGACGATCATGGCCGCCACGGCGTACATCAGGGTGGCCGAGGTTTCGGTGGCGGCGTTGAAAGCGCGAACGAGCTGGCCGCGGTCGGGGTGGTCCACCTCGCCGTTCATGAAGATGAACAGGTAGCCCAGGCATCCGGCCGCGATGACGATGAAGGCCAGTTTCAGGAAGCCGGGAACGTCGGTGCCGGCGCGCTCGGTGATCCAGCCGTCGGCATATTCTTTGATTTTGGGTTTATTTTCTTCCATCGGGAACCTCACTACCCTCTTCATCGAAAACCTGATATTTGACGTCTTCGCCCTGATCGTTCCAGTACCCGTCCTTCCACGAACGCACCAGAAAGAAGAGGCACAACCCGGCGGAGATTGCGAAGAAGAAGTAGGCGAAATAGACGCTCGGGTAAGTGTAGTCGGTCATTTTTCGTAGTCCTTATCCGGGCGCCAGTCCTTGGCCCGGCCCAGTGTCTGGAGATACGCCACCATGGCTTTGAAATCGTCCTCGTTGTTGGCGATCCACGGGAAGGGCGGCATGACCGACCCGGGCACGAGGTCGCGCGGATTGCGGAAATGAGTCCGGTGCCACTGCGTATCGTACTTGCCGCCGACGCGCGAGAGGTCCGGGCCGGTGCGCTTGGTGCCGAACATGTGCGGATTGTCGTAGACGAATTCGTCGGGGGTCGAGACCGGCGACCGCACGCCACGCCATCCGCTGCGGATGGTGTCGGCCACGAGGGTGCGAGTCTGCTGGGTGTGGCAGTACCAGCAGCCTTCCTTGACGTAGATGGCTCGTCCCTTGAGCTCGATTTCGGTGTAGGGACGCAGCCCAGGGGCTGGCCGCGACCAGCTCTTATCGATTAGCGGCGGCACGACGGTGGTGAGAAGTCCACCGATGAAGAACAGCACCAATGCCAGCACCACGGCCCATGCCGCGCTGTTATCAGCTTTCCTGAACATTTGCGCTCCTCCCGGCCACCGTGGCCATGATGTTGTACGCGAACGCCACGATCCCGCAGAAGATCATCACGCCGCTGAAGAACCGCACCAGCCAGACGGGCTTGAGCGCCTTCACGGTGTCGATGAACGGGATCGCCGGGTTATTCCACTGCCAGCCCTGCCAGAATCCGCCCAGCCAGAGCGTGGTAAAGAATCCCAGGCCGCCCAGGATCATCAGCCAGAAACTCCAGTTGGCCAACTGCTCGCTGTGCAGCGTCGTCTTCCACGCCCGCGGCACCACGTAGTACGTGCCTGCGACCGCGAAGAAGCTGAACGCGCCCAGGACCGCCATGTGGGCGTGTCCCGGGATCCAGTCGGTCTTGGAGACGATGGCGTTGACGCTGCGTAGGCTGTGCATCGGCCCCTGGAAGCACGTGAGCAGGTAGAAGACGACGCCCGACATCAAAAACTTCAGCGGCACGTTGTCGCGCAACTGGTGCCACTGGCCTTTCATCGTGGCGAAGAAGTTGTAGACCACCGCCCAGACCGGGATGAGCAGCATCACGGAGAAGGCGATGGCGATCGTCTGCAGCCACTGCGAGATGGGCCCATGCAGCATGTGGTGCGCGCCGGTCCAGACATAGACGAACGAGAGCGCCCAGAATCCGATCATGGAGAGCTTGTGGCTGAAAAGCGGTGTCTCGCTGGCTTTTGGAATGAAGTAGTACGCGATCGCCAGTCCCACCGGAGTGAAGATCAGGCCGACGGCGTTGTGCACGTACATCCAGTTGAGGTTCGCCTGGTTGACGCCGGTGGTGAACAACACGGCGAAGTTACCGGTGAGATAGACGAACGCGGTCCACAGGATGGTCCCCATGACGTACCAGAGCGAGACGTACATCTGCACGTACCGCCGCGAGGCGATGGTGGCGAAGATATTCACCCCGAACATGATCCAGGCGATGACCACGAGCACATCGAGCGGAGTCGGCAGCTCGGCATACTCCAGCCCCTGGTTGTATCCGCCCATGAGGGCGACTACCGCGCCGAGGATAATCACGTTCCACAAGACCGCCGTGGCGATACCGAGCTTCTCGCTCCACAGCTTGACGCCGCACAGCCGCGGCACGATGTAGAACGTCAGCCCCATATCGGCCGCGAGGAGCCAGCCGAACAGCATCCCGTTCACGTGCAGCGGCCGCAGCCGGCCATAGGAGAGATAGGGCACGGTCCCCAGCAGCTCCGGCCAGACAAATTTGGCCGCGATGGTGATTGCGATGATCCCGACGATAAAGAAATAACTGATGGCACTCACCAGGAACCACCGCGCCGTGATGTCGGTGTGGAGCGGCGCAACCGCTGCGCTCCCCTGGCCCCCGGCCCCTGACCCACTCGCGCTTTGGCGAGCCTGGCCCCTAGTTTCTGGCATATTGCCCACTCCCACTCTTCCGATTGATGCTCCGGATGAAATTCACAATGTCCCCCACGTCGTTCTTACTCAGCCCGTAGTCGATCCAGGGCGGCATGGCGGTTCCCTGCACGCCGTACAGGATCGACTCGAACAAGCGCTTGTCGTTCACGCTCTCCACAAATGCCGTGTTGCGCAGGTTGCGCGGCCGCGGCGTAATATCCAGCGAGTTCGGCCCCTTGCCGTCTTCCTTGCGGCCGTGGCATCCCGTGCAGCGATCGAGGAAGATCTGCTCCCCGTGCCGGATCGAATCCGGCGATGACGCCACGGGATTCGTTTCCGGCAGGTCGCGTGGCTTCAGGGATTTGGCCGGCTCTTTGGTGAAGGTCTGCAGCGCGTACGCGAGCACCGCATCTACCTGGTCCGGTTTCAACGCGTTTTTCCACGGCGGCATGGACGTCCCGGGCACGCCGTTCCCGATCGACGCCACGAATCGCTCTTTCGGCTTGGAGTTCATGAACGCGGCGCGCGTGAAATCGCGCGGCGCCGGGTCGAGGTACCAGGCCACCTTGCCGTTGCCGTCGCCTTTTTCGCCGTGGCAGCGCTCGCACAGCGCTTTGTAGGTCCCGGCGGGCGTCATCGCCGGCGGCGGAGTCTTGAGGCTGGCCAGGAATGCCGTGATCCGCTGAAAGTCATCGTCGGGGAACCGGAACGTGGGCATGATCGAATCCGGGATGCGCGAGCGCGGATTCTTGAAGTGATCCATCAGCCACTGGGGATCCCGGATCAGCCCCTCGTAACTCAGGTCGGGCGCGATTCCGCCGTCGGAGTCGCGCAGCTTGTGGCAGGCGGTACAGGCGCGGTCCTGAATGAGCTGCTCGCCGGCCTTTTCTCCGGCCGTGCCGGGAGGAATCACCACCGCTACGTTGGCCACGTGCGCCTTGTAGCGGTCCATCTCGGTCTCGGCGAAGTTTACCCCGCGGCGGCTCTTGAGGAAGATCACGAGCGCCCGCACATCGTTCTCGCCCAGGTTGAACTTGGGCATGAACGACGTCGCGAGGTTGGCGCGCGGCTCCACGATCGACTCCCACAGATAGTCCACCTTGTACTTCTTGCCGGCTTCGGTGAGATCCGGGCCCAGCGTGCCTTCGCTCATGCCGTCGATCTTGTGACAGCCGTAGCAGTTCATGGCGTAGAACAGCTTGCGGCCGCGATTGACGTTAGGCGTGCCGGCGAAATTCTCGCTGGTGTGGCACTGGGCGCAGTTGGCTTCCATGTACTCCTTGCCCTTCAGCCTGGGAGCGAAATCCTTACGCCAGTTGGCCTGCACCACGTAGCCGAGCATGGGCTCGGGCCAATATTCGTCCTGCCCGTGGCTGTACTCGGTCTCGAGCCCGCGCCCCTGCCCGCCGTGGCAGACGGTGCAGCCGAAGTCGGCGAACCTGTGCCGGCGCTCCCAGCGCCCGTTGCGCTGCACATCGCCCAGCGCCGCCGAGTAGGGATGCGACTTCAGCGGCTCCGAGTATCCCGCGAAGCGCGGATCGTCCACGGCAATGTGGCAAGTCCCGCAGCGGTCCACGTGAGTGTCGCCGAAGCTGGTCACGATGTACTGCTCGATCTTGGGCGACCGCGCCTCCAGAGCGGCGCGCTCGGCCTCGTTCTTGGTGAGCGACCGCGCCTGTTCGAAGTACGCGGTCTGGTGCTTCTCCCACTTATGAAAGAACTGATCGTAGAAGACGACGCCGTGAACGATCAGAACTACAAAGCTTGCTATTGCCAGTGCCAGTCGCATGCGTCAGCTCCCCGTCAGAACGGCGACACAAATGTCCAGTTCGGCCCGCGGAAGAACGTGCCGACGATGATGAAGATGATGTTGAGAACCACCAGCGAGAGAAAGACGGTGTTCGCGAGCAGGCGCTCCTTGGCGAACCACCGTCCCACGCCCTTCGGATTGCGGTCGAAATACGGCACGCCGATCAGCAGCATCACCATCAGGCCCGGCACGCCCACGCCGCCCCAGAAGGCGGAGTAGCTGACCATCTCCTGGAGCCCCAGGAAGTACCACGGCGCCTTGGCCGGATTCGGCGGATGCATCACGTTCACCGGCTCTTCCAGAGGCGCATGGAACAGCAGCGACACGACCAGAATCACGGAAACAGTCAGCACGAAGACGAAGAGTTCCGCCAGCAAAAGATTCGGCCAACTGAAGACCGAATCCTCCGGGGCTCCGCCGTTGAAGGCGCCGCGGACGAACCCTTGAAGGCCGTAGATACGAGACGGGGGTCGGGGGTCAGGGGTCGGGGGTCGGGGGGTCGGCTCCTCCGGACGCGAGAGGCCGCCGTCTTTGCGGATGCGCCAGAAGTGGATGGCTACCAGGAGACCCAACACGGCCGGCAGAACGGCGACATGTAGGACATAGAAACGCAGGAGCGCTTCCTGGCCGACGGTCGAATCTCCAAGGAGAACGAATTGAATCTCCTTGCCGATCAGCGGAGCATAGGCTGCAATCGACGTTCCTACGGTGATCGCCCAGAAGGCAAGCTGATCCCACGGCAGCAGGTACCCGGTGAAGCTCAGGAACAGCGTCACCAGTAGCAGCATCACACCCAGGACCCAGTTAAATTCGCGCGGCTTCTTATACGATCCGGTGAGAAATACCCGGCACATGTGCAGGAAGACCATGGCCACCATACCGTGCGCGCTCCAGCGGTGCATGTTGCGCAGGAAGATGCCGAAGGCCACGGTGCCGCGCAAATCCAGCATGCGGTCGTAGGCCTGGGTGGTCGAGGGTACGTAGTAAAACATCAGCAGAATGCCGGTCACCACCAGGATCAGAAAGAGGAAGAACGAGATCAGTCCGAGACCGAGTGTGTAGGCCGGCTTCAGGGTGTGCTTGTGGACCTTGACCGGGTGGATATGCAGAAAGAAATTGGTAAAGCTTGTCGACGACCGCTCCAGGTCCGTCGAGGGCCACGGGTTCCGGAACACCGACGTCCAGATTCCCTGCAGGGCAGTCGTCCTGGTCTGCCCTTTCTCCTCAATCTGGATGCTCATACGTTAAGGTAGCTCCCCGCCTCGACCGCCTGGCCTTTATCCACTTCCAGTTCGCCGTTCGGCGCCAGGCTCAACTTGAACCAGGGCAGCGGCTTGGGTGCCGGACCGCCGGTGACGTTCCCGTCCTGGTCGAAGCGCGATCCGTGGCAGGGGCAGGCGAACCCGGTATCGCTGATGCCCACGATGCAGCCGAGGTGGGTGCAGGTGGTCGAGATGGCCGCCATCTTGTTGCCCTCGCGGACGATGCACACCCGCTTCACGTCCAGCGAAATGCGCGTCCCCGGCGGGAAGTCATCCGGCTTGCCGATGGCGAACCGCATCGGCTGCCCGTATGTCGCGCGGGGCTTGATGAACACCAGGTTCGACACCGCGCTCAGGACCGCCGACCCGAACAATCCTACGCTGCTCAACCACGTCAGAGCCGTCCTACGGCTTTGCATCACGATCCTCCTCGTCACCCCAGAACACCTGGTACTTGGTCTCCTCAATATCCCGGAAGTAATCCTGCTTGACCGCAAACACAAAAACACACGCTGCCGCCAGCGCCATCACGACGCTCGCCAGGATGGCGACCCAGGTCAGTTCCATTGGAGTTTGTCGCTCACCAGGGGGTTTTTCGGGCGCGATTCCTGCGCCCGCTGCGCCAGTTCGCTGATGTTGTTGGCGCTCAGCACCTCGACCATCGCCTGCTGCGCCTTGGCCCATACCGGGTGGGCCGGGCACCAGCCCTGCCGGCTGCACGACTGGTCGGAGTTTAGACAAAGGTTCAGGCGGATCGGGCCTTCGATCGCCTCCACTACCTGCAGGAGCGTGGCCTCGCGATGCCGGGAGTCCAACTCGAATCCGCCGGTATTTCCCCGATGCGAGACGATCAGACCCGCACGGGTCAGGTTTTGCAACACCTTCGACAGGAACTGCTCGGGACATTCCGCTGCTGCCGAGAGCTCCGATCGGCTCACCCGTGCGTCCGCGGGCAACCCGGCCAGGTGAATCATCACCCGCACCGCGTAATCTGCCGCTCTGGTCAACTGCATATAATAGAAATAGGAGTCTGTTTATCCGATTAGCGTGACTAGCACGTTTTGGGCCAATTGGTAACTTCCCCGCGCTCAATAAACCCGTCCGATAGACACGCGCGGTTTCACCCAACCCGTGGGGCAGGTCGGAAACCTGCCCCACGGGTTAACATGAAGGGGACCGATGGCCTCGCCGCCAATTCCGCCGCAGCTCGATCACCTGGTTACCCGGCCGTTCTCCTTCTATCCGCCGATCATGGGCATCGAGCACAACGAGTGGCTTTATCGTAAGGCCAACTGGAGCGAGATTCAGGTGGTCAATTGCAAGAGCGGGGCCGAGATCTGGATATCGCGCCGCTTCGTGGGGGAAGTTTCGCGGATCGACGACCCGGTGCTGATTGTCGGCCTCAACCGCGAGCTGGAATATAAGGGCGGCATGGTGATCCCTTATCAGCGGCGAGTCATCGAGATGCCGGTGGCAGTCGGCGGTGGCGCCGCGCCGCCAGGGGTCGATCGTCCCGAGCCTGCCCCTATCGTCGGCATCCGTCTCGCGTCCGCCACCGATCGCCGTATTTTCAAGCTGGTCGGCGTCGCCGTGGCGATCGCGGTTGTGGGCTGCATCCTCGCGGTCAGCCTGTCCCGGCAACGTGTGGTCTATACCATTCGCGACCAGACCTACATGGGCCTCACCGCCCGCGACGACCGCACCGGCGTCGTCCTCAAACTCGGAGAACCGGCTACCGACCACTGGCAAAACGAAGCCGGCGCCATGCAATTCGAGGCTCTCGGCTACCCCGACCGCAAACTCACCGTCATTCTCATGGGGCCGGACCGCAACAGCGTTCTGTACATCGGCACGATGAACGATCGCTGGGAGCCCATGCACTGGATCGAGAATCGCTCCGGCAATTCGGAGAGCCTGCTGCGCGCGCTTCGGCGGTTTTAGTAGACTCTCCCTGTGAGGGTTTTGGGTTATCTTTTCTGGGCCGTCCTGGCGTGCGCGGCGGCGGTCTGTCTCGGCGGCATTGCGCTCCATCGGGGGGAGCCCATCAACAGCCTGTGGCTGGTGCTTGCCGCCGCGTGTAGCTACGCGACCGCTTACCGGTTCTACGCCAAGTTTATTTCGGCGCGGGTGATGGTCCTCAACGACCAGCGCGCTACTCCCGCCGAGCGGCTCAGAAATGGCCATGATTTCGAGCCCACCAACAAGTGGATTCTGTTTGGCCACCATTTCGCCGCGATCGCCGGCCCCGGCCCGCTGGTCGGCCCGGTGCTCGCCGCCCAGTTCGGCTACCTGCCCGGCACGCTTTGGATCATCGTCGGCGCCTGCCTCGGCGGCGCGGTACAGGACTTCGTGATTCTATTTGCCAGCATGCGCCGGGACGGCAAATCGCTGGGCCAGATGGCGCGCGAAGAGATCGGCAAAGTCGGCGGGCTGGTGGCGTTGGTTACGGTGCTCGGGATCATGATCATCCTGCTGGCGGTGGTGGGCCTGGTAGTGGTCAACGCGCTGAAGGGCAGCCCGTGGGGAACGTTTACCATCGCCGCCAC